>Ga0268247_10000747_pt1 | contig 10527 bp, 2 predicted proteins | sample AgamicOrMae_FD_200245 | JGI IMG/M metagenome (GOLD analysis project Ga0268247, IMG submission 200245) | Agave microbial communities from Guanajuato, Mexico - Or.Ma.e (v2) (version 2) | ecosystem: Host-associated > Plants > Phyllosphere > Phylloplane/Leaf | place: Guanajuato, Mexico | collected... | reverse complement strand
GCTCACTGTCGTTCTAGATCGCAGTTCTGCGCCCAGTCTCTCATCTTCCTGCACCGGCCAGCCCCAGAGACTGTCCTGTGGAGTGGAATCGGCGAGCTTTCATCTGGCGGCCAACAAGCCTTCCTCTCCTCACTCTGTTGCTCTCTGTCCATGGTCTGTATGCGCCCATGGAGTCTAGACATAAAACGCCCTCGTTGCTTTGGACGAGCAGCAGTGGCTTAGTTTTCCAGATAACGGCCCATCCATCAGTTCAGGAATCTTTGGCGCCGGCACGAGTCTGGTGGCAACATTGGTGCAACTCGTGGGGGTTTGTTGCATGCAAGCTGCCTTCTGAAGGCGTTGCTCTTGGTGCGGCCACTTGGCGCTGAGCATCCACTGGTTTGTGTGTGAGCCATTGAGCATTCGTTGGGCCATACAGTTTGTTCGATGAACGAGGCTAAGGTGAGAGAAAACTGCCGCTCAAAGGGGGAGGCATAAATCATCAATCATTGGGAGACGGCCTAAGGAGCGCCAAGAGCTCACAAACTCGAGCCCAATTTCCTTATGAAATAGACTGTCTGGGATTATGAACGAGACTTGGTGGCCAATTGACGATGAGGAAACTTCCTCAACTGCACTCCTTTTATTACTATCCAAAACACTGTTGGCAGCAGTTCCTCCTCTTGGAGACCACTGGTTGCTTTGGAACCAGGAGATTTAGTGGTAATCGTGCTCTGGCTTTTTGCCAGTGTTTGCCTGTGTCTTATATTTATGTGGCCATCTTCATTTGGCGCACCAAATGACTTATCTTAGTGACTTTGCACGCGCCTCTATGGATCGTTTCTATCCTCTCGACCCATTCAATTGGCGGGCAATAAAAGTGTCCGCCTAAGAAGAGGAAAAACAATCGCCCTCTTAGTGCCCATCTGATTTACGAGACAAGCGGGCCAAGACTCTCAGCAGCCACCATCTCGTGCAGCCTCTCGAGATGCGAAGTGAAAAAGCTTGACGAGCCTGGAGGTCTCTGCACTGAAGGTCTCTGCAATGGAGGTTTCTGCTTGTTCTCTCTAGTCTTGGCAAACTAGAGAGTCTTGGCATAATATCGTAAATTTCACTGCATTTGGAGCAAATTGTTTGCGCTTTCTCATGAGCATCAGCTGAGCTTACCATGTGGCGTCAAACAGTAGCAACAGCAGCACTAACGCGCGAAAAATGCCTCTCCTTTTGCCCAAATCCAAATCCAAATCCAAATCCCAAATCCAAAACGAAACAAAAAATAATAAAACCAAATTTAATTGACAGGTTTCAATGTGAACGACGTGGCCGCCTTCACATTCAACAATTGTCAGCTGCCCACCATGCCATTCAGTGTGCTGCTGCATAGGACTCGCTCGGGCGGCCCCAACTCAATGGGCCAGAGTGCGACCATTGTCAGCGACGTGCCAAACGCCCAGCAGAGTGTTGCAGGCAGAGGCCAGCCGGAAACGTCCGACCGAGTGGCCTCGGCGGCCGTCCAATCGTTGAGGCCTAACAGACAGCGCCCCAGCGCGAACGGAAGGAGAAGGCGCCACTCAGACCCGCTGGACTCGGACGCCAGTCGCCAAGACGGCTCGCCAGCCAGAGGGGCCCCCTCGAGTGGCCAGCGATCTCGGGCGAGCTCGGCAGGTGGGCCAGGCGGCGAGCCGAAGATCAGGAGCTTGGTGATAAATCTCAAGACTGTGGTGGACCAGCGAACTCTGATCAGTCTGCTCACTGGCCTGGACCAACTGGAAGACCTGCAGCTCAACTACATGCAACTCAACCTGACCAGCTTCCTCGCCGCCGATCTGAGCGCCTCCACCTCAAGCTCAAGCTCAAGCTCAACTTCCGGCTCGACGGCCACTCAGCCGTCCGGAAGCGCCGCCTCCTCGAGCACGGCGGCGCCCTCGGCCGTGGCGAGCCAAACGGCGCCCAGTGGTCCCGCGCACTCGGCGGAAGTGGGCGGGCCCAGAGGTCCGAGCGGGGCGAGCGCGACGGCGAGCGGCGAGCCCGACCTCATGGGCGCGCGCTCCTCCAGCTTCCTGTCGGCCGTGACGGCGCCAAGCTCGGCGGGCGGCGAGCGAGCGGCGCCCCCGAGCGGCAGCAGCGCGCGGCCCAGCAGTGCGCCCGCGACCACCACTGTGCCGAGCTTGCCCGCCACGGTGGCCCAGTCGGTGCGCGTGACGAAGAAGCAGCAAAAGCAGGAGCAGACAATGCAGACGCGCTCGCAAACAACAACAACGACAACAACAACGACGCCCACGACCACCACCGTCGCCCTGGCGCCCCCCGCAGCCATGCAGCCCGTGCAGCCGGCAAGCTCGGCGCAAACAGGCCTCTCTTCCTCTGCCTCGGCCGCCTCCACCCAGCGCCTGTCCATCTCGCTGGGGGCGCCGCGCGGGCTCGTCACTGCGCAGGCCACCGGAATTGCAGTCCCGCGCACCACGCCGACGCCCGCCTCTGCACTGGCGGCGCCCCCCTCGAGCAGGGCGCCCTCCAGCGCCGCCGCAGCCCCACCCACCGGCAGCACCCCGACGGCGCCCCCGCCGCCCACGCTCACCACCTCGCACGGGGCCACTCCGGGCGCTTCCGGCCGCTCCGGATCCACCTCAGCCGGCGCCCACACCTCAGGCTCCACGCGCCAGCAGGCGCCCACCACCACCACCACCCAGCAGCAGCAGACGCAGCAGCAGACGGGCGGCCCCGGCCAGCGCCACCAGCAGCCGGCCGCCTCCATCTCGGTCAGCACCAGCCAGAGCCACTCGGTCTCCTTCACCAGTCCGCTGGGCGCCGCCGCAAGTGGGACGGGCCCAAGCTCATCTTCGGCACTCACGCGCGGCCCCTCCAGCTCGCCGGCCGGCGCCACCTCCAACCTGATGGGCAGCCCCGCCGGAAGCAGCGCCACTCGTCTCCACCAGACGCCCAGTTCCTGGTTCGCGGCCACGCCGGCCACCAGCTCGTCGGCCTCTTCCCAGCAGGCTCCTCTGGCCGCGGGCAGCCGGCTGAGCGGGGGCGCCGGAAACGGAGGCGGAAGCGGAAGTGGGAGTTTGGGCATCCAGAGCTTCTACTCTGGAGGCGCCAGTTCGGCCGCCGCCCCAGACCAGCTGGCCGTGTCTGGGGCGCACCCAATTCCGAGCGGCCTCCTCGCGAGCCCCAACTCCACGGCCACCCTTCCGGCCACTCTTCCGCCGCCGCCGGGCACCTCAACGGGCGGCCACTTCTGGTCCCACATGGCCGCCCAGAGCAGCACCCTAAACACGAACAGCAACAGGCCCCACTCGCTGCTGCTGGCCAGCTCCAGCGCTTCTGGTTTGGGTGCGCCCGCCAACATGCCGCCCCAGATGGGCGGAACTGCGCCCGGCCACACGCAGACCTCGAGCGGGGCCGCCCAAGTGTTCGGCTACCGCACGGCAGCCTCGCCGCCCTCCAGCTCGCCCAGAGCGTCGCCCAGCTCCGCCTCTGCCTCTGCCTCTGTCTCGGCGCCCATGTCCACCGGCTCGTCCGCGAGCAACACCCAAACGGTGGTGCCCAGCCTGTTCAGCCAGCGCCGTCGAGCGCAGCAGGCGGCCTCGCTCACCGCCACCACTGGACCAATGGGCGCCCCTGCAACTAGCCAGCCCGACAGCACCACGCCCGAGGCACTCGACTCGGCCTTCGTGGCGGCCGGCGGCAGACTGTCTTCGGGCCAGCTGCGCCGCCGGCAACAGTCCCAGCCGGCTAGCCCATTCAGCTCGCTGGAGGAGCCGCAGCAAGACGGACGCACTTTCGGCTCGTCCGAGCTGGCCACAAGCGCTACAAGTACCTCCAGCGCCACAAGTGCTACAAGCAGCCAGGCGGCCGACCAAGAGCCAGCGGCCAGTCTGCAGCGGAGGCGCAGGTCCAGCGGCTCGAACGGCGCCGCCATCGAGGAGTTCGAACTGTCCCTCGGCGAGCTGCTGCCCAACCTGCGCACCCTCAAGCTGGAGCTCTTCCTCGACTTCTCGGCCGGCGCTTCCGGCCAGAGCGGCGCCCCCTCGAGAGCGGGTGGGCGGCGCCACCAGAACTCGGCCGGCCGCCGTCTGAGTCGCTCGAAGCGCCACTTTGGGGCCCAAGATGCGCCCGAAATGGTGCACGACGACCAGCTCTCAGACGACGACCTGCCCGACATGGAGGTGGAGCCCGGCGAGACTTTGTGGCGCGCGGCCAGCGGAAGTCGCTCCTCCGCCAACCAGCCGCCCGACGAGGGCACGCCCACCGTGGTCTTGCCGCCGCCCGTCTCGCCGTCCACTGGCGCCCCCATGGAGTCCGGCAGCTCCTGGGACAGCTTAGGGTCGGGCGGCACTGGCGGCGAGCTTGCTGCTGCGGCCGCCAGCGAGCCCAGCTCGGCGAGAGCCCAACTCGCGGGCCAGATTTTGGCCAAACTCTTCTCCAGACTGACCAAACTGCGTGTGCTCCAGCTCACCGGAAATGACATTCCCCACTGGCCCGACGGAGTGTTGCAGGATTCGCGCCACTCGCTGGCCAGACTGTATCTGATTTCGAACAACTTGCGCCAAGTGTCGCCCACTTCCTTCGCCCACCTTGCCGAGCTGAACACGCTCGACCTGAGCGCCAACCAACTGCGCCAACTCGATCCAAACCTCCTCCGAGAGACGACCAATTTGCGCCACTTCAGAGCCTCGCACAATCTCTTCCGCAGGTTGCCCCTCTCTCTGCTGCTCAGGCGAGACGCTGGCTCGCCGTCGTCCAGCTGGGCAAGTGGCAAATTGGAGTCCTTCGACGTGAGCAAGAACAGATTTCTGGAACAATTGGTGCGCGAAGCTAGTGGCCAACAGCAGCTAGGCCCCAAACTGGCCTCTCTGTCCAGCCTGAATCTGAGCGAGTGCTCGCTGAGTGACCATTTGGTGGCAACAAGTGGCAGCAGCAACAGTTCATCACTTGGAGATGTGGCCAAATTGTTCGAATCTTTGCCCGAATTGAGCGCCATCAGTTTGCAAAAGAACAGACTGAAGGAGCTGCTCACAGTTGCCGGCTTGTTTGGCAAGAATTCCAAACTGCAACGCCTTGATGTCAGTCACAACCAGCTGACTTGGCTCAACGAGCGCCTGTTCAATGCAAACGCAAGCCAACTGGTTGAGCTCCATTTGCACCACAACAATTTGCGCGAGATTCCCCAACAACTGTTGTTCAATTTGAAAAAGTTGCGCCACTTGTCGCTGGCCCACAACCAACTGGTTCAACTGGCGCCCAGCACCTTCCAGACGAATCTGCAAATCGAAACCATCGACCTAAGCCACAACCAGCTGGTCACAATCAACACCCAAGCCTCCAAACAGATCCCCTTCGGCAAGGCGCCCAACTTGAAGCGGCTCCTCTTGGGCCACAACAATCTGTCCAACTTTGACTCTGATTTCTTCGACCTCTCGTGGACCTTCTATGCAAATCTGAACCTGCTCGACCTGAGCAACAACAAATTCTGGGGCCAAATCTCGATGCCAATCTTTTACACAATCATGGACGAAATGTTGCTCAACCTAAGCTCCAACCAGATCTCCTCCATCAGTGTGGAGGCACTGATCAGACACGAGCGCGACCTCGAGATCAGCTACCTGGAAACGGCCACCGATCCTTCCTCCTCCTCGCCCGCCGAGAGCTCGGCCGAGTTTGGGCCCAATTCTGGCCACCATCTCGACGAGGCTGCGGAGACTAAAAGGTGGAAGCAGCAGCAGCAGCAAACTGGCAACAAGGTGCCCACCGTGAACATCCGGCTGGCCAACAACCCGCTGGCCTGCGACTGCATGCTGGAGCCTTTGGTGCGCTACACCAGACGAGTGGCCGCCGTGACCAATCCGGGCCTGCTGGCCAGCGTGTTCAATGGGTCAATGAGCAACGAGGGCCACCCGCGAGCCAGAGGCCAGCCGAACGGCGGCCACTCGTCAGACACATCGCGCTACTCGTTCAGCTCGGCCGAGCCAAATGGGGGCCAGCGAGCGGGTCGCAGTGGCAACTTGGAGGCTGGCCAGCCGCAGGTGCTCTACCAGTTCAAGCTGAACGACGTCTACTGCTCGCAGCCCGCAACTCTGCACAAGAGCCTCGTCAGCCACCTGTCCATTGGAGACCTGTTGTGTCCCATTGTGGATGAGCGGGTCTGCCCCTCGGCCTGCGACTGTCACTACCAGTCGGCCTTCCGCACGGCCATCGTGGATTGCGCAGGTCGCCAGCTGGCCCAAGTTCCCGCCCAGCTGGCAAACTCGGCCAACTTCCGCCACTTCGAGGTGGCCCTCCTGCAACAAGGAGCCGGCGGCGGCCAGTTGAAGCCGCCCGGATCGAACTCAGCCGCCACTTCCGGCGCGCCCAAAGCTGCCGGCGCGCCCACCCAAAGCATCACCGACGTGGAGAAGCTCATCATCAAGCTGGACCACAACAGACTGGAGTCCATCGAGCCGCTGGCCCACCTGTTCAGTCTGGTGGCCAGCGAGCAGCAGCAGCAGGCGACCAACAGCTTGGCCGCCGCCGAGCAGCGCCAACGGTACGCGCGCGCCCCCAAGCCTCAGACGCCCTCTGCAGGCTCGTCGTCGAGCTCGCCGGAAGCGAGCCAGTCTCTGTCCATGGCGAGCTCGAGCGTATCGCCCAGTGGCGAGCACTTAGACTCGCCACCGGTCTCGCCGCAGACGAACGCGAGGGGCGCCTTGGCCGACAGTGCCCCACCCAAGAGGAAGATCTCGCCGGCCGCCATCGCCAGAGGCATGGCGCAGTGGGTGGCCCGGCCGGCCGGCGGCGAGCTCGCCGCCGAGCCAAGACTGAGGCGCCACGCTCCAGCCAGCCCCTGGGCCTCGGTGGGCGCCCCCGACGAGCTGGCGAGCGGCCCGGCGCCGGAAGTGGAGCTGGGCGAGCGCTCGGCGGCGGCGGCGGCGCGCGAGCACGAGGCCACCCTAAGCAACCATGTGGACCTGTTTGGGCCTGGGCCGAGCGCTCTGGACGAGGCGGGCCAGCCGCAGACTCACCAGCCGCTGAGCACGGCCGTGCTCGAGAAGGCCGAACAGTTCAGGAACAGGCGATATCCGTTCACCTGCGAGCTGCACCTAGACCACAACTCCATTGGCGAGCTGCCCGACTCGTTCCTGAGCCAGCTCGACCAAGTGGCCGGCTCGTCGCTCGTGGCCAGTCCAGCGGCTCCTCAGGCAGCCCTGCCCAGCAGCATGCAGGAGCCGCCCGTGCACAGCAAGCTGAGCCACCACCACCTCATCTCGTCGGCCGCCGAGCTCGCCGCCGAACCCATGCAGCCGGGCGCCTCCGACCCAGTGGCCTCGCCGCTCACCAGCGCCGCCCACGAGGCGCCGCGCGCCCCCGCCGAGCCCATGGACGAGCTTCCGGCCGCGCTGGGGCGCCACGCGGCGCTCAGCCCCTTCGGAGGGGCCACGCTGGACGGCGCAGACAGGGACTCGCCCATTGATGTTGCGGGCGAAAATGGCGACCAATTCAACGGAAATCCGCCCCACAGGCAACACCCTAAGCTCCGGCTCACCCTCAGCCCCTCGCTGGTGCTGCTCTCGCTGAGCCACAACAACATCGGCCGGCTCAGTGCGCGCATGCAACAGCGTCTCAGCAAACTCATCAAAGCCTCAAACACCAAACTCTACCTGGGCCACAATCCCTTCAACTGCTCCGAGAATTTCCTCCCAGAGCCGCCGGTGCTACCCTCTAGCTCTCTCGACGATAACCACTCGCAAGACTCCCCCAAAACGTCGAGAAACGCCGCCGGAAGTGAGCATATTGGACACGATTCCGCTTCTTCCTCATCGCAGTTGGAGGGGAACCAGCTTGGCGCAATGCCAGGCGAGTCTGACCAGGCGCCAAGCTCGACCACCAGCGACTGTCCGGTGGGCCAGCTGAAGGAGTGGCTGACGAGCCACCACTCGAACGTGGCCGATTTGGACGAGCTCTACTGCGTGCACATGCCCGACGAGTTGCGCGCCAGACTCAACCTGAACGCCACCGCTCGACTGCAAGGCTTTGGCGGCCAAGACGAGCCGCTGGTGAGAGAAATTGCAGCCCACTCGTCGCCCTCGAGAAGCACAAATGGGCCGACAACTTGGGCCAGTGCGTGGGGCCACAACTCGGCGCACCAGAGCCAGCCTGGAATGGATTCCAACGGGTCTTACATAAGCAAAAATGGGTTCATTTGGAACAAGGACGTGCTGATGGCCGGGGCCAAACTGATCGACATTGATCTCTACAAACTTTGTCCATATTCGGGCAACCAAAACGGGATTGCCTTGGGCTTTTTGTCGGCCACCAATCAGCAAATCGTGCTCAGTGTGGCCCTGCTGTTCATCCTAATCTCGCTCTGTCTCCTGCTCATGTTGGTCTACTTCGGCGACACACAAACCATCCTGGCCTTCATCTACATCCACATGAACCCACTCTACAACTGCATGCACCTGAACGAGTCCCACTTGGACGGGGAGAAACTGTACGACGCCTTTGTGAGCTACTCGAGCGCCGACCGTGACATTGTGATGGAGCTGATCGAGCGTCTCGAGCAGCAGCAGCACACAATGTCGGCCTCCTCGAACGGACTCAGCGTTGAGATGACAAACAGACCAACCAGTTTGGACAAGTCGCGCGACACTCTGGTCACCGAGGCAGACCTAAGGCCCGATTTGGGCCTGACAAATCGGGCCGCCGACTTCAGCAACGAAACGGCCGCCGAGCAGCCCAATGGAAACAACCGCCGCTCGGCCTCCTCCTTCCAGGACCTGAGCACCATGTCGCGCTCCACCTCGCGGGTCACTCTCTCTGGCGGCAGCCACACGGGCTCCTCCACCGCTTCCGGCCTGGAACTGTCGCCGCCCGGACGGAACCAGCGCCCCAGTGGCCAAGCGGCCGACCAGCGTCCCTACAAGCTTTGTATCCACGAGCGCGACTGGCTGCCTGGCCATCTGATAAGCTGGAACATAGTCAATTCGGTGCAAAACTCCAGACGAACCATTTTGATCTTGTCCAAGGAGTTCATCAAGTCCGTTTGGTTCCAGGTGGAATTTCACACTGCCTACTACCAGATGCTCGAGGACAAGATGGACCGACTGATTGTGATCGTCAGGGGCGAGCTGCCGCCCAAGAGCGAGCTTGACAAAAATCTCGCCTTCCTGCTCACCACCAAGACCTATTTGGTGTGGGGCGAGAAGTGGTTTTGGGAACGGCTGCACTATGCTCTCCCTCACCCATCGGCTGGGGCGCCAGTCTCATCCTTTGGGGTGTCTCAGAGACGATCAGCCGCCAAGCTGGGCGCCCCACCACTCAACACCTACGGAAGCACCAACCAGACCAAGTCGAGTGGCCCCAAACGGAAGGCGCCCCAAGGCTCTTTGCTGGGCCACGCCCTCTCCAAGACAAACTCCTCGAGTGGCGGCCAGCCGAACGGGAAGCCGCTGCTCATGACCAACATCGGCAAGGACTGCTCCAACCTGTTGCCCATAGTGAACGGCGCCTACCAGCAAGGCTCGTCTGGGGCGGCCACCTCGTCGAGCTCCTCCTCTTCCTCGTGCTCCTCGTCCAACGGCTCGCAGGCCACCGGTTCGTCGAGAAACCAGCTGGTGGACCGGAAGGAGCTCGAGCCGAACGGAAGCAGAATGAGAACCACCCACAACGATCTGCTCAGCAGTCTCACCAACGACTCACCGATGACACTCCTCCCGGGCAACAACACCACCAGGCTCAATATTCGGGCCTCCAGTTCAGCGGCGGAGGGCAAACCGGCGAGCGTGAGGACGAGCTCGCCCTCCCAGATGGACAGTGGCCGGCTGACAGGCACCAATCTTTCGTCCACCTCATTCGCAGTTCTCGAGCCGCAACAGACCAAGCTGACTCGGTCGAGCAACGGAATGACCAGCATCCTGCTCAATGCCGCCGGAAGTGGCGACAAAGCGGCCCCAACCGGAAACGGAAATGGAGCCGGACTTAATAAGGCTTCTGTGACTCTTGTGCCGAGTTCCATGGAGCAGTCGGGCTCTGGTTCGATGTCGAAATTGCGGGCAAAGAAGCAGGAGAGGTTGCAGAACTTTGTGGACAACGAAATCTCAAATCATTTCAATTTGTCCGAACTATAATCCGAACAGTGAAGGCATAGAGCGAAAAGCTATCTGTCTGTTAGTGTGGTTGACTAGAACTGGAAAAATCTTGCAAAAATGGAGTCCAAGTGTGCAGTGGAATCTTCAGAAAAATCCACTGTGACGAGCTCTCTCACTTTGTTAATCATTGGCACTAGATTAAATGTATAATGGACACTTGTGAACAGCAAACACGGAAGAGAATAATTGTGATAATCTAAATGAATGAACAAAAGAATGATCTTTAAGTAGTCAAATTTGACTCTCACCAAGTTAGTATCTTGCACTGTCTGTCTCCACTACCAACAATCATTCATCACACCGTTTCCATGGGAACAAACACAACATACAACAACAACTAGCCACCATAAATGAGCGAACCAAAACATGACGGGCCACAGAGAGCTCGTTTGATGGACAAGAAGTGGATATTATTTGTTAT
>Ga0268247_10000746_pt1 | contig 10534 bp, 14 predicted proteins | sample AgamicOrMae_FD_200245 | JGI IMG/M metagenome (GOLD analysis project Ga0268247, IMG submission 200245) | Agave microbial communities from Guanajuato, Mexico - Or.Ma.e (v2) (version 2) | ecosystem: Host-associated > Plants > Phyllosphere > Phylloplane/Leaf | place: Guanajuato, Mexico | collected... | reverse complement strand
GATAAAAATTGAAAAATTATTCCAACTCGGGCCGAAGCTAAGCCCTAATGGGAGGACCTTTACTCTCACTCGTTGGGCTGCACGCAAAAAGAAATCGGGGAGCCCAGCAATCTTTGGCCACCTTTTGCCGCTCGCCAGACGAACACAACAAAGAGCAGTCGCATTTAGTGGCCAGACACACAATGACTGCCTCTCGCCATGGTCTCCACTAATTGTGTTCAATTAGGCGCAATTTTCATCTTTCATTACTGCTTTCTCGCCCACCTGCCAAGCGGCAGTTTGTTTTCCCCGCTGCTGCCTCATCATTTCTGCGCCGGAACAGCCTCGGCGGCCCAAGTCGCCGGGGCTAGTCCTCGGCGAGTGGCCAGAGCTACTGAAGCCAGTGGTGGATGTGCGTCGAGGACAAAGGAGCCCAATTGATTGAGAGGCGAGAAGAAAGGGAGGATTTTCTCTCCGTTTTCAACAACAACAAGAACTGCAAAAATAACAACAATTGCCCCTCTCACGACTCGGCCCATTGCAACGGCAGCCGAAACAACAACTGCCAGTCTAATTGGCCTCAATGAGTTGGATCGTGTGAGCGGGCTTGTGTCGTGTTTGCCTTTGCGTCTGGCAGCCGCAGAGAGTCTCTCGCTCTCTCTCTCTCTCTCTCTCTCCAGCGTCTCGACAGGCCTGCACAGTCCTACACAGTGGCCACCGTGTTGTGGCCCTTTCCTGGTGGCCACAAGGCGCTACAATGTGCTGGGCTCGAGCGCGGCCAGACGGAAACAAAGTGGCCCTTCGCGCCGGTTCCCAAGCGTGCGTCGGGCGCGAGTGCCGCCCCCTCGCACGACTGGAGCGCACCCGCCGCACTGCAGAAGCGAATGGGAAAATGGTGGCCCGAAGTGGCGGGTCTGGGCCGACTTTGGGTGACTTTCGCACACTCTGCGAGCGAGGGGTTACTTTTGGCGGGCGGCTGACGAATTTTGCATCTCCCCGAGAGCCTCGGACTCGGTTAAGACGCTTCCCGGGCGTCCGGCGGTCTTCCGTTCGGCCCCAGAGTGGCTCCTCTCCGTTCGGGAGGCGCGGGACGCCGCAGAGGGGCGTGCCGGGCTGCGGGCCGCGCAACAGGCAACCTGCGGCCAGGCACGCACACAGACGCCGCTGAGAGTGTGTGTCGCGCGCGTTCCGTGCGAAGAGAATGGGCCTTGGATGTGGAGCAAGAGAAGCGGCGGCGGCCAACAAGCCGGCAACAGGCCATCACGGTATCCCTTAGGGCTGCCTGTTTTGTGGGCAGCTGTGCCACTTGTTGCACTCGCACTTCAGAGCTGTCGGCCGCACACGGACAGATATGAATATGTTTGCCAGGCTCGCCAACTGGCCATTGAGGCGGCCTGAGGGAGCGGGCGGCAATCAAGCGACAAGACGAGGGAGAGAGAGAGGAGCTGCGGCTACAAGAGATGCAGGCCGAAAAGTAATTGTTTCTCTCTGTGTCTGGAAGTGAAATGCGTCCGCCAATGGCCGATAGACGAGCCTCTCTCTCGCTAGACTAGACGGGCGCGAGGAGAAGCCGCCGAGACCGAGTTTTGGGCGGCCGGCGTCATGAGGCAACAGGTGCAATTACACGCAAGCAAGGCGCGCATCCTGCGCTCTGAGAATGGGCGCTCGTCCCTTGGGCGTACTTTTACTCTTGTTGGGCCGGAAAGTTGGCCAACTGGCGGCCGGCGGCACCAATGGAGCGGCCAATCATTGGTGCAGCTGGATCAAATTGGACCTGGAGGAGAAAGGCGCAAAGAATGGGAGCCTTAGGGAGCCTTGGGGAAGGTGCGGGCGCAAAGGATGCAGGCCCAGAAGGGAGCAGGAGATCAGTAGAGGAGTAGAGGAAGAGAGTAGAGCTTACCTTGCAAACAGATTTTATGCGCGTAAATTGTAAACACTGGAAACTGTGACTTTTGCAGCGCTTGTGGATTCTTGTCGGCCGATTCTTGTAATAAAACACAGAGACCTGTCTCGAAATTGATGGCCAAACAGGAGCTGTTTTGGCGGCACAAATTCAGACAATCGGTCAGCTGCAGGGTTCCAGGTTGCATGATCATCGATTCGGCTGGCGCACCCAACACATAGCCAGTGATCAGTTCGAAGCTAATGAAACCGTTTGAGGCGGCGCATTCTGAGTTGTTGTTTTCATGTTATGTTAGGATGATTGTTTTTTTTGTTTTGAGTCGGTGTTTGTTTTTGGTATTTTTGTTGTTGTTGTTGTTTTGTTTTGGTTTTGTGTTTGTTTTCGTTCGTACGCGTACCCAAAAGTGTACGAACGCCAAGGGCGTACCCAAAACAGTGTGCGTTTAAGTGGAGGGCGCGCGGGCCGCAAAGAAGAGAGGGTTTCTTGTGGTTAGTCTCTGGGGATTTGTTTCTGCATTTGCTTTTTTGCTTATTTCTTCCCGCAAGCGCCAGTCTGGCCCTAATGGAGGCAGACACATGCACTTGAGAGCGCAAAATTCCCGCCAAACACAATTGGCTCGCGCTTAAATATCAGTTAGTGTCCATTTGGCTGGGCCAGCCCGCAGGCAACTCCCAGCGCCGCAACCACAACCAGCAACACCGCCTGACCTTTCATCTGATATCTTGCACCTCTACTGCTGCCTTTCCCAACGGAGCACTCGCTCCAGTCCATCTTCGTGCAATGGGAGACGATCCCATTGCATCAAGAGGCTGCTCTGAGACATGCCGCAAGGTGAACTCGGCCAGCGGCTCACTGGCCGTCTTATCTCAGTGTCGCATCTAGTTAATTAGCCAATTAGCATGAGGCAGGTGGTCCTTTGTTGTTGTGCGGGTTTGCATTGCAGCAGGAAGGTGTTTGGCGGACTCTCAGGGCTCTCAGCGAGCCAGTGGGAGCGAGACAACGGAGCTTTGGTCTACAAGCTTGTTGCACTCTCCAGCTTGCTTCTCGCCACTCGCGGAAGACGAGCCTGAGGGAGCCGGCGGCCAATTGCCGGTTGTGGCCGAGCCATGCAATGACAATGAAGGCCAGAGCGAGAGAGAGAAAATGAGGGCGCCCTTCTTCCGTTTTGGGCCGAAAAGCCGGAAGCTCACTTACCTTGTTCGTATGTGTTGGCGAAGCTGGCCTGTTGCTGGGAGGACAACTGTTGGGACTGTTGGACCGCCTGTTTCAGCAGCTCGTTGGTGTCCACGCGGGCCGAAATGCCGCCCAAGTTGGACGCCAGGCCGGCCGGCGTCTGTTGCTGCTGGTTGCCGACGGCGACGCTTGGCGCTGGCGCGGGGGGCGCGGCCACCGCGAGCGGCTGCTGCGCCTGCTGCTGGCCCGCCGCGGGGCCCGAACTCGCGGTGGGCGTGGCGGCGGGCGGACTCGCGGCCGCGGCCGCCTGGGCGGCCGCGTGGGCTGCGGCCAGGGCGGCGAGGGCGGCCGGCGACTGGAAGAGCTGGGCGCCGGTGGGCAGGATGGAGGCCTGAGGGCTGGCGGCGGCCTGTTGCTTGTTTGGGCCCAGGACGGCGGACGCGGGGCCCGCACTGCCGACGGGGGCGGGCGCGACCGCGGCCCGAACGACCAGCGCGAGCAGGCCCACAGCTGCCGCGCTGAGCGCCAGCGACCTCTGCATTTTGGCTAACTTCTTGGCCATTGTCTTGAGCTTTGAGTGATTGAGTGAGAGAAATCCTCCGGTTCAAATTGGTGCACAATAAATATGGATAAATATTGTTGAATAAATATATTATCAAATAAATACTACGCTTGCTTGTTGCTTGCCTAGTTCTTGCTGGTTGCCGACCAAACTGGCTGCATTGAATAACTTCAATAACTTGGAGGAGGGGAAATTAAATCAACTTGGAAATAAATAAACTCTTCTCTCTCTCTCTTGGAGAGTTGTCGAACCACTGGATAACTAACTCTTTTTGATCCTTACTCGACGAGCTTGCCGATGGAAGTGAAGAGACGAGAGTTTGGAATGTGGATTTTATATAAAAGTCCGAGCGAAGGAAAGCGCCTCTATGGGTTGTCTCTGCGCCTCAGTGTCTCTCTCTCTGTCTGTCTGTCTCTGTCTGGTGTGGGCACTCTTTCCTCAAATCATCATCAACATCATTTCTCTCGCTTTGCATAACACTTAAATACATAGATATCCTTCTCTGTCTCTCTCACTTTTGGTCCAGCTTGGCTGTCTGGCAGCTCACTAGCTTGGCAGTGTGCTTGGGACAGTGTACGGGCACTATGCGCCAGTGGTTCGCCGCTTCTGAGCTGGATTTTGGCCAAAGAGCAGCCATGGAGCAGCCCTGGGAAGCCCCGAAAGGTCCCGCTAGAAGCTCTGTGTGTCTTCGGGGAGAATTTCCACGGCCAGAGGCTGTCTTGGAGGCTTGCTGGCTTGCTGGAAGGCGCACAACCACAACCACAGCTCGCCGTTAGCTGAGACTGCCGCTGCTTAGGCGCCGCCCCCAGAACAGTGAAGCGGCGGCCGCGCAACAGAGTTCGCGTGACCTTAACCTCGTGCCTCCATGCCTCTACTTCTGCCTCTGCCTCTGTCTGTCCCTCTCACTGTGCCACTATGCCGCCGCCATGATCCCGCTACTTTCGGGCGCCGGCTGCGCATGCGCGCCGCCTCCACTGCAAGATGCGCTCTCTGGCTGCTCCTAAGTGCCCGGCGTCCAGTGGGAGGAAAAGTCTTTTGTTTGTCTGGCCGCGCGGGGTGGCCGAACACTGTGTTCTCGGGCTGCCGATGGAGTCTTCTCCATCCAAGAGGCAGCCTGGAGGAAGCTTGACAGACGTATGAGTCCCATTGATTGCGTGCGGCCGCAAATCCGTCGCACAATGTCGCGCCCCGATTGGCCAAGCTCGGCTCAAGCAGCATCCTCTGCTTGTGCGGGCCCGAAGGGTTGAGGCTGGCGACTAATTTCGTCGCGCCTGACACACGAGGCCGCCCAGAGACTGTGTGCGGCTAGTCCTCGGCGCTTGGCTGCCGCTGTGTGGCCGCCGCCCCAAAGCAAACAGAGCCGATCAAACAAGCACAATGGATCATTAACGAGCGCGACGAGCCGCCCGAAGAAGCACTCTCCTGCCTTGTCCCTCGAGCTAGGGCGCCTCCGATTGCGCAAGAGCAGCGCACGTCGCCGCAGCTTAGCCTCGCGGCCCTTCCGCCCGCTGACCCAAAATGCGCGCCCGCGAATCGTCATGATGTCTTCATGATGATGATGATTATCATTATTATCATTATGAAATGGTCGCCGCCACGATGGTCGAGCACCGGCGCGCGCGCTTTGCCCGAAGAGTCACGCATTTGCCCGAGAAGAGCGCCGTCCGGCCGCCTTTCCGTGCGGCTCGCCCAAGGCCAAAAGCGGCCTTCCTCTGCCTCCTCTGCTCTGCCGCCAGCCTCTGTCTCCAGCCCTTCTGGTGCACGGCGACGTCCGGCCGCCGCGTCTAAGGGCCGCAGACTTGCAGCTCGCCCAAGCTCGAGAGCAGAGCCCAAAGACAATGGAACTGCGCAACGAGGCCGAGCGGCAGCCTGCGGAGTGGAGCAAGTGGGGCGACGGCGCACTGGGAAAAATGGCCCAAAACTGATATCACTTCTGACCCTCTGCTCTGGAACGGCTCGGCGCCACACAAAGCGGAGCTCGGGCGCCAATTGGTGGATCAGCATCACACACTCTGGCTCCCCCGCACGCAATTCAATTATTACCACACTCTCTGGGCTCAGTCCCTCTCAGTCGGGGAATTTATACAACCAAAGAGGATCTCTTTCTTCACTGCTGGAGGGGAAACAAGCGAGCCAAAGACGAGGGTGCCAAGGAGCACGAGCAACAGGTGGGCGCTCATTGTGTTGTGCATCAGAGTGGCTCCAATGCTTTACTGCAGTTCCAATGGGCGAAGTGTGCGCGCTGACACTTGTCGCTGCTTGAGGCATTTGTTGCGTGCCGCTGCCGCGCTGGCCCAGTGCCAGTCTGCGGCGCTTGCTGTGCGCGCCGGCCGCCCAATCAGCGCCAAGTGCGCGCTTCAATTTCCGCAATTTCCTCAATTTCTTCAATTTCTTCAATTTCTTCGCCCAAAAACAGCTCCTCAGCCTCCGTCGCTCTGCCGGACCAATCATCTGCCTTTCATTGCCGCCCAAGAGTGGCCCAAAAGTATCTCTGTTTGATCGATCCGTCGCCCTAATTGCCCCCATCATTGGCCGAGCAGCCTTCTCTCTCGAGCTCCAGCTCGCCGCACTACGAAGGGCGCCTACTTTACAACCCAGGCCGGCCTACTTGCCACTCGCCACTCGCCACACACACTCCACTCGGCCGCCAACGAGCAACTCAGCCAGTGGCCATTCGCAAACACATTAGGCGCCCTTTCTTGGCTCCCTTTCCGCTGCTCTCTCTTCTAGAGCAGCCCAAGCAAGCGCCAGACACAGTCGCCTCTGAGTGCTGCTCCCAATTCCAAACTCGCGCCCAACTCCACGCGAGCTCGCCAATGAGCACTAATTGAATTGATTCCCGCCGGCTTAGCAACTCTTTTGGGCTCTCTTTGGCGCCAACTGCCAACTGGCCACAGTCGCCCAATCCGTCAGAGCCCAGCAGCACCCAATCTGCCCCCATCCAGTGCGCTCGCATCGCTCACAATCTCTCGCTTTTGGGCTCGCCAATGGAAGACATTTTCAGCCGCCGGCCACGCCCCCCAAAGGGTTGCTTCAGGAGGATAATTAGCCTGTTTGGCGAGCCCAAAGGGTTGGCGAGCGGCCAGGTGCGAGGCGAACGGTTGGCCAGAGGAGGGCCGAAAGAGACAGAGACTGAGACTGAGAGACTGAGAGCTCGTTAATTTTATTGATGCAAAGGCGAGCCGAATGCACGCCAGACTTTTGGGCCGGCGCTGAGACTGTGCTGTGTGCGCGTGTGTCCAAAGCATTGCTCTAATCTGCCCAGTGGACAATTAACCTTGATCTTGGCTCGGCCCTCATTCTGCTCCGAGCAAGAAGATTCTTATTCTCTTTCGAAGATCCTTAGAATTCTTTCGAGACTCACTCTGGGCCTTCTTGCCACTGGCCAGAGGCTCACTCCACAGAGACAGACACCGGCGGCCAAATGGAGAGGAAGGGTTCTCGTCCATTTAGACGAAATAATAATCCTAATAATGATGTGCTCCGTCTGGCTGGCGGCGAGCGTGCAGCAGATGAAAGCGGCCCAGTGAGAGTCGCGCCTGTCATTTTCATCCTGCATTCCAGCCCCTTGGGCGTGCGCCACACTGCTGCAAGTCGGCCACTCGGCCTGCACGACAGAGGCGCGCCCCGCAAGACTGTCTGTCTGTGTGTGCAGGTGTCAATCCGTTTGTCTGTTTGTTCTCAGTTTCAGGCAAACAGACTTGAAGCCTCGGGCGCAAAAAGGGGCGCAAAAAAGATGTCAAAAAAGCGAGCGAAACAGGAACGTTCCAATTTTTTCCTCCTCTCTCTCTCCAGCGCCTTGGCTCCCCCTCGGCGCATTATCAAAACCAACATCCGCTCCAATTGTTTTGCCGCCAAGCTGGCTTGAAGCAGCGTTACACTAGCTCGCCGGCTGGAATTTCCAGAGGCTCGAGCTAGCCTCTGGGAGTGTTGCAGAACTGCGAAAGCGTTCCCGATCGCATCGATTCGCACTTGTTGTTGCGCCTTACAAGCACCAGCAGCAATCTGCCGCTAGCTCGCCGCTGGTCGTCCAAAACGGGCTCAATTCTTTGTCTTCCTTCGGTCATTAGTCGACCATTAGGCGAGCCAGGCAAGTGTGCGTGTGGCTCTGTGGCCCTGAAATGGGGATCAACAAGTGTGGCTGGCGGCCAAAAGTCGTTAGCTGTCCAAGCGGTGAGCTGCGGCCCAGTGCTTGGGGCTTGGGGCTTGCAGCCTTCGGGCGGGCCAGCCGCAGGGAGTGACACACAGACAAACAGATGGACAGACGAATGGAGGGAGCAAGTGGGAGCGAGAGGGAGCGAGAGGGAGCAAGAGGGAGCGAGAGGGAGAATTGGAGAACAGGGACGCCAAGAGGTTTGGTGGCGCGCTGAAAATATCATTAGCATGGTGGCATATTTTTCTTTTTCTCGCCGCTCCAGCTCGCCTATCCCAGTCTTTGGACACAAGACTCGTCTCTGTGTTGGCCCGGAAAGGCGCAAAGTTTGGCCCTTTTTTGCCCTCAGCTTGCATGCAAGCGAGCCGGCCCATCACACACAAACACACTCGAGCTGCCACAGTTGCAGATGGAGAAACCCTATTCTCTAATAATCTTCTCGCTGGCCGACCAAATCGAGACCGAGCAGAGCAACACGGCGCACCATTGTCCACCGTTGCGGCGAGCTTGGCGCCGGCACTCAGCAATTAGACGAGCGATGAGAGACTGCCTCTGGGAGAGGCTCCTCCTCGCCGAGCCGCAATGGGCACACACCGCAACAGGGCCAAGGCTGCACGAGAGAGGGAAAGACTCAAGATTCAGAGAGGAAAAGTTGATTCCGAGAGGCGCCTCTTGGCTTGACAAACTGTCACTCGAAAGCCGCAACCTTTTTCATCACTCACACACTGAGGGTTCTCCATCGCAACCGCCACAGACAACAGTGACAACAGTCTCTCCCACTGGCCCACTTTCTTTGCCTCCAAAACGTCAATCGTCAGCCTGTGGGCCGCCCTTTTCTTTCAAAGACAACAACAACACTCGAAGTGGTCAAGCCGAATTCCGGCGGCCCACTGGCCTCGGGGGAACTGCTACCAACATTACTTGTCGAACAAATGAGGCTAAGTGATGCTCAATCGTTGCACTTTTGCCGCTCCAGATTCAACAAAATCTGCAAATTTGTTCCACAAACGAATTCCACCAAATGGGCGCACCCACACCAGTTGCAAAGGCCGGCCGGCCGCAGTTTCGCAGCAGCCCAAAAGCGGCTCCAGTTTCTCCTCGGTGGGTGCCACACCGCCGAGCTGGTGGGAAACCGCAAACTCAATGTTCTCTTTGCCACTCCGAGTTTAGCTCTGGTTCGAGTCTTGAGTCTTTTCCATACTTTGATCTCTTAACCTACTGATGTGCTGGAGGACATCAATGTGTGGGTCAGTCTTTCATAAAACATTGGATAACTAGGCTAGAATATGCACTCCAGAATGGCAGTTATTCTCCTGCTGAGGCTGCAAGTCTGGAAATACATGTATTGTATTGGTCCAAGATGCCTGCCAATCTGTCTCGAGTCGCGATCTCTCTGATAGTCTAGTCATCACCGCAGATAATCCATTGGTCAAAAGTTCAGGCACTTTTTAACAAGAGAAAAGAGGGTTGTCTTGCGCCACCATGATCCACAGGAATTGCTGGCCGGCCAGCGAAACGAGTAATTAGCGAAACTTGTCTTTTTCATGTTCGTGTCCATTTCCGGCCACTTCTTTGCCGACGAAGCTCAACAGCCGAATTGCGAGAAGAGCTGCAACACCATCAGCCGTCTGGATCTCACCCACTCGGAAAGGATGAGTTCCGGTCCAATTCAGTCTCTGTGGCTTACGGTGGATCTTTGAGCTTCCAAGAGAGTATGAAAAAGTCGCTGGGAAATTTGGCTTTCTGCTTTGGAAACAGAGGCGAATGTCTCTGAGATTGGTGCCACCAGAAACAGAAAAACAAACATGATACACAGAATGCATTACGCGACGCGCCCACTGCACTCGAATCCAAATAGGTCGTCGTGCTTGTATACTAAGTATCTCGTAGAGACACTAGGAACTTGATGATAAAATCAAACCTCGGAATCAGGGGTATGTATCGCAATATTAGAGAACAACTATTCAGAAACACATTTTGACAGTTTGTTGACAAGAGCATCAACTAGACCAGCGGGCCTGGTGTTGTTTTTCAGTTTGTTCATTGTCATGGAAGTTATGGCAATATATTTGGGACTCAGTTCTCTCTTAACATGAGAAAATCTAACTAATCGATCGAATTGATGATCCGGCTACTCCGAGAAAAAGTTGGGTCCATGAAAAATCTCTGCCATGATCCGCTCAAGCATTGACTTTGCTTGCGTCGATCGAGTCCCATTCACATCGCTGATGGTTATCCATCGTTTTAGGAACCACGGCGGCCAATCAACGTGCTTGCTTCGCAGGTGCTGATCAAACTGAAATGATGTCGTTAAAACCAGTGGCATTTGTTTGTTGAAACTATTACTACTTGCTTCGTGGCTGTAGTGGAAGTCCTATCAATGAGGCCTGTATCAATCTATTTCCTTGTGACTATTGGCATTCCTGGACGCTGATAGATATGTGCAACAATTTTCAATGAAGTCTCGCTGGATAGACACCAACGAATCAGCAGTGCTCTCACTGGTCATTGCAAATATCCATGCAGTTGGAGCTGGTGGTTCACTTTGGGCTTGTAGTAGGGTGACTGGAGTCATTGGAGATCTACTCTTAGTATTGCACTAGATTCTCAACTAGAGTTAGTCCAACCAACCTTGAGAACAACTAATTTTTCGATTTTCCATAGGCTTTCGATGGAGGGGCAGAATAAACTAACTCAATTGAGAGACAGGACTGTTGGCTTAGTAGTGTTGGTCTTCGTTGATAAATTGCTTTCTGGTTTCGAA
>Ga0268247_10000744_pt1 | contig 10536 bp, 9 predicted proteins | sample AgamicOrMae_FD_200245 | JGI IMG/M metagenome (GOLD analysis project Ga0268247, IMG submission 200245) | Agave microbial communities from Guanajuato, Mexico - Or.Ma.e (v2) (version 2) | ecosystem: Host-associated > Plants > Phyllosphere > Phylloplane/Leaf | place: Guanajuato, Mexico | collected... | reverse complement strand
GCTACACCTCATATGTCATTGGACGCTGCCAAACTAAAGTCAAGCTCAACAGGGTCTTCTTTCCCCACTGATGTTTCCAAGTCCGTTCCCTTGGCAGCGGTTTCGCTAGATAGTAGATAGGGACAGGTCATCGAGCAAAGTGGCACTCCCGTTGGAGGTCCCCCCCAACCAATATTGGTCCTGAAGGTCAATGAAGACATACTAGGACGCTTTGCTGCCAATACCGCTATACGGTACGTGTAATTTTATATCCATCCGGGCACCGGTGGGGCCGACGTAATATAGGTCATCTCACCCACGCTGGTTAGGCCATTGTGAGTCCACCGCAACGCGGCCCACACCGGCTCCGGACCTGCGTTTTGTTGCCAATCCCGCACCGGCGCGTTCAAGTCGCCACCGGAGGGGACAATTTTGGTTGGTTATCGTGCCGAAAAGGAGGACGCAAGCGTCCTCCCACTCATCGGACTCGGCCGCCGCTGTTTGCGTTGGCAAGAGCTCGGAGGCAGAGTTATTTCATCTGCCCCGAAACAACCGAAGTTGTCCCGAACTTCGCTCTAGTCCTTGCCCGTGACAAGGGACAAGGTGCCAGGGTGTACAACTCCCTTGCCTCGTCTAGGGGACCGGTGAGTCCATGCTTATGTAGCGGACCGAACCGTCTTGATTGCTCAAGTGTCCTCCTCGGCAACCTGTATTCTGGCTCGGGCTGTGAGCGATTCCGATTCTCGTTTCTGCACCAGTTCGGGAAGAACTGCCGAGAGTATGTTCCAATCTTCACAGTCATGGACGACTTCTCGGAGAGTTCTATCCTGTATTTTCATGCGGGCTTCTTTTAGAGATTCAGGAACCGCCGTGCATCTGAAAACAGCATGCTCCACGGTATCCCTCTCCATGTCAGCCAGGCATAAATCAGAGTCCGCCAGCCCTCTGCGGAACAAGTGATCCCTAAAGGGGCCGTGTCCCGAGAGAACTCTGATGGTTGCTCTGTTTGGTTTGACCCAAAATAGCCTCTTCCGGTTTTGAACATCTCCCAGGATTGCTCTCGCGAACGTTCCTTTGGGTGATTCCCGGAGCCATGCATCCCACATCTCAACAAGTTTCTCTTTCCGTTCACTCTTATATAAATTCGAGTAATTATCTATGAGCTCGTGTGACAGGTCTGGCCTGTCTCTTTTGACGTGATACTTGGCCGCCCGGAATAGGGTGGTCAGGTGAGCCGGTGGCTCATCCAGTATCAAGGTCAAGGCCTCAAGTGGGGTGTCCGCATAAGCACCAAACAATCTGACCAGGGCCGTTCTTTGAGCTCTTAGCAATATTGTGGCATATGTCTTCAAACGGATGCGGTGTGCCCATACTCCACAGGCATAGAGGGCAATGCCCTCAAAGATTCCTTTGTAGAGGATTCTCTGTTTTTCTGGGGTTAGTGAGTAGTCCCTCTTAGCGAGGGAGGCAACCTTACTAACAGCTTTTATGGCCTTGTGCGTTTGTAGACGCAAGTGAGACCTGTAGTGTAGAAAGAGGTCCAATCTCACTCCGAGATAGACAGTCTCTCGCACCACCGGTATCGTGTGGCCGTTTATTTTGACTATTGGCTGGCGTCTGAGAGTCTTAGGCTCTTTAATGGGAAAAACCATTAGAGCAGACTTGTCAGGGGCCACAATCAATTTGTTTAGCTCACACCACTCCTGAAGCTGGCGGCAGATGACTCGTCCTTGCTCTTCAAGGTGCAGTCGCGAGCGACACTCCCAGAGCACGAGTAAATCGTCCGCATACGCCAGGACCTCAGTGGCATACGGCTTGAGTTTTTGGATACAAGTATCCATTACCAGGTTCCAGAGGAAGGGTCCCAGGACTGAGCCCTGTGGGCAACCCCTGGTCACCGGTTTCATGTACGTGCCCAAAGGGGTTTGTACCTCTACCGTACGCTGACTGAGATAGTCCTTTAATATGTCGTACAAGTGTTTGGGTATTCTTTGTTCCTCCAGCCTGACCAGCAAAGCAGGCCACCAGAGGTTATCAAAAGCCCCACTTATGTCGACAAAGAGTGCTGCCATATACTTAAGGTCACCAGCCTCAATTGTTTGGTGAAGCTTGAGCATGGCATCGGTAGTGCACTTCCCTTGCATGAATCCGAATTGCTCCGGAGCCAGTGGCATGGAGAGCGCTTCACTTGTGAGATCTTTAAGCACTTTCTCAAAGACTTTCCCCCCGACATCCAAGAGGTTGATCGGTCTGTATGATTTCGGCAGCGTAGGGTCCTTTTCAGGACTCTTGTGCAAAATCACCAATCTTCCCCTTTTCCAGGGTGCCGGGAAGGTGCCAGTCTCGAGGCACTCCGTGTATAGTTTGGCTAGGTATGGGGAAATCTTGTCCTTCATTTTACAATACACATCCGGGAAGATACCGTCAGGGCCCGGGGCCTTGCGTCTCTTGACCGTGTCGATGTAGTATTGCACATCCCCCGGAGTGACTGGAGTCCAGTCAGCCGGTTCAAATGTGGCCAATGAGGACCTCTCCCTAATATCCGCCTGTAACGGAGTGTCCTCCTCAGGTTTGTCGTCTGGGAGAAGGGAAGACACCAGAATTTCTGTTGTGTCCCTTGTCCCTGCCGTAAATTCGTGGGGATTAGCTTTGAGAGTGGACAAGACACTTCTCGACTTCATTTTCCCAGACAGAATTTTGTACGGCAGCCCCCAGGCGTTTAGTGCTGTGTGAGATTCGATAAAGCCTTTCCAACTTCGGGATTTAGCTTTTCTCACGGCTGAGGCGTATTTCTTGGATGCTTTCTTGTACTCGTGTCTCCATCTGACGTAGGAGTGGTCAGCTTTTGCCTTCCAAGTCCTACGTCGGAGTTTCTGCACTTCGCATCTCATTTTGTGTAGGTCCTCGTTCCACCATTTGGGTTGTCCTGGCGCCCTCTTTCGAGTTTGCGGGACGTGCGAATTCATGGCTGAGGTGAGTGTCTCCGTGAAATGTTGGACCGAGATGTCCACATCTGGAGAAGACTCAATATCTAATTTCTTAGACACCTCTTCCGTGAACTTCTCCCAATCAGTTTTGGAGAGGACGTACGACTTGGTCGGTTGGAACTTTTTCAGTTCCGCCCGGTGCAGTTTGAGATCCACCATGATTACCGCATGGTCACTCTTAGTGGCAAATTGTAACAATCGCCAGTCGGTCAGTTTTCGTGAGATTCTATCCGTACTGAGAGTTATATCCACTTGGGAAGTAGCTCCCCTCCGGATGTAACAGGTGCTGCCCAACGAGCTATCATTTAAGACAGTCAAGTTGAAGTCCGCAATGATCTCCTCCAGGATGAGACCCCTACTGACTTTAAAGTGGTCGGGCTCCGGATCCTCGGAGGAGCACCATAAAGCGGATCGGCCATTGCAATCTGCTCCCACTACGACTTCCCTTTCGCCACGAGCCACCAGGATTCGGCGGAGGTCCCCCGCACAGGGGACTGTCGCATCCGAATGCTGGTAATACTGAGATACCAGAATAATGTCAAACCCTGCTAATTCAATAGCTACGGTGTGTGTTGTACAGAATTGTGCCAACTTAGTTGGAAACAGCGAGGGATTCAGGACTACTATCGCAGCCCAAGGGTTTCCCTGTTGGGCCGCAATAAGTTTGGAAACCATTGGGAGGCCCGCGACCCTGCCTGCGACCGAGTACGGTTCCTGTAATAGGAGCACATCGGCACGCTGGTCTGACGCAAGCTGTCTCAATTCGTCCATAACTAGTCTGTTCCGTGCGCAGTTATGCTGAAGAATCCTCAACCGATTGGTCTTTGGATAACTTGGAGCTTGCGACTTTGAGCGCGGTTCGGTATGAGACACACCGCTCGGGCTCGTTGGAACATTTGATCCCTCTTCTGGTACAGGGTACGCACACCGAGGTTCGTGCGGTGCATTCACTTCTGGGGTGGCCGCTGTCCCCGCAGTGACCACACAGTCTTCCGACCGTGCAGTGCCGCGAGATGTGTCCGTACCCGTGACACTTAAAACAGCGTGGCACCGTGAAATATTCCCGCACCCGACACTTCCGGGTCTCAATGTAGGCACGCCCTCTGTCACGTAGCGCCTTCCAAACCAACGGGTGTGCCTCCAAGATCCAGGATGTAGTAGGCGTTCCACGAGGGCCCACCCTACCCCTGATCCGGATTTTTCCCTCTATCCTGATGCCCAGCTGTTCTTCAAGAGAGTTCTGGGAGATCAGGCATTGAAGTACTCGGTCCTGAGGGAGGCAACTATCCACGTTAGTCAGTCGCAGCTTAGGCCACGAATTGGAGGCACTGTTAACGTCAAAAACCTCCGTTAAGGATTTGTTGGCTCGGAGGCCTTCAGAGTCCGACACTGACGGCACAGTAACCATCAGGTCCCCTCCGTTGGTAATCCGCATGCCTTCTATCCTCAACCCATCTCTGACCGGGTCCACCCGCTTGGTGAATTCCGTTTTGCAGTCCAACAGTGCGCACTTAGGTCGTAAGACCAGGGCAACACCGCCGGTATCCGCTTCGTCCCGCCTGGGTGCGTGGCCTTGGGGGCACGGTTTTTGAGGTTTCTTTGGGTTTGCCGTCTTCCCAGTGGTCCCATCGCCGTTGGGCCCCCGATTTGGGAGCCCTTTGGCAATTATGGTCCTGCGGGTTAGCTCCCTCGAGATGGCCACCGATAGCTTGCCGAACTCCGTGTCCATGACGGAGCGGAGGGTTCGACGTGTGCCGGCATCGCTAATCTCGTCTAGAGCCAAGTTTATGTTTCGGCGACTCCCCTCGAGCGCTTCAAGAAGTCCGAAGGATTCCAAGTCAGAGTGCTCACTAGGAGAACCTCTGAGGCAAGGGGGTGTAGGAGACGAATCTCCACATCCCATTCGGAAGTTCCTGGACGAAGGAGCTGATGTCGAGCTTTGTTGAGCTGCACCGTCCTCCGTTTCAGCGTCCGAGTCGGGACCTTGCTTAGGGGGGCTCACTCTCCCAGAACTATTACGTTCAGAGAGCCCGCCAGCCCTAAGGGTCCGAACACCCCGTCTACCAAACCCCCGACCAAGAATGGGAGACTGCTGCGTTCCCTCATGGGTACTTGCAGATGTGTTCCCAAACGCATCCCCAGGCGGTGAGATGTTGGAGGATTTGACTGGAGAATCAAGACTGGCGCAGCTGTCCCTCATAGGATTATCAACCCCGCCAGCCCCAATCTCGTATGCATCGGCAGTTAAGGGCGAGGGGATCGCCAATTGGAGTACTTCTGGGCATGCGCCAGTTTCGTCCGAGGCTCTCCTACTCCTCTTAGCCGAATGCACAGCGCTTGGAAGGTCTAGGACCTTGGATCCAGGCTGTTGAATCGTTCGAATGTTCTCCCGTTTCTTGCCGTGGGATTTGGCTATGGATTCCCGGGGCAACCATTGGGCCTCCGGTGAGTCTGTTGACAAACCGGAAGAACCCAGAATGGATTTACCGCCCGAGACCTGCCAGTGATCCCCATGCAAGTTGTCCAACCTTTTCCCATAAACGGGGTCGTGTCTCAAATCCGTGAGCACAACCACCGCTTTTCTGGTACTATTGGTGGCCACTCCCGGGTTTCTCCCCAGCAAAGTTGAGGTTGTTTCCCGGGGTTTGGGAGAACTGTATCCGGCCACAGGGGCCTCAGGTGAGAACCCTTGGCTCCCCAAGTTGCCGGACATTTGGTTGTCAGACGAGGATTGGCCCCTCCCTACTGGCTGGCGGAAGGGCCAGCTTTCAGGAGGGTCCTCTGCCATGCTGACATTATTCCACGTCCGAGTGGACGCGACTGTGGTGTTGGACTGGGGCGGGGTCCCGTGGTCGGATTCCATGAGTGGCCAAGTCACCTCAGGTCTCCGCCGGGAAGCCCATCCCCACCCACAACCCAGTCTATCCCCCAGTATGGGCTTGCATTCCTCCAGCGAAGGAGGTTGCTTGCCCTGGGGGTTAATGGGGGTCTCATTTTTGCTGGGTGGGCCCCGAAGGGCCAGACTCAGCCTAGAGACTTTCTTTGTGGGGTTAAACCCCCGTTTGTTTGTTTGTCTGGTACCCATGTTTAATTTTGTTTAAATCCCTCCAGGTAATTCACCCATCCATGGGCGGCCACAGCTGTGCTACAACCCGAACCCGAAGGGGGGTTGTTTTTCCCTGGAGTTCCTCGCCGGAGGGCTGGCTGCGGGTGATCCCTTGGGCGGCCCCTCATGTCCCATATGGGAATGAAGACAAGTCTTCCATGATTCCGACTTCGCTAGGCAGGAAGTTCATCCTGCTTAAGCCGATTACCTTCGATCGCGCTTTCGAAGGCTTCGCTCAGGCCCGAAGCCTTGATGGGCAAAGTGGCGTGTTGCTGGAAACAGTTTCTGGCAGAGGCTAGTAAAGCAAGAGAGTCGTAAGGGGTGCAGCCAGTCACTATAGCGAGGGCTGCAGTTTCCCAAACGGTCTCTCCCCACCGTTGACCAGCCATAGACTTGACATAGCTGGTCCCCTGGGTGTCCGAAGAGCGTCCCAGGGCCGAGCTCAACCTACCAGCCCACCCGCTCCGCGCCTTGCGATATGCTAGAGACGGCTGGCTCTAGGGCGACTTTTATTGGTATCGCCACACCCTAGGGTGGTACCTAGGTCCGATTAAGGGTTCAGACCCGGACTTGCGTCCTACCCAGGCGAGGGAAGGCTAGCCAGAGAGGCGGGGGCGTTTGCTATTGTTGTCATTGCTTTTTCTCAACATTTTGTTTTATTGTGTGTTTCAGGCGTAGCGGATCGTGGGGCAGACAGCGACCTGCTCAGCGAAAGAAGAACTCAATCGCTTAAGCAAGGTAAGTATCCATAATTCCCCTATCGCAGCGGCAAAATCAGAGGGCAAGGGTGAACCCATTGTCCCTCCGAGTCCCTCATCGGGGTTGCCACTAGCACTTAGGAATTCCCCATCAGTCCCCCGCCTCAAATCTTTGTTTCTTTTCTTATTTTCTTTTCTTTTCATTCTTTCTTAACTATTTAAACATCTTTCTGATTGTATTCAATTGACATGGCACAATTATAGCAATAGTGTTAAGCTGTTGTCCGTAAGGGGCAACTAGCCATGATTAAACAATTACAACATGGTAAAACCACACCGTGATATACCCACTAATTAACTATTATTATCAGACTTTACATCAGCCTTATAAGTGAAGCGGTTGGGTGAAGCCCAGCCCTTCGATCACATACAATCACATAGTTTTTATTAAATCACCGTTACTAACAATCATTGTAATCAATTACAGGTCCGAGTAACCCGGAGGTATCAGTCCTGCGGAGGAGATAAGGTTTGTTCATTAGGCCGAGGCTTACTTCCCCCCAGCGGTCTTACTTTGAAGAGAAGAAGCATGCTTCTTTCCCTTCCTGCCGCTGCCTGGGGGGTCAGGGCCTCTACGCCCTAGGTCCTCCTTGAGGGTGGCGGAAGGTTTCACGGGGGGCTTGCGCGCTTTCACGAGTTTGCCGCTTCCCTTCTCCTCCGGGCCTATCCCTTTAGGATTATCCTTTGAATTTGCTTTCTTCCCGCCCCTCCTCCAGTAGTTCCCCTTGCGGGGTTTCCCAGAGGAGGCCACCCCCTCCTCAGTTGAAGGTGGGGGCAGAGTCCGAGGCTGCTGACGAGTTACGGCGTAGACCGCCTCTCGCGGCAATCCCCAGACTGGCCCTTCCCGCATGATGCCCCTCGTAAGCTTTTCCACCATCAAGGTAATGGTAGTCGCAGCACCCTCAAATGAGGGGCTGCACAGCGTGCCGAGGAGCCTTGCGACAGGAAGGGGGGATCCTAGGTCATCTAGTAGTTGCGCTCGTCCCCGAAGGGTATCAAGCAGCGCCATCTCTGTTTCTTTTACAGCCAAATTGGGCGAGTCAGGCAGCGGGGGTTCCGGCGACCATTCAGCCGGTCTGGCCCCTTGGGAGGACTTTTTAAGCAAATGCTTGTACATCCCCCCGAGCCTTGCCGGCTTCCTGATCAGCCGTTCCCCGGGCTTATCCTTTCCCGCCCTGCCAGCCTTGCCAGCTTTCTTCCTTTTAAGGCGCTTATGACCTGTTTGTCTGGAGGGAAGGGGGCACCTGGCTGACAGCGGAAGATCATCAAGAAGATCATCAAGATCCTCGACAACCACCGCATGCCCGCCTTCCGCCCCTGTTCCCCCACTCGGATCCCCGGGAGCAGGTTGGGGACTCCCGACTGGGATTTCCCCAGCCTTAACCTTTTTTCCTTTCCCCTTCGACTTACCGGGAACTGCTCTTCCGTATGGGTACATCGGGACTTTCACATTCCTTAGAAGGGGTTTAGCCCTCTTTTTACGTTTCTCAGACCCAGTAACCGTAGTCTCGGTTGGGTCTTTAGGAATAGTTTCCATTTTCCCATCGTCCTTCTTCTCTTCCTTATGCGTTTCGCCACCCGCCTCTGCCTCACGTTCATGACTTTGACTTGCATCTTCCTTCCTTTCCTTTTTCTTCCTCTTCTTGGAAGAAGCTGGGGAGCAAGACTCCTCCTCGGAAGCCGGAGTCTCCGCCTCAGGGAAACCTCGTGTTAGGAGAGGCGGCGTTTGCGGGTCGAGAGGGGAGGTTTGAGGGATAGCAAGTGCTGTCGTATCCTCTCTCCCTGTCTCGATACTCCGACTACGTCGCTTTTTCTCCGAGGTGCCCTTAGGGCCACTGCCTGGTGAGACCATGGCCGCAATGATGGCGGGATACTCCGGGACAAACCACACGGGGGAGAAGATCCACCAGTACTTCCTCAGTAATTCCCGCTGTTTTTCAGAGGCCTGCAACATACGCAAGGGGGCATCGCTATAATTATAGTCGACAAGCCCTGCCAGCGTTCATGCATACAACTGGCCGCCTTCCCTTCACCGCCCTTATTTAACAACTCTTTTCTTGTTACAGGTAACAAGTTGGGCACCCGAAGGTAAGTTGTTCAGGCAGGAGCCCTTGGCCCAACAGGAATCGGTTTCGGAGGATGCAGAAACAGAGTGGCGGAGGTCCCATCCAGGTTCATCGAGGAATCCCCCAGGTAAGTTCCGTCGAATTCTCATATCTGCCGCTCCAGTACCTTTCATCCTGTTCGCGGATATTCCGCTTGCAAGAGATCTGGAGTGTGTGCCAATAACACTCATCCCACAGTGACTGTAGGTCTCTCCAGTTTCCCATCAAGGGGATCTACCTGGAGATGGAGAAACTCCTTCTCTAGGCGTCGCGATTCGCTTGCTAGGCACCCCGTGTTCGCCAATGCACGTACTCCCACGACTAGCATGGGTTGCCTTGAGGGATTTTTAGGGGGGTTGTCTCCCCCGTTCACCGAGGTCTCTGGTCGAAGGGACGTGTCCCAATTGCCGGCCAACCGACTCACGGGAGGGTGCGAATGGCAAATAGCTCGGCAGCGGCAACTAAAGTCTTCACGACTTTGCACTTTGTAACAGTGCGTCCAGTTGAATTTTCTTGCGGGTTCTTCACCTCCACGCAAGCGTGGCGGTTGCGAAACCCAAAGCGGCGAGGCCAAGTCTGAACGGATCGCAGCATGGCTGCTCTGCCGCCGACAACACCTCGCCAAGTCATTTAAGTCGTCTACTGACGATTACGAGCCCCATCTCCGTACTTTAATGCCCGCGTGCTCAGCAGCACATGGGGTGCCAGGGATACGTCAGACAGAATCGGACGCCCCGACACATTTCCCCAGCGCCGCCGAACAAGCGGATTGCGGAGGGGCCGCCTGCCTAGCAGCCCCCTAGCAAAGTCCCTTTCTCAAGGGGTCCCCTAGCCAAGACTTATAGTTAAGCCTTTTTAGAGCCGCCTGCCGCCTCGCCTATAGCCTTCCACCCTTATGATTTCACAGCTCTTTCTTGTTACAGAGAACAAGTTGGGCACCCTAAGGTACGCTGTCAGGACCGGAGCCCTTGGCCCTACAGGAATCGGCTTCGGAGGACGCAGAAACAGAGTGAGGGAGTTCCCACCCAGGTTCATCGAAGAATCCCCCAGGTAAGCTCCCCCAAAGTCTCATATCTGCCACTCCAGCGCCTTTCATCCTGTTCGCAGATAAACCGCTTGCGAGAGATCTGGAGTGTGTGCCAATAACACTCATCCTTCGGACTAGCCGTAGGTCTCTCCAGTATCCCACCAGGGGGAATACCGCCAAGGGGGGAGGAGAATCTCCATCCCTTAGCGTCGCGATTCGCTTGCTAGGCACCCCATGTTCGCCAATGCACGTACTCCCACGAACGAGCGTGGGTTGCCTTGAGGGATTTTTAAGGGGGTTGTCTCCCCCGATAGCCGAGATCTTTAGCCTGAGGAAAATACCTCAGTTGCCCGGCGGACACCACGTGGAGGTGAGTCATCGGCACTTGGCCCGCAGCAGTGTCGCTTCCCGAGGGTTGCGAAAACCGCTGCCGGGCCTTCCGCCCGCCAGTAGATAGGGACAGTGGGAATCTCGTTAATCCATTCATGCGCGTCACTAATTAGATGACGAGGCATTTGGCTACCTTAAGAGAGTCATAGTTACTCCCGCCGTTTACCCGCGCTTGTTTGAATTT
>Ga0268247_10000741_pt1 | contig 10542 bp, 3 predicted proteins | sample AgamicOrMae_FD_200245 | JGI IMG/M metagenome (GOLD analysis project Ga0268247, IMG submission 200245) | Agave microbial communities from Guanajuato, Mexico - Or.Ma.e (v2) (version 2) | ecosystem: Host-associated > Plants > Phyllosphere > Phylloplane/Leaf | place: Guanajuato, Mexico | collected... | reverse complement strand
AAGAGTAAGAAGACAAGGCTCCATTTTCTCTAATAGATTTTCACTCTCAACTATGTCGGACTCAGTTTGCACCATAAGTTTGCAGTTTTAGCAGCGCACCATTGAGCATCGGATGCGTTTCGGCTGAAGCTAAGCACTAGCATCTAGCAACAGAGTGCTGTTCCAATTCCAAGAATGCGCCCGTCCGAGCGGAAGCAATTGGTTTCACGTTATGGCTCCAGTGACAGGCTGATTTGTGGCTCTTTGGTGGTTTGTCGCCGGTGTTCAGTTGTCACCGTTACCTAAAGCATGTTGATCCATCACTTGTAGTTCAAATGACGAGGATAACATCACGAATGGATGCTACCCGGCGACGAGCGGTCATTACAAGGGCCCTGAGTTGTTGGATAGCCAAAAGTTGGTCGCTTACAAGGAGAGCTCTTGGCTGTTTGATAAATCTTTTCCATGTATCGCTTGAACCTCTGCTTGACTAGTGCCGGAGACTAAGTGTGCTCTTCTTGTGCCTAAAGCCAAAAGTAAACGCGATATGCGCTAAGGGGCAGCGAGCAATTACAACTGTCCCTCCTTGTTGCATTTTGGAGTTTTGAAAAAGTTTCAGTTGCTCCCAAAAGCTACTAGCCATTGGGTCCCCCTTGCTTGTTAGTGGCACGCAAATGGATGGAACAAGTAGAGATGTTGTCTTCTGCGTGTCTGCATGATGTCTTGTTGTTGGCCCAATGTGGCAAGTGAGCACATTGAGGTGTTCTGAAAAATTACTGCTCCCCGCAAATGGTCGCCCCTCTGGCGTCTTGCTGTGAGCTCCTCCTTCGTGGCCAGCATTCCAGTGCAGCAGAGCCAAGCAAGGAGGCGCTCCAAAGAGGCAAAGTTGTAGTCGAAAATATTGGACATCGGACTACTGCTGGCACTTCGCCTACTGCTGCTATCTTCTCTGCTTGTGCAACTACAAAATAGCACCACAAGCACAACTTGGGGCTGATTTGCGACACTTGACTTTGTAGCTCACTTCTTCTTACTTTGCGTCCACTTATCACTTCCCACTTCCCACGATCACTAGCCTCTGGCTCGCTCGCCGACCATTGGGCCAAACTCTCAGAAGTTAGCTCAGTCCTGCCCAACGGCTTGTGAGCTAAGGGTGAGCAATGAGAGATTTAATTTGCTGCCGAGCAACAGTGTTCAAGATGTCCAATTGGACTGTCTGTAAGTATCGGACGAGTTGGAGAGTCTGAAAATAATGGGCAAAGAGAGGGAGCAATGAAAGCCAAAGAAAGAAAAGAAGCAACATTTCCACAGTTCACACATCGATCCGAAGAGAGAGAGAGAGAGTTGCGGGCTCGCTAAGTTTACTTTTGGGGGATTTCAACAGCAACAAAGTGTGCTACATTGCGCAGGCAAATGGGAACCTTTGCGAGCAAGTTTGGGAACAAAACAGAACTGCTAACTAGCAACAAGAGGAAACCGTTCCAGTCAACAGTTTAACAATTTCTAACCAGACAGACTAGGGCCGAAATAACTCATCCTGATTTAATATTATGATTATTGTCCGACATTAAGTAGCAAGGGCCCATTCTGGCAACCTCTGCAAGCGCTGCAATGGGGAGTGCATTTGGAACACAGATGCAAAAGTAGAAAGCAGATTGGCCGTTTGTATTCACTGAGAGGGTTGAGAGTGGCACCAAGTGAACGTGGACTCTGCTTGTTTGGAGATTAGTTTAAACAGTGAGGCCACGAAGAGGAACGAAAAGGAAAGGTAAGTGAAACTGTGCTGGGCGCTTCTTCGCATTGAGTATCCTCGTTCCTTTGGCCGAGCACACACACATACACTTTTTGACAAGGCTGAACATGTAGAGAGAGAGAGAGAGAAGAAAGGGGCCGAGAGGAAAGGAGAGCGAGCACAACTTGGGTAACAGGAACAGATGTGAGCCGTCCGTCCGCCCCTTCGTCCGTGTGTCTCTGGTGGCAGCACGAGCCTGAGTGGTGGCGGTGGGCCAGGTTTGTTGTTATTGTTGTTGCTGTTGTGATAGTTATTCGCTGCTTGCTGCAACGTGGCAACAAATTTGCAAGCATGGGGCAGAAATGTGAGATCATAAAAAGGGCGCAAGCATGAATACATTGCAAAATTGCAGCCAGAGGCCGGGCTAGCATTAGCACGACACGAGAGCTGGCTCGGAGGGGAGCTCGAGGGCCGAAAGGGAGAAATTACACAAATAAGCAGCGGACGTGGGCCGGCCAATTTTGGGAGGGATGAGGCCGCCTTCAGTTGCCAAAAGCGAGCTCGGTGTCCTATAGGAGATCCTGCTTCTGCGTTTTGTCTTTGGCGCCGCGCGGGCGAGCACCGCCGCGAGAAAACAATGCGCCCTGCTGAAGCCTGCAAGTGTTTCGTCTCGTGCGTGAGACAGTCCGCGCGTGCGCCCCAAGTGCGCACCTGTTTGTGTACAAGTGGCCAGTTTTCCTTGCGCAAAGATATCAACAACGTTGTAATCTAGAGAAAAATGCCAGCAAACCATCAGACAATCACCATGGTCAAACTGCTGGGCTAGTTCACTTTCAACAACAATAATGATGGTCGTGGTTTGTCTTGAAATAACAAGCAACAAGTCGTTGAGGAGGTACCCGAGAGGGCCCTCAACCTGCGGCCGGTCACAGGCTCAGGGTGGCTAAGGAGGGGCGCACCACAAACTCAGACTAAGACTCAGATACGAGTAGAGACAGGGAGGCACGAGCAGACAGAGAGGAGGCCGAAAACGAGAAGGATAATCCTAATACTCTTTTTCGCCTTGTCTCTCTGCTTTGCACATTACCTGCGCTGATGAAGATAGCCCAGTCAAGGTTGTTTGAGAAAGAGAGGCAAGAGTAAATAATACATTCTTGCTGCTCAACCTTGAGTGATTTAACTAGCAACACGCTAATGTACTAGTGTACCATCAGTATTAGAGTTGAGTGGAGAAAGGCACGCAAGTTGATTGGTTTCCTCCCGTCTCGTCTGTCTGGCCTTATGTTGGGCGGCCAATCTTCAGGCAGGATAACATCGTGGTGCACTAACTGCCTCGAACACATACTCATACAGAGACACACCAAAAGAGCAAAGAATACTCACACTAGCTGAAGCTTACACCAAGCCCACAACTAAGTGAGCCACAACTAGACACACAAGTGTTCCCTAGTCCTTTGATTGGACGAACAATCAATGCTTATCGTCCGATGATTTCACCTTTCATGCTTGCCTTTGTGAGTGTGTCTTGTTGCAGTTGGAAGCGAAGCTAAAGCTAATTTGTTCCTTTGCCAACACCGTTTGTGCTCCTCTCCAAATGGGCGCGCAATCGTCTTCCCTTTCCGCAATCGTGACTATAGTTTAACAAGAACAAGAAGGAGACGAAGAATACTAATGCCTTTCATTACAACTTTATTTTGTTTGAGTTTTTCCAAAGGCATTCTACATTATAGTAATTTTTCAGATTAACAGGCGCAACTGTTCTTTGTGTTTGCACTTATTGAGAATTGAGGGAGAATTTTTCAGAAAACCTTTTAGAAAAACTTTCTTAACGCCATCAGGGTGGCTTGCAATTGAGTATGAGTGTCTTTGTGGCGGCCTGTTTTACGAGTGTTTGTGCGCGCCTCTTTGGTAGTGTTTTTGAGTGCTTATGTAGCTGTGCTTGTGTGCGTGCGCGGGTTCTTGTGAGCATTCTGCGGGCTAGCCAAGCGTGTGCTTGGACCCCTTTTGGATGGGCCAATTCCACACAAGAGCTTATTATGGGCAAACTCTTTGCACGCCCGCCCCTCAATCTTGCTGCCCTCTTCTGCCGCCAGTGCCTCATAGGCGAAGGAGACGATTGTCGCCAGTTGGAGTGTGTTTGTGCATATGTGTATCAGTTTATTGGATTAATGATGATGAAATGACTTTAGCCGGAATGGAGCCGAGTTTAGGTTTTACCTATAAAAGAGTTGTCTCATCACTCGGCGGTGGGGGCGCCAGCCGCGCGAGTGTGTGTCTGTTTGAATGTCCATTGGTCTCATTGGTCGACGATGGGGCTGGTTAGGTCGAGTGGCGAGTGGCCGTTCAATTGGAGGAGATCGTCGAAGGCCTCCTTGGACATTTCGATGATGGAGCGCAGCTTGTTGTGGTTGAAGCGCTCGGACCTGAGCCAGGCGTAGACGGCCAGCGAGCCGTAGGTCTGGTGGATGTCGTCGACTAGAAGGAATTGTTCCCGCGGCCCCGGCAGGTTGGCGCCCATGCCCGAGACTGCGGCGGCCGCCGCCGCCATGAGGGCGCTGGTGGCGGCCGCCTCGCCGCCCGTAGGCCCCGCCGCCTGGTTGCTGCTGCTCGGCAGACTGCTGCTGTTGGCCGAGGCGCCGGGCGCGCCAGCCGCCAGCGAGGTGGCCACGTAGAGCGGGTTGGCCGGGTGCGCGGCCACGCCCAGCTGGTGGTGGTGTGGGTGTGCGTGCGGGTGCTGGTGCACCAGCGAATTGGCCGCGCTCAGGCCCGCCGGCCCGCCCGCACCCGAGGCCTCTAGGGCGGACAGGACGCCGGCCGGGAAGTGGAACATCCGCTGCAGCTCCTCCAGGTCCAGGTGCTGCAGGTGGCTGTTGATTGCGTTGGGGCCGCCCGCAATGCCCCCATTCTGGCTGGCCAAGTGGTGGTCCAGATTGACGGCCAGACTGAGCAGGGCCGCCTGCAGGTTGGGCTGGTCGGCGGCCGACATGGGCGAGGGTTGTGCGCGCGGGCCGCCCACGCCCACCTGCTGGTGTGGGTGGTGGTCGCGCAGCAGCGGGCCGTTGGGCGCGCCCAGCGGCGTGAGCGAACCTGGCCCCGCGTGCAGGGGCGCGTGCGAGCCGAGGAGTGCGGACGCGGACGAGACCGCGCCCAGGCCGCCGCTGGGGGGCGGGCCCGCGCCGCACACGCCCGCGCCGCCCACCGAGCCCCCCGAGGAGGAGGAACTGGAGGCCGTGGAGGAGGCCGACGAGCCCGACGAGGTGCACGTGGAGGTGGACGAGGAAGCAGACGAGGAGGCCGACGAGGCTGCCGCGGCGGCCGCCGCAGCCGCCGCCGCAAAGGTGGCCGCCGCCGACTGGATGCCGGGCAGCCCGAAGTGGGCCCCGCCCACCTCCTGGTGCTGGCTGTGTCCCGCGCCGAGGCCGAGCCCGAAGGAGTGTTGGCCGGGCGGCTGGGGGCGCTGGCTCGGCGCCTGCTGCAGCCTCATCTGGGGCCCTGCGGGCTGGCCGGCGTTTAGGTGTGGTCCGAAGTGAGCCTGAGCTTGAGCCTGGGCGGCGGCGGCTGCTGCGTTTGCGGCGGGGCCCGCCTGCTGGAAGTGGCCGTGCTGGCCGGGGTGCAGCTGGTTGGCGGCCACGGCGGCCACCAGCTGCTTGGCGCCGCCCGAGGACCCTCTTCCGGCGGCCGAGCCAATGAGCGTCTTGGCGATCAGCGCCGTGGGATCGGAGCTGGGCGTGCGGGTGAGCACCGGCGGCGACACCTCGATGCTGCGGCCGCACTCCTCGTCCTGTTTCTGGTAGCGGCGCCGCTTGATCTGGGCCGCCGAGACGATCTGGCGCATCTCAACCAGCTTGCAGCCCTCGCACTGGCAGTCGCGGTACTCGCAGTGCCGCTTGTGCCCCTTCACCTGGGCGCTCTTGCCGTGGTTGCGGCAGCGCGAGCAGTACGGATTCCGCTTGGGTTTGCCGTCGGGGCCGAGGAGTTGCTGCTGTTGCTGCTGCTGCGTCGTCTGGTCTTGCTGCTGGGCCGATTGCTGTTCGATTGCTTGCTGTTGAGCTGACTGTTGTTGCTGCTGTTGCTGTTGCTGTTGGGCTGACTGTTGCTGCTTCTGCTGCTGCACTTGCTGCTGGCCCCCCGAAGGCTGGAACTTGAGCTCCTGCTCGTTCTGGGCGCCGGCCGCCAGCTGGAACTGGCCCAGCGCCTGGCCAGCTCCGGCCTCCTGGGGGCCCGTCTGGCGTGCACCTGAGGGCAGCATCTTGGAGTTTGAGTTGGAACCGATCTGGGCGACGCTCATCTGGCTCCCTTATAACCATTGACTGGCACTGCTCTGCCGCTAGCTCACCTAACTACTTTTTTCCCTCTCTCTTTCCTCTATTTCGGGCGCAATTTCGTCCCTATGTGGCAGGGGCGCAATTGGAACTGTTGGTCAACGACGAGGCGCCACACGAGCAGCATGGGGAAATTTGTTAAATCAATGGGGCGCAAGTAATTACAAGCCTCCCGAGCGCGCGCGCTCCCTTTTTTCGGCCCGCTCGGCCACTTCACACTGGCTGCTGCCCGTAAAGCGTGTCTCTGTGTGTGTTTTGCTTGCTCTTAGGCTGCTCGCCAAACTGCAGCCAAACTGTGCCTTAGAACTGCGGACCGCAGACTGTGTGCGCACCCAAAGTATGTTGATGATCGCGTCAACGCCCAGGCTGCGCGTCTCCAACCGCAAGCACACACCGCACGCACCTCCCTCTCTCTCTCTCTCCTGCCTGCTCGTCTCGCCTAAGACAAAGAGTGTGGCGCTCGCCAACAAGACAACCGCCGACAACTCTTGCCCCTCGGCCGCAAATATTGCCCCCTCGCTGGGCGGCCCACCGAGCACACTCTCCGCCTCGATCGCGCCGATCGGCCCCGCGCCTCCCTGGCTGCAGGGGGCACCCACCGGCGTGCCGTTAGGTCTAGCGCGCGCACCACAGGCGCCCCTATATGAGCGCCGCCCTCAGTTCGAGGGAACTCTATGTCGCTAGTCGCCGCTGGCTGGCTCGCCCGAGCTAAGGGCCGACCCAGGCGCCCAAGACGAAACTCGGCCCGTCCACTTCAGGCCCCGCTCGCCTCACTTGCTCCCCCTCCTTGTCTCTCTCTCTGTCTCTGTCTCTGTCTCGCTCCCCTCCGGACGGCGCCCTTTACCCCTCACAAGGCGGGCCCACTGGGGCGCTCAAGTAGCGGTCCTTGCTCGCCGCCGCTCTTGCTGCTAATCGGTGGCCGCAAATCTGTCCTCCGTCGCCGGATTTATGGCCCAATTCTGGCCCGCTGCTCCTTGCTTTTGATTTTTGCTCTAATTTTCTCTCCTTCCGCCTCACTCAAAATTTGCTCTTTTAAATTGCGAATTTCCATTAACAGTGGGCCCCTCCTCTGTGGCCGCCCCTTAGCTCAGGCCCTCTCTTTCTTGCGCTCCTCTTGATCGTGGCCCCACTTGCAGTGCCCCGTGCAGCGCGCCCTCCTGCCACTTGTCGGCCGCTCTCTCTCTCTGGGGCCAATTGTGTCTTGCTTGCTTTCGCTTGGCCTCTTGCTCTTCCTTCCGCCCGCTCTAATCGGGGCTAATTTTCGGCCTCGGACACGCAAAATCCACAAACTGACACTGAACAGGAGCGCGTCCCGCTTGGAGTTTAGCCAAAAAACTGGCACATCAACTGGAGCTGTGGGCAAACTGTGCAGCTTGCAGATATTCAATGGTGGTGCAATAGTGTGTCTGTCTGTCTCCTTCTGCTTTGGCACTGGTCTTCAGTGAAGACTCTCTCCACTGTGTTTGGCGAGAAAGCAGCCCGCAAGTCTGCGCCAGACTGTGTGCACACAGCGAGCGCTCAGCAGTGCAGTATGAGCCGCCAGTGCACACAGCGGCAGCCCACAACAATGCGGCCTGCCAGTCTGCCCGGCGGGCTGCCCGTCGGCCTCCAGTGAGCCGCAGGCGCACAGGCTGCGTGCGCATCGCCCGGCGGCTCAGCTCTGCGCGTCTGCCTTCGGGCCAGTCCTGGTGGGCCAGTCGCGCGCAGCCAACGCACTCAGTCCGCCCCACTGCAGAGCTCCGTTCGCGCCCGCCCGCCCGACGGCTTCCCACTCGAGACTGCCGGCAAGCACCAGGGCGCCGTCTTCGTGGCCGCCGCTCGTCTGGCCGCATTTTTGTTTCCTCGCCAAAGTCTTGTTGGCGCACCCTCGGCCACAAGATTTATTGACTCACTGTCCCGTTCCCTCCGCACTGCCGCCAGAGAAACAATTCCAATCGAGAGGCGCCCGCCCAACAATCGGAAGCAACTCTGCCCCCCAATTGGGCGGCCCATTTCCGCAACTTGTTCCACAATCGTCCCGCTTCCAACAGACAAACAAGTGGCACTCACTGGCTGCAGCCCGAGAGCAACATTCAACACAAACAACTGGCCTCTTGACCAACGGGGGCAGCTCCAATGCCACCAGATGTTCCGCCGACACTTGTTACCAGTCCCAGTGTTGTCTCGCTCCGGACTGGCCGCCGAGGGGCCGCAGGAAGCCCTCGGAAGTGGCCCGAGCAAGTGCCCAGCCTGGCCCGTGTTCCGGTGGGCCACTTGGGCGCCCGAGTCGAGCGTTGGGCTCGCTGCCGGCGCGCCGCCCGTCATATAGGGCTGCTCGACTGCTCGATAGCGAGCGCACAGTACAGCACAGCACAGAGCGGCCGCAGACAGAGGCTCGTGCGAGAAGCCGCAGGGAACTGCTGGCGCAGCCTCGCGGCCGCCGACCAAGTCAGAGAGTGGCGCTCGCACAGACTGAGACTGGCCCATAGAGTGCGGCCCATGCAGTGCGGCCCATACGCACACCGGATGAATCGCGCCATTTGCAAGATGGTAACAATAAAGCGGCCCAGCAAAAGCGAGGCCCCTCTCACTTGGTGCTCCTTTGCGGGCCGATTGTGGAAGTGGAACAAAAACTAAATCTCGCGTAACGATTATCGCGCTTGGACAAGTAGGGGGCAGACAGTTGCTCGGCCAGCTGAGGGATGATAAAATTTGAGCACGGCCAGAGCAGGAGGAGGGGCAAAGAAAACAAGCCACCATCGAGGCGGACATATTTCAACACACAGTCGCCCCCATAGGACGATAGGCCCACTGAAGGCACTTGGGGCTCACTTATCTCACTCATTATGCCACATCTCACACACACACACTAGTAGTCACTTTTCACCAGTAGCCACCCATGTCGGCCCTTTGATACGAGCCCAGCGCACTGCTCCCCCGTCGCCCACAGATGAATAGATGCAGTATGCGGACGAAAGTGCACAATAAGGAGCTCAATGATAGTCGGCATTAAGTTGCCACTAGCGGCGACCAAGTGCAATATGCTCCAGCCAAGCTTTGCTCCAGGCCGGCAAGCCTTCGCCCATCATGAGCCGCAGTCCATTTGGCCAAATTGGCAAAAACGAAACTAATTTCTCTTTATTGTTGTCAGCACATGATTGTAGCATTATAGATATGCCATAAATAAAACTCAACTATAACGTGGACAGAGACAAGCCCAACTATCAGCATTAAATACTCGCCTACCACTCGGAGCAGCGCTGCTACTGCAGCACTGCAACTGCCATAGACACTCTCTGGAGGTTGTTGGCCATAAAGGAGGCCAGATGAGCTGCAATGGGCCATTGGAGAGACTGCGCTGACAGTTTGCGGCCGCAATGGTGGCACAATGCACAGCGCAGAGAGACATAGACAAGGGCCGCCCGCAAGTGGAGGCGCGCGCTCTCTCAAGCGTGGTAATTTTTCACACTGTATATAGAGCAAGATGTTGCCTTGAAATTGTACCACTCCTTTATTTCAGCCGGAGCTTGTCATTATGAAATTAAGAAAACAGATCCTCTGTAAAAGAACACCACCACACACAACCTATGGGGCGTAGGATGATTTTTTGCCTTGTCAAGTCGGCAAGAAATTGGCAAGCAACCACTTGGACTCTTGTAAGCAACTAGCTGTAGTAGGCCTTTTGCAGCAACGAGTAGACACAGAAAGGGGCTAACCAAAAGTGGCCAAAAGCACGGAGAGCAGCCAAGTTCAAGCGCCAAATGTGGCTTCCATTACACCATGGCCCATTCTCTATCCTTGTCTCATATCCCTACTCTCTGTCAGGCTGTCTTTCCTGCTGGCCGCTTATCCCTGTTGTGGCCGTTGTTATCTTTTGAACTCGTTACACTTGTTAGTCGCCGTCTCAAACAAACATAAAAAGGCACAATAAACAAACTAACGCACGCAATTGGACGCCCTCCTTGTATTCTTGAGGCAACTATTTCTAGTCCAACTCTTTTCCACAAGAATCCTCCTCCTCCTGCTCCTTCTTGCTCCTCTTCCTTCTCCTCCTTTGCTTCCTCACTCTTGCAAATGTTCCACTTGGCCCTCGTCCCTCGTCGTGCCCTCGTCCTGCGTGCCAATCAGCAGCCTAAAGCATCCCACAGCAGACAAACTGGGCTCGCCGTGATCATTCGGATGATTATTTCTCTCTCTCTCTCTCCTCCTTCGTCTTCGTCCTCGTCCTCGTCCTCGTCTCTCACTCTTTCGTGAAGGCAGCTCATCTCGCCATTTGCCTCCACTACTCGTCGCAAAGACTCCAGACTCTCACACTACTGGAGCCTGTAATATCCTCAAGCCTCTCGCTCTCTGTCTCTCGCTCCTTCTCACCAGCGAGCCACTCACAAAAACAAACTGAATTCCGCCTTTTTTCTTCTCTCTCACTCTTGCCCCAAACGAAACAGCAAACACCGAGACGAAACATGAGGATGGACGCTGGCTCAGCACTAAGGTGGATCAGAGGAACAGAGTTTGCTGCCGGAGACTAGC
>Ga0268247_10000740_pt1 | contig 10565 bp, 6 predicted proteins | sample AgamicOrMae_FD_200245 | JGI IMG/M metagenome (GOLD analysis project Ga0268247, IMG submission 200245) | Agave microbial communities from Guanajuato, Mexico - Or.Ma.e (v2) (version 2) | ecosystem: Host-associated > Plants > Phyllosphere > Phylloplane/Leaf | place: Guanajuato, Mexico | collected... | reverse complement strand
TGTGATTAGTATACCGATGTCATCATCAGGTGCAGATGTTGGTAATTTTTCTACAAACAGAGATCTCTCTTCTTTGCCCTGCCTTGAAACCCTTGACGGTCGCTCACAGGTAGTCTACTAGGACAAACAATTAGCCGCATGCCAAGTTTGGAAAGTTTACAAGCCAAATCACTTGTTGGGCATTCAGAATATCAGGATACTGTAGCATCCAGAGGCATGAGCGGCTAACAGAGCTCAAGGTTGTCATACCGCAAACCCTGCTTACTGGAGGTCCCCATGGTTGTCACTCAATCAGTCCCTCCGGGTGGTCCCGAATTCGACTTCGTGCCAGGTAGCAATACTCGGCTTTTTGGCCAAGTTCGATTGCTACTATGTTATTTACTTTCCTAAAGAACTAGAAAATAAACCAAGAACGAGACTTTTTCTCAGTGAACAACGTTTGCAGGAACAGTTTCACCGGATGACATCCTGTCCGACATTGTTCGAAATTGCCCAAGAGGAGCAACACGGTCGCCTTATCACACCTAGTCTGCGAAGAAGAGGCCATTTGTTGGGGTGAAATATTCACGCATGAGAAGGCACTCTCACATTGAGTTGGGCAACCATTTAGGCTGCTCGGCCTAGAAGTTTGCACCACTTTTTCTCGAAACTCTCTAATTGCTATAACAGCAGCCAGCGTTTGCTTTGGAGCCGGCAAACAAATAGGGAGAGTCTCTCGTGGGGCAGTCTAGAGGAGAGGAGGCAGCGAGCGCTCATTAGAGATGGCGCCAAAACACTCTAGCGGTTCATCCTCATGGAGCTCGCACTAGACTGCTGCCTGTGGACCAATCAAGCGAGCTTGGCGAGAAGGCGAGAGTTATGCCTTGCAGTGTCTTCTTTCGAGCTTTCGTGCGTTTGCTCGTCTGGCGTTGTGGCACATGTGAAAGGCCCGCCCACAATCATGCGCACTAAAAGCAACCATCTCCTAAGGACTAGTTGGCAGCCGTTTCAACAGGCAGAGAGTGGCCAACAGAGAACACCGACACAACCAAAAGCCTTGCAGCCATGCGAGCATCTAGAGCTCTGTTTTGCGAGCGGCTCTCTGAAGACAGACTTTAGAGAGAGAGAGAGAGAGACAAATTTAATGACAACGAGAGTAAATTTGAGCGGAAAAACATCATTCGGCAAGCGGCCAGAGTTTGCCCGCAAAGGAGCATGAGGCGACAGGTGTTTTCAGCCAGGCCGGCGCATGAAGAGACTTGAGGAGCAAACACTCACTCGAGGAGATGGAAATGATTGCATCGAGTAATGAGGGAGGCTCAGGGGCTTGAGAGAGAGAGAGAGCTAGAGAAGAGTGGAAAGAAGTGAAGTGAGAGGCGAACCTAAAAATGAAATGAAAGGTTTTGCAGGAAAGTGGATTTTATTATCGAGGAAACGGAAGACTACCAGTGGGAGGGAAAGTTTATGAACGTCTTTGTTTTGTGCCATCAGTGTCGTTTGTTGAACTAGTGGAGAATACCAGTGGAGAATAGTCACCGCAGGGATAATGTGTTGTGGAAATGGAATTGACGAGTGTCCAGTTTGAACGAGTTGAGTGCTATAGAGGCGAGTAGACACAAGAGTCGCATCTGCAGACTTGACACAGTTGTTGTTTTTGTTGCTTCCGTTGTGGAAGCTTTGAGACTAGCCAAAGGAGAAATCTCAAGAAGTTTGGAGCGCAAATCGGCACTTGTTGCTTGCAAATGATGTGCACCAATGGGCAAGATGTCGGTCCAGCGTGATAGTCGAAGTCGATCAAGATCGCTGGCGAGGAGCCCGCAGGAAGATGGGCCAGAGCAGAGGATCGATGGAGTTGATGGTCGAGTTTCCAGTTTGTGTGATAGTATCTTGTCAGATTGTTGCCAGGAGGATCAATCTGCAGCTGATCATCAGCGTTACATGAATGCACCGGCGGAATTGAGAAAAGAGTTGCGCTCCTTTGAGATGCTGTATCAGGCGGCGAAGGACGAGAACGAACTGTTGGAGTTCAAGAATTACGAATTACTATTCAGAATACAAGAATTAGAGCAAAAGCAGAGGGGGGCAGTGGATGAAAAGAATGGAGAAGGGCGCCAATTGGATTGCGATGGACAAGTTGTAGGAGGAGTTGAGGAGCTTAGCTGTGCAATTGGAAGTAATTTGGAATTAATAAATTCAACCACGACCACGACCGCAAGTGGCCACTGCCAGCCAGATAGGACAACTTTTTCATCCGCTGATAAGCAGCCCGACGGAACTGAGGTGAGTTATAGTGGCCAAGTATTGGTTCTGAGGCATCATTTTAGGCTCTTCTGCATTGGTGAGTTGTTTTAGGAGAACTTTTGGTTTCCTAAAAGGACGCCTCAGACAGTCTCGAGGCGTTCAGCTTGTTGACTCTGCCTTTCTCAGCTGCATCAGAGAGCTCGTCTTGGCCAAAGGAAGCTAATTCGTGGCCAGATTGAGAAGTGCTGGAAATTTGCAGATTTGTGTATGCCAGTGAGTGGAGTAAGCCGGCGCAATTACTCATCTGGCCACACGTTTTCCGAATGGAAGTGCTCCAAATGGAAGTGGTTGGCCAAGAAAATTCAGAGTCGCTTAGTCTCTACCGGCGAGACAGTCTCCACTAGCTAGACAGTCTCACACAGAACGGCTGAAGACTGTGCTCCAACGCTCTCACAGGTAGTTGTCACAGTGATAGAGAGTCAAGAGGAAGCCAGTCGTGCTAACGGGTAGCTTGTAACGGCGTCTTGGCATGTTGGAGAGAGAGAGCTGGCCAGGCAAAAGCGGGCCGGCCAAAGCACTGCTGCTGGCCACCACCAGTGAGCGCCGGCCGGCCGGCCGATTTGGCGCCCGTTTCAGTTTGTCTCTGTTTTCCCTTCCGCCGCTTAGGTATAGAACACAGGGCCGTATCACTAACTCACTCGGGCAGGAAATTCATTTAGATTCCGCCGCCAAGCCAAGCGAGCGGCTGCCGAGGCCACTGGTCAGCCGTTGAGCAGCTTGGCCCGAAGCTAGCCGTAAATGAAGCGGGCCGCTTCTTGCTTGCCTGGGCTGGGCCAGAGTTGGCTCGCAACAGGCAAGTGTAAGACAATTTTGGCTCTCTAATGCCGCAAATTAATCAACCGAATCGTATCAATTTGGCCAGCTTGTATTCCGGCCCTCTTTTTCCTCCTGATGATGCCACAGGAGAGAGGGCAGACTGGCTAGCTTACTGGCTAGCTTGGCGCCGATCAGACAGGGCGAGCAGACAGACAGTAGAGCGAGCTCGAGAGTTAACGATCGCCACGATGCAGCGCTGCCTTTTGGCACGACTTTCCTCGGCTCCTGAATTAGTTGGCCATTTGGGCCAGTTGGCCAAACGGCAGCCCAAGCTAAGGCTAAGGATATCTTTGTTTTGGCCGGCCGGCCGAGATCAGAGCTAAGGGAAAAGGAAAAACGGCAGCTCCATTGGATCCATTCACTGGATTGGCACAAAAGAAGCGGGCTCAAGGCGATCGTGCAAATTCGATATTGTTTTTTCCTCCTCCTCCTTCTCCTCTTTCTCCTCCTTCTCTCCTTCTCTCTTCCTCCTGCTTCGCCCTTATCGTCGCTTGTTATCTCTGCACCTCCACAAGATTGACTTTCACACCAGGCCGCCTCTGTGTCCGTCTCTCCAGCCTCCAGCCTTCGGCCTTCAGTCTCCAGCCTTCAGCTCCCAGTCTCCAGCCTCCATTCTCGCCTCTTGAGACTCGGCAGCTCGGCAAACAGGCAAATTACCCAACACTAACTGGCTCAATTCATCATGAGCCTGGTACTTTTGTATGGGAAAAAAGTCAGCCAAACTGGCCACTGTGCGCCCGCATGTGTGGGCAAAATCACTGCACTCTGTCCGTATCATTGCCGTGTACTAGTGTGTGAAGTGAGCTCGAGAAGGGGGCCATTTAGTGCAGTTTTGTGCCATTTTGTGCCTTCAAAATGGCACAAAATGGTCCCTAGCTCGTCCGGGGGACTGTCTCGGGTGAGAGTTTCTCGTTGGAGGTCCGGCCTGGAATGGCGCAAATGAGCGAGATGTGAATTTCCGTGAGTCTCATAAGTTTCCATCCGGGTCCATCTTGGCTTGGCACTTTCGAGCGCGTCTTGGAGCTTGTGTCCAAGTCGTCCGGCTGACTTGAGCCAGTCCACCTGAGGGCAACAGTTGGTGGGCGCCTCCCGCGCATCAGGCCAACCAATGAAGGCAGTGGGCCGGAAGGCCCTCCAGGTCATTGGCGTTGGCGTTGGGGGCGCCCAGCTTGGCATGGGCGAGCTAAGGTGATTGTTGTTTGTGTGTGTGGAGCAATCAATTTGTTGCCCTTTATGTTCTGGGCGAGCGAGCGAGCGAAGAGCCACCTTCGTGGTCGGCCAGTTGGGCTTTGAGAGGAGTGGCAAGCTGCTGCTGGTCTGTGGTTGCGAGTGGAGCCAAAGTTGGGCGATAAAGAGCAGCCGAAAGAGACAGACAGAGAGAGAGAGAGAACGAAAATCAAATAATATTTCCATTGAGCACAAGTGTTTTCCTTGCCTGGACGGAATCCTCTCGCTGGACAAGACTGAACTGGACAGGCTTGCAGAGAGAGTCTCCCCCTCGTCTTGGCAGGAATTTATTTTTCCCTCTCTCTAACAACAACACTTTATTGGCGACCACAGTCGGCTTTATGGATTAATGGGAGATTCTTCCCATTGGGCCAGCTCGTTCGAGTTGGGCCGCCACACTCGCTTGGCGGCAATTCGCGCCAGTCGGCCACCGTTTTCGCATGAGCTTGCGAGCCGGCGACCTAAGGTTCTCCTTAAGGCTTGAAATGAAGAGGCAAAAATGAAAATGAAAATGAAAATGAAAAAAAGGGATGAAAAAAGACACACAGCACAGAGGTGGTGCAGTGTCTTTTGCTGAGGGAGGAGAAGCAATGCAAAGAGCTGCATCCACTTTCTGCAAGCTTCCCTCAAAAAAAGGCCGCCCCTTTTGGCCGAACTCTGTCTGCTGGATTTAAACTTAACTTTTTTAGTTTCCTTCTATCAGACTGCTGTGTTTTTGTATTAGATTTAAGATTCCAACAATCCACTTAAAGCGCGCCAAAGTCGGCACTTACGAGCGCCATGATGGTGGGCAAATGTGCACGCACCAAGCAAGCAGTGCAAGATGCTTGCTTAGTGCAGTAGTGCCCAAACTCTTCCTAACTCTATCCCACTCTATCGCTCGTCTATTACTATTACTATCACTATTATTATTACTATTATTATTATTACTATTATTGTGCTTCTTCTCTCTATTCCTCCGAGACAGTGGGACCTTGTGAGTGCTGCCTTCTGCATTCTGCCTCTTGGGCTGTTCTTCTCAAACTCGAGCCAACTTCCAATGCAGATTTGCCCACTTTTTTCACTCTTTTCCATCCCAAATCTGCCCCAAACTGTTCCCCTTGTTGCTCATTGTGCGAACTTTGCATAACTCACTGCGGTCGTGATGTTGATTTGAGATGGAAAAAGTGAAACTGACCAAGCGGCCTAAGCATGATTTGCGAGGAATTGACGAGGATGAGCATTTAGTGAGTGCGTCCAATTTTTGCATAGTGTGCATGGAAAAAAGTTGCAATACTTTCCAATTTTTTGCATCCGAATCCTTTTCCACAAAGGGAAACCAATTGAAATTTGCATTGACATCCGAGGCGCTTGGGCTAAGCCTAACCATCAAAGACTGCATCTTGCTCGCAACTACTACAATCGACTACAAAACGGCAGGAGAGGAGCCTCCAAGACAGTGGGACGCCCACGCGACAGGAGCACGCAAACAGTGTTGCCACTTGGCGGCGTGCCTGTTTGCATGAAGAGGAGAAGCACCATTGGAGAGCGGCGCCAAATGGGAGCATGGAGGCACGCAGCTCGGCCACTGCGCCGGCCCTTAGGGGCAACAATGGAGCCGTTTGGCGAGACTTGTTGGGCCGCCGGCGCGCAGACCAAAGAGCTGTTGCAACAAATAGCAACAACAATGATGGAGATCTAGCGGCGCCCAATTGTGCGCCGCTGGATGATGTTGCACATTCACTTAGCGATGACAATCAGCAGCAGCAGCAGCAGGAGACTCGCAAATTGGAAGTGGGCGAAAGTGGAGAGGAGCAAAGCGGCGCCAAAGAGGCCATTGAATGTGCACGACTCTGGTCGGCGCCCAAAGACGAGCCGTGCGAGACGGAGAGCCAAAGATTGGCTTGCCAAAGACCAGCTCGCCAACGGCAGCAACAAGTGGGTCAGGCTGACGATTCGGTGGCGTCCGACCAGCTAGAGACAGTCTACGGTGGCTTCAAGGCACGAAAGCGGCCGCCAAACGGGCCTGATGAGTCGGGCGGTAATGCGCGCAAAGTGGCGTTCGCGGGCGACAAAAGAGCGGCGCACAATGGGGGCTTGTGGTCGGCCGTTTGCGTTTCAAGTGACTTCGAGTCGAGTGGCGGCGAGCACGCAGAGCTTAGCTCGTCGTCGTGGGCGCTCAGTGGCGGTGGCGAGAAAACGTCGTTGAGGTGGCGAGAGGGCGACCAGAAGGAGGGCCGCCAAATGGAGTTGAGTGGAGGCGCCCAGTTGGCGACAAAATCGCAGCCCAATTTGTCCAGTTTGAGCGAGACTGCGGCGGATTGGCCGCAGTTTAGGCCAGCGCCAAGACGGAGCCAAGAAGACAGTCGAGGAGAAGATAATCTGAAGCGGAGTTCAAGTTCGAAGCAGCAGGAAGCAGAGGAGCAGATGGGCAAAAGCGGCCAGGCCAGAGCGCAGTTGGCGCCCCAAACGAGCCGCCAAGTGCGCATCGCGGTGCCTGTGCCGCGGCGCTCGGACCTGTCGGCCGGCCCTAAGGGCAGCTCGGCCGAGCGGCCTCGCGCGGCCGCCAAGGCAAGCCCAAGGGCGGCCGGAAGGGGCGCCTCGGCCGCTGGAGGGCGGCTGGTGCGCAGCAAGTCGAGCATGGAGCAGGCGAGCGTGGAGCTTGGGCAGCAGTCGAGCTCGGCGGGCGCTCGTTCGCGCGCCAGCTCCATGAGCAGACAGTCTGCCGCAGGCCAGCAGCAGCAACAAGCACAGCAAGTTCAGAAGCAGCCCAGACTCAGGCCGAGCAGAGTGGAGATTGGGCAACGAGCGCCGGCGAGCAAGAGCGGCCTGGCTGCAAGAAGGCGAGTGGACGATGGCCACTTGCAGCGTTCAAGTGACCATCCCAATCGGCTGGCCGGCGCCCAATCGATGCCCTCGGTGAGCGGCAGCTCATTGGGCGCCAGTGAGAGCTCGTCGCTCGCAAGTGAGCAGCAATTTGTCACCCAAATTCCGACCCTAATTGGCCAATCGCATGCCAGCCTGCTCGCGGGCGCCCACTGGAGCAGAGCGCTGGAAAGGCGGCCGGCGAGCAGCGGCGCCAAGTGGCACGCAATGCGCCGGGCCGCCTCCACGAGCGGCCACTGCGCCATCGGGAGCGCCTCGCGAGGCGAGGGCGCCCTTTGCAGCAACGCAGAGGCGCCAACGCCGCCGACGCCCCGGGCAAGACAGACGCCGGCGGCCAGGCAGGCGGCTGGCGAGCGGCGGACAGTGGTGGGCGCCTCTGCGGCCGCCGTGCAGGGGGCGCGGCCTTGCGTGCAGCCGAGCGGCGAGGGTGTCGAGTCGTCGAGTGGCGGCCGCACCTTAGGAGAGGCGCCCGACGAGAAGCTGATGGCCAGTTGGCGAGCCAGCGAGGCACAGGATGGCGGCGAGAAGACGAACTGGCGAGACGGCCAAGAGAAGACAAACTGGCCTGACAGAGGGACGTGCGCCCGCTGCCCAGAGCTGGAGACGAGGGTGCGCCAGTTGGAGGGGGAGCGCGTGTTGCTGGAGGAGCAGGTGCGCGAGCTCGAGGAGCAGGAGAACGACTCGCGCCTCCTCGCCCAGAAGCTGGCCCAAAAGCTGGAGGCAAAGGAGCAACAGTTGCAGTTGGCGGCCCACGAGCTCCAGCGGGCCGCAGACAGGGACTCGAAGGCGCGCTTCCAGACCAAGCGGCTGCAGTTCGAGCTGCGCCAGCGCCAAGACGCCGTCCACAGTCTGCAGGAGCAGCTGAACGAGCTTAGGTCGCGCCGCGCCAAGTCGCCCGCAAGCGCCCAAGTGGCCCCCAAGCGCCAGCCGCAGGCGCTCGAGCAGCACCAGGCGGAGGAGAAGGCGCGCGCCGCCCACCAGCAGCACGCCGGCGACTCCTCCTCCTCGTCGGGCGCCAGCAGCGGCACGGGCGCCAGCGACGACGACGAGCGGCCACACACTCAGCTCGAGGACTCTCTCGGCCTGTCTGCGGCCCACCGGAAGCAGCCGCCAGCTAGCCTCAAGGAGCCCCCAAGCGAGGCGAGCGCGATGGCCGCCAGCCAGGCGGCCGTGAAGAAGCGGGTGGCGACGGCGCGCATTTTGCGCGGCCGCCAGCTCGCCCCCGGCGGCCAGCACCTGGCCGAGGTGGCCGCCGTGCTGCCCGACGGGGACAGTCTGCAGCCAGCGACTGTGCACAATGAGCCGGCGACTGTCCAGCCTGATGGGAACAACAACCTCCCGGACGGAAATAACGAGCTTCCGGAAGACAATAGTAAGCTCCCGCAAGACAATAATAATAAGCTTCGGGGAAGCGCCAAGAGCCCCATGGAGTTGGCGCTGGAGGGCGTGGCGCAGCTGGAGACGCTTTTGGCGGCGGGCCGGAACTGCGCGCGCGACAGTTGCGCCTCGTCGGGCCTGTGCTCGAGCTCGGCCTCGGGCGGCCACTCGTCGCCGGCGCCCTCCTGGCCGGGCTCGGGCTCGCTCGAGGAGGCGGCCGGCGCGCCCGAGGAGGCGCTGCAGGCGCTCCTCGAGCCCGAGCGGGCGCCTCTTGGGCCGCCGGAAGGCAGAGAGCGTCTGGAGCATCAGAATCATCCGGCGGAAGTGGAGCGGCGCCCGCTCGATGGGCAGGCGGAAGGGGCGGCCCAAGAGGCGGGCGCCAGCTGCAAGCAAGGCAGACAGTCTTCCCAAGCTACAAGCGGCCAGCCAGGGGCCAGAAACGGCGAGCTCGAGTCGCTTAGGATGCGCCTCGTGCAGGCCCAGCAGCTGAACGACAATCTGATCCTCGAGCTCAGGAGCGCCCAGCGCAAGTTGGCGGCCAGCCAGGCGCAGCATCAGGTGGCGCCATCGGGCGCCGGAAGTGCCGCCGGGGTGCACACTGTGCGCGTGAGCTCAGCGCCGGCAATCGTCTACGTGGGCCAGCCCCAGGCGTCCGTTTGCGGCCCTAAGGTGCACTCGCTCGGCGCGGGGCCGCCCTCGTCGCTGGCCGGCTCGCTGCTCGTCTACGAGCGCCCGCCGGCCGCCCTCTGCAAAGGTCAGCAGCTCGCCGAAAGGCACCACCAGTGGACTTCAGCTGTGGGCCAGCAAGACCAGCAGCAGCAGCAGCAACATTTGACACACTCGCTCGCCGAGCAGCACGACCAACGCCGACAGAGAGCCGCCTCGGTAATATATGTGAATGGGGCAAAATCTGCATCATCATCCACTGTGCTGGGCCGGCCAGACTCGTCGGAAGCACTTTCACAGGCGCACAATGGCCCAGCTGCAAGTAGTATACACTATCTCGCCGCCGCCTCGTCGTCGGGCGGCCACTGCAGCCGACCTGCAGGCAACGGCATGCAATCCTCGCCGGCCATCTACAAGGAACACTCTAGCCTGCACTGCATACTGGCCAATCCAGACAACGAGCAGCTCCTCTGCTCCGATCTGGTGGACTTTCTCCGATTTCTGCTCGACAAATTGCACCTCCATCATGGGCGCACCTTTCAGCTGGCCAGAGAGTGCCAAAAGTTGGCCATGGACGCCCTCCTGTCCAGCTACACTCCGAGTAACAGTTTCAGCTCCAACTTCAGCTCCAACTTCAACAGCTCAAACTCAAACTCAAACTCAAAGTTAAACTTAAACTGCAACTTGAACTCAAACTGCAACACGCAGCCTCGCCTGGAGCTTGGCGGCGGCGAGACGGGCGCCAAGCTCGTGATGCAGCCCACGAAAAGGGCCGAAAAGGGAGCCGAAGAGCTGGCTCATATTGGCGCCGATTGCCTCCACTCATTGTTCGCCGGCCATAAAGGTTCGCCCAAATGTTGTCCGAACTCCACTTTCTTCCAACAACAACAACAACAACAACAACAACAACAACAACAACAACAGCAACAGCAACTGGCTCCCGTCCGTCCGCCGCCCCGAAGGCGCAACCGGATATCGCAAGTGGCTCACGAAGCTCTCCTGCAACACAATGAGCCGGCGCTCGAGCAGGAGAGGCTGCAGCCGAAAGAGCAGCCAAAAGAGCAACAGCAGCAGCAGCAGGTAGCCCATAACAAAGAGGCTAAATGTTCACTGGGACAGCATCAAGAGTTGCATCCAAAGCATCCAAAGCACCAACAGCAGGAGGAGAAACTGTACAAAAAGCAACAAGGATCAGCGTCGGCTCTGCAGGTGGCTAAACGGACACTATTCTCTCTTGTTCCTATTTATTATTCTAGAGCTTCCATTGCACAGCAGTCAGAGTGTAGCAAAAAGTCGGAAGAGGGCAATAATAGTTGTGATAAATCGATGATGGA
>Ga0268247_10000739_pt1 | contig 10578 bp, 1 predicted proteins | sample AgamicOrMae_FD_200245 | JGI IMG/M metagenome (GOLD analysis project Ga0268247, IMG submission 200245) | Agave microbial communities from Guanajuato, Mexico - Or.Ma.e (v2) (version 2) | ecosystem: Host-associated > Plants > Phyllosphere > Phylloplane/Leaf | place: Guanajuato, Mexico | collected... | reverse complement strand
AAGACACTTTCCAAGAGAAACGAGAAAGTTTTTCCAAGGCGACTGAACAAGATTCTAAACCGGGCGAGACTAAAACGACGACCGTAGGAACGAATGGGTTCGACATGAAGGACGCAAAAGTGAGTGAAACAAGTGAGACTGACAGTCTAAAGACAAGGAGGAAAAGTTCTGTTTCATTTTCTCCTGGTGATATGCAAGGGCGAGACGACGAACGTGAGAAAGGAGCGACCACTCCATCGATCACCGTTACAGAATGCAAAACTCTCGTGCTACAAGGCGAGGACAGCTCAGACGAGGAACTGAACGTAAAGGAAAAGACTGAAGTGCAGAAATCTGCGTATGCTGCTCACGAGAAAGAAGCTCTCATCCTTGACGAGGATGATGACGATGGCGATCAAAGAGGTTTTGTTCCGATTGAATCTCCCGGAGCGCCGTCGGCTCAATTTGACCAAAGTGTGCCTGTAGAGGTGAAAGCGATTCCGGCTGTGGCTAAAACTTTAGAGTCTGAGGAAACTGTTATCAAAGAAGAGAGGAGTGAGACTACCTCAAATACTAGTGTTACGGATTTGACTTCGCAGTCGCAAACGCGAGTTAAGGAGACGGCTGACACCGTAAAGAGTACTACATCGTCGTTTATCAGCAGCGAGATAGGTTCTCAAGGCGTTACCGAGGTTACGAAAACCGTTCAGGAGGTTTCGAAAGAGCCATCGCATGCTTCTTATAGCGAATCAAATCAACAACCTTCGAAGTTCACGGCTGAAGAGTTTCTAACGAAAGAGTCTACTGTTTCGGAAGTAAGTGCTCTTCCCGCTGGCATTGAATTTACAACATGCCCCGATATGGCCGAGGCTAAGAAAGATACCAAAGTTGAAGCAGGACAGTTCGTTTCCTCTGCTAAGGAAAGTGTGACAGTTGAAACGAAAGACAGTCAGGCGGATAGCTCGTCCTCAACTGTGCACAGGATGTTGGTTACGGCTAGCAGCGAAGACGGTGGTGAGGAAACCGAAGTATGCGCCGCGGGGAGCATTAAGTTCACTCCTTCGTCGTCCACCAGCGGCAGTAGGAAGCCCTCCATTGACGTGGACACAGAAGTCGCCGAAACTGCCGCAAAGGCCGTAGAAAAATCATTGAAAGCCAAGGAAGAAGAACCTGAATTCCGATGCGTGTCGAAGAGCGTCCATGAAGAGTATGTCAGTGACGACGAAGCTCCGCCTGGGGGCGAGGTCAGGAGGCTGAGTACAGTCTCGACTGTGACGCACTACACAACTGCTCCCGAAGACCCCTCGACGGACTCACCTTCACACGGCGTCATCACCAAAACAGTGACCACGGTAACTAAAATCGGGGACGAGGAAATAACCACGGAGATTACAGAGCAGAAGATATCTGACGAAGCTGTGCGAACCTGTCACAAGGTGGAAAGGTCACCTTCTCCTAGACACAAGCCGCACCACGGACACATGGAGGAATCTTTGTTCGTGGATACGACCATGAAAACTGTGCTTTCCGAAGGTAAGTCCGTGACTACGATGTCGGATCCCGTCGAACCTGAGAAGGAAGAAGTCTCAAGCGTTAGCACCGCCCCTCACGCTGCTGTGGCAGGAATAAGAAAGGAATCGGCTGACTTCGCGAGGAGTAGCACTCCGGGATCGGACTTGTATAGTGACCGAGACGCCGATATCGGCCCTTCAACGCCTCATAGTGATATCAGCAGCGGGCAGGTCTCCCGCGCAGCCACTAATTTATGGGGAAGCAGCGAAGGGCGGCCTGACAGTGAGGATGACGATGTGCCCGGCTCGCCCCTCAGCGTGGCTTCACATATGACCCAGTCGCCACCGCCCCCTCATTTCGATTTCGAGATTGGGGACCCTCACCGCACGATGGTGAGCGGCCACGCAAGAGACGATTACTTCGCTCAAGAGCATAAGAATGCGCCGTTGCAACATCGCAGGCAGACTATCGCCTCTGCCATGACGACGTCTTACTACGGCGGACTGCCTTCTGACCAGAGCGAGGAGGACTATGGGGAGACTCCTCCACTGAGTGCTGGCATCGTAGATCCGATGACGTCCTCCATTTACGTGCCGTCCGATAGCAGAGAAGAAGTGATGCGCGACAGCTTTTCGCGTATGATTATTTCGGGGCAAAATGTGATGTACGACGAAGATAAAGCGATCGACTTTGAGCGAGCCATGAGGGAACACCGGGAAGCTCGAGGGGAAGATTTCACTCGACGGCTCCACACGGAGGACGGGTTGCGTAGTGCTGGCTCGTCCACTGTCGAAGAGGCGAGTGAGGGAACTTCCTACGACAGTAAGACGTCCAGCCGCCGCATATCGGAAATTGGAGACCTCCAGGAATCCTTGTATGATAGTATGTCTCACGCCCAAAGCGTCCCGGGTAGAGACGAAACCGCAGCCACGAGCGAGAAGACTCCAACATCCCTGGACAAAGAATGGCTCAGTGAATCTGACAAAAGTCATGATAGTAAGTCAGGTGAGGAACAAGGTAGGTCGGTCATTGCAACAACTATGAGTTTCCTGCAGTCTGAAAGACTTCATGACCCTGCGTCCATAGAAAGCCTTCAGACGTCTTTCATCGAATCATTGGCGCACGAAGCCGGGCCGGAGACGAGAGACTCGGCTGTTGGTAGTCCCGGAAGCAAATCTGTGATTCGAGGAGATTCCCGAAAATCGATTGATATCGGAGATGTGCAGTCATCCTTTATCGAAGGACTAAGTCACGATGCTCCGGAAGTTGTGGCAGCTACGAAAGCGGATGCTTCTAAACAAGAAGCCGGCCGAGAGGATATGATCCAGTCCTCATTGCACCACATCGCTGATATCCAAACCCAGCTGAACGAAAAACTCGCTCATGTCCATCCCGAGACTGTGTCTGTGTTCGTGAGTCATGAGGCTCAGAAACCGAGTGATCCACACGTCATCGAGGATGCAAAGGAGCTCCAATCGTCCTTCATCGAAGCCGTGAGCCACGATGCAACCGCGTCCAGCCAAGCGACCTCGGAACGGAAAGATTCAGTGTCCTCCAAAAGTTTTTCAGGGAAGGCCACTGAAGACTTACAGGACGAATTCATAGAGTCCATCAGTCACGATGCTATGTCCTCTTCGTTTATTCAAGAGCAACCTCTCAGCCATGGTGAGATATCCCAAGGTATATCCGTCCTACATCTAGAGAAACGGGAACCTAAGGATGATTTGCAGGATAAATTTGTCGGAGGCATATCACATGATGCGGGGCGGGCATCGATCGAATATCCTGAAAAAACTCTCAAGAAGGAAATTCAGGATGATCTTCAGGGTAAGTTTGAAGAAGCCATATCTCACGATGTGAAGGGTGCCTCAACCGAATACCCAGAGCACGTGAAAAGGGAAATCAAAGATGACCTGCAGGGTAAATTCGTGGAGAGTATAAGTCACGATTCAAGAGGTTCAGTCGATTATCCGGAACGCGTCGTCAGGGATATCAAAGATGACCTGCAAGAAGAGTTTGTTGAGTCCATCTCACACGATGCTCGCGGCCAATCAACTTTGTATACGGAGGAACTTCCTCTTAAAGAAGTCAAGGACAACCTGCAAGAAAAGTTCGTCGAAAGTATTTCCCACGATTCCAGGGGATCACTTGATTATCCTGAACGCAAAGTCCGGGAAATTACGGACGATCTTCAAGAGGAGTTTGCACAGTCGATCTCGCATGACGCCCGTGGTCAATCAACGTTGTATACGGAGACACTGCCCCTGAAAGAAGCTAAAGATGATATTCAGGATAAGTTCGTTGAGAGTATATCTCATGATGCGAGGGGGTCAGTCGATTATCCTGAACGTAAAGTCAGGGAAATAAAGGATGATCTCCAGGAGACATTTGTCGAGTCGATTTCGCACGACGCACCAGGAATGTCCTACGTCGAGCACGACCCTGTTCAGACAAAGGACGATAAGTCGTCGCTCATTAAGGCACCTTTCCAGTCTACCGTAACAGCGGGACAAAAAGCTCTACAGGAACTCAGCGAAAGCTACGAGTCCACAAAGGAATCCGGCAAAGATGCGATAAGTAAATCTATCGATGCCGCTAAAGAGAATATTGAACTGGCAAAAGCTGCTGGCTATACCTTGCCAAGTGGAACAGCTGACGCTCTTCAAGAGGCCAAAACTGCAGGACAACGTTTGGCCACTGAATCAGAGGATACTCTCAGAGAAGGTCAGCTGACTGCGAAAGCATTGGCCCAAGAGGTCATCAGTCAGACGACGAGCGCTCTCCAGGATGTGAAGGCTTCAGGCGAACAAGTGATCAGCAAATCTGCTGAAGCTGTTTCTGAAAGTATCGAATCCGCGAAATCCGCCGCCCGAAATCAAGCCGTTAACACTGCAGACGCTCTTCAAGAGACAAAAGCCGCAGGTGAGGAGGCTATTAGCAAGTCGGTTGAAGCCGTCAAGGAAGATGTTCACGCCGTGAAAGCAGCCGGCGAAGATGTGATTAGCAAAACTGCGAGTGCTGTTCACGAAGGCATCGAGTCAGCGAAGGCAGCCGGCCAAGAGGCAGTGAGCAAATCTGCAGACACCTTCGGAGAAGTAAAATCAGCAGGGGAAGGAGTGATCAGTAAATCGGCGGACGCTGTTCGAGGTACGATTGATTCCGCTAAAGCGACGGGCCAAGAGGTGGCCGTCAAATCTGCTGAGGCGTTCCGGGAAATGAAAGCTGCTGGTCTCGACGGGATTACGAAATCAGCAGAATCGATGCAGGCAAGCGTCGACTCGGCAAGAGCGACTGGCCAAGAAGAAGCGACGAAATCGGCGGAGGCGCTTCAAGAAGCGAAGTCAGCTGGTCAAGACGTGATTGCGAAATCTAGCGGAGCTGTCCACGGAGGTATAGAATCAGCAAAAGCCGCAGGTCAAGACGTCATGAGCAAGTCAGCTGACGCTGTGAAGGGCGCCAAGGACGAAGTTAAATCGGCGTTCTTCGGATCGTTCTTCTCAAAATCGGACCCGTCCTCCTCCAAGGACAAAGATCCCATCGCGTCGTGGGGAAAGCCTCTGGGCCTTCCTTCACCCGCTCCACCCGTGGCAGCGACCGACAACGACCAAGTGATTCCTTCTCCGAAAGGAACGCCCCAGAAAGAGCGGAAACTGGCTGCGAAGAACACACTGACAGACAATAAAAACAAACGAACCGAATCGCCCCGAAGAAGTAACAAGAGCAAGTCTCCTCCAGTTTACATTGACCTGAGTTACGTCCCGCACCACGGCAACTCGTATTACAGCTCCCTGGAGTTCTTCAAGAGGGTCCGTGCGCGATACTACGTGTTCAGCGGAATAGAGCCCAGCCGAGAGGTGTACAACGCCTTGCTGGAAGCAAAACAAACCTGGGAGGATAAAGAACTTGGTGAGCTAGACAATGTTACTTGTCAAGTTAGTGTCGGTTTGATCGGCGTCTCACGGCTTTTTTGTTTTGTTTTTCAGAAGTGACTATTATTCCCACGTACGACACCGATACCTTGGGCTACTGGGTGGCTGAGAACGAGGAAGCGTTGGCGAAACTCAGGATCGATTTATCGCCGTCAGCGAGTCGTTGCACCATCAACCTCCAAGACCACGAAACGAGTTGTTCAGCTTACCGCCTCGAGTTCTAGAAGTGCACCTATTTACTAGATAACTTCAAGTCTTCATTTTAACTTTGATATTCGGCCAGATTGCTCGGAGGTAATGAGGCCAGGAAGGAGAGAGAAGAAATTTCGCGATCACATAACTGCTCCAATACTAAATCAGTGGCTGCACTATTTTTCCGTCTAACTCTCCTTTTAAACGGGACCCGAATTCGCATGTAGACGAGTTAAGTTGTTGATGCATCGTTGGAGCGAATAATGTGATATTTTGATTTTGAAGGAAAGGAAAGAAGATAATGATACGAATAATAATGTTGCAAGATACGATATTTTGACTAACTGTTAAGAAATTGTAACTTTACGAATTGAATTGTATTCGTTGGAGCGTTATATTCTGTGGAAACAATTTATTCTTGCCGTAAACTTCGGAACATGATGACAAGAAGTGGCAAGTTTCTCGATTATTTTTGCTAGATATTTCGATCTTGGCTTGTAGTCAGGAAATACGTTTTCCTATTCACTTTTAGGAAATACTAAATGAAATGGTTATATCACATGAATTTCAGTTTTCATGCAGCCCGCTACGTGAGCCTATCTGTGATTTTACCTTCCGATTTCTAGCCTGCCAGATTGCTTTTCATTTAACAACACGGTCCTAAACAGAAAAAAGGGGAATATTCGAACACGAGTCCACAAATCAATTTCCCGTCCAGAGAATCAGGTCCAGAATTTATTTGCTAAAATTTTACTACCGTACAAATGCCATTTCAACGGCAAATCTTCTTAAAGCAGCTTTTACCTGGAGTCACTTTTCGGCACTCTCAAAAGCAGAGTAACTCCTTGCGACCGTCCAGAAAAACCCGAAATCGAATCTTGAGGGAAGTTTTAGAACGGTTCCACGAAGTTGAAGAGCGAGAAACAAGCGCATGCCGATGTTAATAACTCGAACTTACCTACAGTAGAGTTTTCCTTTAAAAGCTCACAACTATTCTATTATTCAAGTGTGGCCAGTTAAAATCATCAGTCTGAAGGAAGAAAACTGGAACTTCTCCCAAAACATAAAAAGAGATTACAACAAAAAAGTGTTTTCTCTTACTTCAGCGGTCGTTGCGGTTTTCTCCCTTTGGGATAGTAAATAAAACCGAACCCATTGTTTAAGGGACTGTTTTAGACTGATAGGTAGATGGGACAGGCTCGAGAGTCTGTTCGACGTCTTACGTTTTCTGCACTACAACCTCTACAGAGGTTACATAAAATTTTGCCGTTACTTCAAGTAGCTCTGTGATATTTTTACCGTTGCCCGGCAGGAAAGTCGTCTCAAAGACGACGAGCTCCTCCCGCTTATGCAAACAAAAACTGTGATTTCCGCCGAAACAAAGGAAAAGAACATCAACCGCCTATCTTATGATTCTACAATACGTCGTCCAACTTGCGACCAGCCGAATTCAAAAGCCATCTTAAAAGCCAAGAGTTTATTCCGCCTAACGCAAACTAATGAAGGAAGAGAGACCGAAAAAGTGTGTGGGACAATTGAGGTGGGGTTAAGAGAGATAGTGACATGTCCCACACGGTCCAATGGTTCTTGTATTACTGTTCAGTACTACCGAACGCTTTTCTTCTTCCTACCGTACTTCCTTGCCACTTCTGTAAGGTTCGCTCAGTTTTTGCGCGCCAAAAGAATAATGTTGAGGAAAATTTTGAACTGGTCTCTCAATACGTACCGGTACTAGCAGAGTTTTTGTCCCTAGTTGATGTTATCTAAAACTGTGTAAGGCACTATACGGTAGTTGTTGATTCTTTGCCTCGTATACGTGTGACCATTCTAGTTGATTTTCGTCCGTCTAGGGAAATCGCAACATTTTTGTGCCCAAAAGACAAACCAAACCTAAATGATTTTTGTATAACGCTTACACATAGAACACCTCATATTTCATTACTATTTCATCCTATTTGTACATGAATACGACACTTACATATTTACATTAGATCTTATTCTGCCAGAATATGTACGTTATAAGCGTATATTACATTGTAAACGCTTATTTAAAATACATCCTTCCATTTGAAAGATACAACTATGGAACAACAATTTTCGCTGAGGAACTTAGATGGAGTTTAAAGTTCGCTGTTGAGAGGAGGGCTTCAGGAAAGATATGGCTAATGACGTAGCCATCGATAGAAAGAAACTCACGTCAACCACTCCATTCAGTTTCAGCCAGACCCTGGTCAGACTCATCTCTTCGCTAGTTCCTGGGGTTCTTAACAAAGTTTGTAACTGGAAACTTCACAGAAGCTGTTGCGTTCGTTTTGTTTGTCCTGACTCCAAGTTGCCATACTGTATATGTATTGTACTTCCACAGCCCTGACCTATAAGGGTAATCTTATGTGCCGTATAGAGGGGAGATCGACAGAAGAGTTTAGGGTCAATTTACTCGAAACTGACTGTACTGCTTGAGGACGGAAGTTTAGGCCTATAGAAGATCCGGATTAGCTGAATAATTATCAAATTAATGACCTATTAGTGACAGTAGCTAAGGAGAGGCATCTTGCAAGCAGATGTGGTTGCGCGTTTCACACAGATGTGATAAAGGACTGATCTGAATGCTCTTAGTCATTTTATGTGTTCAACATAATTTTGTATCCGATTTCAAGTTTTGGGGGTTCAGCAAGCTCGTTAAGCTGGCACTAAGTTTTTTGTTAACCGAGGGTTTATTTTATTTATAGGCTCGTACTTAATTTCTTTGAGTAGCGCTCATAATTACTAATTTATTGTTGTAGTCTATTATAATTTGTGGTTTTGAGGGGTTCTTACGGATGTACTGATTTCATAAGACGCAGCAGAGTTTTTTGCTACTGTTTGTTGAAGGTGAAGTTTGATGGAGAACGTACTTAAGAAACTGAGCTTCTTTTTAAGTGCGATAGTTGATAGTTTTATTGCCAGTAATGTGTTGGTTTTTTTCACCTGGTGCTATGGCTTGAATCTGTACATAAAAATGTAGACCCAGGCAGGTCTCCACTTAAGTCCTGATTTCTACAAGAAAACACCACCTTTAATGGAAAACCAAAACCTCCTTTGTTTTTCGAAGAACAGATCGATTAGTTGACTGCGGGGCTTTCGGAAAACCCACATTCTGACTGGTCTGGCCAAGTCTTTCTTCTATAAAATTATGTCGCTATGTATTAAAACAATGGTTTAGCTCCTCAACATTTTCGGGAACAGCTAAACTGTCCTAGATAAAAAAAAAATAGTTACTGATTCTGCAAAGTCGAAGTCAGTTCTGTTGATTGGAAAAGGATTAGTTGCCGGTAACACAGTCAACCAAATTTGTATTTTCTTTAATCAAGAATGCTATTTTTATTTCAGAATTTTTTGTGTGGCGGCCATCAAAAATCTGTTCCTTGTCAGAAACAAATTGCGTCCGCCGTGAGGGAGCATGGCTGTTTTATTTCATACTTTCAGCTTGTTGCTATATGCTACCAGGGTTACTAGAATTAAAGTAATCGATCAGGGTAATTCCTTCAAGATCTCCTAATTCATTAAAATGTTTCTTTCCCCACATAAACAAAATTTATCGCCCACCAAGTAATAACCTAGTCTGATTTGTCTTCTTTTCAAGATCGCCCGCCACTTAAAATATAACAGCTCTGTTTCTCTATGCACTATTGTGATATCCGAATGAGGATAAAGGTCACTGAAGTGTTGAAACTGGCGATTCCTCGCGATTTTGTCATGATTTTTTTCTTAACAGGAACTGCTGGGGCGAAATTCCTCTCTAGCATTACATACAAAAGTTTTCAAAGCATAGTGTTTGAATCCTCTAACTTTGCAGGTATGTTACCGAAAACAGAGCTCTGTATTTTTTGAAAATGCCGTTCTACGTATGCGAAATGTGAAATCGCCCGAAAATGCTTGATCGTGAGATATGAGAAACGGGTGAGTTTTCAGAATCGCCGGTACCTACACCCTAAAGTTTTTAAAAAGTCCCTCATAACGAGTTGCGAAATTATTAAGCCAGTCTCTTCGAAGTCTTAAGCGCTCTTTTGTGAATGAGCAATCGTGAGTTTAGTGGATTTCGAGGATATCCGAAACTTTAGAGTGTACACTTGAGTGACCTTGGACCGGAACGTCATGTTAAGGAGTTTTAATAGACGTCTTTTTACTTTGATATTGATTTATGTTCCGGGATTTTAAAGAGAGTTCCATGGGTGAAGTTTAAGGTGTTCAGTAGGGAACTGTTTGGGTCTTTTTAATGGGTGAGGCGGGATTGCGAAATCTAGTGGTTGTGTGTTTTAATGGCTTTTGGTATGTAAAGGGTATTTGAATGCTGTTTTGCTAAGTATGAATGTATCTTTAGCAAATCTTATTGCGGAAAGCTTTTATATTGTTATAGCAATCTCGTATCTATTATTGCACCCTGCATGTTCTAACTTTGATGTTAAAGAGATTTAGATGTTTGCCTGAAAGGATCGTGCTTAAGACATCCGACATTTCAAATTATGTCTGTTATAAAAGATTGTAGCTTAAGTATTATGCTTCTAGTCAGAGAACCAAAAAAAGACACAAAAAAGTCATTATAAGTTCTGCTTAGATATTTGAAGCGATTATGCAATGAATGAATGAGCTGAGTACGGAGCATCACAGATTGTACTATGAAAAATACAATAAAACAATAAAAAAATTAAAAAAGTTTCGGTCTTTTGACATTTTGGCTGGTAGGCAACCCACTATGCATTTACGTCGGCCGGAATGCCGCCGTTTGTAAGATCCTGTTTGGCAGCGAAACTTTTCTGGATCGGACCATCTTTCCCAAAACCGATATTCAAATGGATAAAAACAAGAAGTACATCATGTTTCAGGCTAGGGTAGTTTCTCTCTGGGTCTGTTTTGGTTGATGAAAGTGTTTAAACAGAGAATTGGATCAGTTTTCTAAGCTATAGTGACCTAAAACATTGTTTTGGAA
>Ga0268247_10000738_pt1 | contig 10578 bp, 4 predicted proteins | sample AgamicOrMae_FD_200245 | JGI IMG/M metagenome (GOLD analysis project Ga0268247, IMG submission 200245) | Agave microbial communities from Guanajuato, Mexico - Or.Ma.e (v2) (version 2) | ecosystem: Host-associated > Plants > Phyllosphere > Phylloplane/Leaf | place: Guanajuato, Mexico | collected... | reverse complement strand
GAGCTAAGAAGTGGCTTAAGAATAGGACCAGCAGAGAGGAGCTGGTCTGAGGGAGGGAAATGGAAACCAGAGCTTCATCTTGTGGGAGCCCTCGGTGAGAAGTGAGCAGGAACCACTTGGTGTCCATCTGTGCACTGCTGTGTGCGGCCTCGTGCCTCTGAGTTTGCTCAATACAAGAAAAATCAATACAAAAATACATCTCCTAACTACAAGCACCACCTCACTCGATGGGTTTGGGTCTAATTTCTTAGAGGTTTAATTGTGTTCACTTTGTTTCTGTCAGTTGATAAGCTTGGTGCGCCTTGCACGAACCAAGTCGCGCGTACACTTATCGTGCGTTTCTCGTACGGTGCGCGCACACGACGGCCCCTCAATGATCGGTGGCCGCTCGTGCAGGCGGCCCTGCACTGCCGGGCTGCCTCCAGGCGGGTCTCTAACCTTGTCTCACTCTCTTCTTGAGCCAGTTTTCGCCTCCTCTTTCGTTGGTGTGCTGTTCTCCTGCTCCTGCTCGCCTTTCCGCCTTTCTGAGTGGGCACTCCGCGCCGCAAGTGTCTCAGAAGGGTGCTCCGAGTGCGAGCACTTGGCCACTTGGCGCAGCTAAGTGGCCCGAGCCGCCTCCATGTTGCCTTGATCCTTTCCTTTTCTCAAGAGTTCTCATGCGCGCAACACTGCCGCTCGTCTCAATCATCTCACCTTTTCTCCTGCTTCTGGGCCCCAGAAGAGGCCGAGGCCGAGCTCGAAGCCGAGCCGGAACTGGAGGCGGCCGCGCTCGCCGAGGACTGTTTCTTGCTGCCGGAAGTGGCGGCGGCCGACGAACCGCTCGAGGGGTGCTGCAGGCTGGTCTGAGTTTGGGCCCTTGCGGCTTGGCTGGAGCTCTGCTTGGCCTGCTGCTGTTGTTGTTGTTGCTGCGAGCTTGAGCTTGAGCCTGAGCTTGAGCCTGGGGAGATTTCGCTCGAGTGCTCGCTCGCCGCCCCCTCAAGCTGGCCGTAGGCGCCAAGATTTGAGGTGGCCGCGTGGGTCGCCTGCTGCATCTGTTGCACTTGGGCCACCGGCTGTCTCAGGAGCTCCTCCTGGTATTCGCCGAGCGAGTCCACGAAGCTGGACAGCGACTGGGCCGACTGGAAGGCGGCCGCGTCGGGCGCCCCCAAGGTGAGCTGGGCGTGGCCTTGCTCGTAGAGGGAGTGCGTCGGGGACTGGGACTGGGAATGCGTGTGCGTCTGCTGCTGGCCGGCCGTGGGCTCGTGGCTGGCAGCGTAGGAGCTGGCGCCGGCCGCCTGCTGCTGCTGCTGCTGCTGGACAGGAACTAAATGGTTGATCACTGCGGTGTGCTCGCTCGTCGAGTAGGTGGTCTGCTGGCTTGGCGCCTCGGCGGCCTGGCTGTGAGTGGGCGCCGAGGCCGTTGGGGCCGAGTACTGCTGCTGCTGCTGCTGCAGCTGGTTTGGGTGCGAAGGGCTGGCCGCCTGCAGGCCGTAGGCCGTCTGGGCCTGGCTCTGAGGCTGGGCCTGCATCTGTTGCTGCTGGCCGTAGGCGTCGCCGGCCGCCTGCTGCTGCTGCTGCGCCTCGTACTCCGCCGGCGCTCCCTGCGACTGGTGGCCCGCGCCTGAGGTGCCGTACTGGCCGGCCACCTGTTGCGCCTGGCTCTTGTAGTCGGCGAGCAGCTGCCCCTCCGACTGGCCAGCGGCCGGTGCCTGTCCATAGGTCATCTGAGGCTGCGCGTACGCCTGAGACTGTTGTCCGTACGCCTGAGACTGTTGTGCGTACGACTGAGACTGCTGTGCATATGAGTGTGGCTGCTGCGCGTACGACGCAGACTGGGGCGCGTACGCTTGGGCCTGCTGCGCGTACGATTGCTCGGCGCTACTGGGCGAGTAGGCGCCCATCGCAGCCTGATACTGTTGCTGCTGCTGCTCGTGGGAGCTCGCCGTCTGCGGCTGCTGCTGCTGCTGCTGCTGGTAGGCCTGCGGGCCGCTGGCTGGCGCCTGGGCCTGAGCGGGAGCTGTCTGCTGCTGGTAGTCGCCGGCCTGCGACTGGGACTGGGCCGCGTGGGCAACGGGCACCTGCATGGCGTAGCTGGGCACCTGGCCGAGCGCCTGCGCCAAGTAGCGCACCTCCTCCGTCTTGGCCTGCTCCTTGGCCGCCTGCTCGCCCTGCTGGCTCGCATACTCTGGGCTCGTTTCCGGCTTGTGCTGCTCCAAAGTGCCCTTGAGCGCCTCCAGCAGTTCCGAGATCTCGCCCACCTGGTCGTTGGGCCCCTGGGGAATCTCAAGCCCCTCCAGGTTCTCGTAGGAAGAGCTTGCGGGCTGGTGCGCCTGGGCTTGAGACTGTTGCTGGTACTGCTGCTGCTGCTGCTGCTTGTGCTGTATCACTTTGTTCGGGTAGCCCTGGCTGCTTCCGGTTTGGGCGGGCTGACTCTTGGTTCCATACTGTTCGTCGCCGATCTGGAAGTCCTGCAGCATCTGCATCATCTGCTGGTGGCTCATGGCCACCTCCTGCTGCTTGCCGGCGCTGTACTTGGGCTGTCTTGGCGTCTGCTGCTGGTAGCCAGACTGCTGCTGCTGCTGCTGCGGGTGCGGGTGGACAGGTCTGGGCGGCTGCCGCGACCTGTACCTGTTGAGCGAGGGCTGCGCGCCCGGGTACCTCATCATGGCCGGCGGCGGGATCGGGCTCGGGTGAGGGCGCGGCCGGGGGCCGTGTGGGCGTGGCGGCCGCGCGTGCGGTTGTGCTGCTGCGGGCGGCGCGCGCGGGTACTGCTGCATGGGGTGGGCGGGACCGAACTTTTGCCCGGAGCTCATGTGCAGCGCGAGGGGGTACTTGTGGTCGTGTTCGCTCATCTTGAGCGGGCCCTTAATGGCGGCCAGCGACTTGAGGTGGGCCTGGATGTGGGCGTGCAGCTCGGGATCGAGCTGCTTGGAGAGCACCGAGTTGGCCTTGTTGTAGAGGGACTCGAGCTCGCCGCCGATGAGGTTGGCGATGGCGCCCAGCGGCTCGGCCAGCGGGCCGGCCGGCTTGGCGCTCGCCTGCGGGGGCGCCACATTGTAGGGGGCAGGCATGGGCGGGCGTGGATAGTTTGCGGCTGGGGGCTGGCGAGCCTGCTGGGCGTACTTGGCCGCCGAGTTGGCCACTGCGGCGCGCACCCGCTCGTAGCCCGAGCCGAGCTGCATGGGCGACTCGGGCCGGTAACTGGCTGGCATGGGCGGCTGGTCGGCGGGCGCTTGCAGCTCGTACAAGTCGCCGCCGAGCGACTGGGCGTAGCCACTCGCGCTCGTCGGCGGCTTCTCGTAGCCACCGGAAGCGCTCTTGCCGCCTCCAGACGAGGAGGCGGAGGAGGCGGATGAGATGACGGCCGCCGTGGTGGGCACGTAGTGGCCTCCCTTGCCGGGCGCGTAGTACTCCTTGGCGTGCAGGGTGAGCCCGTGGCCCAGGTGGTGTTTCTGGTTCACGCGCAGCGTGTTCGACTCGTCTCTAATTTGGGGCGTGTGCCCTTGGGCCAGATTGCTCTGCAGGTGCTCGAGGATCTGGGTGATCGAGGAGCCTGCAAGCTTGTGCACCTGGTCCACCGTCATCGGTTCCGTGTAGACGGTCGCCTGCGGGTAGTGGATCACCATTCCAAAGTCTTTGCTGTACTCTGGCCGGCCGGCTCCCTGGGGGGCGTGGCCGCCGTAAAGTTTGTTCAGGGCCAGTTGTTGCTGCTGCATCTGGTACTGCTGCTGCTGGGGCTGCGGGTAGGCGGGCGCGGGCGCGCCCTTGGAGGGAGCGATCAGCGGGATGTAGGCCTGCGCGATGGTCACCTTAGCCTTGGCGGCCGCCTGCTGCTGCTGCTGGTACTGCGGCTGCTGCCCGTAGGCCTGTCCGCCGCCGCTCTGGGCCGGCCCGGCCGCCTGGTACGCGTCGGCTGCTTGCTGCGGGCCGTAGTCCATGGGCGCCGCCTGGGTGGGCGTGTCTGCGGGATACTTGTTTTGGGCGCCGGCGGAGACGACCACAGGGGCTTGGGGCGGGGCGGGCCCGTAGGCTGCGCCCGGCTCGGCCGAGCTCTGCTTGTACTTGTGCGCCTGGGCGCGCACAAAGTCCCGGAAGGCGGCGTATCCGGCGGCGGCCCCGCGGGGCAGATAGCGGGACGACTGGCCGCCCGGGTGGGCGTGGGCCTGCGGGTGCTGCGCCCCCTGCATGGCGGTGGGCGAGCCCATGGGCCCGGGGCCGTAGGGGCTCATCATGGGCTGGTTGTGGTAGGGGCCGGCGGGGCCGCTGTGCATGTGGCCGGCGAGCTTGCCGCGCGCCATCGCCAGGTAGCCCCGGGGGGCGTTGAGCACCTGGCCGCCGTGCGGGCCCGGCGAGCGCGGCCCGCGCGCGCCCGAGCCGTAGGGGGCGGGCCGCTGCGGGTGGTGCGGCGCATACGCGGAGCCTGCGCCTGTCCGCGTGTGCGCCTGCTGCTGCGGGCCGCCCATCATGTACTGCTGCTGCGGCATTGGCGGCCGCATTGGTGGCAGCGGGTAGACGTGCGCCCCGCCCATCACAGACTCCAGCGCCCCTATGGAGTCCTGGTTGGCCGCTGCCGAGCTCGCCAGGTGGGCGTTAAGCTCGTCGTCGGCCGCCTGCTTGTGTTCGGCGGGCAGCTTCTCGCTAGAACTGGAGCTTACGCCCGCCAGCTCGGCCAGGGAGAGCGCCCCCGCCGGCCCATCGAGACCCTCGGCGGCCATCTCCTCGGGCCTGATCTGCACGTACTCCTCGCTGGCCATTGCCGAGTCGCCGGTGGCCGCGTCGCCCTGTTTCTTGTCTGCGATCGCCTGCGCGACCATTGTCTTTGGCTGGGCAGCCACCTTGTGCTGCTGCTGCTGCTCGCCTCTTGCGCTGCTCGGGGCCGCTTGTGCTGTGGCAAGCTTGTCGCTTCTTTTGGATAGTTTGCTCTCCGTCTGCTTCTTTGGGCTGGCCGCCTTGGTGGCCTCTTGATGTGAGTAGGCGACGCATAGTGCAAGCGCCATCAGGGCACCAAAGAGTGCCCACCGCTCCATGTGGGTCCTCATTTTAGTTTTTTTTAATCTTCTCCTTCCGGCTAAGCTCTGAGGCTCGCTGGAAATGTTGACACTAGTCACAACTAGCCTTCTTTCTCGTTGGGCCCGTTTCCTGTTCCCCTCTTTGAGAGTAGTAGTTGTAAAAGATCTTCAAATCACTTCGATCCTCAAAATGGCACCTCTTCTGTCTTGGCAACAAGCTGCGAGCTTGGCGGCACTTCTATCTTGCACTTTGGCAATTCTATCTTGCCTATCAAATGAATTGGAAGCCAATAAAATGTGTGAGCCGCTTGGGAGTGAGCCGCTTTCTTTGCGCGTCCACTTTTCGATACTTTGGGCTCTCTTTCTCCTCCGCTAACTGTCTCTCTCTCAACTTCCACTTCTGCTTCTGCTGCTCCTTCACCAACTGACCAAAAGTCTCCGCCGGCGCCAAGCATCAACAACGACAACCACCAGCACAAGACGAACGACAAGCACACTTTATTGACTGCTCCCCTCAACTAATGCAGGCCGATAATTAGACTGAACGAACAACTTTGTGTCTCTCTCAGACAACTCGGACAAACTCCTTTCCCTCGTCCTGCAGCTTCCTCGTGTGGGCTGGCTGTCCAGCCGAGCAGCTTGCCAAAGTGAGCGCCGACTGCTCACTTTGCCTCCGCAAAGGAAGGCGGCCCGCGAACTCTCGCAAATTGAATGCTATCACTTAGGCTTAGCTCCTTGGTGGCGTTTTTGCCTCTCCAATCTTGGCTCTTTGCTCTCCACTAACTGCCCATTGCTTCTACTACCAACTGCTCAATGGCAGCAAGCTGATTTTCCCCTTAGAGTGCATCTCGGGAGCTCCATAACGAGTTTAATAGATAAAGTTCAGCAGACGCGCTCGCTCAAAGTTCGCCCCTCCAGCTAGCTGGCCAGCCAGCTCGCTCACTCACCAAGCCAAGCCAGCCGGACCACTCTGGCCGTGCGTTGGCAAGCTCGCGCCGCCAAGCTCGCCGGCGGCCGCCCAGGACGAGTGGCCAGTGCAAAGCGAGTGGTGGACAGTGTGAGCCTGTTGGTTGAGTGCGTGCGCATGGGCTCAGTGCGGCGCTGCAAGTGGGCGCCCAAAGTGGACGCCAGCCCAGAGCTGTGGGAGAAAGTTGCAGCGAAAGTTGCAGCTCTCGAGATGACCAACGCCGCTCGGCCGGCGCTCTCTTGCCGCCCGCCCTCCGCTCGACTTGGCAAGCTAGCTGGCTAGCCGGCCGCCTTGGAGGCGCCTTACTGGAGGCGCAATAAAATAATTGGCCACTCGGCTGGCTGGACTGGCGGCTGGCCCGTGGCGCTGCTGGCCCGCAGGCTCGCCGAGGAGCCACAGTCGCACCTCTGCGGCAACTTTGGGCCAGTCTCCTCCTGCAACTGGAGCTGAAACTGGAACCTGAGCTTGATTGGAAGCTGAAACCTTAGATGAAACTGGAACTGGAACCTTAGACGAAACTGGAACTGAAACTGGTCCCAAGCGAGACCGTTTCAGACCAGCAGAAGAGCACAGGCCGCTGACCCGAAGGGCTGCAAATTTATTCTCGGCCACTGTGTGCAATGCAAACTGCCCTCCGCAGCTAGTCCTCTGCATCTGTGTGCCTCCCAATCGGGCGCCGATAATCGTGTGTATCAGCTTGATTGCGATTGCTGCCCGTCCGCAACAGAGTCTTGCTTGTGCAAACACCAGTCTCCTCCAGCCGAAGGAGGAAGATGCGCATTTGTTGCCCATTTTGGCGCCCTGCTCCTCGACGCGGCCGGCAACAAGTGTTCCTAAGAGTGGCCCTGCTCACTTGTTGCATGCACGCCGCTCTCTCTCGGCTCGCCGTTGCGCCGCCACTCACAGTGACTCGCCGTTAACGAGCTAGCTCGCCGTCGAATGGGCGTCGAATCTTGGATTGGATTCAACGAAACTCTTGCCCAACTCGCTGGACACTCTTCCTTTGGACACTCTTCCTTTGGACACTCTTCCTTTGGACACTCTGGCCCGTTACAGTTTGCGCTAATTTGCAAGCGTGGACCCAATCGGGCCGCTAGACGCCGGCAGTGATACGCTCGTCTGCATGCCGACGCGCCGATGCCGAAAGTGATCCCCGTCTGTCGCCCGGGGGCTCCCAAGGCAAAGACGGAGCGCCAGACTCCTTCTTGGGTGTTCCAGTGGGGCGGAAAATGGACATGGAAATGGAAAGGCCAGACTGGCGCCCGGCGACACACAGTGATCCGGCGAGCGGCCGCTCTTGACACGCTGCTCTAAGCCGCGCCAAAGACTGCCCAGCGGGAAGTCGAGCGAGCTCGCTCGACTTCCAGACAGCTCGTCTGGCGCGTCTTGGCGAAAAGATAACTCTCGCTCGGCGCGTCTTGGCAGAAAGATAACTCTCTCACTGGGCGCGCCCATTCGCAGCCCGCCGAGAGCCGCTCGTTAGCTCGTCAACGCTCGGGGCTAATTGATTGCGGCCAGCCCAGTCTCAGTCTTCGTCTGCCGCCTCCTCAGGCCCGCAAATGGCCCGGTCCGCAAGAAGAGGTGCGCCGCATTTGGGCTTCACCAGTGAGTGTCCATTTTCCGCCTCCAAGCGGCTTCTCTCACCACTTCCTCAGGTCGCATTTTCCTCGAATTTGGAGTCAAATTTCACCTAAATCGAACATAGGCCAACCGAAAAGGCCGCTCCAAAGACAGTCTGCAAAGACAGTCTGCGCCTCGCTTCCTGTTTGACTGGAAAAGCTTCAGCTTAGCTTTGCCGGTCTCTCGCCAACCAGAAGCAGTCCTCGGCCGGCTTCTGGTTTCCTCTCTTGCTGTCTCAATCTGGCGCAACTCTTTCGGACCGAGGCAGCCTGTTGGAAGGCGCCAGACTAGCTCTAGCAACTGAATGGGCGCATCATCCTTGCAGTTGCGGACCATCAACACTGGCCAGCCACTTGCCTCGGCCTTTGCTTTGTCCACTCATTTGCTGGTCCGCCTCAATGGGAGCTGAGCTCCCACGTGATTTGCTCAAAGCGCCACAACTTGGCCAGTTTGGCGCAATTTCGGACAGCTTAGGTGCGCCGGCGAGCAAAGTGGTCTTCTCTCCAGAGCTTCCAGTTGTCTCTTGGTCTTCTCTTGTCTCTTGGGCGGGCAAGTCAGACACAAGAGGCAACTAGGAGCATCTTGGCGCCGTCCACTGGCCACCAGCGACAATTGGGCTGCGGTTTGCTTGGGCGATGTCAAAGAAATGGCAGAAATTTGCCCAAGCAAATTCAGAGCCGCAACTCGTTCCATTAGCACTGCCCCTCGGCCACTGTGGCTCGTCTGAGCCTGTTGCCAGCTCGTCGCCAGTTTTGAATTATGCATCTGACGTCACTAAGCTCCGCCAGGCCACCCCACTTGTGTGCGCTCGCCCAACTGCCTCTCGTCTAAATATACATAAGACCTAAGCAAACACAGACTCTCTCTCTCTCGCTCTCACTAAGTCCAGATAAATATGGGGATATATATATTTATACACACACACGAACACAGGTCTCTATGTCATCCAGTCCAGTGGCTCGAGTCTCTCTTGGTCCGAGTCTTTCGGTTCGGTGAAACTCTCTCAACTTTTTAAACTTTCTCAATTTTGGACTCTCGCCGCCCGCTGACCATCTCTCGCTGTCCAGCGCCACAGGTGAACCCAAGCTCTGGCTCATTTTATAACTTTTCCAACTCGCAAGCAGTGCATTTTTACCCCCCTCGACACGCCCCCTTTTCGCCACTTACCAATGCCTCTTTGAGACTGTGGGCAAAAATTGGCCAGATTAACGATGCCAACAAGAAGGAGCGAGATTCCATATTGATTAGCTTTTTCGAGAGAGACTGTCTCGGAGGAGGAATTGCAAGGAATTGCAAACTGGCCAATGATTGAGTGAGAGAGAGTGTCTTGAGTGAGAGAGACACTTCTCCTTCTCTCTTGAAACTGTCGCTTAGTGGCTTTAAAGTGAGTGAAATGCATCCAATGTCCAGCAGTGGTGGAGATTGATGGAGAGAAAGTGGCCAAGAGTGAACGAACTCCAAGAGTGAACAAACACTTGACGACCCTTAGAGTTGACGAACGTTCTCTCGTGTCCATCATTTGGACACAAACCAATTCGGAGCTCGTTTGGCGACTTTCAAGCCAAACTTCAAGCTGACCAAAGATGGAACACACACTGGGAGACAGTTGTTGATGAGCAGCGATCATCTTTGTTAGCCCTTGACTGCCGGCCTGAATGGGCTGCCAAGTTGAGCGTGGGCGTTCACTCGAGCCTCAAGGGTTGCGCGAGAGAGTCTCTCACGCTTTATCCAAAAATATAATTTCCATTTTGAGGCCCTTTCATGTCTGGTTTATTTTTAGGCAAACAAATCGTGTCTGCATCCTGTGCTCTGGATGCTGCAAAATGATGAGCCAAGCAGGTCTTCTCGATGGCTGCTTAGTGATCACTGTCTCTAGTCAATTTGAATCAATTGCAATCAATATCTACACTCGTTGCTCTGCTTCTTCAACCATCTTTCTCCGAAAATGTCGCCCAAGAGATTTGGCCAGAAACTAGCTCAGGCCCTAAGCGTGGGCCTGCTCGTGGTAGTTTGCTTTGCGGCAACCAAATGCAGCTGCACTATGGCGGTGCCGGCCGAGGTCCACAGAGAGGTGGCAACTCTCTTGAGGAGCAATTGCGAAAACGGCGCCTACAAGCAAGTGATGCAGCCTCACGAGCTTAGGATGGTCTACTCATCAATTATTGACCTATTCTCCGATAAGATACCCTTGCGCAATCATCTGAAGAGTGTCCTGCACGAGTTCGAATTAGAGACGAGCAAAAAAGCAGAGCCAGCAGTTGTGGGTAAAAAAGGAGTCAGGCAACAAATGGAACTTGTGAGAGATTATAATCGATCATTGAAGAAAGCGTACGCGAAGCACTCAAACATTGTCTGCGGAATGTACAAGGTGATGGCGGATGTCTACAATGCTTATAATGGGCAAATTGAAAGCTGATAACTTCAGCTTGTTGCACCAATTGCACGTCTTGAGAGGCCGGTGGACCAGGAGAAGCAATTCTGGGCGGCAATTCTGAACGGCTCTGCCGACGGCACCAAAGGATTGCTTGAGTGTGGAGAGAGTTTTGGAAAGATGAAATAAAAAACAAATTAGATGGCCGGCGCTTTTCGGCCGAAAAATGGGTTAAAAAGTGGGAAAGATGCAACAGTTTATGAATGGGCAGTTTGAATGGCACGCGAGCCAGCCCGTTGGGCTGCGAGTGGCACGCGCCTTTGATGAGCAAACACCGAGCGAGCTCATCTCGAGGAGCTTGGTCAATTTTTTATCCTTTGCCTCCCGGTTTCCTTTTCGGCTCTTGGCTCTTTGGGCAGCTCGAGTGGTGCCGCGGGCTCGCTCAGACACCCACAAGGAGGATGAAGATGATGTTGATTGCCTGGCAGGAGTGTGCTGAAAAGGGCCACCGCCAAAAGGGATACACTGGCTGCTCGTTTTCACCAACGCCCTGGGCAAAGGGCCACTTCACACGCTGACACAAAACACAACACTTTGGCCATTTGGTCTTCCCTCTTCGCGCCAAACTGCCG
>Ga0268247_10000737_pt1 | contig 10590 bp, 8 predicted proteins | sample AgamicOrMae_FD_200245 | JGI IMG/M metagenome (GOLD analysis project Ga0268247, IMG submission 200245) | Agave microbial communities from Guanajuato, Mexico - Or.Ma.e (v2) (version 2) | ecosystem: Host-associated > Plants > Phyllosphere > Phylloplane/Leaf | place: Guanajuato, Mexico | collected... | reverse complement strand
GTGGAAGCAGAAGAGGTGGACAGAGCAAAGACAGAGAGAGCTGTGGGTGTTTACAAGTGAAGAGAGTCCACAATCGAGAGAGTTGAGTGCGCTTCCAAGGTGAGTGCATTGCAATCGATTGGAAATATGAAGCCCAATTTGGGTAGAATAGATGCACAGTTGAATAAAGTGATCATCGGCCATAGAGAGCTTGACGCAAGAAGGCGACCAAAAAGAGAGGGCGTCTTCGAGGTGCGAGAGGCTGGCCTATGTTGTTCAAGGCAACCATCAGCAAGCTCGACGGCCATGGAAATGGAAGCTAAACGTGGGCCATTAGGTAAATCAGCAGTGGCCAAGTGGGCTGATTACTATGGAAGTGATTTTGATTCAGCAAGACAGCGATCAAGATTGGCCAAAAAGCAAGAGAAAGCCTCAGGAAGAGAGAAGAATGGGGCCAGATCAAGTCAGTGTGCTGCCAATGGTTGCCCATTGGACAGACGACTGTTGCATTCTGTTTCATTTATCTCGAGCAAATTTTCATCCAAAAGCGACAAGAGTTATTTATCAACTTTGTCTTCGGCGACAATCAAGTCGAACAAGTGTCTTCTCCTGCTAATCACTATTATTTGTTTACTACTAGTCGAAACCAAAGCAACAAGTTACACAAGTCTCATAGGGAAACCGCCAGAGGTTGACTTGAGGAACGATTTGTTCCAATATTTGCGCCCTGCCAGCCAAACGTTGCGCCGGTTCTCCTCGTCTTCGAGCTCGTCCTTGTCGACGGCGGCAAGCAGCAAGTATCCAAGCTATACGGCCCAAGCCAATGGGGCCCGAACGCAGGTGGCCATCTCGGTGGAACGAGTGAAGAATCCCGACGAGGAGGAGACCAAGTACAGCAAGAGGAAAAAGTTTCCAGTCACCTGGTTGCGCAACCAGTACCCATTCAACTCGTTCTACAGCAAGAAACCCAGCAAGTGGCTTGGGAAACATGGAGCGGCCGATTTGGCGGGCCAATACTCGAGCAACTCCTACGACGTGCTCGACCCAAACCCCTCCACTTGGGTGCAAATTCCAAGCCGGCCCACCGCCAGCATCAAGATCCAGAAACAAACGGCGCCCAGTCTCCTGCCTCCGCCGGCCGCCCTCATGCCCCAGACGCCCTTTGACGCCATGTCAGCCCCCATGTCCAGCTATCCTCCAAATGAGTTCCAACTGCACCAGCAGCTCATGCACCAGCAGCAGCAGAGCTTCCCCTTGGCAGTGGGCCCCTCGCCAATGGCCGGCATACAGTCCATGGCCCACCCACAGTCCATGGCGCCCACCGAGCTCGCCATGAAGCAGGCCCACACGGGCGGCCAGATGTCCACCTCTGAGTCGCAGAATGTGGACTACAGTGCGGGGCCCGCCGGCTCCTATGGAGCAGCGGCCGAGCCGGCCGGCCAGCAGGGCTTCGGCGGCATCAGTCTGTCGTTTGGAAACGGACGCAGCATCTCCTTCGGCGGCGGCCAGGGACTGACCATCGGGGGCCGCGCGGGCGCCATCTCGATCGGCGGCCGCGGCGGAAGTGGGGGCGCCTCTGGGGCGGCCGCAGACAACCAGCCGGCGGCCAGCGGCTACTCGGAGACCACCAAGGGAAGTGCGAGTGCTGGTGGCTACTCTCAGTCTGGCTACTCGCAGGCTGGCCACTCGCAGGCTGGCTACTCATCGTCTTCATCTTCATCCTCCTCGGATTACGTGAACAAGCACCCAACCATGTCGATGGACTTTCCCCGAAAGGGCAAGACAATAGTGCACGCCAATCTGGACATGGCGCCCATCAAGGTGCGGCTGCACTCGAGTCCGCGCGTCAAGATAACCACCGGATCGCGTGACCCGCTCGAGAAGCCGGGCGAGGAGGAGCTCAACGAGCAGGAGGAGGACATTTTCGAGCCGCCGGAACCGTTTCCGAAGAAGAACTCCACCGAGACGAGCACTGAGGCGTCTGTGAATGGGACTAGCTCCAGCTCAGACAAGGACGCCTCTTCGCTGGCAAACAATGGCACGCAAGGGGCGAATGGAACAACTGCACTTGGAGGCAACGACACGAGCACTGTGAATCCGATGCAAATCCAACAATTGTACCACGAAGACTACCACCAACAGCAACAGAACGGTTTCCAGCAGCAACAGATGCACGCCGCCAACTACGAGCACCACCACGACAATCAGCACAATTATCATAAGCAGCACCTCCAGCAGCAGCAGCAGCACTTCGGCCACTCTGGCCCAGTGCAGCACGCAGGTGGGCACCCTAATCTCCCGCCACCCAGACCACTGTCGCCCACCCAGGCCCACTACAATAGACACAATGTGATCACCGGCGGCGGCGGCCCAGTGCACGCCATGCAGCAGGCCTACGCTAAGCCATACCAGCCCAACCAGCTGCAGACTAGCTTCGACGAGGCGCCACTCAACGCGCGGCCCCGCCAGACAGGCTACTCTGCGCCGGGCGGCCCTTCAGCCCACGGAAACGGCCTCAATATGGACCAGTATCACCCGTACCAAAATCAACAACAAGGCCCCCCGCAAGAGCCACTGTTCGCCCAGCCTCTGGCGCCCCAACCGCCTTCCCCAGCTCAGTACTTTGGGCCCCCACTTGACACAGTCGAGCCGGAACTTCCGCTGGCAACCCTGCAGCCTCAGCAGCCGGCGATGAGCTTGAACCAGAACCAGAACCAAGACCAGAGCCAGAGTGCGGCGCCCGCGGTCAGCCAGTGGCGGCAGTTCTCGCGCGAGGCCAAGCAAAAGGTGAACCAGCAGCAGATGGAGTCTCTGAATGCGATCAACAACAGGCCAGCCAAGGACCCAAACGTCAAGTTTTACAACGGGGGCAACTCGCTGGTGAACGGGCCGGCGCCAATGGAGCGCGCCTCGAAGGACGCGCTCGACCTGGCCGCCTCCAGCCAGCAGGGACTGTACTCGCGCCTTCCTGCTGCAGTGGTTCCGCGCGAGGCCGGCCCCTCCGGAAGCGGTGGCGCCGCGCCCCAACACGAACAGTTCAGCCCCTCGACCTTGTACGAGATGGCGGCGCCCAACGGCGCCGCTCTCCAGCAGCCGGCGCTAGTCTACGGCCGGCCGCCCACTCAACAGGTGCCCCCAAGGGCGCCCTTCGAGCAGAGCAAGGGGGCCGCGCGGGCGCCCACCGGCCCCACTCCTAAGGGCTACAATTCCCTTCAAGCCGCCAACTTCCGGCAGCAGCAGCAGCAGCACACGAAACACAGTTCCTACCAGTCCAGCTTGGGCCCCAGCAGCATCCAGCAGCAGCAGCAGCAGCAGCAGCAGCAGCAGCAGCAGTACACGGCAAGCAAGCAGCACGTCCAGACGCACCACCAGCAGCAGGCCCACGCGGAGGAGGCCGCCTACAAGACCTACACCATCGGAAGCGGCGGCATTTCCACCAGCTACGGCGGAAGTGGCGGCGCGGGGGCAGCCAAAACGGGTGGCCACTACCAGGAGGGCGGCCATGCGGCGTCCTCGGGGGCCACACACCACGGGACAGTGTCGAGCGACGGATTCGACAAGAAGAACTACGCGGCCAAGGTGGAGAAGTTCGAGCCGGACGCGCACGACAAGCGCGAAAGGTCCAAGGTGATCATGTTCCTCAGGCCGCGCATCTCCATCCACATGGCCAACTCCTCGACCACCACCAAGCGGCCCAAGAACCCCCAACGTCTGGTGCACGTCATCAACAGGCCCATCTTCCTGAACACCACGATGAACGGAACCACTTCCGGCCAGCACGCGGACGAGCAGGAGTTCATCGACCCGGATCTGGCCGAGCCCATGGAGGTGAGCGCCCACCACTACGGCTACGGCTACGGGCACGGCTACCAGCAGTACGCGAGCACCAAGCCCAAGCCGAGCTCGAGCACCACCAAGAAGCCGAAGACTACCACTACGACGACCACTACGACGAGCACCACCACCAGCGCCACAAGCTCGCCGGAAACGGAAGCCACCACCGCAAGCTCGACGGCCAGCGAGAGCGAGGGCACCACCACGGCGGCGCCCAGCAGCACGGCGAGCTCCTCCGAGTCGAGCAGCGAGCCCACCACAAGCCCCAGCAGCTCGGACACTTCCAGTTCGGACACTTCTGGCAGCCCAAGCAGTTCGGAAAGCTCAAGCAGTTCCAGCAGCACTGAAGATTCAGCCAGCAGCACCCAGGCCCCAACGGCGAGCTCAAACGGTGCAGACAGTAGCTCGGACAGCGCAAGCGAGAGCAGCAGCCCCGACACGCCCACCAGCAGCAGTCCGGCCAGCACTGAGGCGAGCAGCGAGGGCAGCTCGACGTCGAGCGAGCGGCCGGCGAGCTCCTCTTCCACAACTGCCGACGACGAGGAGCTCGAGCTGGTCACCGAGAGCGCGCCAAGCTCGTCCAGCTCGAGCGCGAGCCCAAGTTCGAGCTCCAGCTCCAGCGAGGCGCCCGCCGACGAGCTCGAGTCGGGCGAGCTGGTGGCCGCCGCCACGGAGGGCGCCCCAGCCACAAGCACGAGCACGCCCGCGAGCACCACCAGCGCCCGGCCCTACGCCTCGAAGACGCGCACCAGCATCAGTCCGCGCCCGCGCGCCCCACCCTCCACGACCACCACAAGCACCACGACGACGACAACCACCACCGAGGCGCCCCCGACCACCACGAGCACCAGCACGGAGGCGCCGCCCAGCACCAGCACGGAGGCCTCCCCCTCGGCCGAGGAGTCCGAGCGCGAGCCCGGCCAGTCCTCGTCCTCCGCCGGCAGCCCCGAGGACACTTCCAGCCAGGCCCCAGCCACCACCACCACAACAACCGCCACGCCCACGACGACCACTGGCCAGCCGGCGAGCAGCCAGACTCCAGAGCTGAACTCTGGCACTTCCGGCGCGAGTGCAGCAACGAGCAGCACCCAGGCGCCAACGGAGACAAGCACGAGCGGTGCAAGCGACGAGGGCGAGGAGATTCCCATTCAGGAGGACAACATGGGCCAGCTGAAGCGCAGTGTGTCGGCGGCACCCGAGCAGCAGACTGGAGAGACTAGCAGTAGACAGCAGCAGCCCTTCAGACCGGCGGGCAGGCCAATGTTTCTCACAGACGAGCTGATCGACAAGCTGATGCGAAACAAGACCCTCGTGGGCCTCATGTCGAACCAGCTCAGGCGAGTTATAGACACCGAGAAGATGGAGGAGCGCGAGAAGCAGCGCATCGTGCGCCAAGTGTTCGAACAGATGAAGGAGAAAAAGATCGACTTCAGCATGAGCAACGTCCGGCTGGCCGTCAAGACAGTCTCCAGCTCGTACAAGGCAGCTGCCCAGTTGCAGGAGACTGCCAGGTCTCAGCAGCAAGACAGAAGTGGCCCGAAAGCCAAGAACCAAGAGGAGCCGGAGCTTAGGTCGGACAAGTCGACGCTAAGCTCCGCGAGACAGTCTAGAGCTCGGCCGGAAGGAGACAGAGACTTCGGCAGACGCTCGGCGGCCGCCCAGACGGAGGCGCCCAGCCAGGCGACTGGCCAGAAGAGCAGCTCCAGAAGCTTGGTGGCCATCGAGACGGCGCTCAAGTTGACTCAAAAGACGGGCGCCAAACAGACTTCCGGCCAGCGAGTGGGCGCCCTCAGCACCGAGGCTAAGGGCCCGCAGCAGCAGCAAGTGGACTCGAGCGGAAACCCGATCGTGGTGGTCTTGTTGCCCACCAGGAAGAGGGCGGCGTGATAGTGGTCCATTTTGTGGCATTTTCCCCAATTTCCTTCGGAAATTAAGAATATTTCCCTCAGAAAGGCGGATTTCCTTTTCCGTTTTTTCCACATTTTCGTGGGAATGCGGCGCCAGAAAGAGAGGAAATGCCCCACACAGAATGCACCACATGTGGTTCCCACAGGCAGAGATTATTTATCGAGATTATGAGACGTGATCCGTGTTCACGCGACGCAACAACAAGTTGGCGCCTTGCTCGCATCCTAAGCTCGCATATCGTTCAGAGGCGACACGCAACTTCAGTAGACAAAATGCCATAGAGAAGTACATGACACTGGAGGCCAGAGGAAGAGGAAGAGGAGCTTGTCTATTTGTGGCACTCGCCACTTGCTGCAGAGAGAGAGAGAGACTAGCACTTGGAGAGTGCACTTGCATTTGCAGTGAAAAGTAGTAGTTCAAAAATAGGCTCTATTTTGTGCCCATTTTGTGCTTGCCCAACTCGGCCCTTTGCCCCTCTCTTTTTGGAGAGTGGCAGAATAAAAAGAATTGGGAAATTTTCTAAAATTTCTGAAATTTCTAAAATTTAATCTCCCAAATTGAGCCTTTTTTGTCCCCAAAACTTTCTCCACACAATCTGGCAACGCTCATTTCTATTTCTCACCTCTTTCTCCTCGGCGAGAAAGAGACTTGCACAGAAACACACAGTCACTCCCACAGAGTTAATCCCAACTAGCCAGTGATGAATGGATTGAAGTTGGCACCTTTGACGCTTTGTTTACTGGCCGCAGTTTGCCACTTTTGGTTTGCTCTTGTGGGCCCTCAAACACAAACCTCAGCCTCTCTCGACTGGCCAGTGAGCGGCCACGCTTCGGCCGAGGAGCGCGCCGTGCCGAGCGCCAAGCTGCACACCTCGAGCCCCGTGGGCCGCTGGCTGGCCAAGTCGCTTGCCAACGGGGCCAACCTGAGGATTCCGAGCTTGCCGCTGGAGGAGCAGCCAGAGCCGAGCAGAGTGACACACATCGATGCGGATCAGCGAGACTGTTTGGGCCCCATTCGGAACCAGAAGAAGTGCGGCGCTTGCTACGCCTTCAGTGCCCTTTCGATGGTTGAGTGGCACTACTGCAAACAAACGGGAGAAAAGGTGGACCTGAGCGAGCAGTTTGTGGTGGACTGCATCAAGTCGGCCAGATTTGGGGGCTGCGACGCGGGTCTTCTGCCCGACACGATGGATTTCATCACAGTCTTCGGGGTAGCCCTCGAACAGGAGTACCCCTACGAGGGCAAGCACATGGCTTGCCGCAGAAAGAGGGGCACCATTGAGGTGCGAGTGAGACAGGAGAGACTGGAGTTTGACCGGCAAGATTGGGAGAGAACCCTCGAGGAGCAGCCCATTTTGGTGCAGGTCCATTTGCCCGAAGACATCGATGGATACATGCACGGCATCCACCCGGGAAACAACTGTTCCAGAGAGCGCGCCCACGGAATGCTGCTGGTGGGCCACGGGCGCCAAGACGGCCAAGCTTACTGGATTTTGCGCAATTCCATGGGGCCCAAGTGGGGCGAGGCGGGCTACTTCCGTTTGTCGCGCGAGGCGGCGCCCAATTGCATCAGGACCGGTTTCATTGGGCGCTTCAAGTTCAAGAATGTGCCGGAAAACTCGTACGACCAGTTCTACGAGTCGCTCACTCACCGGCCCAAAACAATGCCCATGTACAACGAGGACAAGGTGAAAAGGAAACTCGGCCTCAGGGACATTGTGTGAACTATGGAAGAGACCATTGGTATAGCTTAGCTTAGCTAGAATTTGCTCCAATTGGTCGCACCAGAAGAGTCTCGCCGCTTGATGCGAGCAACATCAGACTGGAGCTCATGCAAAGCAGTCAGTCTTTCGTCCACTCGGGGCATTGCCTCGGGGCCAACAGACTGAGAGTGGGCAGTGTATGAGAGGCTAGCTATGGCTGATTGCTAGAGAGTAGTAATAATAATAATGATAACAATAATGGAAATGGGAGCACCAGGTCAAACAAATTGCCCTTTTCCAGGGGCACCAATTGGGGCGGACATCTGTTTCTGGCGCAAATCTGGCGCAATTTGTCCGATGGCAGTCTCATTAGTTTCACCAATTGCGCTCCAGCCACATCGGACACAAGCAACCTTCTGGCAAACACACAGCTGGCCTGCCCTTTCTCCTATTGGCCTCTACACTGCACTAAACTGCACTGCACTGCACTGCACTAAAATGCAGCAGCCGGACGAGTGGCCCTCAGACAGCGCCAATGCCTGTGAGACGGCGCCTCTGGACACAGCTCGGCCAGCGCCAAACACTCGATGGGCCAGCGCCCCTTCCTGTCACGCTCCATATGGACATTTGCTCTCTGCGGCTGGCCCACTGCCGCTCGTTCGGGGACGCGCTTCGCATGACTTGCTTTAAATTTATTGCGGGCCTTTTTTCGCCCGCCGCCCAGTCTGAAAGGGCGCCCAACTGCAAGTGCCGGAGAGACGGCCCTCATTTCTCTGTTTGCCCATCAGATTCTTGTGTATATTTGTGTTATGTTTGATCCACTCGTCCGCCAAGTGGACAGCGCAATGGACAGCGCGCCGGACGCTTGCCTTGCTCTGCCAACTAGCTTCCAGCCAGAGCAGTGGCCTCTCCATGTGCTGACTCCTCGCTTGGTCGCTGCACAATCTAAACGACCACTGTCCAATTTGTGGCCCCTCACCTAAGGGCCGCCAATTTGGATGATGAAACTCGCGCTCCATTGCGACTCCTGCGCGCCCAAACGATGCTCCTCGCTCGGCCGACCCCGCCAAACAATGGCAAGCTCCTTCCGGCTTCTTTCCGGGCAGCTCGCTGGCCGCTCGACCGTCTCACACGGCCCGTAGACTAGGTCCCCTCCGCAGCCAGACAGATGCGGTTTATTCCGACCTGACTTCCGGTGCCTCAGTTTCCTGTGCAGAGAAATGGTCGGCCAGTCCAAATGTGGTTTCCTCTTGCGAGATGCGGGCCCCACTTAGCTCCGCTCTGCTGGGTCGCTGTTCTCTTGCATTGGTGCTGCACTGGACCCGCATCCTGCGCGCATCTCTCTGCATGCGGGCCTCACACAGACTCGAGTTTGGAGTGGAAAGTGGGCCAGAAAGTGGCGCTCGGGGAGCTTATCTTGATCGTCTTCGTCACACAGACTCGCACTTGTCCCTCTGGAGCTCGTCCACTTTGGGTGCTCTTCTCTCAAAAGTGGGCTCTGCCAGAAAATGGGCGAAAAATCCCGCTCGCCAGACGCGGATTGCAATCTCGCGCTCACTCTCAGCTCGTCGTCGAGAGGCTTCTGCTAGTCGAGAGCAGAAGTGGCGGCAGCAGCAGAGGAAGGAGAAAGGTGAATTGGAGGGGCCAAAGAGTGGACTTTAATGAGCCTTATTTGAATGTTAAATTTGCTGGGCACGTAGCGCGACGTGTGGACTTTGCATTGAGTTGGGTGGCGTAAAATGAGCAGGTGGGCCCGTTGGTAAAAAGTTATCGGCCTTAGTTTATGTATGCGCGCGCTCGTGGGCCTTTGCTCGTGGAGCTTTGCTGCGGCTGCGGCTGAAGGCGCTTAGAGACGGCTAGAGACTGCTAGAGACTGCTAGAAATGGCTAGAAACGGCCAACAGTTTGGTGTGGGGCTGGTTGTTGATGTAGTCGTCGTTTAGCTCGGCGAATGAATAAACAGAGCTTGCAGGAAACCCAGAGCGGGCGCGGGCAATGTGTTGAAGTGGATGGGAGAGCGGCGGCATCAACTGGAGCAAGTTGGACTCCAAGTTGGATCTCGGCGAGCTTGCCGACGAATTTTGCTTATTATTTGGCCGGCGAGCGAGCGGAATGGCGAGCGAGCAAGTGGGGGAGAGAATGAGCGTAGATGCGTAATGGCGAGTGGGATGGCTGCCTAGTGCATGACTAGTGCTTGTGTCGTACTGCTTTTGGGGGCTTTATAAATTATGGAACACTGCTGGTAGCGCGTAGACGGCGAGAGAGGGGGACCCTCCTGGAGTAATTCTAGTCCCCAGTTGCATATGCGCCAGATTCGGCAACCACCAACAAGCGAGCAAGCAAGCAAGCTGGCAAGCTGGCAAGCAGGCAGCCAAGCTCAAGCTCAAGCTTGCCCACGCTTGCCCGTGAACAAGGGGTGCCATTTTATTCATCACACCAACTCAAGGGTTTCATTGAGTTTTTCACAAACCCCACACAACGCGCTCGGCCGCCCCACCAGAGCCACTAGAGCAAAGCCCACCAGCCAAAGCAGCAACAACAACAACAACAACAACAAATGCCAGACCAACATCAACAACGAATTAGAGGCATTAGTCAGCACAAGTCCCCATCCAGAGGGGCCCATTTCCCTCCAGGGCAATACCGGCACATCAAAACAGACGTGGCACACACATAGAACAGTGCCAAACGAACACAGCGACTCAACTCGACCCCATCCAGACAAGTAATGTCGCAGCTTCGGCAAGCTAGCTAACCACAGACACACACGCCTAACACTGACTCGGAAGCAGAACAAGCCACAACACAAAGGCCAAAGAACAAGCCAGAGTGAGCGAGAGACAAAACTTGAGTTCAATAGTCGACACTGTCACCATTGGCAAGCGGGAGGCAAGCCGTCGAGTGCTTTTGTGGGGCCCGCATAAAATTCCAATCACACACGGAGACACTTGCAAGCGCTCGATTGTACAATGACAACAAAATGAACGCCCCAATGAAGATACTCAATAAGGGGCCCACAATAAGAAGCCAATTTGAAGCAACCAAGTGACCTTGGGATCTAGTTGGTGAACCAATGAAAGTTCAGTGAAAGCTGCTCGTCATCCCAGTGAATGGGTGCCATTCAAGTGGACTCTCTTTTACACAAATCGTCTCATGATTGAACAAGCA
>Ga0268247_10000736_pt1 | contig 10595 bp, 9 predicted proteins | sample AgamicOrMae_FD_200245 | JGI IMG/M metagenome (GOLD analysis project Ga0268247, IMG submission 200245) | Agave microbial communities from Guanajuato, Mexico - Or.Ma.e (v2) (version 2) | ecosystem: Host-associated > Plants > Phyllosphere > Phylloplane/Leaf | place: Guanajuato, Mexico | collected... | reverse complement strand
GTCGTAAAATTCCAGCGCGCCACCCAGCGCAGCCAGTGCCAGCGTTTTATAGTCCTGAGGTTTCAGGCGCGGCGTCTCAAGTGTGGTCATAGGCGTCCAGAGATAAAGAGAACGGTTGTAAAGCTGTACTTATTATACCGTCAATTTATCACCACACCAGCCAGGCTGTAGCTTATTCCTGAAAAGCAGAATATTTAGTTATTTATCTCACGTATGGCGCTTTTTGGGCGAAAAGCTGCTACACATTCCGCGTGGGTTTCGACATAAGGTCCGTCGAGCAACTGTAAACAATAAGGTACAGCTGCAAAAATACCTGGGACCAGGACGTTGCCCTGCGCGTCTTTCAGCCCCTCCAGCGTTTCTTTAATGGATTTCGGCTGACCGGGCAGGTTAAGGATCAGGGATTGTTTACGAATCACGCCCACCTGGCGCGATAGAATCGCGGTCGGCACAAACTTCAGGCTGATTTGCCGCATCTGCTCGCCAAATCCTGGCATCTCGCGATCGGCCACCGCTAACGTCGCATCCGGCGTCACATCACGACGGGCCGGGCCGGTTCCACCGGTGGTCAGCACCAGATGACAGAAGCGTTCGTCCACCAGCTCGCAAATGGCCTGCTCAATCATGGGCTGCTCATCCGGGACCAGTCGCGTTTCCAGTTCAAAAGGCGTGCTGATCGCACCGCTCAGCCAGGCTTCCAGAGCCGGAATGCCCTGATCCTGATAAATGCCGTTCGCTGCGCGATCGGAAACCGAGATCAATCCGATACGTAATGTGTTCATGATGTTGTTCGCTGTGGTTTACCGCAGTGCGGTGATAAGGAAAGGACGTAGTGAAAAGAATAACAAACCGTGACGGAAAGGGAAAACCGTGGCGACGGTGCCGCCACGGTGAACGATTACAGCATTTCTGCCAGCATCTTCTCAAGTTTGCCCTGGTCGATGGCAAAGTTGCGGATACCTTCCGCCAGCTTGGTCACCGCCATCGGATCCTGGTTGTGCTGCCACAGGAACTCTGACTCGGTCATTTTCTCCGGACGCGCTTTCACTTCACCGCTGTAGCTCAGCTTACGCTCCAGCGAGCCCTCGCTTTCAGCCAGCTCCTTCAGCAGCGCAGGTGAAATGGTCAGACGGTCACAGCCAGCCAGCTCAATGATTTCACCGACGTTACGGAAGCTTGCCCCCATAACCACCGTTTCATAACCGTGTTGCTTGTAGTAGTTATAGATTTCAGAGACGGATACCACGCCTGGATCTTCGTGTGGCGCGTACTCTTTTTTGTCGGTGTTCGCTTTGTACCAGTCGAGGATACGGCCTACAAAAGGCGAAATCAGATACACGCCCGCTTCCGCACAGGCACGCGCCTGGGCGAAGGAGAACAGCAGCGTCAGGTTACAGTTGATGCCTTCTTTTTCCAGCTGTTCTGCTGCACGAATACCCTGCCAGGTTGACGCCAGTTTGATCAGGATACGATCGTTGCTGATACCGGCATCGTTATAGAGTTTGATCAGGCTGCGTGCCTTGGCAATGCTGGCTTCTGTGTCGTAAGAAAGACGCGCATCCACTTCAGTCGAAATGCGGCCCGGGACCAGTTTAAGGATTTCCAGACCAATGTTTACGGCCAGTTTGTCAGAGACCAGTTGCAGTTGTTGCTCTTTATCGTTGCTCTGCTGACGTGCCCACGCAATCGCTTCATCAATCAGTTTACGGTATTCAGGGATTTGAGCAGCGTTAAGAATCAGAGAAGGGTTGGTGGTGGCATCCTGGGGTTGATACAGCTTCATCGCTGCGATATCACCGGTGTCGGCCACTACGGTGGTCAGTTGACGCAGGGAGGTCAGTTTGTCCGTCATGTTCTTTTCTCTTAGTTAACTGTCAGGGTGATAAAAGGCTGTTGGGATAATATCACGCGGCAACGGCGGTGCAAGGTCGGGGAATGCCGTTTACGATAGCGCGAACGAATGGGAGTGATTTGCCGATCCTTGCGGCTTTTTTGCTACACTCGCAGCAACAATGACTGGCTCTCCCCTTTCTGAAAGGGACTTACTGAGGACGCGACGATGTTGATGGTGATCTCGCCTGCCAAAACGCTGGATTATGAAAGCCCCCTGGCCACGCAGCACTTTACCCAACCTGCCCTGTTAGAAAAGTCACAACAGCTGATTCAGATTGCGCGTACGCTGTCGCCTGCACAGATCGCGTCATTAATGAGTATCAGCGATAAACTGGCCCATCTGAACGCCGAACGTTTCAACAGCTGGCATCCCGACTTCAGCCTGGATAATGCCCGTCAGGCTATTCTGGCGTTCAAAGGTGATGTCTACACCGGTTTGCAGGCTGAAACCTTTAGCGAACACGATTTCGACTTTGCGCAGCAACATCTGCGGATGCTGTCGGGCTTATACGGTTTACTGCGTCCGCTGGATCTGATGCAGCCGTATCGCCTGGAGATGGGCATCAAGCTGGCGAATCCGGCAGGCCAGGATCTTTACAGCTTCTGGGGCGACCTGCTCACTGAAAAACTGAATGAAGCCCTTGCCCGCCAGGGCGATGACGTATTGATTAATCTGGCGTCAGACGAATACTTCAAAGCGATCAAACCGAAAAAACTGCAGGCGCGCCTGATCAAGCCGGTGTTTCTGGATGAGAAAAACGGCAAGTATAAAGTCATCAGTTTCTATGCGAAGAAGGCCCGGGGATTGATGAGCCGCTTTATTATTCAGCAGCGCCTGACACAACCTGAGCAGTTAACCCGGTTTGACCTTGAGGGTTATCGGTTTGCAGCAGAGGAAAGCAGAGACAACGAACTGGTGTTTAAACGCGCCGAACAGTAAACCTGCCCGACGCGCGACGGAATGCAGGAAGGTGGCGCGGGCCACCTTTCTTTTATTTCAGCAAAAAGGCCCGCAGTGAGGCAAAATCTGCCTTCATGGTATGCGACAGCAACGGCAGATCGGCACGCTCTGCCAGTTCAGTCGGCAGCACCAGCTTCTGCTCCAGAATACTTTCCACGCTCTCCAGGAACTTCGCCGGGTGCGCCGTGCCAAGGAATAAGCCGTACTCGCCGTCCTGTAACTGGTCACGCAGTAAGCGCCAGGCAATCGCCGCGTGCGGCTCTGATACGTAACCCAGCTTCGCCAGATCACGCATCGCTTCGCGCGTCACCGCGTCGGATACCGCGCCGTAGGCTAAATCACTCAGGCGCCAGGTTTTGCGACGGAACAGCTCCTCAACGCGCGGCCAGTTATTCGGCTGGCTCACATCCATGGCGTTCGACAATGTCGCGACGGTCGCGTTAGGCTGCCATTCGCCGTTGCCAAGAAAGCGCGGCACCGTGTCATTGGCATTCGTTGCCGCAATAAACCGCTTGATCGGCAGCCCAAGTGACTTCGCCAGCAGACCTGCCGTCAAATCACCAAAGTTGCCACTTGGTACAGAGACAACCAGTTGATTACGTTTTTCCTGCGGCAGCTGCGCGACGGCTTCAAAATAATAACAAATCTGCGCCAGCAGACGGCTGATGTTGATGGAGTTGGCTGAGTTCAGGCCGATAGCTTTCTTCAGTTCCTGATCATCAAAGGCCTGTTTGACCAATGCCTGGCAGGCATCAAAATCGCCGTCAATCGCAATGGTTTCGATGTTGCCGCCCAGCGTACAGAACAATTTCTCCTGCAACGGGCTGATTTTGCCCTGAGGATACAGGATCACGACGCGTACATTTTCCATGCCGTAAAACGCATGGGCGACGGCGGCACCGGTATCGCCAGAGGTTGCCGTCAGAATCGTGATCTGCTCGTCTGAACCACTTACATAGGACAGCATCTGCGCCATAAAACGGCCGCCAAAGTCTTTGAACGCCAGGGTTGGGCCGTGGAACAGTTCAAGACAGGCGACATCATCGGTCACCGCTTTGATCGGTGCCGGAAAGGTAAAGGCCGTTTTCAGGCGTTCGGTCAGGTGCGCCGCCGGCACTTCGTCGCCAATATAGGCAGAGAGGATTTTGCTGCTGCGTGTAACAAAATCCATCTCCAGCATGGCATCGATGTCGGTCAGTTCAAATTCAGGTAGCTCAAGCGGGAAAAACAGCCCTTGCTGTGAACCCAGACCTTGTTTCACCGCCCGGGCGAAGCTGACCTGCTCGTTATGATCCTTAAGATTGTAGAGTTTCATGCGTTATCCCAGTTTACGTGCGCCAGCCGTATCAAGACGGCAGATATGGACGAAGCCTTCATCGTTCTGCAGATAGTGCTGGCTCAGCCAGTCGGCCATCTGCTGTGCCGTTTCCATCTGGTTGCAAATGGCAAAGAGCGTGGGGCCAGAGCCCGAAATACCGCAGGCCAGCGCCCCGATATCCTGAGCAGCCTGACGTGCCTGGGCAAAGCCCGGTAACAGCTGACTCCGGTACGGCTCAGCAATCACATCCTGCATCAGTTTAGCCGCCAGCGCGGGTTGGCGCGTATGGCAGGCATGAATGAATCCGGCCAGCAGTCGGCCGTGCTTGATGCAGTCCTGCTTCGCGTACTGCGCCGGTAAAATCGCCCGCGCCTCCGCTGTTGACACTTTGATGCCCGGATAGGCCATCACCCACAGCCAGTCGTCAAAGCCTGGCACCGCCTGGGTAATGATCCCATTTTCCTCGATCATCAGTTGAATCCCGCCAAGGAAGCACGGCGCGACATTATCGTAATGCACGCTACCGGAAATGCGCCCTTCCAGCTCCCCCATTAACGTCAGGAGCTGGTTGTCATCCAGCGGTTTACCACAAAATTCGTTCATGGCCATCAGACCCGCAACCACGGAACAGGCGCTGGAGCCCAGCCCCGAGCCTATAGGCATGTTTTTTTCCAGCGTGATCGCCACCGGCACGCTTTTGCCAATGGCTTCGCAGAACCGCTCCCAGCACTGATAAACGATATTCTCTTTAGGATCGCTGGGCAGTTTACTGACAAAGCGGCCAGTATTGCTCAGGCTAAAGCTGTCGGCCGCCTCGACCGAGACGCAATCTCCCAGCAATGAACCATCCACTGGCGAGACCGCCGCGCCCAGCACATCAAAGCCCACGCTGACATTGCCTATTGAGGCCGGCGCATGAATTTTTACCATCATTACACTCCCAACTTCCACGACAGTGTGCGCAGCAGATCGGCGAACACGCCCGCTGCTGTCACGTCATTTCCTGCACCGTATCCGCGCAACACCAACGGAATGGGCTGATAATAGCGGCTGTAGAAAGCCAGTGCATTCTCACCGTTTTTCACTTTAAAAAGCGGATCGTTACTGTCTACTGCCTCGATCTTGACTTTGCACGCCCCGCCTTCTTCGATCACGCCGACCAGACGCAACACTTTGCGCGCCTCACGCGCCTGCGCCACTCGGGCGGCAATCGCCGCATCGACGTCGGGCAGTTGCTGCATAAACTGCTCAACATCGGCGATGGCGGTCAGGTGCGCTGGCAGCAACGGCTCAATCTCAATGTCGTGCATTTCGTGTTGATAGCCGGCTTCGCGGGCCAGAATGAGCAGCTTACGCGCGACATCCGTGCCGGATAAATCGTCACGCGGATCCGGCTCAGTGAATCCCATTTCGCGCGCCATGCGCGTGGCGTCCGACAGCGAGACACCTTCATCCAGTTTGCCAAAAATATACGACAGCGATCCCGACAGAATACCGGAGAAGCGGATCAATTCATCGCCTGCATTCAGCAAATTTTGCAAATTTTCAATAACGGGCAAACCGGCGCCCACGTTAGTGTCGTACAGGAACTTACGGCGCGATCCGGCAGCGGCGGCGCGCATCTTTTGGTAATATTCCCATGACGCGGTATTCGCCTTTTTATTCGGCGTCACTACGTGGAAGCCCTCAGCCAGGAAATCCGCGTACTGGTCGGCCACCGCCTGACTTGATGTGCAGTCCACAATGACCGGATTGAGCAAATGATACTCTTTTACCAGACGAATTAAGCGTCCCAGATTGAACGGCTCTTTGGCCTGCTCCATCTCGCCTTTCCAGTTACTGAGATCAATACCGTGTACATTGGTTAACAGCGCACGGGAATTGGCGATACCGCATACGCGCAAGTCGATATGCTTCTGTTTGAGCCAGGCCTGCTGGCGATGCAACTGATCCAGCAGCGCGCCGCCCACACCGCCAACGCCCACCACGAAGACTTCAATCACCTGATCGGTGGCAAACAGCATCTGGTGCACCACGCGAACACCGGTGGTGGCGTCGTCATTGTTTACCACGACGGAAATTGATCGTTCAGACGAGCCCTGAGCAATCGCAATGATATTGATATTGGCTCGCGCCAGCGCAGAGAAGAACTTGGCTGAAATCCCGCGCAGGGTACGCATTCCGTCACCCACGACCGAGATCACCGCCAGATTTTCGATAACGTCCAGCGCATCCAGCAGACCATCTTTCAGTTCAAGATAGAATTCGTCCTCCAGCACGCGACGGGCGCGGGCCTGCTCGCTCTGAGGAACGCAGAAGCTGATGCTGTATTCAGACGAAGACTGGGTAATGAGCACCACAGAAATGCCGGTGCGCGACATGGTGGCAAAGACGCGGGCCGCCATGCCCACCATGCCTTTCATGCCCGGGCCGGAGACGTTAAACATCGCCATATTGTTCAGGTTGGTGATGCCTTTGACCGGATACTCATCCTGCTCGCCGTTGCCGCTAATCAGCGTACCTGGCGCCTGGGGATTGGCCGTGTTTTTGATCAGGCACGGGATTTGAAACTGCGCGATAGGTGCGATAGTGCGAGGATGCAGAACTTTGGCCCCGAAATAGGACAGCTCCATTGCTTCCTGGTAAGACATGGATTTGAGCAGGCGCGCGTCCGGAACCTGGCGCGGATCGCAGGTATAAACCCCGTCCACATCGGTCCAGATCTCACAGCAATCGGCCCGCAGGCAGGCCGCCAGCACCGCCGCCGAATAGTCAGAACCGTTGCGGCCCAGCACCACCAGTTCACCCCGTTCGTTACCGGCGGTGAAACCAGCCATCAGGATCATGTTTTCTGTTGGGATCTGACTGGCTTCAATGCGGCGGGTTGACTCGGCGATATCCACGGTTGATTCCAGATAATGACCGATGGCCAGCAGTTTTTCGACCGGGTCGATCACGCTGACGCCATAGCCACGGGCTTCTAACAGCTTTTCCATAATGGCAATGGAGAGCTTCTCGCCCCGACAGATAATGGCCGCATTGACGCTGTCAGGGCACTGTCCTAACAGGCTGATGCCGTGCAGAACCTGTTTAAGTTGCGCAAATTCGCTGTCAACACGGTTTTTCAGCCCCTCATAGTCGAAACCGGGTTGTGCCTCGGCCAGCCCCTGCAGCTGTTCTGCGAAGATGCGCGTCGCATCACTCAAATTGGGCAACGCATCCTGACCGCTGATGGTTTTTTCAATCATCGCAACCAGGTGGTTGGTAATCTTTGCAGGTGCAGAAAGCACGGTAGCAACCTGTCCCTGTTGCGCATTACTTTCCAGAATATCGGCGACGCGCAGAAAACGCTCTGCATTGGCCACCGAGGTCCCACCGAATTTCAGCACTCGCATGATGTCAGCTCTCCTGATTTTGAGTCAAAAAAAACCCGCACTCGTGAGGTGCGGGCTTCTTTTTTTGTTTTTCCTGGATGCGTCAGCCCGCCCCGTTACCCATGGTAATGGTGGTGGTAATAATTGTGGTGTTCAGGCTGTGATTACGCATTCAGATTTATTTTCTGTCTGTCATTGATTGTCCGTGTGGTTCTAAGAAGTAAATCAAAGCGCACATCAAGTCAACGGTTTTATCCTTTGCGCAAAAAAAACTCGCCATGCTTAGCGTGTGATTGCAGGAAAAAAACCTGGCGAATCGTTTGGTATCGTGCGCTTAATTAACATCTGTCACTAAATAGTTACGCATTCCCCGAGGATTTCTCTGCGAGCTTTTTTTCCACATCATGTAACAGGCGATGCAGCATTGCACTGTCGCGCTGTTCCAGCAAACCAATACGCTGATTAATCCAGTCTGACATTTTGATGTCGTCGCTGACATCCAGTTGCTGGAGTAGCTGCGTCAGACGCTGGCGCAACGCATGCAATTGCTGCGCATCGGCAAGCGGCGTAACGGGTGCTGTGACCTGGTTAAGGGCCGCTAACTGATAACAGTACACCATCACCGCCTGCCCGAGATTTAATGAAGGATAGTCCTGCGCCATAGGGATCCCGGTGAGCAGGTCAACCTGATCCAGTTCCTCGTTGGTCAGCCCACTGTCTTCGCGACCAAACACCAGCGCCATGCTGTTTACCCACTGCCGCTTTTCAAGCAACCGGGCTTCAACCTGCTGGGGCGTGGCGTAGTAACGGAACCTGGCACGACTGCGCGCGGTGGTGGCGACGGAAAAATCGATATCCGCCAGCGCATCAGCCAGCGTAGCAAATGTTTTCACGTTATCCAGGATGTCCCCCGCGCCGTGCGCCACACGGCGTGCAGCCGGGTCCTGCCAGGCATCGCTGGCGACAATGCGCAGTTCACTAAAACCCATGGTTTTCATGGCACGGGCCGCTGCGCCGATATTTTCCGGCCGGGCGGGCGAGACGAGGATAAGAGGAAAAAGCATGATCATTCCATCAGTAAATGTAGACGGTGCAGTGTAACATGTAGCGTGATATTAAGAGGTATAAGCTTTGAGGTTAACACCCTGAAATACATGTTAAAACACGTTAAAAAAAGCCATTGCGTCCTTTTTTACCATAAAGTGCACATTATCAGAAACTTCAAAATAAAAGCCTTTCAATTCAGCCCCCTGTGATAGTAAGTTTCTAACATCCCGTTTTGTGCTGTGCTGTGCCTGTCGGTACAAAAATGACGTGTAATCGCCTTCTTCGTCAATTTTTCGGGATGTTTTTCACAGAAATGTTAACGTGCTACAATTGCATTTGATATAAGTCAACGAAGCGTTGTTTTTATGCTTAGCAGTTGTTGTTATTGCTGTTAAGACAGTTAGTATATGTTTCAATTTATTATTCCGCAGGGCATGGAATTGTCGTTACGGCTGGCTGAGCGAACACGGTTGTTGACCTTGATAAAAGCTTATCACAATGACTTTCGTACAACGGTTCAGCAAAGCTTGCCGTTCTCCGCACTGGAGAGCACCTAACCGCTGTACGCCCTGTTTTCAATTTAGTTGGCAAAATTAGGTAGCTAAACATGCAGACCCCGCACATTCTCATCGTTGAAGACGAACTGGTCACGCGTAATACCCTCAAAAGTATTTTTGAGGCGGAAGGTTATGTCGTGTATGAAGCGACCGATGGTGCAGAAATGCATCAGGTATTGACCGACAATGATGTCAACCTGGTTATCATGGACATCAACCTGCCGGGCAAAAACGGCCTGTTACTGGCGCGTGAACTGCGTGAGCAAGCTAATGTGGCATTAATGTTCCTGACAGGACGCGATAACGAAGTTGATAAGATCCTTGGACTGGAAATTGGCGCAGACGACTACATCACGAAGCCATTTAATCCGCGTGAGTTAACTATTCGTGCACGTAATCTGCTGTTACGCACTATGAACTTACCGCTGCCTAATGAAGAGCGTCGTCAGGTCGAGAGCTATAAGTTCAACGGCTGGGAGCTGGATATCAACAGCCGTTCATTGATCAATCCCAACGGTGAGCAGTACAAACTGCCGCGCAGTGAGTTCCGCGCCATGCTGCACTTCTGCGAAAATCCCGGCAAAATTCAGACCCGTGCTGATTTGCTGAAAAAAATGACCGGACGCGACCTGAAACCTCACGATCGTACCGTTGACGTCACCATCCGCCGTATTCGTAAACATTTCGAATCCACACCGGATACGCCAGAAATCATTGCTACCATTCACGGTGAAGGCTACCGTTTCTGCGGTGACCTGCAAGAGTAACGGCCTCAGAAAAACGCCCTTTCGGGCGTTTTTTATGCGTTAATGCCAGGGCATAATCGGCACGGCACTCAGCGCATTTTTCGGCGAACCATCCACCACCTTATCCGAATACGCCAGGTAGACCAGCGCATTGCGCTTGCTGTCAAAGAAGCGAACAACCTGCAACTTCTTGAAAATCAGTGAAGTACGCTGGCGAAATACAACGTCACCCTGCGCTTTTCCTTTGGCGATCTTATCACTTAACTCAACCGGTCCGGTTTGCTGACAGGAAATAGCGGCGTCAGACGTATCCTCTGCGAGTCCCAGTCCGCCCTTAATCCCGCCCGTTTTCGCCCGACTGATATAGCAGGTCACATTTTTAACATCAGGATCATCGAACGCTTCCACCACAATTTTGTGGTCCGGCCCAAACATCTTAAATACGGTATCGACCGAGCCGATCTCTTCGGCCAGCAGCGAACTGGAAAATAGCAGACCAGCGAAGGTGGCGATCGCAAGACGAGTTATTGTCATGAGTTACCATTGCAAATGTAATAGATGAGCATGTAATCTACTGTCAATTGATACAATAACCAATGCAAAAAGGGTATAAACTCCCGCGTTAGTGAATAGTACAACTACCCCAATCAAAGCCGATCACGTCTTTACGCTATAAGTACTATTATTCGTCGACTTCAT
>Ga0268247_10000733_pt1 | contig 10624 bp, 11 predicted proteins | sample AgamicOrMae_FD_200245 | JGI IMG/M metagenome (GOLD analysis project Ga0268247, IMG submission 200245) | Agave microbial communities from Guanajuato, Mexico - Or.Ma.e (v2) (version 2) | ecosystem: Host-associated > Plants > Phyllosphere > Phylloplane/Leaf | place: Guanajuato, Mexico | collected... | reverse complement strand
TGCAGCGCGCGCCCCAAAGCTCAACTCGGGCGGGCCAAAAAATCCACTCCTTTTTCCACCTTCTCTGCGCTCAAAGCTCACTCCAAGCCGATCCTAAGGAGAAACAAAACACAAGCGCCGGCCGCCCCCTTTTTCTCCTCCGCCTCTTTTGTTTTCCTTTCAATTTTTTCCATTTTTCTTCCACTTTTCCTCCACTTCTCTTCCTACTCTTATTCTGCTCCCACCGAAAGGCAGTGGCTCTTCACTTTGGCTCCTCTTCTCTCTCTCTCTCAGACAGTCCCACGAGGCGCCTCTTTCGGCCTCTTGCCTTTCAGCTTCTTGCCTTTTACCTTTTACTTTCTACCTTCTTGCCTCTTGCAATTTCTGGGTCGCCTTTCTGGTTCGGTGGGCGCCCGAGGAAATTGGACCCACAATTCGGGAACCAAATTATCATCATCAGCCTGTTTTGTGTGTTTAAAAGCGCCTGTTTAGGAGCTTTCTCTGTCTGTCTCTGAGGAGCCACTTTTCTCCAACGCTCACTGTCTGCGGCCAAAGAGGAGCAGCCGATGGGCACCACTCAAGCACTCAAGCACTCGAGCGGGGCCGCCAACTCGTGACGAGACCCAAAGAGTTCGGCCGCTTGTAAAAACAATAACGGTAATCACAACAAAGGCAGTAATAATCTTTTTAAACGAGAACGCGGGCGAAAAAAGGCGAAAGGCAGAGAGTGGAGGCCAAAAGGCAGAAGCAAGGAGCCAAAAGGCAAAAGGAGGCCGCCCAGCCAGAGCTTAGGGGCGGGCGAGAGGCGGCGCTTTGTGAGCTTTGGCGCTTTGTGGGAGTTGGTTGGAAAAGTGTGTGAGAGACTGTCTGCGGTGCCAAAGACTAGCGGCCAGTGACTGTGTTCGTTCAAAGATTCTGAAGACTGTTTGGGGCAACTGTTTGGGGCAACTGTTTGGCCGAACTGTTTTTGGGCCAACAAACAACAGTTGTTTGCTCCAAAGAGCCGAAAAAATTGGGCCTCAATTGTTTCAATTACAAGCCAAGTGGTGCCAAGAGCTGCAAAGTGGCCGACATGCAGTTGCTCCCAAACACAGTGGCCGCTGCTCAGTCGGCTGCTCAATTGGGCGGCCGGAAAATGGCCCAAAGAGGCGAGCTGGAAATCGATACCGTCCCACTCTATTGGCCCACCGAAACTGCTCCCATTTGGCCCACTTCTAGTCTGCAGCCAAATTGGGCCCAAACGCGCCCCCGAGCAGAGAAAGAGAGAGACTAGGACTGGAGAGGCGGGCGCGCGCTTAATTGACTGACAGGCTAATGATGATGATGCGCCGCCCGAGAGAGTGGGGCCCGCGCGAGCATGGGCGCGCCGATTGGGCTTGGGGCAAGGTGGAAAAATGGAAACTTTTTCCTCCTTGCCTATTTCGCCGCTTCATCGGGCTGCCTATTCGGCCGCCTTTTGGGCTGAGCTCTAGCCTGCAGCTGGAGCCAAGTTGGACCTAAGCTTTGGAGGAGCGCCAATTACGCTCGTTTTTCCATGTTCGGCGCACATTCGCGCACACTTCTGCACACTGGTTGCCATTCGTGCGCATTTGCGCACATTTGCGCACAGTTCCCCAGATTCGCCCACAGATTTGCGCCCCAATTCTGTGCGCCCAATTCTGTGCGTCTTTCTGCTTTGCGTCCTTCTCCTGCGCGCACAACAAACAAGCCCGCAGACAAGCACCGCTTGGTTCGCGCTCGCCTGCTCTTCGACTGGCCAAGAACTGCAAGAAGCGCGTTTTTTGCAGGAATTGCAATTCCTGCAATTCTTGCAAAAAAACGCCTTATGAGGCCGCAACTCTCTGAAATTTTCCAGTCACCAGTTGCCACTAGATTCGAACTCGAGAAGAGGACGCGCCAACAAGCGCCAACAAGTGGCAGTGGGCCGCGAGATGGAAACTCGGGGGCTTGGCCCGAGGGCGAGCTCTGCCCTAGTCTCAGACGTTGCTGCTCCGGCTTGGAATGGGCGCGCGGAGCTCGACCCCAAGCGAGAAAATGGCCGCAGACAGAGGCCGATGAGGCGCAGTCCCACTGGAGCTGAGTGGCCGCCCCGCTCGCTCGTGGGCCGCCCGGGGCCATTCTCGCGCCCACTCTGCTCGCCAATTTGGCCACTTCTTTGCATCGGCCCCTCCAGCCCCACTCTCTCGGGCGGCGCTTTCCACTGAGAAGGCCGCTCCCAGTCTGCGAGGCTGCCCGCTCGCCAGCCGCGCCAACCTATAAAGCGAGGTGTTAAACAAGACCTAAGCCGCCCGTGTTGCGTGTGCGTGGCGCTGCCGGCCGAGCGAGCGGCCAATTGGACAAGTGGGCAGAAGAAGTGGGGAGAAGAAGTGGGCAGCCTGTGGAGCGCGCTCGAATGGATTGGATTGGATTGCGTGGGATTGTTCGAGTGTTTGGCTGGGCGCAATCATCAAAATGCCTGTTCGCGCCTCGTCGTCGTGGGCCCGCAACGAGCGCGCCAAATTGATTCGCCAGTCACGAGCGGCGCGCGAGAAATCCCACAAGAGCGCATGCAAACTGGTGCATACAGGCCGCTGCAGACCAGTGCTGCAGACTAGTGCTGCAGACTAGTGCTAGAAGACCAGCGCACACAAAGCTCATTGGGCCGCAGTGAGTCTGCGCGATTGGCTGCATTTAGTGCGCTCACTGCGCTCACTTTGTTCACTTTGTTTACCATTTTAACTGCGCTCGCCTGCACGCTGCAGCTGAGCCGGCGCTAGTCTACGGCCCAAACACTGCCCAGAATGCACACCACTCGCCTTCTCAAGTGGCCCGCTCGAATTACATGGCCCAGAATTAGCCAAACAACTTGGCCCATCAGGCGCCCTAATGATATCACGACCGGCTCTTAGTGCGCCTTATTGCCGCTCCCCAGCCAGCCAACACTCTCACTTGCAACCACTTGCAATCACACTGGCCCATCCATCTTGGCCGCCCTTCCTCCCCGGCGCTCAGCTCTCCAGTTTGCTTTGCCAGAGCTCGCCTCTCATCGACCAGCCAGTCTGCATCCTGCCAAAGTGGAGGCCAAATCGGCGCGCCGGAAGCAACAACCAATTGCACGAACTGCGCCCAAGTGGGCCCCTCGAGCACCTGTTTGGCGTGCTCGTTTCCAGTGGCCACTTGTTCCAATTCGGCCCAGTCGTCCCGATTGGTTCCAGTTCCAATGGAATGGCCTGAAATTGGATTGGCCAAGCCAGTCGAGCGGCAGCCTACCTAAGGGTGTGTCTGAGACTCAGACTCTGAGTGCAGTCGAGCGCAGTGGTTTCTGTTTGGCTGCAAACTGGCTCAACTGGCAAAGTGGAAACTTGCGGCCAGCTCGAATTGGGCGAATTGTGCGCGAATTGTGCGCCAATTGTGCAATTGCTTGCGCCAAAAGGCAAGAGTTAATGGTGAATTCATTCATGGGATTCAATGTTGCACTTTGCGCTCCGTCGAGCTGAGCAGACGAGCAGTTGAAAAGCTGAGCAGACGAGCAGTGGAAGTTGTACAGTAAAAGTTGAGTGCGGAGGAGCAGGAGCGGCAAATTGGGCGCATGATTTGTGTGCAAAGTGCGCCCTTCGCAGTTCAAGACTAGCAAAAGACTAGCAAAAGACTAGCAAAAGACTAGCACTAGACTAGCTTTAGAACTGAGCTGGCCAGCTCAGTTCTAAGCACTAGAGACAAGGGCACGCATGAATGCAAATGACCGGCCGCCTCTTTTCACTGCGCTCGAATTTTCCGCCTTTTCCGGCCGCAGACAGTCCCCGATTGAGCCGTCTTGCTATTCGGTGTTCCTTGGCTCTGCGGCCAGTCTGCAGCTTAGGGCGAGTTGCACGAAGCGCCGGCAGACAGTCAGCGGGGAGCTTTGGTGTTTGGGGCGAGCTTTGGCTCTGCTGCGGCGCATTGGCAGCCGCATGACAAATGGAGCGCCGTTCGTGTGGGGCCGCAAACAGAAGGTGTCCTATGGGCTGCTCTCTGCTTTGTGCTTTGTGCTTTCTGGCTTGTGCTTTGTGCTTTCTACTTTGTGCTGGAGGCCAGTCTGTGGCGCTGGACTTGTGCCGAAATGGAAATCGAGAGCGCTCGTGTTTGCGGCCGGAGACTGTGGTGGCCAGAGAGCAGAGAGCAGAGTGGAGAAAGCAGAAAGTGCGGAAAGCAGAAAGTGCGCAAAGTGCAGAGAGCAGAAGGCAAAAGGCGAAAGGAACCCAAAGAGACAACTACAAGTCCATGTCGCGCGCGCTTCATTAGCATGGGCCAGCAGTTGGCCGGCCGACAGGCTGCCTTTGACTCGAATTGATGGCCGCCTTTGGGAAGTTGCGTAACCATTGTGGCCGCGCTCTTTCACTTTGGGCCTTCACTTTGGGCTGCACGAGCACGAGCACGAGTTTGAGCTTGAGTTTGAGCTTGAGCTTGAGCTTGGGCTAAGGTTCGGCCAGTGGAGAGCAACAAAGGACAATGCGCGCGCAAATGGCCAACATAATTTGTCATTTCTCTTCCGCTTTAACGCGCGCTCTTCTTCTGGCGCTGCTTAGGACTGGCTGGCGAGCAAAGCGGCGGTCAGTCTGCGGCCGCAAACCTGCCCCAAACTCATATTGAAATTGGGCCGCCCATTCAAAGCTAAGCTTTCCAGCTTTTGGTTGCGGCCAAGCAAAAAAGGGCAACAAGAAAGGCAACATAAGCGAACGGTCACAACAGACAACAACAAACAACTCATGCGCCCTAATGACTGGCCGGCCGGCATCTGCTTCTGGTGGCTCCATTTTTCACCACTTTCATCATGTTTCATCGACTTTCATCCAGTCGAGTCTAACTTTCACCAACTTTCACCAATTTCAGCCAATTTCAACCACTTTCATTCCTTTTCGGCCATTTGGACATCTCTAAGCGTCTTCGTTTCGATTTGCTTGCGGCGAGTTCAAGTGACAAAACAATTCCCGCTCGTCAGCTTGTCTCTCGAGCCAGAGGGCAGCTTTCAGGATGTTGCAAATTTTGCATAAATTGCAAGGAATTTGCAAAATTTCCGCAGATTTCTCTAATTTTCTGCATTTTTGAAGCTGAAAATTTCCGACAAAAAGTGAGACCAGCCGCAGCTAGTCTCACGCAACTCGGCGGCCTCTCCAAAATGAAGCCAAATCGACAACCGGAAACCAGGTGCTTGAGTCTGGGCTAGTCTTTGGGCTCCTCTGGGAGAGCTAAGCTCTGCTGCCGAGCCGCAGCTTAGCTGTAGGAAGAGCTCCAAAGTCAAGTGGTCGCTCGAGTTGGGTGGCCAAGCGGGCAAAGTTCGAGGGCGAAAAGAGGCGAGCAGTTTGGGCGCAAGTTTGGGCCCCAAAGAGGCGCATTTGGACAAACATCGGGCAGTGAGACACGCAATTGGCAGGCCAGAGACAGTGTGCGGCAAAGAGCGTGCTTGGGAAAAACGCCCAAAAGGCAGATGACAAGGCGCGCGACTGGCGCCAACTGCCGCCCGCGCCTTAGCTGTGCTGTTCTAATGCTGCCAAAGTGAGGGGCCAAAAAGTAATCGAATTATTGCCAACTTGGTCCCTTTTTTTCCCTCTTTCCGGTTCAAAACAATCGACTGGCCGCGTGCACAGTTTGGCAGCGCGGCCAGTCGCCTTATGGCAATTATATTTACCATTCGAATCGTTTGCCAACTTGGTGTTTGGGCGGAAAATTGAAGACAAAGTGGGGGAGACAGAGAGCAACGTGTTCATGACACAATAATTAAAGGAGCACGCGCGCACTGATTTCTGGCCCTTTTTCAAGCCAAACTTGCAGCTCGTGCACACTTTTTCCATCTCTTTCTCTCAGTTTGCCTCCCATTGCTCGCCTCTCGCTCCCAGCAAGCAATCCACTTCCAGCCGGAGACACTCCGAAGGTCCAATAATGATCATGCGATGGAACAATTTGGTCCCACTCAGACAAGGACGATCGTCGCTCGAATTGGGCCGCACAAAGTCGTCCAAGTGGGCCCAACACAGACACACAAAGTGGGCAGAGTGAGCGCACAAATGGCCAAGACAAGCGTCGGGCAAAGATCGATTTGCTTTTGGGGCCATTCTTGCGGCAAAAGCAAAAGAGATTTGCATAAAGGCGCACAGTTTTGGAGCCGGCCGCCAGATGGAGTTGGCGGCGCACTAAGGCGACCTGTTTGGCCAGTGTTGTGCCTCTTTGGCGCGGCCGCAAGTACGCGCGGGCCTCTGCGCGCGCCAGTGCTTAGGTTGGGCCTTTTTGCTGGCCGAGCGCAGAGGAGTGGCCCATTTGTTGTGGTGTGCGCACGAGACGCGCGCACGAGCTGCGCACCCAGAGAACAGGCCCAGTTGTAGGCCGCGAGTTGTAGGCTAGCCCTTAGCTGCGGGACGTGCGCCGCAAAGAGACGCGCCCGAAGAGCGCGTACTGCGCACGAGCCGAACGCGAGAGACAGTCTGCGGCCCAGCGGCATTGGTGCACTGCGATGAGAAGCAGCCCTTAGGAGTAGCGAGGGCGGCCAATCAATCGGGTGGCCGAAATCAATTGCGATCTCTGTTTTCACTCTGCTTTTAAACAAACTGAAACTCGTGCTTGTGTGTTTGTGTTTGTGTTTGTGTTCGTGTGCACAGCCGCAGCTCGTGATCCAGCTCGTGTTCAACGGCCGGCCGGCGAGAAGCGCCCGAAGAGCAAGAAGAGCTAGAAGAGCAGCCCAAAGGCGGTCCAAAAGTGGCCTCAAGTGAGAGAAAGTGAGGGGCGAAAGTGGGCGAGCAGCAGAGACTAGGTGTTGCGAGAGGAGGAGAGCAAAGCGAGACACCTGTGCCATATGAGCGTGGATTGCCCAAATTGAAATGAGAAGACGCCAGTGAGCAGCCGATCGAGAGACTGTGAGCGGCTTATTGGACTGTGTGATTGTTATTGAGCTTTGTGAGCGGAAATTGAGCCGAAATTGAGCCGAAATTTGGCGAGAGGAATCTAAGGAAGCCAAGTAGCCAGTTTCTAAAGACAGAGACTAGGAGCCCGAGTGAGGCTTGTTGTTGCAGAGCAAGATGCAACAAGCGCAGGCGCCCTACTTGCAGCAGGCCGAGCTGGCCGCTGCCAGCCAGCCGCAGCAACACTTCTACAACCAGCCCCACACGCACGACAGTCCCGCGGGCCACCAGCAAGCAATGGCCGCCCGCCACTACTACGAACAGCAGCACCAGGTTCACCCGCAACTTCCGGCGGCCGAGCAGCAGAGCTTGGCGGCGGCGGCTGAGGGCAACCCGCAGCAGCGGCAGCAGCACCAGCACCAGATGCACATGCAGGGCCCGCAGCAGCACTTGGGCCAGCACCAGTTGCAGCTGCACCTCCAGCAGCAGCGCCACCACTTGGCCCACCAGCTGAGCGAACACTTTCACACCTACGCCCACCAGGGGGGCGTGGCCGGCGCGACGAACTGCGGCCCACCGGCGGAACACTGGCTGTTGCAGCAGCAGCAGCAGCAGTCGCACCAGATCAATGGCCAGCCAGCGGTGGGCAGTCACCCTAATCAGAATGTAAATCAGCAGCATCAGACGCAGCTCGAGCAGCGGGGCCACCACTTGGCCGGCCCCGCTGCTCAGTTGGCCTTCGGGCCGGCCGAGCAACAAGCTGCGGGCCCGCAGAGCTTTCAACTACACGCCAGCCAGCACGCCAACCAGCACCTCGTCTACTCGGCACACACGCAGCACCAGCAGCACCAGCACCAGCAGCATCAGACGGGCCAGCATCAGCCCAATAATCAGCAACATAATAATAATAATCACAATAATCACAATAATAATCACAATCACCTAAACCAGCAAGCTAACACAGCCTACCTGCAACACCAACAGCCGCACCTCCAGCAGGGCCCGCACCTGCACCAGGGGCACGCGCTCGTTCGGACGCCGAACGCGCCCCCCAGCCCGCCGGAGGGGCGTGGCGCGCACTCTGCGGTGCGTGGGCAGGCCACGCCCACCAGCGCGGTGCACGCCGTGGAGGCGAGCGCCATGAGCAGGTTGCAGGCGTTCGCGTTGTCGGCGGCGGTGGCGGCGGGAGGAGGAGGAGCTCGGTCGCCGCCTCGCTGCCACACCACAAGCAGCGCCCAGACGGGCCAGAAGCGGCCGGCCAACAACCAGGAGGCGGCGGGCTCCAGCGGCGAGGCGGTGGTCTCGTCGACGTGCGCGGCCGCCCCAGACGAGCGGCCCGCGTCCCACGAGGGGGGCGTGGCGCGGCGGTCGGGCCGCCAGTCGCCCATTGGTGGAGCGAAGGGTGGAAGTAGAGAGGCGACGGGCGGCCAGATGGGCGGCAAGAAGCGGGCCGCACGAAGCAAGGCAAGTGGGCCGAGTTCGCAGCAGCAGCAGAGGGCGGGCGGCCAGGCGGCGAGTGGGCGGGCCGCCTCGGCGCCGAGTAGGCGGTACGCGGGCCGGGCCAGCTGCGACTGTCCCAATTGCTGCAAACTGGGTCTGGCCGTCCAGCTGCAGCAGCAGCAGCAGGCGGGCCAGCAGTCGCCCGTCGACGGTGGCGGCCCGCTGGACAAACTGTTGCTCAGCTCGGCTTTGGGCTCGGCGCGCAAACTGATGCACGTGTGCCACCATGCGGGCTGCGGCAAGGAGTACGGCAAGACGTCGCACCTGAAGGCGCACCTCAGGTGGCACACGGGCGAGAAGCCCTTCGTGTGCCAGTTCCCCTTCTGCTCGAAGAAGTTCACCCGCTCTGACGAGCTGCACCGGCACATGCGCATCCACACGGGCGAGAAGAAGTTCTCCTGCCAGCTCTGCCTCAAGGCCTTCATGCGCTCCGACCACCTGAGCAAGCACATCAAGACGCACGCCTCGGCGCTCGCCTCGGCCGGCAGCTCGCCCGAACGGCTGCTGCTGGCCGCCAAGGCGGGCCGCAAGCAGCAGGCCAGGAGGGCGGCCGCCATTTCCGGCCAGCTGGGCGCCGCCAAGACGCGCCCCAGAGGCCAGGCGGCGGCCGAGACTGCGGAGGAGCAGCCGCCGGCCGCCGGGGGACAGTCTGCGGCCCCCGCAAGACGCCAGCCGGCCAGCTCGCCGCCCCAGCTCGGCCTCAGCGCCGCGGCCGAACACAGTCTGGCGCAGGTGCCCCAGCTCGGCCTGCACTCGCCCCCAGACCACCCAGTCTACCCGCACAACCAGCACCTGGCCCCCCAGAGCGCCTACCACGCGGCCCACCACGCGAACAACCAGCCACAACTCAACCACCTGCACCAAACGAACCCCCACAACTACCTCTACCACCACCACCAGGCGCACCACCACCACCCGGTGGCCGCCGCCTACCACCACTACGCGGCGGCGGCCCACTGCTACACCTAAGCTTAGGCCACTGCTACACCTAAGAGTGGCCCGCAGAGCAGCCAGTGGACGCCGCTTAGAGTCCGGCCAGAGTTGCGCCAGTTCGGCCAGCTCGGCAAGCCTGGCGAGCTCTCCAATGGCCAGCCCATTCAAGCCACACGACTAAGCACGAACAAATAAACACAGTGTCCGCCCCCTCGCCACACGCATCAATCTTCTCCATCATCTTCCAATCGTTCACGCTCAATCGTCTCAATCTTCCCCACTCTTTTTCGGCCCATTGAATCCCAGACAGTCTTTCGCCCGATTGAAACTCGAGCCCCCAAGCCAATGGCTCGCCAGCGCCAAAGCTCGCCCGCAAAAAACTGGCCACTCGAGCGCCAGACTGTCGCAAATTCGAGCGCTAGTCTCCCGCAAACTCGAGCCCCAAAAGCAACCTATAAAGCGCGAGGGGCCCCGCAGTGCCGCACACAGTCTCTGCTGCGCTCGTTGCCGGCGCGCGGCCGCAGCTCGCAGTTCGCGCGCGCTCGCAGCGCCATCTCGTGCGCGCCACAAGAAGCGCGCGGGCCCCAAACCTAATGGGCGAGACTGGCTCGTGTAAGAGTGTCTCTTCGTCTCCTCCTCGCCCAGTCGAAGGCTCTTCTCGTGGGGCCCAGATGCAGCCTCTTGTGGCTGCACAAGAAGAGCTGCTCCATGTCTGGGTTGCCAAAGTTGCATCAAATATAGAAGTGGATTAATGGCGCCAGAAGCGGGCGAGAAGTTATGGCGCAAGTTTTGCGGCTCCAAAAGAGAGTAGCTTTCTCTCTTTTGGAGGGCGCCCTTTTTGAGGAAAAAATTGAAAAATTTTATTCTATTTTCGCGCGAATTTGCCGCCAAGAGCAAAGCTTTGCCACTCGCTCGCCCAATTGGCTCGCCCAACTGGCCCATGCAAACGATGCGTGCCCCTGTGAATGGGCTTAGTGTTTGAGCGAGAGGGCCACAAGCACACAGCAAGAGAGCGACACAAGCAGACCTAGTGTGCAGTGGGCGAGCATTATGTTGTAGTTGTGTGTGCAGTTTTTGAGAGAAAAGAGAGAGAAAAATGTTTCTTTTTCGCTCACATAATTGAACGTTTGCTCACGCGGCACGTTTCTCTCTGTCTGTCTGTCTCTTTCTGGGCCCATGAGAGTGGCTCTCACACAGACTAGCACTAGTCTCCAGTGACACAAACACAACACACGAACAACCAGCGACACACAGAGGGCAGCAAAGTGTGCTCTTTGGGCCACTTTTGCATCTGGAAAATGCTCAAAAGAAGGCTCCTTCGAGCAGACTGTGTGCACAAGTCCAAGTGCGGCCCTGAATGTTGG
>Ga0268247_10000732_pt1 | contig 10633 bp, 7 predicted proteins | sample AgamicOrMae_FD_200245 | JGI IMG/M metagenome (GOLD analysis project Ga0268247, IMG submission 200245) | Agave microbial communities from Guanajuato, Mexico - Or.Ma.e (v2) (version 2) | ecosystem: Host-associated > Plants > Phyllosphere > Phylloplane/Leaf | place: Guanajuato, Mexico | collected... | reverse complement strand
TCCATCTTGCGTCACTTTCCTGCTGCCGCAACCTCCAAGTGGGATGATCCCGCTGTCGGATAATTATTGGCAGCAAACAATCATGGCGTTGACTCGATTGGTGGCCATAGTTAATCAATAGCTGTATCCGAACTTTCTTCTCGTCCATCAGAGTTTGAAACCATCTTCGACACTCATTCATCTTCAACGCTTATTTAGATACATAGCTTATTTGAATAGATATCTCTCTTTCCGACAGATACAGTCTTTCGGAAGGGCCTTACTTCAGTGAAGACTGGGCTCTGGTGAAATCGTTGAAAATGATAAATGACATCCGCGTGGCATCGTGACAAAAAGTCCAGTGGCGAGTTCAAATTCACTGGTACGCCAGTCACATTTGCTTTTGCAAACGATTTCAAATTTCAGCGAAATTTACTTTTCTCGGCAAGATCCCTCTTCGTGGCAAGATCACCACCCTTAGCAAGGCTTCTCTTGTCGACGAGCACCTCCTTCAGGCTAGAATCTTCTGTGGACTCACCGGCTCCCACTCTTCTCAGTACACACCCCGGCGAGACAACCGTACTCTTGCAGCCACCTGGAGAAACGGTCTTGCCGTCGGATAATTCCATGCAGCAAATCTCCATTAGAACATCTTGACTGTTGGCCATGATTAATTTATGGCGGTATTCGAACTCACTTTCCGCATAATAGAGTTCGAACGCTTATTCATCTCCAACACTTATTCAACTTCAACGCTTATTGAACTTCAACGCTTATTCAGATAAAACTGTTATTCGGGTAGATCTCTTATTTGATCAGATGGCTCAGTCACCTTCGACGCTTATTCAGATGAAACGCTTATTTGAATGGATCGCTTATTTTGTCAGAACCAAACTTCCCTTTAATATGTCGCTCGGTGAAAGCTGACTTTTAACGAAAACTCGGTGACTATCTCCTTTTCAGCCGGGAACACTTTTTCCGAGAGTCGTCCAACTGTAGAGTTATTATTGGCGAAATTGCGAAGCTGAAAAAAGTCTGACGCGTGACATCGTGACTGAACGCCGGTGGGAGATCTACATTCGAAACCCAGCTTCTTCAACTAGAGCGAAGGGTAGAGATGCAGTTTCGACATTAACACATTTGTTGTTCATTCTGGTATGCTTTCGATATTTGCTCTTATGGGAAAACTTCAATTTTAGGCGAGATCTTTTTTCGAAATTTTTTCGAAATCCTGAAAACATCAAATTGAACCGGAAACCCCTATCATGCCGCCAGCTCATTTGGGCGGAAAGTAATCGTGGGCCGAAACTGATCCTCTTAGATACACAATTCTGAAACCATTGCTCAATAATCTATTTTACAATTGTCCCCAGAATCCAGCGGTTCCTTGAATCTGAAGGGGCCATAGAAGTGATGGTGCCTGTCTCGTATTCTATGGCAGGAGCTGGGAAGGGTCTACCTCAACTATTTCTGCCTCCAGGTGAAACAAAACTGGCACAAGATCTATGCAACCGGGATGACAGAGAAGAATTGTTTCGCTTACGCTATTACCGACCGAAATTGACTCTTGTCAACCAACAATTCGAGCTGGAACAGATTTGCAGATAGAACTGATATTGTGTTAGAATTATTTTTGCGTTGAAAGTGAATTGTGAAAAAAATTGCTTCATGACGAAAACTGACTCTTGAGCGAAATCTGATTTCCAGTTAAAGCTCGGCTGCGCGCGGAAATGAAAAAAGGGAAGAGACGTATTCGCGCTGTTTGGCCATTTCGCGAAAAATGGCCATATCGCGCTCCAAGTGTTGGAGTCGAAAAAATTGAGGGTGCACATCTCGACATTTCGGCAAATCGCGGGGAAACGTCAAGAGCGGTTAAACCGAAAAAGCCTCATTCAGCTTCTTGTCCGTTCTGTGGTCCTGAGGACGAATCTAGCTGCAAGCTGTATTTAGGAGAAATATCTTTCCAAAAATTTTGCGGGCCAACAGAATTAGTTTCGAGAACGAGAATCAATCGATATTCCGCGGTTGTGAGGAAACTTGTTCCTCACGAAAGATTCATTCTAAGCTGATTTGCGCTGCTGCGCTAAGAACCGCACCGAACGATAGACGTAGAAGACGCCAAACTAGATTGTTCACTCGTCCCGCGCTTGAAGTCGTCCGACAATTTTCGATCCCAAGATCAGTCGCGGGTGATGTGTTCAGAGTGATCTCTGTCAAGCGAACGATACTGACCGAAATTAGTTGCTGACAAGAATCAATTTTGATCAATACTGATCTCCAGCCTCGACGGATTTTCGATTAAATCTGATTTTCGGTCAGAACTGTTTTTGCGTTAAAAAAGATCTTGCGCTAAAAGTGAAACTCGGCAAAGGTTGGTTCTTGGCGAAGACTGACTTTTGAGCGAAATCTGCTTTTCGGTGTTTCTGCGTTGAAAGTGAATCATAGCGAAGAATGGTTCTTGGCGAAAATTGATTTTTGAGAGAAATATACTTCTCGATTATGATCAGGGTGCGCACGCGAAGCTAACAATAAGAAGAATATACTAATTTTCGCTCCTCAGCCATCCTGCGCTCAAGCTACTTTCGCGCTGCACACTGGATTTCAGCTATGAAAGATTTTCGGTTAGATCTGCTTTTCAGCTAGAGGCGTCAGCAGTGTCTCTTCGTTGAAAGCGATCCCGCGTCAGAAGCGACTTTGCGTTAAAAGTGAATCATCGCGAGAAATGGTTTTTGGGGAAAACTGATTTTTGTCGGTTTTGGTCATTGTCTGAAAAAATTCTGCTCAATCGAAATTCCGCGCTATATAGCGAAACTTTTTCAGAAATTTCTCTTCCACTTCCGGTTTCTTCCAAGCGTTATTCTGCGAAGACAGATATTCTGCACACATCTGCTTTCGCGAAGAGAAGTCGTTTCTCAAAAATGGTTGATTTGCGTCGCGAACAGTTTCTACGTTTGATGTGAATCTTGGCAGAGATTGGTTTGTGCCAGAAACCGATTTTCGGTTAGAACTGTTTCTGAGTTAAGAGTGATTTTGCGTTAAGAGTGATCCATGGCGAAGCCCGATTTTGACCAAATTGTGCTTATCGTTCGGTTTGGTTTAAGCAGCTTCCGAAAAAAATTTTGCTGAGAGTAAAATTCCGCGCTTTATAGCGGAAAATTTTCGTAAAAATTTATTCTTACGTCCAGTCCGTATCTGCGCATCTAGCGCATTTTTGCCAAATTCGTCTCTTGCGAAAAAAATTTCCCCAAAAAATGGCGCTATTCGGTACGAACTGTTGCTACGCTAAGAGTGATTCATGGCAGATGAAGGTTTCTGGCGAAAACTGATTTTTGCACGTTTTTATCATTTTTCGAAAAATTTAATTTCCGTGAGAAATCTCTCTTTCGGGAATTAGAATCGACCCTGCAAATCAAGTCGTTCCGCATTATAATCGCTTGTGCGCTGGAACAGTTGTACCGAATCTTCGATTAAATCTGGGATTCAGTTAATACTGTTGGGAGTGATTCTGCGTTAGAAGAGATTTTGCGCTAAAAGTGATCCATAACGAAAAGTGGCTCTTAGCGAAAACTAATTTTGGTTGATCTCACGCATTTTTTTTAAAATTTTGGCAAATAGAAAAATTCGGCGCTATATACCGAAAAATTTCCGAAAAATTCAGAACTCGCTCACAGCATTTTTCTCACATTCAACGCATTCATGCCCAATTCATCTTTTTTGCGAAGAAGTCCATTTTCCGAAAAATGGCGTTTCTCGGTTTGTACTGTTTCTGCGTTGATAGACATCTGTCGCCTATGGTGAATTTTCGCAAAAATTTGGTTGTCTACCACAAACGAATTTGAAGTTTGTTGGTCTCACTGGTTTGTCTGGTTAGTTGGTTTGGTTTGGCTGGCCCTTGTCGAAAAAATTTTGCTTACTGGCAAAGTTTAGCGCCGTATAGCGCCAAACTTTCGAAAGAACAAAATTTTACTTCAATTTTCGCGAATTTTACGGTTCTTGCCAAATTTAACTTTTGTGAAAAACTGCAATTTGTGGAAAATTGCGATTTGCGGTTCTGACTGTTGCTGCGCTGGATGTGGAATATGGCTGAATATGGTTTTTGGCGAAAACATAATTCTGTATGTTTCGGCCATTTTCGAAAAAACCAATTTTTCTCTGTTTTCGCGAATTTGACGCTTTTCGCCAAATTCATCTTTTTTATGAAAAAATGCGATTTGTGAAAAATAGCGTCTTTCAGCTCTGACTGTTTTCGCGCTCGATGTGGGATCATGGCTAAATATGATCTTCGGCAAAAAATGGCTTTTGGTGGTTTCATCATTTTTCGAAAAAATTTCGCTCAATTGCAGAATTTGGCGCTATGTAGCGCCAGACTTTCGAAAAAAATGCATTTTACTTCAATTTTTGCGAATTTGACGCTTTTCGCAAAATTCATCTTTCGTGAAAAAATGCGATTTGTGAGAGATCGTGTTTTTCGTTCAGTACTGTTTCTGCGTTGATGAACATTTTTCGTCTTTTGTGAATTCCGGCAAAAATTTGGTTGTTGACCACAAATAATTCTCAGGTTGGTTGGTTGGCTGGCTGGTTGGTTTGGTCATTTTCGAAAAATTTCCGCTTAACAGCAAAATCTGGCGCTATATAGCGTCGAATTTTCGGAAAAATTCTATTTTCATTTCTGTTCCCGCGCATTCAACCATTTTCCCGCCATTTTTCTTGTGTGAAAAATCTCATTTTTCGGGAAGTAGTGTTTTTCTGTAAAAACTGTCCCACGCTCAAACTGAATTATAGCGACGAATTGTTTCTGGTGAAAACTCGCTCTTGTGAGTTTTGTTCATTTTTCGAAAAAATTTTGCTCATTAGCAAAATTTGGCGCTATATAGCGAAAAATTTTCGATAAAATTCTATTCTAACCTCCGGTTTGTGCCAAATTCATTTCTGCGAAGAATTCTAATTCGAAAGATGGCGCTTCTCGTTCCGAACAGTTTTTGTGTCGAAAGCGAATCTTGGTAGAAATCAATTTGGTTGGTTTGGTTTGGTGGGTTTGGTCATCTTCGAAAAATTTCCACCTAAATGCAAATTTTAGCGCTATGTATCGCGAAATTTTCGAAAAACTCAATTTTCACTTCCGTTCTCGCGCTTTTATTCATTTTTTCGCCATTTTTATTTTTTGTGGAAAATTTCACTTTGTTGAAGAGTAGCGTCTTTCTGTAAGAACTGTTTCAACGCTCAAAATGAATTATAGCTCAAGATGGTTTTTGGCCAAAACTTGCTCTTGTGAGTTTTGTTTATTTTTCGGAAAAATCTCCACTCAATGTAAAATTTGGCGCTATAAAGCGGAAAGATTCTCCGGGAATTCTAATTTTCCGAAGAATCTGACCACCTCCATTTCTGCGCATTTGACGCGTTTCGTCATTTCACGCGAGGAATCTGTTTTTCGAAAATTAGAATCGTTTCCGCATCCAAGCCGTTTTGTGCTTTAATCGCTTCTGTGCTGGAACAGCGTGAATCTGCTTCTCAGTTGAAAGTGTCAGGAGTGATTTTGCGCTACAAGCGATTGTGCGCTGAAAGCGAATCATCGCTGTTAGTGGTTCTGCCGAATACTGATTTTGGTTGGTTTGTTTCTGTTTGGTCACTTCCCGAAAAAATTTCGCTTGATAGTAACTTTGTGCGTTATATAGCGAAAAATTCCCGCAATTATCCTTTCACTTCTGGTCTGTATTTGCGCATTCAGGACATCTTTGCAAAAATCATTTTTCGCGAGAAATTCTATTCTCCAAAAATGGCGCTTTTTTGTTCGAACTCTTGTTCGTCAAAGACTCATCGTGGCGAAAAATGGTTCTTGGCGAAAACTAATTCTCGTTAGTTTTGGCATTTTTCGAAAAAATTCTTGTCAATAGCAAAATTTGGCGCTATATAGCGCCAAATTTTCGAAGAATCTGATTTCGACTTTTGTTTCGCTCGCGCATTCTAAGCTTTTTTGTTTATTCATTTCTGCGCGGAAAAATGTAGTTTCTGAAAATGGGCGCTTTTCGGTTTGGACTGTTCACGCGTCGAAAGTGACTCATGGCTACAAATGATTTTTGGTGAAAACTGAGTCTTCACCGAAATCTGCTCTTAGATCATGATCCGTTGCGCACGCGATATTGAAAATAAGAAGTGTTCATTGTCGCTTTTTGACCATACTGCGCTCAAGCTGCTCTAAAGCTGCACACTGTTAACTTGCTTCCAGCTATGACGAATTTTCGGTTCATCCTTCATTTCAGCTAGAAGCGTCATAAGTGTTTCTGCGTTGAAAGCGAATGTGCCCTAAAAGTAAATCATAGCGAGAAACGGTCCTCAGCGGAAGACTGATATCGGTTGGTTCTGGCCATTCTTGGAAAAATTTCGCCCGATATGAATTTCTTGCCCTATATAGCGAAAGGTTTTTGAAAAATTGTATTTTAGTTCGTTCGAATCCGCGTCTTTCGCGCATTTACCGCGTTTTTGCAAAATTCATTTTTCACGAAGAATCCCCTTTTCCAAAAGCTGTTCCACTCGGTCAGAATCGTTTCTGTGTTAAAATTCATTTTGCGTTATACTCGCTTCTGCCCTGTAACGGCTATGCTGGATTTTCAGTCAAATCTGCTTTTGACCTAAAAGCGTTAGAAGAGATTCTGTATTGAAATAGATCTTGCGCTATAGGTGAATTGGGGCGAGTAATCGTCGGTTGGTTGGATTTTTATCATCTTTCAAGAATTTTCGTTCAGCGCGAATTTCGGTGCTATAGAGCGGGAAATTTTTGGAAGATTCTATCTTCACTTCCGGTCCGTTTTTGCGTATATCGCGGGTTTTTCCCTAATTTTTCTTCCGCGAAGTAATTTATTTTTCGGAAGGCGGCGTTCCTCGTTTAGATTCGTTTCAGCATCAAAAATTTTCCTGATATGATTGTTTCTGAGCTATGAGTGAGTTAGGTCAAAAACTGAACCTCGGACAAAATCTGCTTTCCGATCGTAATTCGGGCTTGTACGTTAGAATGACCATATGGGAGATATGTTCTTTAGCGCGTTTCAGCTTCTTAACATTCAATCTGCTTTTGTACTATCCGCTGATCACTTACTCTCTGCTTGGCCGTATTTCTGGTTAAGACGGCTTTCCGGATTATAGCGTTGTAAGAGATTCTGCGTTTAGAGATTTTGTTGTTCTTGGCAATAACTAATTTGCGTTAGTTTTGGTCATTCCTCGGGAAAATTCGGGCTAAAAGTTGAAATTTGGCGCTATATATGGTAAAAATTTTACCATATATAGCGCCGCAAATTTTATTCTCATTTCCGGTCTGTATTCGCGCATTTGGCTTGTTCCCGTCGAATTCATCCCTCGCGAAAGATGAAATCGATCTCTTTTTCGTAAGGTGGCGCCTTTCGGTTGCCAATCGTTTTTCGGTTGAAAAGGAATCATGGCGAAAAATGGCCCAAAGCGTGAACAGATTTTTACCAAGATCTGTTTCCCGAGCACATTTTGAGTTCGCACGTGGAAATAAAAATCAGGAGAATGTGCTGATTTTCGTTTTTTGGCCATTTTGCGTTCGAACTTCTCTGGCGTCACACACCGATTACCGGTTTCCAGCTTTCACGGATTTTTGTTGGTGCGAGTAGCTTTTTAGTTAGAAGCGTCAGAATTGATTTTGCGTTAAAGGCGAATCATGGCGAACAACTGTTCGCTTTGAGAACTGATCTCAAGGGTAGTTGGTATGGTTGGTTTTGCCCATCTTTCGAAAAAGGTTTGCTTAATAAGAAAATTTGGCGCTGTGTAGCGATTAATTGCGGGAAAATTCTACTCTTCCACTGGTCATTCTTGCTCGGCGAGCGCTATTTCATTGAAATCTGCTTTGCGAAAGAATGAACCATGTGCAGTCGCGCTGTCTTGATTAGGGTCCAATTTCAAGAAAGTATGTAATGTCCATCTTGACATTTCGCTGGCTTTGCGCTCCAGGTCGTATGATTAGTGTTGTTAACTGCCGACTGCCGACTTGATCTCCGTGCCAACTGGCAGTTCGAACTGAACTGTCGCCTCACAGTCGGCAGTTCGGATTGCGCACTTCAAACTGGCAGTCGGGACGGTTTGGGAGTTTTGGTCGCTCCCAGTCGCACGTGCCGTGCGCTTTTGGTAGGCGTTACTCTGTAGCGCGCTTAACCTTCCCCTGAAGAACCATGTTACCTGCGGTGTTGACCCGAAGCGACAATGTTGGCGGGGTTTCTGCCTGCTCAGCCGAGTCAAATTTCCATGCTGCGAACAGTTTCTGTTCCACTGTCTGACTGGCAGTCGGAAACTGTCCGAACTGAACTGTCGCAGTTCGTTTTTTGGACTGCCGACTGTTTCGCCGATTGCCAGTTTGTGCAGTCGGCAGTTGCAGTCGGATTGCGTGAACGCAGTTGCAGTTCAGTTAACAACTCTATGTATGACAGTTCTTGAGCAGATCATTGTTCATTATCTGCTCCGGGCGAGATTTAGTTCATGGAATCTATGGATTATTTTATTCCTCTTCGACAGCGTTCGCCTCGAACCTGGGTATATATGTGAATTTCGTTTTCGAGTAAAATTCGATCGAAAAATTCCTTTCAAACCAACCAGAACCTCTGATGTGGACGAACGAGAAATAACTCTTTCTGGTGCTCGATGGTGCTGAGTTTCCGAGTCTTCTGTACTGGACGTGTTTTCTGCGGTCAAATTCTGCGATCCAACGTTATTTGTGTCACAACCGAAAGTCGCTGATATTCGCTTTTCGCAATTCAGAGAAATCCTGATTCTTCGTCAAAATTTCCAATTTGAACGAACCAACGCACAGAATAGCAAGAGTGAAGGATGTAGAAGATCGAGATTCGCTCTTTACGCCTCCCGCTTTGTGTTCGAAGCGTCTTGTAGATCTTGGTTGGTGAAATTGGTTGGGCAATATCTGAGTCTAGTGCTTTCAGGGCGGTGGCTATCCCACGATTCCTGTCAATTTTGTGTGTTGGTTGGTCTGAGGCTATTGCCTAGCTTGAAATGTTCTGCGCGACTTGAATCGCGTCTTAAGATTATTCCACCGTCTCTAATCCTGCATCTAAGCATGGATGCCATCGATGCGAATGCTACCGTCTTTCATCTCATGGTGCTGTTGTTTTCGAAGCATTGAACTGTGAAAAGCTCCGGTCAGCATTGCTTCTCGCTGGTAGCCTGTCGATGTACTGGTCCACAAGTTTTAGTTTCAACGCCTGAGCCGAGTGGTCGAGATAGTCAGAATTAGTCATGCGCGACGACAGCGCCACCAGGCGACTGAAGTTGGAACTAGTCGCCTGTTTCCCTGCTGAGGGCCTGGTTGAGCGGCATCCAGTGCCGCGACCACGGCCTCTGCCTTATGTCGCATTTGAGGAGTTCCAGCTTTCGTCGCCTGGGGGCGCTGGCGTCGCACGTGACTAGTTCAGACTTTTGTCGCCTAGTGGCGCTGCAATCGTGCATCAGTAGTTCCAAGTTCTCTCGCCTGGCGGCGCTGCAATCGCGCGTTTGTAGTTCCAGGTTCTGTCGCCTGGCGGCGCTGTAATCGCACGTGACTAGTTCAGACTTTTGTCGCCTGGTGGCGCTGCAATCGTGCATTAGTAGTTCCAAGTTCTCTCGCCTGGCGGCGCTGCAATCGCGCATCAGTAGTTCCAAGTTCTCTCGTCTGGCGGCGCTGTGGTCGCACGTGAGTAGTTCAGACTTTTGTCGCCTGGGGGCGCTGCAATCGTGCATTAGTAGTTCCAAGTTCTCTCGCCTGGCGGCGCTGCAATCGCGCGTTTGTAGTTCCAGGTTCTGTCGCCTGGCGGCGCTGTAATCGCACGTGACAAGTTCAGACTTTTGTCGCCTGGTGGCGCTGCAATCGTGCATTAGTAGTTCCAAGTTCTCTCGCCTGGCGGCGCTGCAATCGCGCATCAGTAGTTCCAAGTTCTCTCGCCTGGCGGCGCTGCAATCGCGCATCAGTAGTTCCAAGTTCTCTCGTCTGGCGGCGCTGTGGTCGCACGTGAGTAGTTCAGACTTTTGTCGCCTGGGGGCGCTGCAATCGTGCATTAGTAGTTCCAAGTTCTCTCGCCTGGCGGCGCTGCAATCGCGCGTTTGTAGTTCCAGGTTCTGTCGCCTGGCGGCGCTGTAATCGCACGTGACAAGTTCAGACTTTTGTCGCCTGGGGGCGCTGGCGTCGCACGTGAGTAGTTCAGACTTTTGTCGCCTGGTGGCGCTGCAATCGTGCATTAGTAGTTCCAAGTTCTCTCGCCTGGCGGCGCTGCAATCGCGCGTTTGTAGTTCCAGGTTCTGTCGCCTGGCGGCGCTGTAATCGCACGTGACTAGTTCAGACTTTCGTCGCCTGGCGGCGCTGTCGAGGCAAATGGAAACGACCCAATGATTGAGATCGGTTTCGTGATTATCAGCTCTAGATGGTGAATCTGTCAACACTAATATCGATCCCTACCTGGAGACCTGGCGGCGATAAAGTAGGTGATTTCGACATGACAGTCGCTGGCGTGACCGCGTATCCGAGCGCGCTCGAGAGCGCCCGATCTGGGTCCATGAATTAATAGTGCAGCCAAATGGATTAGGATAAATGACCGAGATTGGTCTCGAAATTATCAGCTCTAGATGCTGAATCTGTCAACACTAATATCGATCCCTACCTGGA
>Ga0268247_10000731_pt1 | contig 10636 bp, 11 predicted proteins | sample AgamicOrMae_FD_200245 | JGI IMG/M metagenome (GOLD analysis project Ga0268247, IMG submission 200245) | Agave microbial communities from Guanajuato, Mexico - Or.Ma.e (v2) (version 2) | ecosystem: Host-associated > Plants > Phyllosphere > Phylloplane/Leaf | place: Guanajuato, Mexico | collected... | reverse complement strand
CTACTCTACCGAAGAGGAGTTGGATCATTGTTGTACGCCGCAGTAGCCTCGTGTATCGACATTATCCACGCAGTGTCCAAGTTAAGTTGGAAAGTAAGCTGTCCGATTCGAGATGACTGGACGGCAGTCAAACGAGTGATGCGCCACCTCAAAGGGAGGGAAAGTTATGGCATTCGGTTCGAACGAGCCGCTGGCGCAACGATGACTCTATTTTGCGATGCAACCTTGGGGGGATGAGCAATATAGCTCGACCATTGGGTGCCTGGTCCAGCTTGCGGGCGGGCCCATTCATTGGATAAGCAAGCGACAGAACATTATAAGTCTTTCATCGACCGAAGCCGAACTCAGAGCTATATGCTCGGCTGCCACGATCTTGACGTGGACTCATCGAATGGCTGCTGAGTTGGATGTTGCACCTGCTCTCCCGGTCACGATATATAGTGATAACGAAAGCGCCATCAAGTTGGTTGAGAATGAGCGCTCTCAACATCGCACAAGACACATAAGGGTGAGAGCAGCCCATGCTATGGAGCTGATCAAGAACAAAGTAGCCAACCCGCAGTACATCAAGGGCGAGGATCAACTGGCAGATCTACTTACCAAACCCCTGCCGAACAAAAGCTTCATGAGTAATATGGTGCTCTGTGACTCGGCGTCGAATTGAGTTCAGGCTAGACAGCAGGTATTCAGCAGAGCAGAGTATAGCCATCTCATCCGGCATCGATGCTATGGTTATTGTGTTAGTTTGATAATTCAGAGAATCGGCGAATCAGAGGAGGTCAAAGATCTTCTCTCCGAGGCGCTGAAACTGACAAACTATCTGGCGAGTGATACCACCGTGGCATCTACATAGACTGACATAGGCGAGCGTCGTTGCAGGAGACCATCAGTCACAAAGTGGTACTCTTGGTAGATATGTTAGAGTCACTTGTTGAGATAAAGTTATCAGCTGAAAATGCCCTGATTCAAGCGATCATTGATTACTGAAGATATATATATATATACATATAGAGAGGAAGAGAGAGAGTAAGGTTGGATGCCTTTGCAACTTCTCGATGCCAGCATTTTCGGCCCGATATAGCAGCTCTCATCGAATTATCGACACCGCTCTCAGACTGCATCGGCGTGGCGGAGTTAAACTTCTCAAGGCTGAGTGATTTCATGGAGTCACCACTTGAGTCCTTTAAACCTCTGTTGAGTTTTGATCGGGAGGTCAATTCTGTAAAGACAGCCACAGAGGCATTCCCATACTATTTCGAGAAGTTGTAATCAACAGACAAAGACTATGAGGACTTTGACTTGATCCTAGTCGCATACTTCTTGAATCGATGATTCGAGATGGACTATGTGACCGAACACGCGCGAGAGTCAATTCCAGGTCTTCTTGACAAGATTGGAAAGAGGACGGGAGTTTGGGGCTCAGCTCGAAGTTCAATTAGTCGAAGGAATCGTTTCGTTTTGCAATCAAGAAGGGACCTTCGGGCGGAAAGCTGATCCTAATTCATGTCAAGTCGAGTGGTGGAGCCTACTGCCCGATTCAGGAATTTCGAAAGAGTTGCTCTCAGGTTGCTGAATCTGAGACCGAGCCCAGCTAATATCGAGAGAATTCTCTCCCTGCTGAAAGACTCTCAGGGCTCTAATCTCACGAGACTTCCACTAGGATCTCTCGTGGGTATTGCGAAAGTTAGGCTCGCTGACTATCCGGATGCAACTAAAAAAGTGTCTGACGAACTTTGGTTGCTGCCTGGAGCCTTCCTCGATCTCAATATTGACGAGAAGCGGCCAAGGGGTAAGAAGAAGCATTCTGGCAGGTCCGCAAATCGCAACCTAAAAGAAGTACCTATATTATCTGCTTCTACATCAGCAGTTAGTAGAGAATTGAGGGAATACAGCGATGTCTTCGACCAATCAACTTCTGGAAGTTGAAAGAGTCTTAGTAGTTACTCTTCAAAGAGCATAGGAAGAAACCATGAATTTTGATTTCTCAAAAATAAACTCAATGGAAGAGAACTCCACTAATTCGGGTCTAGACGAGCCTGACGAAGTTCTATCAGCTCGGGTTATGAAGAAATTATTGAGAAGTCGTCTAGGACATGACTTTCACTCTGAGAGATGAATCATGAACCTAAAAGTTCTCCGATGCCGATATATCGCCTCCTTCTTCATTTGCTGCTAGAGTTCGCTCCCGTTACTTTTTGATCAAAAGTTTTCAAATGTGTCCCGGATAGTGGGTATATCGGTTTTGAAATACCTTTTATCGCTCGAAGGCGGTGGGATAATTATTACATCTTCTAAATCACTCTAGAATACGTTGCTCTCTCTCTTGTGACAGCTCCGCAAATGGAAAGACAAATTGCGCACTACGCGAAAAGATTAAGGTATACACTTTACGCGCGCGCAGCTCATACAACAACTAGCACAATGGTAAACAACGCGAAAACTGATATGCGGGAAAGAGTGCGGATGGTGGAGTTGAGGGGGCGTGGCTACTCGGTGCGAGAGATCGCACGAGAGCTGGGCCGCTCTCCTGGATGCGTGCAACGGTGGCTGCGGAGGCATGATGAGACTGGACTGATGGATAATGCGCCCCGCCCCGGCGGGCCCCGTTGCACGACGCGGGACGAAGACGAGCGGTTCTGCGAGCTCGCACTGCAGAACCCGAGCTTCTCGGTCCCACGCCTCCTCGTAGAGTGCGGGCCGGACCGGCCCGAAATGGGGGTGAGGACAGCTCTGAATAGACTGCGCGCAGGGGGATTGCGCCTGCGGACTGCAAAGAATCGCGACATCGGACTAAGTCTTCCAAGGGTTCGGGAATCCCGACTGCGGTGGGCTCGGGACGAAAATCGAATGTGGGCGGGGCTCTTCGACCGCACCGTCAACATCGACGAGTCGTGCTTCTGCACATATAACAACTACCGCAGGCGGGTCTGGGCCCGCATGGGCATGAGGGGGCGTGTCGACCACTGGGTCCGAAGATCTGGGCGTGTGAGCGTCTCAGTCTTCGGCGGCCTAGTTGGGTCACGACTGACCCCCCTGGTCGACCTCTAGAAAAAATGTACCTCATGGCAGCTCGCACAGGCCTTAAAAGACTCAGGCTGGTGGGATGAAGTGCGAGCTGAGCTGGGGGAGGGGGAGGTGCGGGTCCAGCTGGACAACGCCCCCATTCACACCGGGCCCGGCATGCGGGAATTCCACACTGCCGAGCCTGAGTTCGGGGAGGCGGTCGTGTTCCAGCCCCCCTACAGTCCCGACCTCAACCCGATTGAACACGTGTGGGCCCGCATGAAGCGGGTCCTGCGCGAGCGCGTGTTCACCACGACTGCCAGTCTCAGGGCAGCCGTGCGGCAGGCCTGGGAGCTGACTGCGCGCGATGCTCAGTTCCTGCATGCGCTGACGCAGTCGATGCCGCGTAGGCTCAACGCAGTCGTGACAGCTGCGGGTGGGCCTACGCGGTACTGAGCGGAGCTGGGTCGGGAGAAAAGAGCATAGGGGCGTGCTCTTTTCTGCACCGCGTCCAAACCCCCTAGCGGACAACTTTTTTTCTCCACTCTCTGCGTGGCTTTCTAGCTGTATACCTTAATCTTTTCGCGTAGTGAGTCTTTCTGACGAGATCGCCTTCCAGCCGCATCTTTCTATATCGCAGGCCGGGCGAAAGCGTCCCATTGTTGTTTGGCTCCGCATTTAGTGGTGCTGAAAGTTGTGATTCGGTATAGTCTGTCTTTGGTATTTCTTGCTTCAGTTCACTGTTGAAGACGAAATATTCGGCCCACTCAGCTGGATGATTTTTAGAACTGTGGTATAACCTTATCGTCTCTAATCCGGGGCAAATACCGATTCCACCACAAATGCCCTGAAAACATGGATATCTGGCCCCATTGCCTTGGTTCTAGCATTGAAAATTTTATCGATTTCATCCTTGATGGTTCGATCTTGACAATATGCATTTTCGCTGTCACCGATTAAGCAGAGTGTCGCGAGAAGTCGCGCCCGTAGATTGATGCCGCTCGCACAGCACCTCTTTCTGTGCTTTAGTTTTGTATTTCTCTCATGCTGCCTCTTTCAATGCGCTCACCTGTGCGATGGTCGTGACGCCAGCATGTCTAGGTTAAACGCGCATCTCTATGGGGCTTGATAGACAATCTGGAAATTTGCATAACTGAACGCGTTTTTGCCGATATTTCCTTCGGTTTCAATCTTCATTATAACATCGATATCTTCCCTACAGGATGGAACGCCACAGTGTAAAGGAGAGAATATTTGTATATAACCCCTAAATGAGATCAGGTCAAAGTGTGAAGGGTGCCCTAAAGAAATGGCGCTCACAACGCAGCGGCCAGCCAGTTCCATCACGTTCGACCGTCCATGGAATTGTCGAGAGGTTTAATGGGATAGGGAGCGTTGGAGATGACAATGAGGACTGAAAATTTCTCAGAAGCGGGTTAGGACGCCAGAGCCCATAAACGCAGTCAAGGAGGTACTCAGCGAGGATCCTCGAATTTCAGTCAGAAGTCTCGGCCTTAGACTTGACATATCCAGGGAGACTGCCCTGACTATATTAGCAGATGATCTTAGCCTGCATCCATATAAGATATAACTTGTTCAGCCATTGACAATCGAGAATGCCCGCGATGGATCAGAGTTTGCCAACGAGACTTGCGAACTGATCGCTACAAAAAAGTTGGAGCCAGAACGCATAATCTCCGCTAATGAGGCGCATTTCTGGCTCAACGGCTATGTGAACGCGCAAAACTTCCGGGTATGGGGTAGCAAAAACCCAAATACATGTATGTCTGTTCCGAAACGTCTCCACTATGGAAAAGTTACAGTCTAGGCCGCGATATGTGCCTATCAAGCGAGAGCTTGACAGGCCTGATCTTTTAGCATGATAGAGAGTTGATTAACGGTGAAATTTATTGCCGCCTATTGCGAGAGGCATTCGAAAAGATGGACGATCTTGAATTAGGGCCCAATTTCTATTGGCTGTAGGATGGAGCCCCTCTACATTGGATGGAAGTCAACTTGTCTCTGCTGAGATCGCGTTCCGGCGAGAGGGTAATTGCCAAAGGTTTCAAAGAAAAATTCGGAGAGGAAATTAATTGGCCTCCGTATAGCCCCGATCTATCAGCATGTGACTTTTTTCTATGAGGCTTTCTCAAGGACGAAGTCTACAAAAGCTCGATGAATTCAAGTGATGAGTTGCGGGAGAGAATCCGTGAAGCGTGCAGCGAGCTTGATCGGGCGACATGCATTCGCGTAATTTCGAGCTTCGAAGGGCGAGTCCGAATGCTCACACTCAGAGAGGGGTGGCATAAGACGCAATGGCCTGAAATCTAACAAGTAAGATAATAAATTGTAAGATAATAAATGAGCATCCGAGAAAGTTTCATTCATTTTAGTGCAGATGGAGTGATATCATTGTGTTTCGACATCTTCGGTATGCGCTCGGTCACCCCGGGTGGCCGGGAGGGTCTCGACGATCTGAGCCGCAAACTTTGCGAAAACTGAGTGAGACTATGATATGAAATTTCAGCTGTGCGATCCGCGACTCCTTAGATTTGCACACCCCGCACGCGTTCCCCCGTCTGTAGCTCACCTGTGCAGCGAATGTGGTGCCAGCGTGTCTGCGTTTCACACGCTGCTCTATTACGATTTCCCACTAAGACTCTTCGTTCGTAAAGTTTAACCGCTTTTCTCTATTATTTGATGGAAAAAAATTATCATTTCATACAGGCAAGTCATACGGCATGATGGAGCGACTTTTGACTGAACAACGAATATTCCCTATACAACTCGTTCATGCGATCCGGCGTGAGCCAGGAGAAAACATTGAAAAAATGGCGCTCACAGCACGATGGCCAGCCTGCTCCCTCTCGATCAACAATCCATGCTATTATAGGTAGGTTCAATAAGACAGGCAGTGACAACGAAGACTGAGAATCCATGAAAATGAACGGAAAGCGAGTTAGAACACGCTGATACCAGCTGCTACAAATGAGGCCGCACGGTCAGCGACGTTTCACGTCGAAATAGTTGAGCTCGCGCAGCCTGTCGCTTTATTCCATTTGCGTAAGAATGTTCTGTGGCAGTTTTAACGCGATCTCATGTTGCCAAGATCATCTTGGGATCATATGCAACAGCATGGCACGCCCGACACGTGATGCGAACTATTCTCGAGCCCTCCGCTTGCTCAACCCACATTCAACGATGCAGAATGATTGATAACTTGAAGCTCGAACGACCGGTTGATAGCCGGCTGAATCATTGGATGGGACCAGAATTTATTGTAACCTACCCGGTAATAACATTAAAATTAGTAGCAATGCGCAGAAATTCTGTATAAGCATCCTCGGGAACTGCAAGAAGCATAAATCGAGTGTTAGCAGCTGGAGAAGACCAGACAGATTTCGACAAGGCAGCAAATCAGTTAAACTCAACTCAACGAATTCTTTTATGGTCTTGACGAGTTGTTCGTTAAAAACAACATCCATTCGCAAAAGTAAGCGAATCCAATTTTTTACAAAGTCTTATGAAATGGTGTTCCAAGGGAAGCCCTGACGTTTCTGCTCCCAGGAAGGCTTATCTTAAGCCGTTGTATGATGACGTAGTTTAGAATTTAACGCGAGAAGTTGGCAGGAATTGGATTGCTGTACAACTAGATGAGGCAATCATAAACGGCCGACGAATTTATTGCACCAACGCTGGCAAATTAGACGGAACGCCATCCATGGCCATATTGCCGAGCGTTCTCGAAAGGGTGGAGGTAGAGGCGAGTGAGCGAAGCTGGTCCTGTGTTCAATCCAGTCGGGTTGATCCTACGGATCGACGTGCGGGTAGATCTTCCGCTCAAGGTGCAGGGTAGAGTTGTGTCAAGAAATAGATTGACTGAGAGAGGAGATCAGTTCTTACCTAGATGAAGGAAATGATCCAACGTAGGATCGTGATAGAGTCGTTGAATTTGGAGCTAAGTTTTGTTGATAGGTGGTGCAATTGTTGTATTACACTCGTTGTGATGAAATGACAATCTGAATTTGATGGCTGAAAGTTTGCTCCATATATACTAGTCAGCCCGACTAATTGATTGCCCAGATATCGAGGACAGGTGGTGAGAGGATTGTTGGGCACCTGTTAAACTCATTAATGGCCGATGGAATTTTCCCAAGCTATGTGCCATCTGGCTAATGTATTTGCCAGATGTCTACATGTAGTGGGGAAATTCCTGGACGTGCTCATCTGGATACTCCATTAGATGAGTCAAGATCATGATCTATAATGGCACCGATCATAATCACAACACCCATATGTTTTCCATATGCTCTCTAGCATACAGAATTATATAAATCCGAAAGATTTCGAAGAGTTCGATCTTATCCTTGCAGCCTATGTCCTCGACGAATGATATGAGATGTGCTATGTGACAAAAGAAGGCCTTGAGGTAGCTTTCAGACGGATGCTGCTAGTGCATACACTATGCGGATATCCGACTCAGACCATAAATGCATTCCTTAAAGAGTTCGGAGACTTCAGGAAAAGTAGAGGCAGATTCGGAGATAATCATAGGAACAAGCAATCCGCATACGAGTGGTGGTTGGAGCAGCCTTTGATCCCGAGGATTTTGAGAACCGTAGCTCTCTGAATTGTCTTATTAAGATCTTCGTCCGCAAACATCGAGACTCTTCTCAATTTTGATATATATGCACAAGGCCCAAGAAGGACTCGACTTGCGATTAGAAAATTGGACAAAACGAATCAAATTCGCCGGTATAGCCTGATAAGGAAGCCGACTACTGAGGCCTGATCTGGCGATAAGAGTCTGAGAGAGTTGCTGGATATTATTACAGGTGACGATTCAATATCCATGTCACCAGACTCTACGTCTGAAGATCATGCAGAAGCAACGGCAAATCTGTCAATCGAGACCGGGTCTCAGTCATCGAGTGTGCTAGATGACGCTACGTAGCTCGAGTCAATCCAAGTTGATTTCGATACCAGACTTCAGCATCTGGAGTGCCAAGAAGATAGGATTGATGCATTGAACAGATTCATTGATGTGCGTTTATCTCCGCAGAATAAGCGCCGATCCATTGCAGAAAAAACTGTCAATTTGGAGTCTGCAAGGAAGTCTGCAATCGATCAGCTCAAACGTGAACTCACCAAAGAAATTGGAGCTCGACATGTCCGATATCACACGAGACATTTTTTTCAAACTTCGAGATTCAGTAAAAGTAACGTTTTGGAACAGAGCTAGACATTAAAAAATTACTTGCAGCATCTGCAAGATTGCAGCAAAAATTTCCATTGGTGGTTGGAGGGAGGCGCGAAATGAATCCTTTGATCTCTGAAAGTTCTTTGGTGTTTAAGATCACTTTTTTATTCAGCCTCTACAGTCAGAACGTTGAAAGAGGGCACTTTCACTGGGCGCAATATCTCATATGAGAGGGGAGGGCGCTCCTAATCTTTGTTTTGAACTGTGCTCCACTATATGGACATTTCGGCCACCTCTTTCCAGCTATATTCGGTGTACCTCTCTCGATAGTTTCAGATGGTTCTTCATGGAGTGCTTTCTTTGTTTGGTTCAATGTTGATTGACAGACACAGATATGATCTGATATCTGTCCTAGGCTTTTATGCAATCTTAGGTTCTAGAGCAATCGATGCTCCCGATGACTCGCAGTAGTCGATGTTCGTTTGCTGATCAAACTTCAGTGGTTTGAGCTTGCAACCAACAATGTTAGACAATTTGTACAGAATCTCGGGACAATCAAAAGCGATATTCTGTCCATCAGCTACGAATCCCGTCTCTGTTCTAGAAAAGATCAAGACTACGTAGAGATGGTGCTCAATCTCACCTAGCAGTATTATGTGATCCTGAACTTTTGTTCTCGGAGTCCAAATCTCAAGAGGAACTTTGTTCAAGAGGTCATCCCTTGCATATGCAATTACCTGCCGCCTCACTTCATCTTGTGCAACCTAATTGTTCGTACTGAATCTAGCTGTTTGAGTTTCTATATATCCGGCGGTTTTTTTAATTGTTGGCTTCCTCTTCTTACCTTTCAGATATGCCCCGAGAGTTTTGTAGCACCCGATCATGTTTTTTTCTTTGACCCAGACTTGCTCATTAGCGCCACCATCAGTTGCTCGAAACTCTACCCAGAACAAACGATCTCCAGTTCTTCGATTCGTTCGGTCACTTGTGATACGGACAATCGCCCGTATTCGCTCAGGCTATTCCTTGCTTGGTCGAACTATTTGCAGCTACGTTCGGGAAATTTTCTTCAACTCGACAATTTTCGTCGTTGGGTTCATCGGTGTTCAGGCCATTCAAGGTCCCTGAAATCTTTGTTTTCAGAAAATTCGTGTTGACATCCCACTTTCCTGCATCTCTTGCAGTAGAATGATTTTATGACTTTGTCAAGCTTCTCAAATGTTGTGAATTTGCATCTCTAATAGTACCAACCATCACAGTGGTCAAATCCAACCATCTTGTTGTTTTTTTCCCGCAAGGGCATAACTAATCTGAGGCCATTATATCTCCAGTAAACTTATCAAAATATCCCACTATGGTGTTGGACGAGGGGTGCCCTTTTAGGCACTCCTCGTCTGTTTTTATCCAACGCAGACGCGCACAGCTCTAAGAGTGAATCGAACGTGTCCATCTTACGGATCGCACACTCGCGCCTCCACACAAACTCCGCGAGTCATTCTGGAATGAGAGCATGCCTCATCCCTCTTCGCGAGAACGTACGCCGGATCCACCGCCAGGCAGCTTCAATTCGCTGAGTGTGGACGCCTGCATGTACAAATCGTCGAGAATGATCAATCGTAGCATGCACGTAGCCGAGCCTCGAGAGACCATTGTACGCCCTCCACTCGTCTGTGTGGATGGTGCTCCCGACTCGGGCATATTTCCTAATCAGACGGTGCAGTGTGGCCGCGTCTCTCTTGGGACACACTTCAAGCCGCATTCGCGCCGAACCATCGACCATTCCCAAAACTCAAGTGCGGGTCAGTTTGCGCCCCACATGGTACTTGCGGCAGCCGAGAAGTGCCTCATCGATTTGCACCGTGCAACCAACGCCACCTATCTTGGGGAAACGAGACACGCGCTCCGAGACGATCTTGCGCAGGATGCTACCCCACCTCGCTAGAGCTACATTAGAAACTGGCTGTCGTTCAGTGCGGAGGCATGCCCCTTTTGTATGCTCGTGTGAGTAGCCGCGGGCGAAAGCCAGGAGCATCGTCAATAGTGTTCCAATAGTCAAGCGCGATCCCGCAAATATTGAACGATCCAATGCTGATATGCTGCGCTTACAAGTTCCACACCTCCAATAAGCTGCACGCCTCCCGGCCCTGATTTTGAGGGTCCGTCTCCCGCCATCGTGTGGACAATCTCTCATATCATGCAAGATTCCTTTGTCGATGCATCAGCGTACGCATGCTATTGGGTCCTCGGTTGACGCCTTCCCATTCAAGTCGACCTCGTTCCAGAGAATTGTGGGCGGAGAGGTGGGTAACATAGCTGGTTTTTTTTGGGTTTGGTTCTTTCAGGTTGGTTGGTGAGTTTGTTTCAAGAAATGACGTTCGAAAAAAATGAGTGAGCGCGTACAGTCAGAGAAAAACAATGCAAGAATTGAGCCAA
>Ga0268247_10000730_pt1 | contig 10644 bp, 10 predicted proteins | sample AgamicOrMae_FD_200245 | JGI IMG/M metagenome (GOLD analysis project Ga0268247, IMG submission 200245) | Agave microbial communities from Guanajuato, Mexico - Or.Ma.e (v2) (version 2) | ecosystem: Host-associated > Plants > Phyllosphere > Phylloplane/Leaf | place: Guanajuato, Mexico | collected... | reverse complement strand
TTTGCGAGGAAGCCAGCGCAGAGCTGTCCTGCACAGAGAGTGAGCGAGAGCCGCACGGTACAAGGGTTAAGGCTGGCCCCAAGTGACGCACGCGTCGACCTGAGCCTGGCACAGGCGAGCAGAGAGAGAATTTTTTCCTCTTTTTATTGTTCGCTTTCCTTCGCTCGTTCGCTCTGCTGTCGCGCGCACACAAAAGCAACACAGTAGTAGTTGAGCCCGGCCTGACTCGCTCTCTCCCAGCTTTCAGCTTTCGGCTTCCAGCCTCTCTAGCTTTCAGCCCCCAGCTTCTCTAGCCCCCAGCTCTCTGCCTGTGCCACGGGCTGGCTCAGGCGCACACCGTGGCGCACACGCAAACGGGCAGCTCTCCTCTGGCTTGGCGCTTGGAGTTTCTGCGGGCCTTGCCCCGGCTGGGCGCTGCTGCCTCTGCCTGAGACTGCGGCTGGCTGGCTCTTTGTGCCAGCGAATGCTCCAATGGGATTTGGCAGCGGCAGCCGAGCATTCGCTGGCCGCTGCAGCCCGTCCGCGAACACTCAGCCAGGGCCAGCACAGAGCAGCAGCACAGAGCAGGAGGAGCAAGAGGAGGAGGCAGTTTGTGAGAGAGAGTCGGACATCATGACCATTAGGCTGTGTGTGCATTCGATGCTGCTGGCCGCTGAAAGCTTGGCCTGCGTCACTCAAGCTTCATTATAGTCGCGCCAGTGTGCCGCAGAGAGTCGTGAGTGCAATTCTGCGCCGCTCTGCTGCAATGTCGAATTTGTCGGTAAGCAGAGTTTCAAGTTCGTGCTTGGCTTGCATCGAAACGGCCGGCCAGCCAGTGGAGCTAGTCAGTGGAGCTTGTGGAGCCAGCCAGTGGAGCCAGTCTCCTCCAGTGGCGACTGGCAAGAGTGGCTGCCGCTCACTACGAGCTGCTGCTCACCACTAGCACACACTACTAGCTCACACTCGGCATTCACAGCGCACGATTCCCATTGGCCTGCGTGGTTGGGCGGCAGTTGTAGTTGTGGTTGTTGTTGTTGTTGTTGTTGTTGTTGCCATGACCAGATGTGGGAGCTTCCTCTGCAACTAGTCCTCGTCTGCGGGGCTCGCCAGCCGGCGGGACCATTGCTCTCGTTGTTAGTGGCGAGTGAGTGCAGTCTCAGTCGCCAGTGGAGGAGCTCAAGAGCTGTGTGTGCCCAGTTTCTTCTCAGCTTTCTCTATGGATCGTGGCTGCTGTCGTGTGTGTGTTGCTCGCCATTCGCCATTCGGTTGGCATCTAGAGTTTGGGGAAGGACAAGGAGCGAGAAGGAGGAGAAGGAGAACAACAACAATCGGATACATTCTGGCCAACGTTTGGCAAGCAGCACGAGCCAGCCGCTCTCTGTATCGCTCTCCATTTCTGCACTGAGAGAGGGGGCCTGACGGGGAGCAAGTTGCTTTATCAGTTTTTTTATTACCATTACTTTCATCTGCTCGCTCGGCCGGCTGGCTAGCCCGCGGGGGGAGGCCAGCCAGCGAGGCCCCCTCGAAGGGCCAGTGAGCGAGGCGGCGAGGGCGAGAATGCGTCGCTCGGCGCATAATTGGCTATGGGGCAATGGGGCGCCTCTGTGGGCCGGCCGCAGCAATGCAGCAATGTAGTGGAGCAATGCGGCAGTGGAGCAATGGAGCGCGAGAAGGCGAGCGCCGCCTGCCAGCTGGGCAAGGGCTGCTCGGGCATCCCGCCTGTGGATCGGTGTCAATCGGGGCGAGCTTCACTGGGGCGGCCTGAGACTTAGACTGTGCTCGGGCGGCTTCGAGGGGCTGGCGGGCGGCAGTTTGGGGTGCGCGGGGCCCACTTCGCCCTCTCTGCCCGCCAACTCCACAGCTCCGCCCAGTCGGCCGCCTGGCAAGAAATGGGCCGCGCAACTCTTGCCGGCGGCTTGTCTGCTGCCGCAAAAGCCGCCCCACCGAACGGGCCAAGTTCGCCGCCAAAGTTCGCCGGCCCACTCGGCTGCCTCCTCCAGCCCTCAGCCGCGGGCCCAGTTAAGCCGCCAGGTTCGGCGGGCGAACTTTTGGTGTTCGGCGAGCGAACTTTCGGTGTTCGCTGGCCCGCAGCTTCGCCCGCAGCTTAGGGCCCGCCGCGACCCAGAGAGGCGCGGCCCAACGTGCAGCCCGCGCAACACTTGGGCCGCCCTCTGCAGGCCGAGGCGCTCGGCGAGCTCTGCCGCGAGCGAGTGGAGTGCACGAGCCAGTGGCGACCTGCGACCTGGCGCGCGGCAGTCTGCAGTTAGCAGTCTGCAGTTTGGGGACGCCAGTTGGCAGTTTGCGGCTCGCAGTCTGCGGATGGCACTCTGCACAGCTCACAGTCTGCGGCTCGCCAGAGTTCAGCACTGCGCCCGGGCCGTGCAGTGCGTGAGTATGCGCCGCCTCAGACGAGGACGAGGAGCCGCGTCTCGCCGGCTCGGCTGCAAGAGAGGCCGCAGAGACGCACGCACAGACAGACGGGCGCTGCTCTGTGGCAGTCTTTGTTGTCGCCGGGCCGAACAACAATGCACGAAGGCAAACAAAGAGCAGCGCTTCTTCTCGGGCGTCATGTCGCGCGTCATGTCCGTGCGGCGCCTTCTCCCCGCGGCGTACGCGTTCCTCTTCGCCCTAGCCTTAGCCTTAGCCTTAGCGTCTCACACTCGCCGGGGCCTAATCACAATGGCGAGCCTGAGGGGCGCCCTTAGCCGAGCCGCAGCCAAACCGACGGGCAACCAGGCCAAGTGGGGCACTGGCAGGCCCCAGACGAGGGCCAAGGAGACACGAAGGAGGATGCGGGCCTTCTGTGTGTCTGTGCGTCTGTCTGTCTGTGTGCCCGTCTGTGTGTGTGTGTGTCTGTGCGTGTCTGGCAAGTGCCAAAGTGTGGGGCCGTTGTCTGGGGCGCGGCCGGTCGCCATGCTCGTGGGCTGCTGCTACCTGAAGGGCGGCCGATGGGCGACTGGGAAGCAGCTTCCAGGCGGCCGGACGACAGACTGCCGCGTCTGGCTGTCCGTCGCTCACAGTTCGTCTGACCGGCCGTCTGGCTGTCAGACTGGCTGCCTGGCTGGCTGGGCCCTCCCTCAGCGGCTCGTCTCTGCTCGTCTCGTGTCTGCCGTTTCGGGCCGCTTCTGGGGCGCTTCTGGGCCGCCAGCAACGAGGGGCGGCGGCCCCAACAGACGAGGGGCGGCGCTGGGCTTTGTTCGCGGGCTGTTGCGGGCGGCCAGCTTGGTTGCCGTTGCACTTGCCGCAGTGGAGCACTGGCAGAGTTGAGGCAGAGTTGAGGCAGAGCTGTGGCCGCGCACGCAAACTGCGCCCGCAAAACAAAGCAAGCGCCCTCATCCTGCCCACTGGCACTGGAGAGCTCCCTCCGCCCCTCAGCTCTCTGCTTCTCGGTCGCCCCTCCTCGCCCTCTCCACCTTGCTCGCCGGCGGCCACTTCCACTCGGCCAACTGGCCACAGAGAGCCACTAGCTAGCAGCCAGCAGCCAGCCAGCAGCCAGTGCAAAAACACACTCGCTGCTAATGCACACACTTTTTGTTTTCCTCGCCAGCTCAAACAGCCAACTTCTCTCTCTCTCTCTCTCTCCACTTTTGTTCTCCTTCCTCGCCCTCTTGAATCGCCTCAAACACCACCACCGTTATTACAATGACCATTACGGCAACAACCAACAACCAACAACAACAAAGAACATCAACAACGATGAACATTTAAATTACGAGCTTCATAGAAAAGTGGGCAAATTTGCGATTGTAAAACGTTGGCCGCGGCGAATCTAAGGCCCACTCTGAACTACACTACACTAGCTCTACTCCTAAGCCCCAACTCTGTGCCTCCCTCTCTGTGTCTTTGGCTGCTCTCTGGCCCTCTGGCTCTCTCGCTAGTTCGCTCGCTCGTTCGCTCCCACTTAAGGGCGGCGACGACTCTCTGCGGCAGCTCTGCGCTCGTCCCCATTCGTTCGTTCGCTAGTTCGTTCGTTCGTTCGCTCGCAGACACGCAGCTACGTGGCCAGCCCTAAGCTCCGGCCGTTGGGCGTCCGAGTTTCGGTTCGGCCTGCCCGCAGCTCGTCCCCGCCCGCAGCTCGTCCCCGCCCGCCCGGCCCACTCGCGCCCACCAGACCCGCGCACACCCGAAAGTGCACTATTCACACTGGCCCGCCCGCACCCGCCCCCAAACGCCCACCGCTCGCCGCCCGCCGCCTCTCGCCCGACCCGCGCCTAATGGTGGCCTTCGGCGGCTCTGCTCTCGTGGCCACGCCACCGCCACCAACCCAAGAAGATGGAGTCTGCATCCTCTGCAGGCCCAGCCCACCGCCGCCCCTTGCCACCTGTGCATCTCATCGATAATCCAGCTCGTCTACCCTCGTCTCAGGCCCAGCCTCTGGCGCCTGCTCGTCCTCCTCCTCCTCCTCCTCGTCTTCGTCGCCGCCAGACAGACAGTCTCTCTCTCTCTCTCTCTCTCTCTCTCTCTCTCGCCGACGGAGACTGGCGGCAGACTAACGAACGGGCCAATTCCGATTCCAATTCCAATTTCTAGTCCAATTCCAGTCTCTCCGGCTGGCTGCCCGTTCAGCCGTGTGCTCGTCCTCTCGCTCGTTGTCGCCCCTCTGGCTCGAATCAATATCCAATTGATCCGATTGCGCCCAGCATATTCCATCTTATCGCCCTCCAGCGGACCTTAAACAGTAGACGAACGCTCTCCTCTGCCAGCTGATACACTAATTTCGCCGGCCGAAACTTCGTCAAAGCAACTGCCACAGACACACATGCACACGCACACACACACCAGCCAGCCAGCCAACCACCAGCCAACGGACAGACCCACAGACAGACGGACGGACGGACAGGGCTGTTGCTAAGCCCATCATCATGCCCATTAACACTGTCACTCTTTGCGACCACGCTTCACGACCCCTATCGGTGCCACTGAGACACCTAAGAATCCAATCCAATCCGATCCGATCCAGTCCAATCGGATACGATCCATTCGTTTAAACTCTCTCTCTCTCTCTCTCCGGCAAACTTTGGCCAAAGCTCAGGGCCGTGACGAGTGGATGCACTGCGCTGCCAGAGGCAGACACACAGACAGAGGCAGAGGCAGAGCGGCAGCCACAGAGCAGCATCGTGAGAGGAGAAATGCACAGCGGGACACGCCTACTCTTGGGGCAGGAGGGCGCGTCGGTTTGTGGCGAGCGGGAGCTTAGGGTGAGCTTTTGGGGTAAAATGCCCTGAATGTGCCACGCGCACGAGCTCGATTCGAGTCAAAATGCCCGATTCTGCGCGTTTCGACAACACTTCTGCCAATTTATACAGCACAACCCAAGTTTCTCTGCGTGCGATCTCTGTGGTTGTAGTTGGTGCAATTTTGTTGCACTCACAAAGCAAGCCGAGACATGCAGAAGGACGAATGCAACTGCTGCAAACTTGGACTACTACCATCATACTACCCACAACTAGCACTTCTACGACTGCGAGCAGGCGAGCGAGTGAGAGAGAGAGAGAGAGAGATAAACAATAAATCGAATGCAGCAGAGCCAGAGAGTGACAACTTTTTTCGCGGCACAACAGCAACATCGACTCGGTCTCGCTCAGTCAGTCAGTCGACGCTAGCCAACAGCAGCAGCAACAACTACATCTCAACGACAACCACAACAACAACAGCAACAACCACACACGACACGACACCACCGACGCTTAACCACCACCATCACCACCAACACATTAAAGAGGCTCACATAGCACCATAGAAACTCGAGCAGAAGCTTCACAACCACCAGCAGCACCGTCTACTAGCTTAAGCGGAATCTTTCAACCTAATTTCCCTCATTGCGCAGGGAGATAGAGATAGCTTAATCGATCGACAGGATTGAAGACTAAGTGACAAAGAATTGAATCATCATCATCATTCTCAGAAGCAGAAGCAGCAGCAGCAAAATTAGCCCGATCACCACCCAGAAGAGTTGGCATTAGAGCTTAGTTGATCAGAGGCAAGCTTAGAGTAAGAGAAGAGAGAGAGAGAGACAGACGCAAGAAGAGAAGAAAAGGCAAATCATGAATCGTCACCAGACCTCAATAGTTAGCATCGATGTTGGTGGTATATTTCTCATGGATATACTCATCAACGAATCGGATCCCTTCTCTTCGGCCCCAACATCTGCAGCCTCATCCTATGATTCGTCTTTATCAGCCAATCATCAGTATCAGTTCAACAACCAGAACAACAACAAAGTCAATTCGCACCACCTGGATACCAATCAAAATTATGATTACAACAACCACCACAGCAGCAACTACAATGCATCCAACTCAGACAAATTCAACAGACCCTCTGAGGCCCTAGCGCATGGCTACTTAGATGGCGCAGCTGGGGTTTATTTCAACAGTAGATACGCTCAAAGGGACCTTGAAGATGCAAAATTATCTTATTATTATCATCCATATCGATCGGGTTACACGGAAAGAGACACCATCCAAAAAATCTCTAACTATAGCAACTTCAGCAACAACAACAACAACAACAATAACCAATACCACCAAGAGAATAAAATGATGACCTTCGATCATGAACAGAGCAGCAGATTGTTCAAAAGGCAGTCAGAATACCAAAATTTTCTCGACGATGAGGAAGAAGAGGACGACGATCAACAAACGAGCAGCATGTATTGGCAGCCAGAGTATCTAGGCAGCTCGCTTGATAGATTGGCAAGTGTTATCAACAACTGTGATGAGCAATATCAATATGGTGATGGTAGGAGGACAAAATTTTTCAAGTCCTCCTCAAATAGACAACGCAACCAACAGAACAATAATAACAACAAGAGCTACAACTATGATTTTGAGGATTTTGATGAGGGTTTTGCGGCTGGAAGTGGTAGCGATGCTAGTTGTTCATCGGCTTCATCCAGCTTCAGCGCCTGCAGCGAAGATGACGACGAGGATGAATGCTGCTAATCAACTTAGGGAGCATGAATACATAATCCTCCACTCTCTCATTTTCAACATCATCATCAAAAACAGCATCATCATGATCATCAGCGTAAAAATGATTAATCTAACCACCAATCGAATGTAACAGGGAACTTTCGAGAGAACAAAGTTCAACAAACGTGTGCAACAGAAATCATTATCAAATTACGACTTGGTTGTCATCAACTCCGTAGGAACCAAAAATCTTTAGAATATTGTCAAGCTTATTATTATTACGACTACTACTCTTATTATCCACCAGTTATTATTGATATTGAAACTGATATTAATATTAATACTGGTACTGGCACTGATATGGATATTTGAACATGGAATTTGATATTGATATTACTATTATTATCACCATCAGCATCATAATATAATGGCATCTATATGATTAATCTTATACCACTCACTCATTCAACAACGAAACTACGTATATTATACGTCTATCTTTTAAGCTAACGATACGTCATTTCCCGATGATATATAATATTATTGTGACTCAGAGAAGGTGGCCCAAATAGCAGAGTGAGTTACACCAACTCGTCGTGATCGTCGACTTGTCGTAGAGAACATCAAAGAGAAACAATAATAACAACAACCACAATTACAAGAAGAGAAGAAAATAGTTCGCAACATTAGGTGATAAATTATATCCGAGAAAGGAGCTCGATTCAAATATTGGTGTGATATATCAACAAAAAAAAAGAAATGTAATAATAATCTTTGAAAACTCGAAAAAATTCTATAAGACTTCACATTAAACGATTATATCACACACAATTACACCCAGACAAACACACACCATGCAGCGCATTGTGACATTTGAATTAAGAATAAATAGCAATAATAATGAAACAAAATCCACCTTTGTCACCCCACAGGCTTCTTTTCCTTTTCACCTGCTCAAATCCTCGCCCTTCTGGATTTCTATTGTCTCCTTACACAGCAGTATGCCCAGCTGTCATGTATCAGCCCTTTATTTTGCTTTAGGATAAACATTCTATCGAAAAATTCTGCCAACGTTGTCGATCGCCAAGCTTCATTCTCCCTCCCTCTCTGTCTCCCTTCACTGGTCTACGGAAACCTCGATCTCGCAAACAATGCTTATGTAATAGTCCATGCAGGCCTGATAGAATTGAACTTGGTCTATCAGTTTCTTCTGGTCCTTGGGAAACTTTTTGTTCGCCTCCTCCTTGCAGGCAACGTGGAATTTGAGCACCTGCAGCTCAATGGGAGCCTCCAGCTTTTTGCTCCTTATTTCCGACTCAGCCTTCTCGTATCTGTAGGCGCCCGACTCGTCAAACCAGCCCTCAATCTTCAGTGCACAGGTGGCTATCTGTTCCCGGTGAGCTTCGACATTTTCTCTCGTCAAATTGGTCGGTATGGGTGCCGCTTGGAGGCACTTGGTGATAACTTGGGTCTTTTTGGTCTTTTCACTCTCGCTCGGCTCCAGCTGAGGACACTTGTTCCAGTTGACCTCGAAGGTTGGCGCAGCTTGCGCGTTAGCTGAGCCTCCGTTTTCCACGCGCGTGGCGTCACCTGTCGACGCCGTAACTCCCTCCATCTCGGAGCCCGACTCATTGTAGGCGCCCGAGTCGTCCGCCTGACTGCCACCGCCGCCGGCCTGAGACGAGGACGAGGATGGAGGCGGCTGGATTTGGGAACCACCATCGTCGTTGCTTCTGCCCGACGTGGGTGGCTGAACGGGCGGCTGGCTCGACAGGGGACCAGTGGGCGGCTCCAGTCCGATGGGCGCCGGAGCGGAAGCCTCTTGTTGTCTGGCGGCGGCCTCTTGTTGGAGCTGCATTTCGCGCAATTGTGCCAGCTGGTGCAACTGCTGAGGTGTCAGTGCTGCCAGCTGGGGAGGCAACTGGATGTTTGCCAACGAATTGAGAGCATTCTGGTTCTGTTGTTGTTGTTGCTGCTGCTGCTGTTGCTGTTGTTGCTGTTGGACGCGCCTTAGTAGGTCTTGAGCGCCACTTAATGGCATGAAGGTGCCAAGAAGCAGCAAATTCAAGGCAACAATTGCCGAGATGGAGCATAATTTAGCTTTGCAACCTCTAAACATGCCAGCTGACTTGCCTGATCTTCCATCCTCGTGCACCATTTTGCCAAATTTCCCTCTTGAGTCTTCATGCAAAAGCATCCTCGTTCGAACAATAATCTTGCCTGAGTTTCTGTCCACTTTACTCCTATCGCCTCATTCAACTAATTCAAGACTGAACTTTTGCTCGAAACTATCGCCAAATTATAATAACGCTCTCTGTCTCTCAGTGTCAATGTTCGATTATGGTCCAAAAGGTTCACTACGGAGTGGAGCTACTCTCTTGCCCAGTGAACTCTCTTGGTCTCTTGATTATTAGACAATATTTCAATATCCTCCACAAGTGGCTAGTGCTGATAGTTAGGAAACTTGTGAGAGCAAAATAGTTCAAGCGTATCTGGCATGCTTTGCTCCTTGATCAATGTGTAACAACCAGCTGAGAGAGAGAGAGAGAGCCGCAAACTTTTCAATGAATTTCGCGCTCCACATCACTCGGAAACAATTGAGATCGGAATCAGAGGCCAAGAAAGACGGATTGCCTTCGACTCTTTCGCTGGCTAACTCTCTCGAGGGCGTGATCTAGAGTTTCTAAGAGCTCCTAGAGAAAGTCGCTGTGAGCTGATTTAGTGGCATTAGAGCGCCAGTTTGGGCGCGCGATGATGTTGGCTAGCTCGTCGCTTGGATTGCGAGCTGGCTCGGCTGCTCGACAGTTTGAAAAGTTACTCTGTCAAGACGCCAATGTGCCACTCTCTTAGTATGGGAACACTAGACTGGCTAGAAACATTTCGTTCGCTTTCTTTCGCTGTTTCTAAGGAACAAAAAGCTTTAGTGATGTCAAATCGACATCACACACACACACAGACACAGACAAGCACAACTTGTTGAATGGTCTGCCTCCATTTAGTCACTAAATAAAGACCCTACTTTTTTTCTACTTCTCTAATAGTTCACTATAAAGTAGTAGCATGAAGTAAGGGCCATTATTTCACAACCAATCCTTATCTAACTCTCGAAGTAAAGCATTCCAGTTTCCAGGAGTAATCATCGTTGTCAGTCCCACATTCTGTTAATTGAACGAATGCCAAAGGGCTGCGATTGTTATCACTATCCTACCGTTGCGCTCGCTTGAATTATCATTCTATGCCAAACCACCACCAGATCACTGGAAACTTGCTCAAACTTGGCCACTTTATCGCAAGAGTGGTGGACACGAAAGTAGACGAGCACAGTCTCAAGTCCTTGTGTGTGTGTATATGTCTATATGCAGGACGATTTGGAAGGATAACCTAACCGAGAAATCTGGTGCAAGATTTTTCCGGGTTCCGCGAGTATTATCAAGAGAGATGGAGCAAAGGCTAGCCTTAGGTTTATAACTTTCTCATTGTTTCCGCACATTTGGTTTCTAGCCTGTCTCACTAGCTGAAAGATGAGTAAAGATAAATCTCCAAGAGACTAAGTGACTTATCAGTGTTTCATAATCATTTGGGCTAAAGATGTGCATTCAGGAGATGGTCTGTGGTTTTTGCCGTTCGAAATACGCGCGCAAAGCATCGCAGAAAGTTATCTGCAGATTGCGGTGCATAAGCGCGGCCAGCACTTCGCAGGACTTCAGCTCAACATGACCTTTACGCTGAGAAGTGATGCACGAGTCTGAGA
>Ga0268247_10000728_pt1 | contig 10673 bp, 9 predicted proteins | sample AgamicOrMae_FD_200245 | JGI IMG/M metagenome (GOLD analysis project Ga0268247, IMG submission 200245) | Agave microbial communities from Guanajuato, Mexico - Or.Ma.e (v2) (version 2) | ecosystem: Host-associated > Plants > Phyllosphere > Phylloplane/Leaf | place: Guanajuato, Mexico | collected... | reverse complement strand
TTTTCATTGAGCAGGGTTTTCTGGCAAACAAACTGCGCAATCACGCCCATCGCCACCATGAAGGCACCGATAAGACCCAGATAGTTGTGGGGAAGAATGCTTTTTACGTCCTCCGGCAGCGTTTGCCAGGCATTGAGCGCAGAAGACGGAAACGACTGAACCCAGGCACTGAGCATCGATCCCAGCGAGGCAAGCCATACAGACCAGGTTTTAAACAACAATTTGGCGTGAGAAACAAACTGAAGCGTGGTGAAGCGCTGCATTAACAGCAAAATAATAATGACGCTTAACACCGCGATAATGAAAAGTAACCATCTCATAGTAACCCCCGGTAGACGTCATAGTTTCCGCTGCGCATCACTTCGGCATGACGCCGGACACGGCCCGGTGTCTGCCGCGCCCACAGGCTGTTGAGCATGGCCTCACCGGCCTCAACAAAGTTTTCCTGGGCAATCGCGTTGAGCATGTTTTTAAACTGCAAAATGCCATCTACGCCAAGCTGATAGGCCATACTCATCAGAACATCGGTACGCGCCTCATTACATTTCTCCAGCGCCAGCTTAATGGGCGCACGGCTTTGCATATCTGTGATCTTGTTTTCCAGAATGCATTGCTTCCAGACATCCCCGACCCGCCGGGGAACCCGCATGACATAGTTACTTAGCGATGCGCCTTTTGGGCCAATACGGATGCCGCCTGCAACGGTAGGAAACCCCAGCGTATCGAGATACGGCATTTCGGCGTAACCCTCTTCAAAATTCAGAATTGCAATAATCTGGCTCATAAAAACTCCTCATAGACGATGCAGACATAACCGACCGGACTGACAAAACATAAAACAAACTGATTAGTGCAGGGATAAACGCAGCGGCGATGTCGGGTGAACATGCAGCAGCATTGAAGCATTTACAAAAGGTCAGAAAGGATGGAGATGCCTGCGACAGGCGTAAAATCAGTGACGAAAAATTCGTTCAACGGACCGCATAGAGATGAACATGTGGCAGGCAGCAATTATCAAATCCCGATATCTCCTGGCTTCTCAGGCGCGGTGCGGCAATCGCGCGATCAACAGCCGATATCACTTGCCGCTGGCAAATTTGCTCTGCGCGGCGAAGCGTGCGAGTTTCGGGTGGACAGTTAAGTGCTTCGTCAATACTGTGTTTGAGACGGTTAAGAGGTTGACGCCGCTGATGACGGCGAGTTCGTGCATTGCATGTAAAAACGCTTTTGCCATACTGGATTATCGCCATAACTCCTCCTGTGAATGAGTCTTTGGCGATAGGGTGGCAGGCAAGCATTTTCGCTCCGTTGAACACGCCTGAACGTCGCGGAATGCTGTTCACAGGCACTCCTCCCGGCTGAATAATCAGTCAGGTGGAAGGGTAAGCAAAGGGTTCGGGCGGCATCTGATGACACTGCACGGTACGCATCCACCCCATCCCAAAGCTCATTAGCGTTGGGGGGTTGATTCGCGCTTGTGCAGCGCCTCAATTGTTTAAGAGCGTTTCATCCTGGAGGTAACAACTTTTTTCGTCCCTGCTCAAATTATTAACAGGTTCTTATGCTTTATCAAACACCACTGGTTAATTTATTTTTTACCATAAGTTAACTTTTTGAATTTAGACCGATTATTTTTTTCACTTAAGCATCATCAGTCTGACTGAATTGCCTAACCCAGAATATGATACTGCCTGGCCTGGCTCATTATCACCTTTGCCAGAACGGTTAAACTGCCCACATCATTCCGGTCCAGATACCAGGTCTCGTAACGTTTATTATCTGAGATAACAGCAATTCTTTTATGCTGCAGTTGCAGGCGTTTGAGGTAAAGTCTGTCGTCCAGCGTAAAAATGTAGATGCCATCTCCGTCGAATGTCTGCACGCTAATGTCCACAAACAGCTGATCCCGTGGGGCAAATGTGTCTGACATGGCATCGCTGTTCATTGCGATTAACCGAATATGATCGGCCGGGCGGCCGCTGAACAAGATGCGGGCTTCCTCCTGCCCGTATTCGATAGCCTTAATCGTTTCAACGAAGTCATCCCCGACGGGGACGCCCATTGCTGACGTTTGCCCCAGGTCAAAACTGTTAACGCGGAACGTGCTTTTTTGGCACGGCATATCCTGCAGTAAATACGGTTCCGGGGTCTGCTCCATGCCATATTGCAACCATTCTACTCTGACACCCAGTAACTGGCTGAGCGCCAGAAGATTGCCGTTATCGGGCACGGACTGCGCGTTAAACCATTTCCACACGCCGGGTGCGGAAATCTGACAACCCTGCTGTTGCAGCGCACAGGCGACCTGCTTATTTCGGCCATGACCGGTGATGCCCGCACTTTCACACGCGGCGATCAGCCTGGCAGTGAACGCTTGTTTGATACTCTCTTTTTTAACCATCAGTTAAAAATCAACCATGAAAGAGGTGCTGAATGTTATTTTCGTTATTGCTACCAGTTCATTTTATATTACCGCCCGTTGACTACCTAACGGCATTGCCAGGCATTTTTGATTATTGTTAACCGTTATTATGCCAAGCGAAGCATAAAATCAGGCGCTAAGCCGCGTCTGACCTCACCTTTCAGTAATCTTGTGTAAAAAATTGCGCCCTACCTTCATCGTTTCTGATGAACAGCCTCCCTCTTACTGACTAAAAAGCGGCCAACGGACGAAAAACTCTACCATTGAGTGGTGCGAAAAAAGCCATCTAAAAAAAACGGGAGCCTGCACAGGCTCCCGTTTTATTCACTAAAATGCGGTTATGCACGCAGGCTGTCGTCTCCCCAGCCAATCCATTTATAGGTCGTCAGCGCCTCCAGGCCCATTGGACCACGGGCATGCAGTTTTTGCGTACTGACCGCGACTTCCGCGCCCAGACCAAACTGTGCCCCGTCGGTAAAGCGCGTGCTGGCGTTGACGTAAACAGCAGACGAGTCAACCTGCTTAACAAAGCGCGCGGCATTTTGTGTGCTGCGTGTCAGGATAGCGTCTGAGTGCTGCGTGCCGTGCTCGCGAATATGCGCGATAGCTTCATCCATATCGGCAACCCGTTTAACGTTGAGATCAAGCGACAGCCATTCATCGTCGTAATCGCCCTGTTGGATAGCGGTAACGCTGGCCGGTCCCTGCTGCAGTTCACTCAGGATACTGGCATCAGCATGCAGCGGAATGTTCTCCTCTGCCATGCGGGCCATAAAAGCGGGCAGAAAGCGCGCCGCCATGGCCGCGTCGATCAGCAGAGTTTCGAGGGAGTTACAGGCACTCGGACGCTGCTTCTTGGCATTCACGATGATATCCAGCGCGGCGTCGATATCCATCGTGTCGTCGATATACATATGGCAAACGCCAATGCCGCCAGTAATCACCGGAATAGTGGAGTGTTCGCGACAGAGTTTGTGTAGTCCGGCGCCCCCTCGCGGAATCAACATATCCACATAGCGGTCCAGTTTTAGCAGTTGATTGACCAGTTCCCGATCCGGATTCTCAATCGCCTGAATGGCAGCTGATGGCAAGCCGTGCTGCTGCAAAGCGTTTTGTATTACCCGGACGGTAGCCGCGTTCGTCCGCCATGTCTCTTTCCCCCCACGCAGGATGGCCGCATTGCCGGTTTTCAGGCACAGGCTCGCCACATCCACCGTGACGTTCGGACGCGCTTCATAAATGACGCCGATCACCCCTAACGGCACCCGGCGGCGCTCAATGCGCAAGCCGCTGTCCAGTAAACCACCATCGATCACCTGCCCTACCGGATCGGCGAGCCGACAAACCTGGCGAACATCGTGGGCAATCGCACTGAGGCGCGCGGGCGTCAACGTCAGGCGATCGAGCAATGCGGCGCTCATGCCGTTCTGCCTCGCCTCAGCCAGATCCTGCTCGTTTGCCGCCAGGATCCCCTCGCTTTCTGCCTCAAGCCGATCGGCGATAGTCAGCAAAACCTGATTTTTTTCTGCCGCAGACAGATCCGCCAGTTTCCAGGCCGCGGCGCGCGCCGCCTTTCCCATTTCTTCAAGCATGTGTACTCCTTAACTGACGATCATGTCGTCGCGATGCACGGCAACCGGCCCGTATTCGTAGCCCAGAATCTCGCTTATCTGTTGACTATGGTGACCCGCAATCATGCGCATCGCATCACTGTTATAGCGCGAGACGCCGTGCGCAATATCGCGCCCCTGCAAACTGCGGATACGGATCACTTCACCACGGGAAAAATTCCCCTGAATCTCGCGGATCCCTTTTGGCAGCAGTGAACTGCCGCGCGCAATAATCGCAGCAAGCGCACCGTCATCCACGGTGATCTCTCCGGCGGGCGGCGCACCGAAAATCCAGCGTTTACGGTTTTCCAGCGGCGTCTGCTGAGCATGAAACAGTGTACCGACGGGCTTGCCCTTAATCACATCGTTGATCACGCCATGACGACTTCCGGCCGCAATAATGACATCAATACCGGCCCGGCAGGCGACATCGGCAGCCTGCAGCTTCGTCGACATGCCGCCCGTGCCCAACCCGGATACGCTTCCGCCCGCCAGTGCGCGCAGTGCGTCGTCAATGATATGCACATCGCTGATTAACTGGGCATCCGGATTACTGCGCGGATCGGCGGTAAACAATCCCTGCTGATCGGTCAGTAACAACAGTTTGTCTGCCCCGCCCAGCATTGCCGCCAGCGCAGAGAGGTTGTCATTATCGCCCACTTTAATTTCCGCCGTGGCAACGGCGTCATTTTCATTGATGACCGGCACAATGTGGTTGTCCAGCAAGGCCCGTAAGGTATCGCGGGCATTGAGGAAGCGTTCGCGATCTTCCATATCAGCACGGGTCAGTAACATCTGCCCGATATGAATACCGTAAATAGAAAACAGCTGTTCCCACAACTGGATCAGACGACTTTGCCCCACCGCAGCTAACAGCTGCTTTGAGGCGATGGTAGGCGGCAGTTCGGGGTAACCCAGATGTTCACGACCGGCCGCCATCGCGCCGGAGGTCACAATCACAATACGATGGCCGGCGGCGTGCTGCTGCGCGCACTGACGCACTAATTCCACCATATGTGCCCGGTTTAACCGACGCGAACCGCCGGTAAGCACGCTGGTACCCAATTTGACCACAAGGGTCTGACTGCCACTCATGTTGTCCTGCCGTAAAAAATTTCTGTGAACCGACTTTTTAACAGGTGCGGTGAGGGAAGCCAACAGCCAGTAAGGGAAAAGCTGCAAATTTTGCAGAGTGCGGAGTAGACCAAAAGTTCCCCTTTAACAACAAAACATAAAAGTTGTCATAAAAACTTCACCATTCATCGGTAAAAAGTCGGTGTTTTACAAATATTTTCACTAATGCCTCAAAAGTTTTCTTGATGTAACAAGGCGGCAAATGAATGCCCCCTGATGCGTTCACTGAGCCATCAGAGAATAAGGCAGCCCTGCCTGCAGCAAGAAAATAGTGAGGATATAAGCATTTTACTCATTGGGATTGATAGCAAATGAAGAAAAGTACACTGGCAATCGTTATCTCTGCTCTGGCGCTGACCTCTGCCGCTCAGGCCGCTGAAGTTTATAACAAAGACGGTAACAAGCTGGATTTCTACGGCAAAGTAAAGGCTAAGCATTATTTTAGTGATAATGCCGGTGCGAATGGCGATACATCTTATGTCCGTATTGGCTTTAAAGGCCAGACACAGATTAACGATATGATGACCGGTTACGGTCAGTGGGAATATCAGTATAACGTTAATAACTCCGAAGGTTCCGACGCGAACAGTGGTAACAAGACCCGTCTGGGCTTTGCCGGTCTGAAATTTTCTCAGTACGGTTCATTTGATTACGGTCGTAACTATGGCGTGCTGTATGACGTTGAATCGCTGACTGACGTCTTCCCGGAATTCGGTGGTGACGGTACAGCCCGTGCGGATAACTTTATGGCGCAACGCGCAACGGGTGTAGCAACCTACCGCAACACCAACTTCTTTGGGCTGGTCGACGGTTTGAAGTTTGCCCTGCAGTATCAGGGTAAAAACGATGACAAGAGCGTTAACGCGCGCGGTGTTGGAACATCAACCATTGATACGAGAAGCCAGAATGGCGACGGTTACGGCGCGTCACTAGGCTATACCATTGCTGATTCTGGCGTGAGCATTTTAGGTGCCATTACCTCTTCCGACCGTACCAATGCTCAACAGGCTGGCACCTATGGTCATGGCGATAAAGCGACATCATGGGGCACGGGCCTGAAATATGATGCCAACAGTATTTATCTGGCCGCGATTTATACCGAAACCCGCAACATGACGCCTATCAATGGAACAAACCGTGTCGCTGGCGGCTCCGTTTCGGGCTCAGCCAACAAAGCAGAAAACCTGGAGCTGGTTGCGCAGTATCAGTTTGACTTCGGCCTGCGTCCTTCTATTGGCTACGTGCAGACCAAGGGCAAAGATATCGAAAACCGTATCGGCAACGAAGACCTGGTTAAATATATCGACGTGGGCGCCACTTACTACTTCAACAAAAACATGTCGACGTTTGTGGATTACAAAATTAATCAACTGGATAAAGACAACAAGCTGGCGCTTAACAACGATGACATCGTTGCTGTCGGCCTGACCTACCAGTTCTGATGAATCTGAGCTTCGCCTGACGAGAGAGGCTGTCGAAGGAATGACGGCCCGCGTGATGGAGAGGTTTAGTGCTTTACCTCAATGTGAATGTGTCTGTTAAAAGGGCGAGTGACCATCACTCGCCCTTTCCTGTATGGCAATCTGAGCGGGATCGATCCTGACAACAAAGCCCCCGCAGGGGCTTCAGTTTCAGGCGCTGAGTTTTATCGGTTTTTCATCGAAGTCACTGGCGGGCACCAGATCCAGTTCAAACTCTTTCAACGTCTCTTTTAAACGGCCATGGAAATTACGCAGCGTTTTTTCCACGCGGGCTGAATTATCTTTGCCCTTGATCGTGGCGACAGACCAGTCGCCCTCTTTATCAAACAGGCCAATATGATACACATAGGTAACGTGATCGGCTTGCGCTTCCAGCTCCATCCACCAGCCCCAGAACTCTCGCAGCTCAGGCGCAGGTTTAACATTTACGCAGGCAGCCAGGCAGTCGAAGAAGAAGCGATTTTCACTACATTTTCCATCGCGTATGTAAGGTCCCAGTTCCGTGAAGCGTTTAAGCAGGCGACTGCGGGGATGACCACTCGGTAACGTCATGCTAATTCTCCATTAGGACAGGCTTTATATCTCGAACCGCAGCAGCCATGCTGCATTGTCTTGCAACGATCCGAATGATTCCAGCTAGTAGTTGTAGCAAACACTGTCAATTTTGCCAGCTATCTTTTTAAACGTTGTGCCAGCCAGTCGCAGATTTCATTCAGGGCGCTATCGAAACTGGCCGCTACCGGTTTTACCGCAATTAACAACGCTTTACCTTGTGATGAAGAGCTGGCAATCAGTTTGCTTTCCTCCTCAGGGCTGAAGAGATCGTTGGACCAGTATGCTGACAGCATGGGCGTGGCAGTTCGACGTCCCAGTAGCCCCTGATTTTTCAGCGAGTAGCTGAGCAGTTCCGCCCGCAAGGCGCTGTCTGTACTGCCTGCCATGCCAAGCCGACTGGCCAGCATGTCCATATACATATCCGGTACTTTGTTCTGCAAGGTATTTTGTGTCAGCAGGCTGTGTACGATGGGCCCGAGACAGGCTACGGCTCGCAGACGCGGCGCTTCCAGATAGGCCAGACGAACGGCGACATTGGCACCGAAGCGAAAACCCAGCGCCGCTACGCGCGTGTGATCGATCCACGGAACAGAAGCCAGATCGCGCAGCACCTGCTGATGCAGAAAGCTGGTATCCTGGCTGAGCTTCCACTTGATGGCGTTCCCGACGGACGGCATATCCAGCGTCAGCATAGCGATGCCGCGCGGCGCAAGATAATCGTGGAAGAGACGATAGTGGTCAGTTTGCAGCGAGTCCAGCGCACCGCAAAACATCACGGTCGGATAAGGGGCTTCCACGCCAGGCGGCATATGCAAAAAACCGCTGACGGGGCTGCCTCCTGCAATGTGGAAGGTCAGCGTTTTGAGTTCCCCGGGTAAGCGGCGGGTCGCTTCTTCATAAGCGCGGCTGGCCAGGGCCTGCGCCTGATCCGCCAGTTCATCGCCTTTAATATAGGGGTACGCGGCCACACTGTAGAGATGAGACGCGTGCAGCCAGTCATGCCCGGCCTGGTCGTGGGCGTCCTCTTTCGCGTCCAGCGCACGTTGTTGCCAGCGACCTGCCTGTCTGCTCCACTCGTAATTCCAGTTACCGTTGCGATAACCTATTACCGTATCCAGTAGCGCAGGGTTGGTGTGCTCAACATCGCTGATTGCAATACGCGCCAGTACCTCGCTGATCTCCTGCGCGGGCACGCCCCGCCATGTCCACATCAGCTTATTAAGCATTCGATACCAGCCGCGCCGGCTGTCGCCATCCAGAGCAGAATGCACTTCGTGCGTGGCATGCCGACGCAGGCGTACCAGCGACGACGTTTCGGGATGTTTAAAGCGAGGTTTAAACAGCTCAACGCTCAGGTTTTTGCCAGACATATCACCTCTCTAACAACACAGACAGCAACAGTTAAGTTTACTGTACTGCACGGCAAGTCGCGAGGTGCAGAAAGCACAACGCCCGGAAAACCGGGCGTTGTTTGTGTTGCGTCAATCAGCCTTTGACAATCGGTGGAATATAAACCACGCCCATGTCCCATGGCTGTTCGATCCAGGTGTTCTGCGGAATATCAACGATATAGTCGTCAACCAGCGCACGTCCTGCAGGCTTTGCAAAGATGGTGCAGAAGCGCGCTTTCGGATACATCTCACGGATGGCTTGTGCGGTACCGCCGGTATCCACCAGGTCGTCAATAACGATAAAGCCTTCACCATCGCCTTCGGCGCGTTTCAGGACTTTCATTTCACGCTGATGATCGTGGTCATAGCTGGAAATACACACGGTATCGACATAGCGAATACCCAGTTCACGTGCCAGCAGCGAAGCCGGTACCAGACCGCCGCGACTCACTGCAATAATGCCTTTCCACTGTTCAACAGGCAGCAGGCGTTGAGCCAGTTTACGGGCATGAATCTGCAGCATGTCCCAGGTAACGACGTATTTTTCGCTCATAAATAGGAATCCCAGCCAGTCAGTGTGGCTTAAAAAATGTGCAACGGGGAAAAGGTTGCGCGAGATTATAAGGACATGACGCGCTAAAAACCAGCACCTGGCGGCTGGTTGCGGTTTTTTAGCGCGGTGAATGACACACAGAACGAAAAACAGTGATATTCTCGCCCTATCTCGTCAGTACACTGACGGCGATCTTTCACTGGAACTTCGCAATGTCCGGCAAAGCCGGCGCACTGACACAGGAGACTTGTCGTGTCTGAATTGTCTCAACTCTCTCCACAGCCGCTGTGGGATTTTTTCGCCAAAATCTGCTCGATTCCTCATCCCTCTTTTCATGAAGAAGCGCTGGCTAACTACATTGTTAACTGGGCCAAAGAACAAGGCTTCTGGTGTGAGCGCGATCAGGTCGGCAATATCCTGATTCGTAAACCTGCGACCGCCGGTATGGAAAAACGCACGCCCGTGGCCCTGCAGGCACACCTTGATATGGTGCCGCAGAAAAATAACGATACCGTTCACGACTTCACCAAAGATCCTATTCAGCCGTATGTCGATGGCGAATGGGTGAAAGCGCGCGGGACGACGCTGGGCGCCGATAACGGGATTGGTATGGCCTCGGCCCTTGCGGTACTGGCGGACAACAGCCTGACCCATGGCCCGCTGGAAGTCCTGCTCACCATGACCGAAGAAACCGGTATGGACGGTGCTTTTGGTTTACAGCCAGGCTGGCTGCAGGCTGACATTTTGATCAACACCGATTCGGAAGAAGAAGGTGAGATCTACATGGGTTGCGCAGGCGGCATCGATTTCATCACAACCCTGCCCCTGACGCGCGAAGCGGTTCCTGCCGGTTTTGAAACCCTGAAGTTCACCCTGAAAGGGCTGCGTGGCGGTCACTCGGGTGCGGATATTCATATGGGCCTGGGGAATGCCAATAAGTTGCTGGCCCGTTTCCTGACCGCGCATGCGGCAGAGCTGGATCTTCGCCTGATTACGTTCACCGGCGGTACACTGCGCAACGCGATTCCTCGCGAAGCCTTTGCAACCGTTTCTGTCGACAGCAGCAAAGTGGATAACCTCAAATCAGCCGCCGCCAGCTTCCTGGCTGCGGTACAGAATGAGCACGGCGTGAAAGAGAAGAATATTGCTTTCGTCAGCGAGCCGGTTGCCCATCAGGGCGAGGCGCTGAGCCGTGAAAGCCGCGATCGCTTCCTGAATTTGTTAAACAGCACCCCGAACGGCGTGATCCGCAACTCTGATGTGGCCAAGGGCGTTGTGGAAACCTCACTCAATGTGGGCGTTGTGACGATGGATGCCGACAAAGCGGAAATTAACTGTCTGATTCGTTCGCTGATCGACACGGGACGTGATTATGTGGTGCAGATGCTGACTTCACTCGGCCAGTTGGCGGGCGCGCAGACCAAACCAAAAGGCGGCTATCCTGGCTGGCAGCCCGATGCCGACTCGCCCATCATGGCCCTGACGCGTGAAACCTATGTCGCCCTGTTTGGCAAAACTCCCAATATT
>Ga0268247_10000727_pt1 | contig 10679 bp, 12 predicted proteins | sample AgamicOrMae_FD_200245 | JGI IMG/M metagenome (GOLD analysis project Ga0268247, IMG submission 200245) | Agave microbial communities from Guanajuato, Mexico - Or.Ma.e (v2) (version 2) | ecosystem: Host-associated > Plants > Phyllosphere > Phylloplane/Leaf | place: Guanajuato, Mexico | collected... | reverse complement strand
GTCCACGCGGTTGGTGGTGTTTGGTAAGTTATTTTGTGCATTTCCTTCGAAAGTTTTGCAAAATTCTGCAAAATATTGCAAAATTTTCCAATATTCCAAATTGAAAAATCTGCAAAATTTCGCCCATTTTTGCTCAATTTTGCCCAAATTCTACTCGAAATCGATCAACAATTGTCGCTGATTGTGTGCTTTTGTGTTCTGAGATTTAAATTGGATTCAATTCAGTTAAAGTTTGTTGAGTTTTGTCCAACTTGTCTCACTTTTTACACGGCGTCTTCAAAACGTCGGCCAGCTGAACTTGGGCGCAGCTCCGGCGGCTTGGGTGTGGCTCCTGCAAGAATATTCCCACTTTTGTGCTTGTGCAGGTCTTGCACCGGCTTTGTGCGCTTGCTTTGTGCTCAGAAGTGCCACTTTTGAGCAAAATGGGCCGCGCAAAATCAATTAGCCGCCAGCTCTTTCTGCCCTTTGGCTCGACGGCGCCTCCACTAGCGCTTAGCACGGGCGGCCAATCGAGGGCCGCCCATGCAAAGCTGCCCGCTGGAAACTCGGCTGAGGATTGGCTGCGGCGGGCAAAGTGGACCACTGGCTTGGAGGGGCGCGTTCCGGCGGCTCGAGAGCGGTGGAGGCGAGCTTAGGTTGCGACTGGAAAGCAACCAGAGACTGTGTGCGGCTCTTCTGGTGCAGTTTTGCAGCCTCGGCCGCTGGCAAACTCTCGAAGCTTTGCCTCTGCGCGCTGCAAAGGTGGCGAGAATGGGAAATTTGCTATCATGAAAACAACGGCGCCAAGTGGTCATATTGCGCGCCTTTGGCCCAGCCCAAACTGCCCAAAGGAGCACACAAAACGCCATTAGTGTTTGTCTGTGTTGGCTGCCCAAACACGAGCACCAACTTTGGCCGGCCAACAAATTCGCCTCCCTTTTCGCCGCTCGTTTAGCAGCCAAGTTCAACAGGTTGTTATCGATCGCTCGCCCGCCAGACACTGAGGCAAGCGAGTTTCGGGGCGCGTTAAAGGCCAGGCAAGTGGGCAAAAAGTGGCTCACTGCTGCTCCTTGTGAATGGATCGTCCTCTTCTTCCTGCGAATCGTTTCGACGCTTTGAATGGGGCGTTCTCCAGGCGACTTGGCGTGTGCCTGTTTGCCGGCTTTCTTGCTGCTGCAGATCTCTTCTGCAGCACTTTGCTCGTCGCTTGTTGGCGCGTGATTTGCTTAACGAGATCAAAGCTGGCCAGCCAGTTGGCGCTCATTTATGGGCGTGAACAATCGGCGCCCAATGGCAGTCGTGACTCACTGGAGCCATACAGACTGTATGGCGTACAGACTGTATGCCATACAGTCTGTGGACGAGCAGAGGCCGCCATGGACGAGCAGCGCTCTGACATTGGCCACCAGTGCCAAGCGGGAGAAGCCGCAACCGCAGGCGTCCAGCCGCTCGTTGCTCGCTCAATTGGCCGATCGGCGAAGGTTTGGCCGAGGAGAAGGCCCAATGGGGTGCTTTATTGGGCTGTTGTTGTTGCCTTTCCGGCGGCCAATTTGCGCCCCCTTGCAGCAGAGTGGCCGCAACGGACACTGTGCAGTATTCAGCAGCAGAGTGCACGCGCGCTGCACGAAACTCCATAGGAACTCCATAGGAAAAGCACTGCAGATTGAGCGCGAGTGCTGAGCTGTGGGAGCCAACAAGCACGGCGGGCAGCAAGACAAAAACAAAAGCGCGCACAGTAACAGGTGATGATAATTCAATTTCATGATTGCCCACTGATAATGCAAACAGCCAACCATCAGCGTCACGCCAATGCAGCCACGAACAGCCCGCCAACTAACTGCTCCACCATCTGAGACTTCAAGCTTCCAGCCGAGCGGCAGGCAGTCCAGCGGAATTGCCCACTCGACTTTACCATCCGAGAAACAGGCAGCCATATCGTTCCCCGTCTCTGGTGCTCTTCCTCCTCTTCCAGCCCCAAATCTCCAGCCCTTCCGCCAGAGCTCCTCCTCGAGGCCCCGATGAGACGTCCTGGCGAGCCCCTTCGGCCAGCTCGGCGCAGAACAAAGCCAATCGAGTTCTAATGGGCAGCCCGAGCGGAAATTCATCAGCGCTTTTTGTTTGGATTGAGGCTGCGAGAAGTGGCCCGAGAAAGGGGCCAAAGCAACAGTGTGCTCTGAGGCTAGACCCTCAGAGGTGAGCGCATCAGCATTCAGCGAGGACAGTGAAGGGCAACTATGCGGCCTGAGATACAGCCTCAAATGCGGCCTGAATGGCGCTGGTGGTTGCGCAACGTTCATGAGCCAATGAATGGAAATTGGCCGCAAAGTGAATGGAAAAGAGGCTGGAGTTTGGCTGGAGCTTAGGGGAAAGAGATCACGTTTTGCTAATTGAACTTTTGCTCGTCGGCCTCCTTTTCAGTGCAGTGAAGCAGTGAAAATCTCTCCTTCTTCTTCTTTGCTTTCATCCATCCTTGTGGCTGGCAGATTTTCCACCCATTTTCCCATCAGAAATTTGCTGCCTCCATTGCGGCTCGCTTTCCAATTGGTCTCCGTTTTCTCTGCAGAGAAAACGGAGACTGGCCCACCGAGAACTTGGCTCCAAGTTGGCTCCAAGCTTAGCTCCAAGTTTAACTCCAAGTTTAGCTTAGGAAAGCAAGCACAAAGTTGCACGTCCAATTGGCCGCATCTTGATTGTTGATGCAATCGCAAACGATGATGGAACTTAATCGAATCACACTTGCGTCCCCCAGTTTGCCAGCGAGTTTGAGGGAGATTGCTTTTTGACGTGCCCACTGGGCCAAGCTCAGAGCTGGTTGCTCATTTTGCGGCCAGCAGTGAGCAGTGGTCAATGGAAAGCCGCTGGCCACAAGCGCCACCTCATTAACAGCCGAGGGGTGCTCGTCGGCGGCCAAATGCGGGCCCACCTAAGCGATCGGAAGCGGCATCTCAGTGCATCTTAGGGCGTCTTAGCGCATCTCGGCCGCGTGCAATCCATCAAACGGGCCCTTAGGAGAGCCGCACACTGCCCACCGGCTGGCTGCGTGACCGAGGCGCAACAAGTGGCCGCTGGCAAGCTATTCATTAGCTCGCCAAGCGGCCTCACTGCTTCCAGTGGGTGTCAACACTTGTTGTCGTCGTGGCCGTTTTGCAGCAGCGAGAAAGTGGGCGCAAAAGTGGCCAAATTGGACACAAACTCGGGAAGGAAATCGGCAAATTTCCATCCTTAAGGAAGGGGGAAAATTTCGCCAAATTTGCAGCCGGCGGAAAAGCAGTAAGACACCAGCCAACTAGCAACAGTCTCTCGCTGATTGTGCGCCAAAATCGGCCATTGTTGCCGCTTGCAGTTCCTCCACTTGGGCGCTCCAATGCAGAAAAGGGCCCACACAAAGCTCCATTAAAGTGGCCATTGTCAGCGGCAACGGCAAGTTTCCTCCTGCGCTTCCAGAGATCTTTCCTCCTCGGCTGCAAACTTCAACTCTCGCTGCCACTCTCTCCCCATCTGGCTAGCTCTTCCTGTCTCGCCAAGATCGCTCGCTGGGCCCGTTTGTTTCTCGGTGTCAAGCTGAGAGGACGATTCATCACTCATAATTGGCCACTCCACACACAGTCTCCCGCGGCCCTAAATCATTTGCTGCTCCTCCTTTTCGGCTGGCGGGCGAAAATTTCAATATTGACAAATTGCGTCTCTCTCTCAAGCCGCTCGTCTCGTCTGCTGGCCCGCAACTGCCCCATCGCTCAATCGGCGCTTCTCTCGCGCTCAATGGAAGCTTAACAATCGGCAACAATCGACTACAAGCTCGCCGAGTGGCTGAGACTGTCTCTAGCATCAGAAGGTTGCAACAGAGTGCAAGAAAAGTGCCGCTCGAGACAGAAGTTTTTGGGAAAAATTTGCAAAACAAACGACACGCTCAAGTGGCTCGTCGGAGTTCGATACTGAGACTTGAAGTAACAACTAACTGACTGAAACTAACTCTTCCCCAACCGCCGACAACCACCCACAGAGCCGGCCAAGAGGCTGGAGTTCATGGTGACCAGAGTTTCCACTGCAAACGAGCCCACCAACAGGCCCAAACACCCAGACAAAGCTCTCTACAATCTCACCTGCAGCGCCTCTCAGGTGTTCCCGCGGCCAACACTTTCCCTGTTCAGACAATTGCCGGACACTGACACCAATCTGGCGTCCAGTGGCAACAGTGGCAGCTCCTCAAATGGTCAGCCAAGACAGCAACAAGCCGAGCTGCTGGCCGCCAGCGTGCACACTGTTGTCGTTGCGTCGGGCGGCCCGCAGCCACGCCCAGCCGGCGCGTTCGGGACTGAGTGGCCGGTGGGCGGCGACGAGAACGAAATTGTCGTCGCGGCGGGAGAGCGCGGCTGGCACGCCTCTGCGGGCAGCGCGCAGGCGGGGCGAGAGTTCCGCGCGGGCCTGCGCTGGCCGCCAGGAGGACAGTCTCTGCAAACAAGTGTCCATGGCTCGCCCATCGAGAGCCACGAGCAACAATTAGCAGCAAATGCGGGCGAGCCTAAGGTCCATTACGACATTGTGGCCTGGACGCTGGTTGACGAGTCGACACTTGGCAACAAACAGGCCGCTCACTTCGAGTGTCTGCTCACAGTGGACGGGGCGCCAAACTTCCAGCAGCGCCAGCAGCTGGCCCTGCAAAAAGGTAAGTGTTTCCACGAGTGATTCAACAAGTTGAATCCAAGAAGACTTCTTACCTTCCACCAATTCTTTCGCTGCCAATTCCTCTCCAGAATGGGCGAGGAATCGGAAATTCCTCGATTGGCCAAATGGTGGCCGGGCTAAGCAGCGCCACCATTGCATGACCATTTAGCTTATTCTTGGACCAGCAGGTCCAAGAGGAAGAATTGCCAACAGGAAACCATTAAGAGTGGCCGCTGTTCGATGGGAGACAGACTGAGGGAGCATTTTTAATTTCTCGCCGCACGTAAATCATTGCCCAATCCAATTAGGTGGCCACTTGCTTGCCTGGACACAATTGGAGGCCACTCGATGGACTGTCTGCGGACTCGTCGGAGCGCGTCCAAGAAATGCCGAAAGTGATTTATTGGCACGAGAATCGGTTGGCAAACTGTTGCTGCTTGCGGTTGAATTTGCCAAATCAACAGCAACTTGTGCCCAGTGGCTCCGTTCGAGACTGTTGCTCTTGGTTTTCGGCAAAACTCGGCAAAACAGAAACTCCAAATGGCACCTCAGCCAGCCGGCCGCTTGCAACAGTCTTCCGGCGCTCGCGAGAAATGGCCCTTCTCTTTGGAGAGAAAATGCGAGCAAGTGGCCCATTTGGACGAGCAACCAGCTGCCCTTAGTGTCGATTTTGCAGTTCCAAAGCACCTTAGTGGCTCCTCTTCGCCCACTGGACCGTTGGCCACTTTTGGCGCACCTTTCATTGCATCCCACGGCAAAGCGGCGGCGGCGAGACAAGAGGCGGCACATAAACGAGACTGCCACTTGTTGCTGATGCCTCTTGGGCAGTTGAGATGCAATGAGCAGCAGCTGAGAAGTTGGCCACAAATTTTAATGGCACCCAATTGGAAAATTTAACCGCCTTCTTGGGAGACAAATTTTCGCCGGCCCATTTTTGACTAGTAGAGACTAGTTGGAGTCTTCTCATCGCGCGTTGCCAGCCAGCCGGTGCGTCCAAACGGCTGCAAAGTTGGGCCAGAAATGGTGCATTGCAAAGAGGCCAGAGATATAAAAGTGAGAGTTTTTCAGGCCCGTTGGAAAACAAATCTCAAACATTTCGCAATCTTGCCAAATGTTTGAGATTTGTTGTTCTGCGGCTCGTGTGAGATTTTTATCTAAACTAAATAGCGGGGCAACAAGTGTGTTCCAGTTGGTGCTGGTTGCTGGAAACTTGCGGCCCATTTTGGAGAGCAAATTTCACGAGAAAAATGGGCAAAACAAAACTCGCCACTCAATGAGTGCAATAAGTGAAAAGAGATTTGCTCAGCCTCCAAGTGCAAAGTTTAGGCAAGCAAAAAGTGAATATTCACAGAGGCAGAGGGAAAAAGTCGAGAGTTGCGTCTGAGACCAACGGAAAGTTGCTTCTTTGCCTCTTTTTTCTCGAGCTTTTGCCCCGCCAACTTGGCTGAGGAAGAAAGCGCCAAGAAGTGGCACTAAGAAGCACTCTCCTTTTGCGCATATTCCCTCATTTTTCCCACTTCCTTGGAGCCCAATTCGGTTCGGGCCCGTTTTGGTGGCCGTTTGGCAAGGGCCAAGAGTGGAAAAGGCCGCCGATTGTGGTCATCTTTGTGGCCGCACTTCTGCAGGATGGCCAGTTGGAGGGAAGAGAAAAAGGCAGAGAGACAAAAAGCGGCAGCAAATCGAAGGTTGTGAGAGACTGTGAGAAAAGAGCAATCACTTGGCCGGAGCGCATCAATCAATTTGCAAAAATTCGACAACTTGCACGAGTGCTGTTTGAACAAAGATAACAAAAGTAGCACCAAAAGGCAACCAGAGAGAGAGAAAGAAGGAGAACCAGCCAGCCAAGAGAGCCATCAATTGCCGGTGCTCAGGTGAAGTGGCCACTTAATTTTCAAGTTTGTGCAATATGCGAGCTCTTTTTAAGCTTCAACTTGCGCTTTTTCGCCCCCATTGTTCTGAACTCAGTCTGATGGAGCAGTATTCAAACACTGAACTGTCGAGCAAAGCCGCAAAGAGCATCACTCCATCGGAGACTCTCACCGATTGGAGTTGCTTTGACCAACCAAATTGCAATTGCAATTGCAATTGCAATTGCGGATTGACTTTGCGAAAGTAATCCATTTTCTGGTCCTCTTTTTCGCCCAAAAGCGAGCCTGAACTCAGCCTGTCTTGAGGCTCTTCTTCAGACCATCTTGAGGCTCTTCTTCAGCCAAGCAGACGAACAAATGGCCACTTGGAACTGGCGCCAGTTTAATTTGGTTAATTTCCAATCCGAACCCACAAACTGAAACGAGATAGCACACAATTGGTGGGCCCACTGTCAAGCGGCAGTTTGCGGCCCAGAAGGTCCGCGTGGGGTCCATTTGGATGAGAGAAGCGAGAGGTTTCCTGAGGAGAAGGACCAAGTCAATTTGAGGCGATAAATTATAAATTCGAATGGAGTTGTCAAGCGGCCGACTGTCTTTCGCCTTTTGGGCTCTGCAAACTGGCATTGGTTGGCCTCTTTTGATCGCTGGCCAAACTGTCCACCTGAGCAATCCAATGGCTGCCCATTGATTAATGTGGCTCCAATTTGGGCCCATCGGACGATTGGAATGCCGAAACGGCGCTTAATCTGATGGGCCAAACTGGTGGGCAAACAAAACGGGCCAACGAGGGGCAGGTGCGCACCGTTTTTGGGCCCTCTTTTAACCGTTTTTTTTCTCCACTTTTGAGCAGGCTTTCACTTGACTACTGTGGCTGGAATCTGCTCTCTGGAATCGGCCATGAATTATAGCCTGAGATAGGCGAAAAGGAGCCGAGTGGACAGGTTGGAGTTTTGTTTTGGTGGCCAGGAACAAATGTTTGTGTGGCGCCGGGCGAGCAATGTGCTGGCGGTTTGGCTCCCCCGCAAAATCGGAGAAAAATTTCCGACATTTCAGACTTTTTGGACTTGGCGGGGCCCATTCGGTGCTGAGAAGAGGCCCAAATGAAACTGAGATGGAGGCGAGACGAGCTAGATCTTAGGGCTTCCAGTGGGCTGAGATTTTTCCGAAAGGCCAGAGGCGAGTTTCATTCTTGCGCTCGAGCAGAACTTGGAAGAGGCGAAAAGGTTTGTACTCGAAGCAGAGTGACAAACTGGAAATGGGGATCAATTTACGATGTGTTTATGTTGTTGTTTTCACGGCGAAACAAGCACATAAAATGCGCCTCATTTCGGCCCCACAAAAAGGCCAATTGGGCCCCTTTTTGGCGCCGATCCTCGTCACTGGTCTCGAACGGTGGACACCGTTCGAGAAGTTGAGAAGAGTAGTCTTTCAGCTTTCGGCTATAGGCTTTCAGCTCTCAGCTCTTAGCTCTCGGCCGGTGAGTGGAGCAAAAAGAGAGGAAGCCTCGAGATGAGAGAGGAGGGAAATTTATTGGCTTTTGATCGTCTTGTTTCTCGCCTCCTTTCTGCCTCCATTTCCACTTGTTGGTCCCGTTTGCCCGCCAGTGTCACTCGCTCCCGTCAGAGTGCGGCTCCTTTTGAGCACTTTTATTGGGGTCAGAGGAGCAGACGGCAGGTGAGCGGAGGGGCCAAATAAATCATGTGGACACGCTTGGGGCCGCTGCTCCAGAGATTGGGATTGGGATTGGCGGCCACGAGGGAGAACTCGGATTGTGCAAGCTCGAATTGAGCAAAAAGTGGCCAGCCATTTCTCCTGCTCGATGGGGGAAACGGATATTCGAGGCTGGCAAAGGCTCGACGAAGGACAGACTGAGATTGCTAACAAATATTTGACTTTCCAAACTCAATGGACACACAATTGCAAATGCATGGACAAAACAACGTGCACTCAATAGGCTGGTACGCGAGCCAGTCGCCCGTTTTGGCTGCAGCGAGAAACTCCACGCTGGTGGGCCTGCTGGGCGCCTCTGCAGCGCTGCTCTGCCTTCTGGTGGCTTTGGGTAAGTGAAAGCACTGTAAACACTGGTCCCACCTGAGCCAAGTGCACTTGTCTCGGGCCCCAAACGCTGACACTAACTTGTTAACTTTCTCGCCTCTCTCTCACTCTTTGGGAAATGCACAAATTGCAAATCCAAATGCCACCTCAAACGCCAGTTTCCGCCGGCCTCATATTCAGGCTGCTACGCGGCCACCCAATTGGTCGGGCCAGAGCCAAGGTGGCCCAGGCGGCCCAGGTGACCAGTGCCCAGCGGCGCTCGGACGACAGTGGAGGATCAGGCGGAGGCACTGGGCGAGTTTCAGGCGCTCGGAAGCCGCTCTCAGACGCTGGCTCAGACTCCTCGTGCTCGGCCACCAGCACCACCAACGTGTCGTCGCGGGCCGCCGACCTGGCCACCTCCAGCGGGCCCTCTCCAAACACCTGCGCCCTGGAGGCGCCCCCGACCACCAACAGGCCCGGAAGCGACTACAACGAGTTCGGACTGGCGCCCTCGGGCTCGCTGCGAGCCAGTGGCCAGCTGCAGCGGCCAGTGGCCAGCGCCCGACAAGTGGGCGCCGGCGAGCAGCGTCCGGGCGGCGACAATCTCATGGACTCGGAACAGCTCTACAGGGTTCCAGTGAGCCATTCCAGTCAGGCCCTGAGGAGGGCCCAGCAGCAACAGTTGTCGGCAACAGCGGCAGACAATGGGCCAGTGTACGATAATGGCACCTTGGGCGGTGGGCAGCAAAGTGTGGCCGGCGGCAGATTTGTCATTGGCGCCAGCCGATGGCCAACCGACTACAAGCAGTCGCAACAGCTCCACTTTGCGCCCCAACGACAAAGCCCACTGCAGCCGAACGGCGCCAGTCAAGTGCATCAGAACCATGCATGGAACCAAATACATAATTACGCACCAACTGCATCACAATTCCAACATCAACAACCACAACAACAGCAACAACAACCACACCTGACAACAAATGGCCACAATCAGGCGAAACAACGCAATCCAAATGTTGCCTATCAGGCTACAATATCAGTCAATGGCAAGCAACTCTATTGCTGACGTTTTTTCCTCTTTTTTAAATTAAATGCCCCCTGTTATTTGTAGTCGCTTATATGAGATTTGTCCTCTCTTTTGGAACCACTTCGTTCCCCATTTCAAGATAAGGGAGAGAGAGAGAGAAAATGCCAAAATTGAACGCCTCTTTTTCTTTCCTTGCGGTCCCCCCAAGCTTCTCCATTGGGAGATCCCCTCCATTTGGCCCCAGCAGATTTTGGAATCCATTCATTGATTTCACCTGAGAGACTCATTCAGCTCGCCATTCAGAGAGCAACTTTGCAATCCACTTCGGCAAACTCGAACGATCATCCTACTCTCAAGTGGCTCCATCGGCCCCCAGGAGAATGGGCAGACATGCCAACGAGGACTCAATGGATGTGGACGATGACGATTCAACGGGAGAGCCGCTTGTCAGGGTGAAAACAAACGATGGGAAACGGTTCAGCCTGACTAAATCTGAGGCATGCTGCTCGAGGACGCTTAAGCGCATGATTGAGAGCGCCAAACTGCAGGCCCAAAGTGATATTGAAATTCAGGTGCCAGTTAATGGGAAACCATTTTCGCAGGTGCTCAAGTGGTGCCAGGAACACTTCGATGTGGACAACGATGAGGCGGGAGAGATCTCCGAAGAGGCACGTGAGGAACAGGCCGAGTGGGATAAAAAGTTCCTGGCCTCTTTTCGTGAGGAAGAGTTGCTCAGAGTTATGCATGTGGCCAACTATCTGGACATCGTGAGCCTGCATGAGGCCTGCTGTCGGATATTTGCCAAAAAATGGGAAAACTCCAAAGTTGATGAGATCAGAAAGATGTACGGCATTGAGAACGATTTCTCCAGCGATGAAGAGAGGTTCATCGTCCTGGAGAACAAGAAACTGGGCCTCAATGATTGAGCTCGTTACAAGGTGGCCTCAAGATAGGCTGACCAGCCGCCTCCAAGTCCAAGTTTTACGTAGGAATACATTTGTTCCTTGGGTTTACTTTTAATTATTAATAAACGTCTCAGATTGCTACGGAGGCTGCAACCTTCTGTGATAATTCCTTAGCCTTGGCCTTATCTAGACGGGCTTTCC
>Ga0268247_10000726_pt1 | contig 10679 bp, 11 predicted proteins | sample AgamicOrMae_FD_200245 | JGI IMG/M metagenome (GOLD analysis project Ga0268247, IMG submission 200245) | Agave microbial communities from Guanajuato, Mexico - Or.Ma.e (v2) (version 2) | ecosystem: Host-associated > Plants > Phyllosphere > Phylloplane/Leaf | place: Guanajuato, Mexico | collected... | reverse complement strand
AGCTTACAATCTGAAAGGCTGGCAAGCTTGCACCCACACTCTCGTTCGATTGCACAATAATTGAGCAGCTCGGCGGCCACTTTGCGAGGCGGCCAATGATTGGGCTCAATTTCTCCGCTCTTCTCGCCTCCTTCTCGGCTTGTTCTCTCTCTCGATCATTTGGCTGCGAGCGGCCATTTGGGCTGAGAGCTTTAAAGCTCTGTTTTGTTTTAGCAACTGTCCAAACTGTGAGCGAAAGCGAGAACTGCTCGAGACAATGCAGACAAACAGGTGCAACAAAAAGAAGAACAACAACGGCAACAGTTAGCGAGGTGAAGAGAGATTTGTGTGCGAACAAGACGAGGAACACTTTTTCTCCTCTCTTCTGCTAGTTCCCCACAGACTGTCTATGGCTGAGCGAGCGGGATCTCTTTCCAGTCGATGAGTCGAGTGAGAGGGCACTAAATTAGCCTGCGTGTGACGGTTCAAGATGGCCCATCCAGAGCTGCAAGACGAAGGCGAGAGCAAAAGCGAAAGCGAAAGCGAAAGTTCCGCCGAGTGTCTGTCTCTCTGTCGAAATGGTCGGATCTGCCCTCACTTGGCAGTGAGACTCTGCCAAGCAGACAGCGAGATGGCTGAATAGACAGACGGACAGACAGACGGGCACAATGTCAGCTGGACGAGCTGAGGGCCGATGATTTGCTTTGGCAGACTCAAGAGAGTGACTCGTGTGAGTTTATTGGCCGCCAAAGGAGCCTTTTGGGGGCTCGTTTGGCACCCCAAAGGGCGCAAGCAGCAGCCCTAAGGAGCAGCCCTAAGGAGCAGCTCTAAGCAGCTCGAAGGCGAGAAAGCGACGTTGGGCAGATTTCAGTCTCGTTGCCCATTGAGACGCCAATCAAAAAGTGTCGGCCCTTCGCCTTCGATTGTCTCGGCCGGGCCCTTGAGGCGAGCCAGTTGGCCTTTGCGGCGCGACACAAAGTGCCAGGTGCGAGTGGCCGTGCGAGCGTCTTGGACCAGCGACACCACGTCTCTCTTGCTCTCTGTCTCTGACAGTGACGAGCCGACACGGCCGCCTCCGGTTTCACTTTCAGCTTCACTCTAAGCTTCATTCTAAGCTTCATTCTGGGCTTCACTTTCGGCTTCACTCTCGACAGTGCCAAGCTCGAGTGGAAGCTGGAGCGGCGGCAAAATGCTCGCCCGGCCACACTCGGGCCTTAATTGGATGCAAATTAGCGCCACTCAAGCGGTTTTTCGGGCCGAGAGGTGGCCCATTGCAAGTGCTGGGCAACGTTTGAATGGCGTGCGAATGAGACAACAATAATGAACGCCAACAATGGGCGCTCAAGGTGGACAGTGTTTGTTTCTCGGCGCGCAACAACAGGCCAACAGCAGGCAAGATGGCGAAGACAATCTTGCCGCCCGCTCACTCAAGTCTCTTCCAGCCTCTTTCAGACTCTCTTTCAGCTAATAAAAGCTCTGAACAAAAGCGAATGGGACTTTGAAGCGCAACTTTTTTTCAATTCCATCCAATTGAAAGTGCCAATTCCAATTCCGATTCCATTCAGCCGCTCGACCTTAGGCCGTACCTTAGGACCAATGCCGCAAGGACAAAGGAGGCGCAAACTTTTCCGCGGGACCAAAATGGGCAAATGTTCATCTTTTTGGCTGGAAAAAGGAAAAAAGACGCCCCCATTGCGCACATCCAGCGATTGTCTCCGAGCGTCGACCCTAAGGATCGACAAGCGGCAACAAGTGGCCGCCGATTGCACCGGATTTTCTGCATTTTCTACTTTTTCTCCTCTTTCTGCATCTTCTGCATCGTCTGCGTCCCTTTCTGCTGCGGACAAGCAGAACTGGTGGCGGATAATGCACTTTGGAGTGGCCATTGTGGACCGTCAATAAGAAAAAAGAAGTAAAAGTCGCCGGTGCTTAGGAGCCAGTGGAAGACTGGGCCAAGTTCAAGTTGGCCCAGTGTTGCATTGGCTCCAATCCGGCGGCTCCAATTGAAGGCGAGGAAGCGGGTCAGAAGGGCGGCCGAGTTCAGCGATTAGATGCAATCAATTTGGCCACTGGCAACTAAATGAAGGCGCTGCTGTTTGTCTCTGGGACGCCAAAGACCAACGGGCGGCCAATGGAGGAGACGCGCACCAAGTTGGGGGCGGCCAGCGAGCTCTAAGGACTGGCTGAGATTGCAGCAAGTGTGCACAGTAAGCTGTGCACTTGCAAGAGCAAACAGTGGCCGGCCTCTGTTTGAGCATCCCAATGGGAAATTTGGCAACATTTCTCCCAATTTTGCCCCTCTTCTTGCGGCCGCTTTGTCTTGGCAACAAAACAACGCTCTCGGCAACAACAGTTGTTTGTGGCCACAGAGACGCGCACACAGAGCTCTCTAGAGTTTGCCAGAGACAGACACTAGTCTCTCTCTGTGTGTCTCCTTGCTTGGCAATGAGCAAGTTAATCAGCAAAAGGCAATTGATTTTTCATTATTTCCTCCCCCCGCACACTGTCCATGGCGTCCGTTCATTTGGCTCCACCACTAAGGCACAAGTTGGCTAAAAAAAGGCAAACTAGTTGGGCAAGATCTGCCTGATTGATCGATCGATCTGAGTGCCGCTTGGCCAGCGGTGCTTAGGTGGTGCAACTTGGGCAACAAGTCGCGAGTGGAAGTTGCAAGTCGCGAGTGGAAAGTTGCAACTTGCAACTTGCAACTCGTAAGCAAGTGTTGCGTCCGAGACAAGCTCGCGCAAACAAATGCGCTTTGCTTGCAAGTGAAACTGGCCATTTGTTGCATCTATTGGCAAACAAATGGACGAAGATCCATGAGAAAAGGGGGAGAAAGAGACTTTTCTCTTGAATTCTTCTTCTTCTTCTCCTAAGTTCAGTTGATCATTTTTTGCTTTTGGGAAAAATGATTCCAAAGGAAAGGAAGGGAGAAAAAAAATGATCAACATTTTTGCAAAGCGCACGCTTTCAATTGGCACACACTGCCTCCAATTGGCACACAAAAACTCGCCTGTGTGAAAGTGTTCCTCCTTTTGCCTGATGGTCATTTGTTTCTATTTACATTTGCCCTTTTCATTCGTGTTTTTGTCCACCAGCAAAGCTCGTTCGCCCTCTTCCTACTTATTCTCTTTGCCCATTTTTCGTCCTCAAGATTTGAGAATCGAAATGGCCAACGCAAAGACGAACCGTCCAAACAAAGGCCAGCTCTCAAATAGAGAGAGAGAGAGAGACTCTGGCAAATTGCTGCACGAGACAAACAGGTGCTCGCCAGCAACAAGCTCGCCAGCAACAAGCTCGCCAATTGGCTCCATTTGGCAATCAATTTTTCCAATCGAAAAGGCAAACAAAAGCGAAAGTGGCCGCAAAAGAAGGCGGCCAAAGTTCATCGTTTGCGGGCTTTGAAAATCTTTGCCAAAACAACCCAAAACACCTCTGAACTTGGCCCTCCGAACACTTAGGACTTGGAGACAGTCTGTGCTTCTTTGGGGCGCCCTAAGGTCGAGCGGGTCTGTCGCTCGGCCGGCTGAGAGAAATAACAAAATATAACAGCCATTTGCGAATGCAGATCGTTATTGGGCCGGCAATAAATCTCGATTCGGAGCTCGTCTTCTCGGGCGAGTTTCGAGCAAAAAGAGAGAGACAGAGAGTGCAAGTTTCAAGGGTAAAGAAGAGCTGCAATTTGGCGTCCACTTGCGGCCAAACGAAGGACAAAAAGTATCTCCAGCCCATTCGCTCTTGAAAGTGTCCATTTTGCTTACATTTTGCCTGCATTTTGCGTTACTTTCAAGTCCATTTTGAGCCCGTTTCGAGTCCATTTGGCGTCCATTTGGTGCCCAATCGGACGCGCCGCTCGGCAAACAGCGCGTCCGATTGGGCAACTCTCTCTGGCCGCTGGACGATAAATCAATAATTGGCTTGGGGCGGCCACAAGGGCCATTGGATGGCCGTTTTGTTTCCAATGGAAAGCGGACAAAGTGCGCCCACTTTGAGCTAAGGCGCCGCAATGATTTGCGGTCACACACAAGTGGAAACGAAGTGGACAGGAAAACAAACTGCACACAGCTGGCCAGCCTCGAGTCTATGCTCAGCTGCAATGGAGAGCCAGTAAGGCGCTGGCAAGACACTGTGAACTGTGCGCAATGGTTGCCAGTGGAAAAGGTTGCCAGTTTGGCTAGACGAGCGCCGATTGGCAAGTGGCCACCAAAAGACAAGAGCCACTGGGCAACACTTGCAGTTGCTCTCGAACGGCCAGCCGAGTCACCTTTATCTCTTTCGTCCTCTTCTTCTCCCTCGTCTTCTTCTCCATCTTCTTCTTCTTCTTCTTCGTCTTCTTTTCGTCCAATTCGCAGCCAACAACAAACAAGGCCATCACTTGGCCAGAGATTAGCTCTAGAGTTTTGTTAAAAAGTGGAAAGCCCGCGGCACCTTTATTGCCGTTCGCCCTTTTCTCGGCCACCTTTTCTTCCATCCATTTAGCTGGTCCCTCTTGGCCGTTGAACCGAAGCTAAGCGAGCGCCCTCTCGCCGCCCCTAAGCTCTGATGCAGCCACCAAGCAGCCACCAAGCAGCCGCCAAGCAGCCACCAATGCAGCCGAAGTGCAGCCAGTCCCAAAGGGCTGCACCGAAAGGCTGCCGGCCGGACACAAATTGGCGCCGCGCTGGCGCCTCGCGTGAACTCGAGCAAAGATCCTCCAGATTGCAAGGCCCAACTGGAAAGGGGCAGCCACGTGCAGCTGCTCGCTAATTGACCAGGCGCCCTAGACTGTCGTAAACAGTGGCCTTTGCGCGCTGTTTGAGCAACACACACAGACAAACAGCTCCTCCAGACGAAGCTAAGGTCTCTCAGCTGCGTCGGCCTCTCGCTCGCTTCTTGTTCCTCCTCTGTCGGCTTCTGTTTCAGCCTCGCCGTTGATTCCGCTCTCCAGATAGTGTCTAGTGGCCAGGTATTAGACACTTCCATACACTGTCCATTGCCCAATGCACAACAACAGGCTCAATGAAAACAAGTGGCTAATGATGTTTGGCCAGCTCCTTGTCGTTCAGTGCCAGATGGAGCTCAGTGGTCGTCTGTTGGCGGCCAATGCGAGTCTGTGGTGGCCGCTGGAAGTGGTTCGACGAGGGACACTCGTGAACGAGTCCATTGGGCTGCCCATTTGATTGATGTCTCGTGTCGGCCGACTTGTTGAAGCTCGGCCGTTTTGCTCGCCAGACACGAGCACGAGCAAGTCAAAGTTAACTAAAGCAAAGTCTCAACTTTGGGCCCACAGCTTAGGTGCAGTTCAGGAGGACTTTTATCTTTTTAAAGACGCCACCAAGCGAGCGAGAAGGAAGCTTGTTGCTCTTTTGCAATGTAGTTTCTCATCGGCCGAGTTTGCGGCCGACAGGTGGCGCCACTGCGGCCACCGAATGCGGCTTTTAAAGTGGCACTTCCGAAAGGTTGTTGCTCGCTCGTGCAGCTTCCTTTGGGGCTCGACCTTGGCGCTTGGAGTGCTCAAAGTGAGGCTGGAGAGCAGCCAGAGTGCAGCTAGAGTGCAATTGGTTGGCAGGCGAGCTCGCACGAGCCGCCACTTTAGAGAGGCTGATTAATTAATGATGAGCAGGGTGGGGGAAAAGAGTTGCGGTTGCGCCACTTCCAGAGACCACCCAGCTCGTGGCGGTTAGACAACAAGTGTCGAAGAGCTGAAGAATGGGCGGCCGCGCAGCTGGAAGGCAACAGCACGGAAATAGAGGCAACAGGCGACGAGTGGCACCCTTTCGAGTGCCTCTCGAAAGGCTCAAATCGATTGATTTGCACCTGTGCCCTTGCGCCGGATTTGCGTCTCTCGTCAGCTGAGAGGCGAAGAGCTAAGCGAGCTAAGCGCGAGGAGCCATTTCGAGAGAGCTCGAGAGCGGCGCTAAGCTAGCGGCGTTAAGCCAGTCGATTGTGGCGCTCGATTTGGGCCGAAATTCCTTGGCGGAATTTCCGAGCTTGGCGGAAGCGAAAAGAGATTTGATTTTGCAGCCCAACGTTTCAAGGCCACTCTCTAGTGGAAGTTGGAGCGCGGCTCGCCTGTTGCTCTTTTGCAAGGGAGGAAGAATAATGGACAGCGAGCGAGCGAGAAGGATAATATGAGAGCGTTAAATGGGAAGACGTGTGTTGGCGGTCGCCTTTTGGGAGAGGCTTTCTGTATTGAGTAGCGAGCGAGCCTTTCTTGCAGCTTTCGGCGAGGCGAAAAAGTCTTGAAACAACAAGACTCTTTGGGTGGCCGCGCCCATTCTTGCACGTCTCCGATGGACTAGCTTGAGGGTGTGCTCTTTGGTTGGCCAGTTTGCAGCTCAGCTGAGAAGTTTGCAGCCTCAGAGCTTTAGAAGTTCAGAAGTTTAGAAGTTTAGCAGTTTGGAAGTTTGCAGACATACACACGAGCAAAATGGCAGAGGAACAAAGAGCAGAGGAAGCGTGAAAGTCGACTCAACAGGTTGCAACACAGGCCACTTGTTGAAACACTGGCCATACCGAGACAACAACAAACACTGCTCCTCTTCCGGCCGCCCTAAGCTAAGAGAGACAGACTGTTGGCGGACGTTCGTTGCTGGAAGGCGAGCATTCAAATGAACTTCCTGCGCGCCTTGGCACTAAATTCAAATGAACTCGGCCGATGGAGAATTTTGCAGCACACTTGCAACAGTTGCAACAGTTGTGGCCGCTCTATTGCAGCGCCCGTTCAGCTGAGCGCAGCTTGAACAGCTCAAAGAGCTCAAAGAGCCGAAAGAGGAACTGTTTGAGCTCCTCTTTGAGCTCCTCTTTGAGCTCAGACAGACATTGGAGAACATTGGAGATTATTCCTAAATGGTCAGTTTATTAGTTTCGGACACAAAGTGGCCACTCAGGCCGAGAGGGCGCATCTCGTTAACAGTGGAGCATTGCACCTAAGGGCAGCTGCACTGGTTCGCAAAAGAGCAACAGTCGAGCTCGAAAGTGGAGCCACTTTTGAGGGTCAGACGGACGGAAGTGCGGCCTTGAGGCAGCCAGCTCGAGAGACAGAGAGCCGGCCTGAGAGAGTGAACTGGCCACTTCCGAGCGAGCTCGTGGGGTTTAATCAGGCGAGACCTTAGCTGTGGCCGTTTGCGAGGCGAGGGGTGGCCGCTTGTGTGTCGGCGTCCATGCTGAGCTGGGCCGACCCTGAGCGGGCCTGGAACGCTGTCCGATGAGGATAAGTCGCCTTGGTGGAAGCTCATCCTTCGAGGCTGAGTGCAAGGTCGTGCTTTGTGGCGATTTTCCGGGCGGCCAAACAATCGTTTTGGCGCCCACTTGGAGTGGGAAAATCGTGATTGGATTTTTTTCTTTTCCGCTGGAGCGCGTCCAGTGGACGAGTGGCGGCGCAGTTTTGCTGCTCATTTTGGGCCGCTGCTCGTGCACAACTGCGGGCGGCACAAGCGAGATGCTTCGGGCTCAGCTGCGGGCCACAGTCTGCAGGCGAGGGCCAGTCCTCCAGAGGTTCCGATGGACTTCCAGTGGTTCCAAACAACAGAGCAGTGCACTTCCAGTGACCATTGCAGCAAGTGGACCAAGTGGAGGTGGAGGGCCAGACTGGCGGCGACGTGCAGAGAACGCCCTTGAGTCTGGCGCTGGTCTGCGTGTTGTGGCCCGCGGCGCTCGGCTAATTAGTGTGCCCTGTTTCGTGAATAAGAATGAGCCGACAAAGTGGCCGCTCGGCCGCTCGGCCGCCGACAACAGACACTCGCCGATTGGGCGGCGCAACAAAATCGGCGCACTTGAAGCTAGAAGAGCCACTTGCAGCCTCTAATCGTCGGCCCGATGGGCTCGAAAGCGCGCAAAATTGCGTAATGGAGCCGAGCGGCGCCGAAGAATAAAGAAAAGAGATCATAAAATGCTGGGCCGTGGGGGCAAACTCGTGCCCCTCTTCTGCACCACTTGGTTCTTCCTTTAGTCCTTCCTCCTTTTGCGAGCCAGCCAGCTAGAAGAAGAAGCCCAAATGGACTTCTGGCCAGCCAGTTTGCTCGGGCCCAGCACTGAGCGAGTTTCGAGCTGGGCCCTCGCAAGTTGCAAGTGTTGCAGCCAAGAACTCGGCCAGAAGCTCTCCTTGCAGCCAACACTTGTTGCACGTCCTTGCTCCGGCCGGGCAACTTTCACTTCCCCTGGCTCGACTTTGCTCTCTACAAAGCTCGCCCATTTGGACCTTTTTTGCCCACTTTTATGGGCCTCGCCGAATTGGAGAAAGGGCGGAAGTGGGAGGAGTGCACAATTGGGCGGCGAGATGGACAGCCGCCAACAACACTCTCTTCTGCGGGCTTCTTCTCCTCTTCTTGTGCCTGTTCTTGCGTCTCAAGGTCAGCTGGTGGCCATTTTATGCGCGCTAGATCGTCCAAAATCGGCCGAGATCGAGGCGAGAGATTGGCGTCCATTTGGATTGGATTGGCGGCTCATTTACTCCAAGAAGGCGCCCCCATTTTCGCTCGAGGTCTCTGCAACTTGCGCGTTCTCGCCGAAATCTTGCCAAAATTCTGCCAAAACTTCGCCGAAATTCCAGACGCAGATTGTCTTGCCAAAACTAAACCAAAAAGAACCGCGAGATTCCTTTCTCCAGAAGGCTTGGCGGGAGACTCGGCGAGATTGGCTTCCCACGAACAGGTGGCACCACTTGAGATGGAAATTTCGCCAGCGAGAGTGAGGGATTTTTTTCCTTTTTGATCTTTGTTTGAGAGAGTCTTCTCCGAAGACTCTTCAGAATAATAGAGAGGAGTGTTTTCGTCGGCGTTTTTGCAGCAAAATTTGCCAATCAGAACCCTTGAAAGTGCTTGAAAATGGCTAAAAAGGCGCTAGAATGAGGCGATCTGCGTCACTCGAGACTCTATTTGCCCGAAATCAATGCTGGCCCAAGTGGTCCGTGTCTTTCCATTGAGCTGCAGTGTCGAGCTCTAATGTCAAGCGGCAAGTCGAAAGCGCCCAGCTCAAGCTAAGGAGAACTGAGAAAATCGGGCGAGACATTTGGACAAGCGCATTTGCACATCTTTCAATTTGCAATCTATTGAGACGTCTTCTCAAAGCTGCGCTCAAGTCACACTCGAAGTGTGCAGGGAAGCTTTTTTGCAAACACGAGCTCGCCTTTCATCCTCCGATGCTAATGATGTCTAATTAGTCTCGCCATTTGCTTAAAAGCGCACACCTTTGGCCAAACTGCGCAGCTCGGCGGCAGTTTGGCCTCCATCATGCCTTGTCTTGTGGTGCTCGAGAGCATTGGTCAAGCGCCCAGTTGCACTCCTGACCAATGCGGCTTTCCTGTGCTGCTGCTGCTCGTCTCTGTGGTGGAGAGAAAGTTGGATGGTTGGGAGAAAGTTGGATGGTTGGGAGAAAGTTGTAGATGAGCTTGGCCAGCCGAGCAGATCGGGTTCAGTTTGGGGGGAAAAAGTGGCCAAAATGGCGCTCATTTGGGCGGCGAGATGCAGTGGCTGGCCGAAGCAAAGGATGAATAAAGTGGAAAGATTTATTGAGCTCGCCGGCGGTATTGTTTGGGCCAGTGTTTGGGGTGGCTAAAGGTAAAGGAGGAGAAGAGTTGGTGGTTGAAATTGAGCAGTTGAAGAGCTGGCAAAGTGAGCCAAATAAAGCACTTGCACGCAGCCTAATTGGATCCATCAAATTTGGCTCACTAATTCGGCGGCGAGAAAGGAGGAAAAGGAGGAAAAAAGGGCTTTCAATTAGGATGCTTCTGCCTCTGCTTGTGGCGCTTTCAGTTGGTGGCCAAAGGCTGGCCAAGGACGAGCTCTGATTGATCGGCTTAGTGGCTTTCGTGCGCCTGTTACTTAGCCTAAACCTTAGCCTAAAATAAAGTCGTCCAGTTCACCGGGGCAAGAAGAGAGAAGTGGAAGAAGAGGAGGAGGAAGAAGAATAGGAATAAGATGCGGAAGAATAGGCGGCCGACAAGTGGCCGCCGGGCGCCCTAAGGGTTGGCTTTGGTCGCCGCTGCTAAGCCCAATTAGCTCGCCTCTCACTCTCGGCGGGCTGCAACTGGTTGCGGCGGCCTAGCTGAAGGCGCCTAAGCAGCGCCACCAGGAGGTGACCAATTTTCGCCGCTCGCCAATGCTCTTCCTCGTCCCTAGTTCTCCGGCTGCGCTGCTGTTTGACAATCGGCCAAACGATCATCAATCTGGCCGGCTTCCTGTGGGCGCAAGAAAGGCAAAGGCAAGTCGAAAGGAGTCTCGTTTGGCCACTTTGGGCGGCTCTCAGAAAGAAAGAGCCACTCAAAGTTAGCCCAAGCTCAAGGGAGGATTGCAATTGGATTTTCTCGCCGCCAAGTGTGCGCCAACTTTGGCTTCCTGTTTGCCACAGCTAGTCTCTGGAAGGCGCCACAACACCACTTTGCCAATTCTCAAACTGGTCCACTTTCACTCTCAGAGAGAGACACTCGCACACACAAACACACGAACACAATGAACATGGCTTTTTGTCGCTTGTTGGCCAATTTTTGTCTCTCAATTCCGGCACACTTTCTGAGAGAAACTCTGGCTTTCTTTGTTTGAAATTGGTCAAAAGGGAAAACACACACACACACAGAGAGAGAGCACAAAGCGGCGCAACAAATTCAGCTCTGCCTCTTTTGTTACAAACTGGCAAAAAGCCCTCGAAAGCTAAGCTCAGATTAAGTGGCAAAAAAGTATATCACCTCTTCACTTCAAGCGAGTTCCACCTAAACCAAGTTGTGC
>Ga0268247_10000725_pt1 | contig 10703 bp, 14 predicted proteins | sample AgamicOrMae_FD_200245 | JGI IMG/M metagenome (GOLD analysis project Ga0268247, IMG submission 200245) | Agave microbial communities from Guanajuato, Mexico - Or.Ma.e (v2) (version 2) | ecosystem: Host-associated > Plants > Phyllosphere > Phylloplane/Leaf | place: Guanajuato, Mexico | collected... | reverse complement strand
AGAGGACTTCACCTCCATAGCGTTTCATAGACGGGTCGACCCAACCCACTGCTCCACGCTATGCCTTGAATGCGCCATCAAGATCCATGGCTTTTATATTTGATACCAAATCCTAAAACCATCCTAGAAACCAAACCAGAAGAGCGAGAGCGGTGATTCAGGTGTCGTTAGAGAGCTCTTGCAATTCCTACCAGTTGACACCATGATCAACCCTCTGAAAGGTTGTGGGACTGAGATATGAGCGTTGAGAGCAAGCGACAAACCGTCGGTTCATCACTATGCACCCAACAATATCACAAAACAGAACGTGCCGCGGCCCGTAACCCGATGCTTGCGTCGGCATAAGCATAAGACGAATCGAAGACAGCCATAGCCAACGACGACGAGGCTAAGCAATTTGAAAGAAAGGCAAAGCACAGATAAGACGGGTTCGAGAAAGTCGATGGGATACTGTTTAAAAATTACTAGCTCTATGTGCCCAATTCGGAACGAGAAAATCTCCAGATGGCACATGGAAGCGACTCAGCTGAATATGGGGGCATACAAGCCACACTAAACCGGTTAGACTCTTTTTCGGTGGCCAACCCTCCAACAGAACGTAACAGATGCGTGTGTTGGAGTGTCGAACCCGAGTACACACATGAGGGCGTAACTCGAGCGTCACGCAGACGCGAACGCGTATAGTACACTGCGATGCAGAAGTCCATGTAGTCAAAACCCGTTATAAAAGATGCCGAAACATAATAAACAGAAGTTAGTCTGCTTTCAAACTTGAACAGGTTAACAGCCTGTAGATGTTCGAGTCACCGATCCCACGCACGCGCAGCGTAAATCAGGTCAAGGACGGCTCCCAAAGGAAGAAATCCTTTTATGGGTAGGAAACTCCCCAATACATCCTTATATGGGCAGGGAGTTTCCAGAAGCAATCTAAAAATAGACCAGTGTGCAGGCGCATGCGTGACGACAGATCGAGCGACTATATAAACCTGCCGAACTCCTGTATCAGTAGTCAGACAAAATAAAGAACATCATATAAACCAGCATTTGTTTTATTTCCTTATTTTCTTTTGCACTCTAAGTAGTCATCCATCCACCTCTCTACACTCTGGAACTAGTTGCCATAGATTGCCTAGACTTGCCCGGATAAATCATAGGAAGCATATTGTTAGAAAGATTGTTGTTTATCAATCCGTTTAATGATATCTACTACTATCATCTTTTATTTTCCTCTCTTTTTTACAGGTCTCCTTCTATCTTTTCCTAGCTCCCCTCCTCGCGCTGTCTCCCCGCGCCCTCTCCTCGCGCTCTCTGTCAGACGATACTTCCTTCCTCTTTCAGGTTCGCAGGCCATCCTTTTTCCACTTGTTCCAACACTCCTCCTGCCTGCGAACTTTCTGATCTTGACTTTCATTTCTGCACAATGTTTGCGCTTTCCATCAGCGAACGGTGCTTGTTAATCGGCAAAATCTTGGTCAAGAAATCGACAAGTTGTAATTGTGAGCTTGTCAGGGATCTGGGGGATAACTCAAATCCCTGGTTCAGAAAAGACGGATAAAGGACCTACGAAACACAGGGGAAATGTACACCTTTTTCTGCGGAGTAGTGGGTCTTTATTTCTAACAAGCTCACATACTGGATTTGGAATTTCCCTTTGTCGAATAGATCACGGATGAATTGATAACGAATATCAATGTGTTTGGTTCGCCTATGGAGCTCTGGATTCTTGATCAATCTTATGGCAGTTCGAGAGTCACACTTGACATAGCCCTTTGTTGTCATCCAATCTTTCCAAGTAAACTTTGCAGCCAGATGAGTTCTTGCACGGTGTCGGATGCTGCAATAAACTCCGCTTCAGTGGTCGATCTTGCCACAACTGGCTGTTGCGAGCTCCGAAAAATTATTCGACCCGATAGAATGATTAGTCTTCCACTTATCGATTTCCCGACCATCTGGTCGTGCCCTCAATCTGCGTCTGTGTATGCGCTCATCTTGAAATCTCCTTGGCGGCTGAACTTCAGGCCAAAGTTTAGAGTTCCGCAAATATACTGGAAAATTCTCTTCACTGCTAACCAGTGTTTCTCTTTCGGATTGTTCGAAAACCTGGCCAGTAAAGTAACTGGATGCAGGATGTCAGGGCGAGTATTAGTGGCCAAATAGAGCAGGGAGCCAATTGCTTCCCTAAATGGGCATTCATATTTTGGTTCTTGTTGGTCAATGTCAGTAAGATCATGTTTCGTGATCAAGGGAGTGCTTACAATTTTGCTATACTCCATGCCAAACCGTTTCAACACTTGCTTTGCATAGGCCGACTGCTGTAAGAAATAGCCATCACTCATCCTTTCAATTTTCGTTCCAATGAAACACGACCCAGTTGTCTCCCTGATGTCGAAATTTTCTCTGAGCATTGAGAAAACTTCTTCAATTTCATGTTGCCGTTTCGCGAAAATCAGGCCATCGTCCGCATATATCGCCATCAAAATGTTCTTGTCTTCATTGAAGAAAATACATGAGTCTGATATCGTAGCTTTGAAACCATATCTCTCAATAGTGCTCTTGAATTGATTATTCCATATCCGCGGACTTTGTTTCAGCCAATAAAGCCCTTTCCTCAATCGGAGTCCGCAATTATTATTAGGAACCTTCATCCCCTGTGGAGTCTCTAGATAAACCTCTTCTTCTATCGTACCCTACAGAAATGCTGTTTTCACATCAAATTGGGCAAAGTTCATATTCTTCTCAGTTGCCATTGCAACAAGGGCCCTGATTGATTCATATCGTGCCACTGGAGCGAAAGTCTCAAAAAAGTCTATCCCTTCTCTCTGCTCAAAGCCTCTTGCCACTAGTCTCGCTTTCAACCGCTCGACTTGACCACCTTCTTCCAGCTTGAGAGCAAATACCCACTTTGTGTTTATTAATTTTGCTCTATCTGGATGCTCAACAATTTCCCAAGTTCCATTTTTATCTTGCGCATCAAACTCTTCTTTGATAACAATTCTCCACTTGTCCGCCTCTTAAGCAGTAATTGCTTGATCATATATGGTTGGTAACGTAACTTCAAGGCATATATTCGTCTGTTCCGAGTTCATATCCGCTTTGTCTTGTGCTGGAGCCTGGCTCCAGGAAACTACATCATCCTCGGAAACAATATGCTCTCTTGATACTCCGTCAGTCAGATTTCTACCGTATAGACAGTTTGCGAACAACTCTCGAATAGGTTTAACAATTGTTCTGCCCCGATCTTCGGAATTATCGTCTTCTCGGTTCTGATCATTGAGCTCTCTGTGGCTTCTGAATACCGCATCACAAGTGTCTATGAGCCTGCCTGAATTCAATAGATATGCTCGATATGTCCTTCGACGTCTCGTAAGCCCTACCACATGTCCGGGTTCGGTTCGTGACTCAAATCTAGTCAAATAATGGCCATTCACAAACACATGTACTTGTTGACCAAAGTTGCATAGGTGGGAAAGGACCGGCTTCCTCTTGAATATCATCTCATACGGTCTTTGTCTTTGGAACTCTGCTATTTGGTAGTCTATTCCTCAAGTAGCAAGCCGTCTCGATCGCCTGTTCCCAAAGTTATGTTGGTAAGTCTGGTGCCAATAGACTCGTCCTCGCCATGTTGCCAATATTCTGTATTTCCCGCTCTATTAGACCGTTCTGCTGTGGTGCACGAACTGCTGTCATCTCATGAACGATATGCTCAATAGCGAGTAAAGTTTCGACCCTGGCATTATTGAATTTAGTGCCTTTGTCAGATTGAATTCTGAGGATCCTATTCTTCGTATCAATCTCGAATTCAAAAATTGATTTCGCGAGCGCAATGTCAGCCTTTCCATTACTTTTTAGAAAGTAAACGTATGTGTATGTTGACAATTCATCCTTATAGAGGATGAAATATCTGAAATTTGAGTTCAAGGTATCGGCATTGGTCCTACCAAATCAACATGAACTCTTTCTCCAGGTGCTGTCATAGACTCTGCTGTAGATAATGAATGCGAGGAACGTTTCGCTCTCCCAGGTGGACAGTCCGAACAGTCTAGCTCATGTTGTTTAATAACTCTTATGCCAACCTCCGGATCATCAGCCGAAGCTTTGATTCGCTTCTCAGAGACATGACCAAGCACTCGATGCCACTCGGACAGCGTCTTTTCTACTTTGCATATGAGGACTCTTGGTTGACGTCAAGGCATCGACCATGGAGAAATGGCATGAAAAGTTTGGGCACGTTTCATCCAGAGTAATTGAGAATATGGCTAAGAACCAGGTGGTTGATGGCCTAGCAATAGACAATCAACGAGATGGTTCAATTTGTGGAAGTTGTGCGCGCAACAAAGGACATAGAGTTCCGCATCCAACTCGCAGCTCTGATGAGAGTCAGTTGCCTGGTGCAATATTGCATTTCGACACGGTAGGACCGATGGCCGATACTAGCCTCGGAGGTTCACGGTATTACCTGCTGTGCAAGGATGAAGCCTCAGGATACAGACATGCAGCCTTCGTCGAATCTAAGGATCAAACCAAAGATGAAGTCAAAAGATTGGTATTCGAAATCGGAGCCCATACAGGTAATGTCTGTGTGAAAGTATTCACGGACAACGGTACTGAGTTTGTTAATGAGCAACTAGAGGGCTTCTTCAAGAAGATGGGTATCACCCATGAAACATCTGCTCCATACACACCGCAGCAAAATGGGTATATCGAGCGAGACGTGCGCACAGTCACTGAGTGTGCTCAGAGCATCCTGAATGGAGCTAAGTTACCCCGGAAATTATGGGCCGAGGCTGTTGCTACTGCGATCTATACTCTGAATCGAGTATCGTCAGCCAAGAATCCAACAGGACAAACGTCTCAGCCGAGCCGAGGTCGGGTTCTTCTCGTTCAGGACCGACAAGGCGCTGTGGTCGGTTGGAATTTGGAATATTTTTCCAAGCAGGTACGATCTGAGTTTGTTCACCGGATAAACTATTGCTAAAGCCTCTAATTCGCTTATGCCCTAGTTTTGCTCATGGTCGTTCCACCTGCGGCTACAACAACAAATCAACCGCCATTCGTTGTTCTGCTTCTGAAACAGGATGGCCACTACGCCCGCCTTGCTGGCGTCTGTTTCGACAGTGATTAGATCTTTATGGTTGAAGTGCGCTAGTGATACATCCTCTGCTAAACTTAAATTTCTCAAACGAGAACGAAAAGCGTTTTCCTCGTCGTCACCCAAACGAAAAGTTTTGGGTTTTGTACCCAGAGTACATACCCCCATTTTTGGAGCGTGGCATACAGATTCGGACTCGCCAGACAAAACTAGACAATATTCAATAGGTCCGGAAGTGCGGAAATGCCCCCTTCCGGTTTTCTCGAGAAACGCAGTTTTTAGCCCCCAACCTACCAAAGCAAAGCAAAGCAAACCAACCATCAATTGAGTTCCCAGCTTTGGCACTTCACGCTCCCTTCGCTCGCTACAGCAGCGTGCCCCGCATTCGCTTCGGCCCTAGTGATACTCTGACCTGTTTTTACGGGAAGCTTGCACCATCGGCTGATGAGGGGCCTCATTGACCTCGGTGCTGCTGCTGCTGTCGCTGTCGCTGTCGCTGTCGCTGTCGCTGTCGTTGTTGTTGTTGTTGTTGTTTTCGTCCATTTTGGAAGGGAAGGGGGATGACCCAGATAAAAGAGCTCGACGAAAAAGAGGGCGTGGCAGCCTCCCGAGGGCGATATAGGGAGGCGTGAGTGACACGTATGCTGGAATTGCCGAGAAATGCAAGAAAACACAAAGATCGGTATCTCGAGAACAGGGCCGCACTTCGAGATCCACCGCTATCGTGTTCAGCATACTCTCAATAGCCTGTGTACTGAATTTCATCAAGATCTGGAGGTGTGCATTATCGTTACGACAACCGAAGTTTTGTTCGTCTTGGGGAGCTTTCCTAAAGGCTCCGAGGTGTCTGCAAAGTTGGGGATGAATTTACGGTGGTACCTCAGCATCCCTGAATCCCGTCGTACTCCGGCGGTATCGGTCGGGGTCGGCGTGTTTAGAATTGCCCGGGTCTTCGCGGCATCCTGCCGAACCCCATCAGCTGGAATGATGTGGCCCAGGAATAAAACCTGTTGGGCGCCGAACATACACTTTGAGCTTTTTAGCCGAAGGTTGCTCCTAATCACAACTGCAAAAACTTCCAACAACATTTCCAGGTGCTCTGACCGCGTGGCTGAAGCTACGCAGATTTCGTCGATAAAGATCAGCACGTTCCCCCCTCTCAGGCCGTATAATTTCGCATTTACCATCTTCTGGAACGACGAAGGGGCGTTTGCGAGGTCGAAAGGCATTCTCGTGTAGTGGAATAACCCGTCCTCTGTTTTGAACGCGGTCAGTTCCTTTGATTTCTCTTCCAATGGAAGATGGTGGAATCCCGAACTAAAATCCAGCAACGAAATGAAATGGTTCCCCGCTAACGTGTCTATACAGTCCTCGATTTTCGGAAGGGGGTATACAAATTTTTTTGTCATCGCGTTGAGCTCGCGAAAATCAATGCATAATCGATACTCGCCCGACTTCTTCTTGACAAGGAGGCAGGCTCTGGACCATGGGGAGTTACTCTCCTTGATTATCCCTTCCTCGAGCATTTTTTTTTCACTTCTTTGCGTGTCTCTTCCACGTGGATGTGTGGACGCAATGCTTCGTTGAAGGGCTTCGAGTTAGGAATTAGATCGATCCTGTGGAAAAAATTGGGATCTTCTAGCTTGCCAATCTTCCCTTGACGGGAGAACGCGTCTTTACTTTTGTTCAGTATAATCGATTCCTTGAGTTGTTGTCCGCTCAACTGATCGCCCACTGAGACACACTATTTTAATTTTAGAGCCCAATGGGCATTTATTCTAGTCGGGACGAAGTGCAATAAGCGACTGCTCGGGGAGCGAGCGCGCATCGCTCGCTTTTATACTCGCCAGGTGAACATTCGGGATTTTTCCCGAATGTCCTACCTGGCATGCGCACGTCGAATGACAACCCCGGCCGTCTACACCCTGTCTAGAGATCTTATTTCAATACACACTCATCCACGCCCTCCAACACCGCAACCTGGTTGATTATATCTCCCACGTTTGCATCGTCGATGAGCTCGTAAGAGGCCACTAGATTATCCCTCAGCAGCGCAACGGTTCTCTCCGTGGGGTTGAGGACCATCAATCTTGTTGTGTTGTCCCTCGCTCCCGACACAGAGTTGGCCACCATGATGCCGCACTCCAACACCGTCGGGATGGGCAGGATTGTTCCGGTCACGGGACTCAAGGCCTCGATTAAAGATTGGCTACGGGGTTCTTGCGACAATCCTTCCTTTGTGCGGATCTCTTCGCGTGCAGATCTTACGATGCTATTTCTTCTAAACGATAACTGCCGAGCCTCGGCATATATTAGGACGCGAAATATGAACAGGAATTCGAACCCGATCAGTAAACCGACACCCAGCTTGGCAACGACCGCGAAGTGAAGTTTGGCGCTACGGGTTCTCCGATTGATTGTGAGCTCAGTGACGAGCTCACAGGTTCCTACGCAGTACAGAGGATTGTTTCCCGCAGCACCCAAGACTGGGCCTGGACGGTCGATTTTCCAATCGTTTTTCTCGACACTTCTCTCATCGATCACTGTGTGGAAAGAACCTGTGTCTACGAGACCTGCTATCTCCACTCCGTTGCACCTGAATTTTTGAGCATCACCCTAATTACCCTACTTGATTTATCCTGCTGTTCCTCGAGCACCGTTGGCGTTCATGGCCAAGTGTGGCCCCTGAATGTTATTGACCTTGTCCAAAATCTCCGATTCACTCTTAGGTAATTTCGTTGGTTTGCCATTGATTGTCTTGGTAAAGATGTAGTCCTTGCCTATGTGGCCTGTGTGATCAGAACAGTAGCATCTAATACCCCTCTTTGAAGTTGCGTTAGAAGTGTTCGATGGGGGTTCTCCCTTGCTATCTTTGGGAGGCCCTCTCGGTTTTTCTTCGTTAGCATCTCGTCTCGTCAAGTTATTATACGGCTCTGGCTTGCGTTCCTTCTTCTCAAATCCCGCACTCTTTCCTCTACGTTCCTCTATCTGTCGATCGAGGCTCTCGACCTTGCCTGCAAGAGACACGAGGTCCTCGATCGTCTCGATGTCGGCTAGCGGTAGGCTTTCGATGATTTCCGGCCCCAACTTGCCGATAATCTTCTCGACACGTCGATTTCCTCACTCATTGGATTGACTTGTTTGGAAAGTTTGTATGTTCTGGGAATAAAGATCGCCACCGGCTCTCGGTAGCCCTAGGTTATGTTCGAGAGTTCGCAGCGTCGAGCTCTCAACTCGTCCTAGCCCAGAAAGTGCTTCACAAACGTACTCTTAAGCTGGCCCCACCACTGGATGTCGCTCAGCTTCAGTCTCACTAGAGAGGTTTGGTACCAGTCTAATGTGGCCTCCCGCAGTAAAGTGGGAAAATACTTCCTAGCTGTGGTGTCTGACCATTTGTTCGCGACGAATGCCTCCTGGTAGGATCCAATCCAGTCGCGTAGCCAAGGCGAGTATCCGTTAAAAGTTGGTGGTGAAACCACCAACTCGTCTAGGTCGATCTTGCTCGCCGCAGTTTGTAGGTAGGGCTGTCGGGCGCGAGTCAGAGTTTCGTTGAAGTCTGGACTTGTCGTGGTGTTGTTCTGTTGGGTGGTTTCGGGCGTTTCCGCTATCCTGTAGAATTTCTTCGGCTGTTCGTAGTCTTCGATCAACTCTTGTTCACGCTCTGTTCGCGGTTTGAAGGTTCTTAGCGTTCTCATGTATTCTACAAACAGCCTGATTATTGGTCTTTCTGCTTGATCGTCACGTGCAGAAAGGAGTGATTCGCTCAGTTTTACCAGCTTCTTCGTTTTCATGTTCGCGTGGGCACGCTCGCCATATTAGGAGAGAGAGAGACGTGCGCCAGTTGAGATTTGAAATGCAAGTGTCTTTTACAGTGGCTCATAATATTGGCCACAAAATTGGGGCGTTGAAATATATGGCGGCTCAAGGATAAAAATATTTATTGTATCTTCTGAATTTTTGAGCAATATATTGCGGCTCGCGCTCCCCTCCGGTGTCGCAGAGCCCTCTCACTTTCAGGTTTCTCTCTCTTCTCCTCTCGCTTGGTGGCCAGATTTTTGGCCTCACTTGGCAGTCTTGGCGGGGGGCCCCTGATACTTTGTTGGATCACCCCGAGACCGCTGTGATAGTCTTCCAGGCGTACTGCACTCTCGCCCACAATTCGAGAACACCTCTGGGAGCCTCTGGCTGCGATCTCAGCAGATTCTCTAAATGGGCCCACAGGTGTTCAATAGGGTTCAAGTCAGGACTCTGGTCAGGCCAGTCGAGAAGTTCAATTCCTGCCTCCCCAAACTAACTCATTGCCAGCCGTGACTTGTGTTTAGGGTCATTGTCTTGCTGGAAAATGAGTTGGCTTGGTGGAGGCAGGTCCGGCTCTCTGGCTACTCGCTCAATCGTCGGCACCAGAACATTCTCGAGAATCTCGATATATTGCTCTGAATCCATGGTGCCATCGATTCTCGCGAATGCTCCAACTCCTGGCCATGCCATTGATCCCCAGACCATGATTGAACCACCACCAAACTTGACCGTGGGTTGAATCAACTTTTCGCTGGTGGTGGTTCCGCGCTCAACCCAGGCGTACTGGAGACCATCTGAGCATAGACGGTTGATCTTGGTCTCACCTGACCATATGACTGATTTCCAGACTTCAACCGTCCAGTGACGACGCTCTATGGCCCACCTGAGTCGATTGCGGCGATGGGTGGCAGTGAGAGCACGCTTATTCTCCCCCTTTTGGATCACCAAATTTCCAACTTCTATCAGGGCTCGCCACACTGTTTCGGCACAAACAGACTTTGCGAGTCCCTCATTCAGAAATTTAGTGGCCTCCACTGCGGTCTTAGCGCGGCCTCTCTTGATCAAACTGACAGCATATTGCTTATCTTGCGCCGTCAGTTTCAGTGGTGCTCCCGATCGCGGTCTTGGTGTATCTGCTGGCAACCAACCATTGAATTTCTGACTTCATTAACGAAGCTCTTAGACGCACCAAGATCCTGAGCGATTTTTCGGCCGGCAAGGCCAGAACAAATTTTGTCCTTGATGGCTTTGATTGTCGCTTCCGGTACGATCTTCATCCTGGATATCCTGAAGCCGGAAGTGGTCGAGTGCGCCGAAAGAAGAGAGCCTGAAGGTGGGGATTTGAACATATTTCGGTTGGGTGGGTAGATATCGATATCACGAATTATCATATATCACAGTAATAATTATCGATATGATAAAATAGGGCGCGAAGACGACGCGCAACGTCCGCCCACAAATTATGAAGAAAAACAAAGAGAAATTAGAGCGAGAAAATCTATCAGTCTATTGTGCGAGACTCGTGAGTAGAGCAGGTGTGTACAAAATCGCACATATTTATTTCATATCCAAGATTCAAGTATCAGAACATAAGCCAAGATCTTCGTAGCCAATATATTGAGCCAATGTATTTCTCTGTGCGCGGTTCCGCTGGCCGCTCGAAGTACGGGAGGCGGGAACCCGCGGAGGTGTGATTCGGCTGAGGGGGCGTGGCTCCTGGTGACCGAGGCCCACCTAACACATCTCATTCTCATATACAATAAACAACTGCAGAAAGTGCAAAATCGTAAAAGCAAAAACAAACACCCTTCCCCCC
>Ga0268247_10000724_pt1 | contig 10711 bp, 5 predicted proteins | sample AgamicOrMae_FD_200245 | JGI IMG/M metagenome (GOLD analysis project Ga0268247, IMG submission 200245) | Agave microbial communities from Guanajuato, Mexico - Or.Ma.e (v2) (version 2) | ecosystem: Host-associated > Plants > Phyllosphere > Phylloplane/Leaf | place: Guanajuato, Mexico | collected... | reverse complement strand
TCTATGAATAAGAGTAAGAAGTACTGGCAGTTGCCTCCTTGTGTCCGTTGTCTTGCAGACCCTCACGCACTCCCCCGCAAATACCGTAACCGTCCAGAACCTCCTGCTCTTCTCACTTCTTTCTATCGCATTGAATAGCCCGCGACTATCCCATCCCCTTCCTTTCTCTTTCTTGATTGAAATGTCTCCTTCCTGCCCTAAGAATATCGAAATTCAAGAGTGCCGGAACTCACTGACGTTAGCACTCCACAATAAGCTTAGTACGGATCGGAAAGCCCTATCACTGAGTTGGCGGACGAAAGCAAGTCATTTGTCGTCCAATCCAATAGCAAGCAGACATAGATCTATTCTTTCATTTCCGCTGTCCCTTTCTTCAAAGAATTTCTATTTTATATAACTGTAAATTCTTTTTTCCATTCCACGAGTACAGCCATAAAGCACAGTCTCTCAACGTCTACTCTACAAAGACTATTTTTCACCCCGGAAAAGCAATCAGAGTAAAGAAGTCACAAAAGAAAGAAAAAAAAAAGCCTACCTCGGGTTCTTGGTAGATCAGAAATCTCTCGAGATGTGGCTCCTGATCGGTTGGATTTACAAATTGTACGAACTTTACTGGGACTTTCTCTCTGACGCTTGATTTCCGGACTCGGGCGTTCATTCATTCACCCATGACGCTTGCTTCAACTGAAAATATTAGGACTGTATCTGAGCTTGGCCTTTGCCCAATCCCCAACCCGCTCCTTTTCATTCATATTGGTAGGGAAGCTCTGATCCTTGCCATTGCCCTAAGAGAATGGGGAGAAGGGGTCGATTTCTCCTCTATCTTCGGAAATGACGCCGAACATAACACTATCAGGTTACAGTTATTTCCTTCCTCGAAAGAGTTGGAGTTTGATCTAGTATGAGATCTAATTACAGCTGCTAGTTTTGATAAGGACCTCCAAAAAGTCTTCCCCCTTCTTCTAGCCATCCAGTTGTCTTCCCTGTCTCTATCAATCCATCAGGAAGGCCTATCTCAAATGGTCAAAGGGGCAAGCGCAGTCCCTCTTCCGTCGGTCCAGATGAACCAATAGGTAGAGTCCATAGGGGGTAAGGTAAAAGAAAGAGGTTGCAGGTCAGTTTCCTTACATCCAGCTGTCGTTCCCCTCGGATTAGAAAGCAAGCATCCATCCAATTCGTTTTTAAGCCTTTACATTCGTCCCCCTTTCAGTTGGCAAAGGCAAGCCAGTCACTTTGGATAGTGGGTTCTCGTACAAAAGCACTAGCTGACTTCTTTCATCTTCTAGGAGCCAGCAAGGTTGAAAGCTAAACCTCTTCTGTAGGTGTAGGCCCAGGTGAGTTTGCTTCCAGGCATTCTGTAGTCTTTATATCCACAGTCTTTTACTCTTACGGGCCAGTAAGAAAGTGCCTGTCCCCCCTTATTCCTTTTTTTGTTCGGATGAGACGGCAGTGAGCAATCGATAGAGAGCTCGCTCTGATCCTAGTATTCCTCGCTTCAGTATATTTAGGAAGCTTTGGCATCCGGACGTATTACGATAGCGTCACGGGGTGGGATTTTCTATCGGATGGTTAGTGGATCCTTTGCCTCTTACCTATGAAGTTCGTTTCACTTGAACTTAGATACGTAGTGAAACGAAAGCAAAGCGTCGTTCGAGTTACACTCATTTCGTTTATTCCACTCGTTTGGTAAGAACTGAGGGGCAATGCCCCCTAACCTAAGTGGGCCTACCTGCGAAGCAACTGGTAGAAGATCGGGCGGGGGGCGGTTTGGTTTCGTGCAACGCCCTCGCAGCAGGAAGAAGCAGTTGTCATTTTCAAGTAAAGGCTCTGAACCGAAACTCTCTTTACTGAGCGAGACTCCATCCATATCCCTACGTCTGGTTTTTCTTTCATGAAATCATCACTTGTTTTACAGCTTAAACTAGGCTCCACTTTATAGATAGGTTTGTTTTTGGTCAACATCAAAATAGGTAAAGGGCGCGTCGGAACGATCGGTAGCTGCTTAGTATCATCCGAGAGTAAAATCTCCTTACTGCTTTTTCAAAAAAAGAGGAGGGGTCGATTTAGGCTCCTTCCCTGGAACTGCGTAGCCGCGCTAGCAGGTACTACGAGCCCTCTGTCCCACGCATCTAACCAGCTCGCGTGGTTCACCGGTTCCACCGAAAACTCTCATTTGTTGAAGCGGAGCATAGTGCGCTTTAGGCGCCGAGCGAGAAACGTCTCTTCGGTTTATTCACTGATCTGAAACTTAGCACTTGTTTTCTTATTGATTCCAGGGGCGGTGGCATTCTTGAATGAAGTCTATCCGAACCGAAGACGCACTTCTCAGATCAGGCTAGGCCTCTCCCGCTGAGCTGGGCGACGGGGCCCTGGATGCGCTAGCGATTGGCACATAGGGGAGTGGTTGCCCGGGTTTCTCGGCCTGGTATCCTGCACCTCGCGTTCATGATATTTACATTCAACTGTGCCCCGGAGACACGGTCGAAGCACTTAGCCCAGTGTGCTTCTTTCACGACATGCGTGAGTCCTGGGTGTCTTCCAGTGGTCTTAACGCCTTAGAAGAAGTCGTGTCCGCCCCGGGCATCTGCAACGTCCTCCTTTGAGAAACTAATCTGGGACAACTAAAAGACTGAGCCATTCGGTTACTTTCGCGGTCGCCCTCACTAAACCAAGAAGAATCTGAACTACGATTCAGATCACGTCTTACCGAAATCGGATTTCCTTTTCGTGCCATATGCGCTTAGACTTCACTTTTTCCCCTTTTTTCTTCCCCGTCCAATATTTGTTCTCGAAGGTCTTCGTTTTCGTGTAAAAGCAAACTATACAAATTTATGACCAACCTTTCCTTCAGTAATCTTACAACGAACAGGAGTTTTTCCATTGTAAATTCGTACGGAGCAATCAACGAATTCCGGCGAAATAGAAGATCTACGTGACCAAATTTTCCTGTTCAAAAGAAGATCTCTCTTCTTTTTCATTCTCAAGAGGAATGCATCAACAAAACTTCCCTTCCATATAGATCGTCGTGGCATGAACTAATTTTTTCGCTTCGATTCTGTCTGTCTTCGCTCCTCTCCTGTCTTTTGGCTTACGCTCCTACTCCTCCTCCTTCTGCTCATGAATCCTCCTTGGTCCTTCTTTCACTAATGATCTTTTGGTAGAACCTACCGGGCGTACTACTTTACTTGCTAATTCTTTTCTTATATACGATACCACTTCTTGCTTCCGCTTTTATATCTTGATCAACGGATCACTATATCCTTTTGATTGGAGAAAGACTTTTTACTTTTGCTTCTGAAGTCAGATTTGAATTTATGCCCTATGGTATCCCGGCTGTCGCCGACCCATTTCAGGTCACACAAGGCTAAGCTTACCTCACTTTACTAGAAAAGCAAAGGGCAGAACGAATCTATCTTATCTAAGATAATTCCGACGCAGCTATGAGCCTGGCCCTAATCTCATCGGGGCTAGTCTTTGATTGAGATGATATAGCTGACCTCGAAAGGCCATCTATCCATACGAGAACCTATACTTTAGATACTTTAGACCGAGGCAAGGGTAACCAACTTGACTCTGAAAGCGTCCTTCCTTCTCACTGCCCGGGAAGTAGGCCGATCAGGCCCAAGCTTCGTCTTAAGACAAGAGGGGAGAATCTCTATTATCCTATAAAAGAAATTCTGTGTGAGCCTTTGCTTCTCATTTCTGTTAGAAAGGTGTAAAAGAGTTTTCATTTTCATTATTGAGCCAATCGTTCTATGCTTTATCTTTCTTTCTGCCTTCAGTGGATACGTTTATATGGCCCTTTTCTCGTTAAGGCGTAATATCCAGGAAGGTAACATTGGTTGTCTCATCCTTGCCCTTATATTTAGCCTTTCCGCTATCCCCCGTGTCCGAGGGTACCTCATGCTTATAGGCCTTATATGCTTATGTAGGCTGATGCTTTTTTTTCTTTTACCATCTTTCCACGGTATCATACCTCCCCTTGTAAGATAGGTTTCTGGACCTATTCCTGCTGAAGTAAAGCTATTGCAAGAACTACAATACGTCAAACGTTTAGGACCAACCGTATTGGCTATTCTATCGTTTACAAGATCGACCCTTAACTCACTGATCGGAGTACACCCTTCCGCTGCCTACTAACCTAGGTGGGATACTCTCAACCTTTCAACAATGGAAAGTCCCACAACAGCTTATGGGAGATCTTCATGATCCGTTCCATTACTGTTGACGTTAAAGCCCCAGTCAACTACTTAAGACCGGGAAAGCCCAAGAGGCGAAATCAATACATTCGAGAGGAAAGGAAGGAAGGAAGGGGCATCCATGCCCTTTTGAGGCTACTAGTTAAGAGATAAAGGCCAATATGGATTCAATCTAAAGGACCAATCCATTCAGTTCTACTCCTATGCATGCTTCTGCGGGCAGGGGAGATGTAATTGAAGGGCTACAAATCCGTCTTTTAAGTGCTACCAGTACTGTAGACGAATGAGATTCTTTGGGCTATCTAAGCTCAACGATTTGGAAGACTTAATTCTGAAGGCTGTTAAGCCTACCTCTGCTTTCTCTTCTCTCGGGCGAACGCTTCGTTTCTTCTATTGAAACTATATCATCCTTCATTCTATTTCCGGGAATGCTTGTCTCTACTCCACCCACGAACCTTTCATGTGACAATGTTCATTGGATTAAAGACGAAGAAATCTCATTTTGCTTTCATAAAGACCTACGTTTCGTCTAACCTTTACATACACTATGAGATCCCATTTTTTTTTTGCGGCAGATCTTTTTTTCTATTTTAAGCCTTCAAATAGAAAGGTGGCCATCTATGGAAGCGTGGAGAGGAGTAGTTAAACGGGCAGGAGATAATAACAGAATAATTGTGTGCACTGGTGGACCTAATACTTCTGTGCTCTCTCTCTTCTGTCATGTTACTTCTATTTAGTTAGTTTAATTTAGTTTCCATTAACTAGTCATGGAGTCGCTGTCTTTTAATCACTGAAAAAAACTCCCGATATCTGTATTATTATAGCTCCCTTCATTCATTATTAGGAGCCTGCTTCTTTTCCCATTACTCCAAGCGCATTGTGCGTTATCGAGGGACTTTTAAACATCCACAGTACCCCCCTGCTTGCTCTGTTTTCATTCAGAACCCAGCTTCACCACTCTATCTCACTGTAGCCATCCTGATGGAGAAGATTACTGGGCCACTCTCTACGGGTTCACTCCGGTTGGCATTTACAGATGTCAGGGTTAATAAAATTGTCCGGATCTTACGCTGATCCGAGGTGACCGGCCCTTCGACCCCATTTATTCGAGGCACTACTGAAGGGCACATTGGGCCTGTCAGTTTCTCAATCGAAGGAAGAGAACGAGACGTATCTTACTTACGATCTTTTTTTGCAGCATCCATGAATCTTAATTAAAAACACCAGGCAATGAAATCGCACCCCCCAAACAATTAAATAAAAGAAGACCGCTCGCCAACTACTATGATTAAAAGAACTACCATTGAACCTTCCTCTCGTTATACCTAATCTATTCAAAGCAAGCAGTCAATCCCATCCTTTCTCCCTTATTTTACTGGAATTCCCATCGAGCCACGCGCCTCGGCTCTCCTCCCGCTGGAACTTCCTTTACTTCAACCTATACCTAATAGATTCACACGTTAAATCCATGCAGGAATGGATGATTACGCCAAACAAATGACGTTCGAAATGACAGCCTTAGCGGAAGAAATTTGTTCATAGGATTTTCGCTTGTTTGGAATGCCAGTCTATAGCGTCATGCGTATCTTCCCTTCAGGGGCTAGCTCATCTCCATCTTGCCCTGCCCCCTGATACCATTTCTTGGCTTCAATCGACCTCCAAGATATGACAATATCTTCAGTGATGTGCAGTCTTCTAACGCTCTTTTTCCGATTCTAACTCTTCATCTCCTAGGCTAGGACAGGACTATAACTAAGACGGCTCGGAACTGAGATTCTAAATCTGAGCTTTGCAGCTCCGCTCTGAGAGCCTGTCCCGAGAGTCGAGTGGCATACTCGGTAAAGCAGCTTCGTTCCTCACTTTGAAATGGAGCTACTCCTTCTGCTTGTCCTGCGAGTGCTGTCATCTCAAACAGATACTGATTGAAGAAAGTCCGAGAAAGCTGCTTTGACAACTTCCTATCTTCCAATAACCTTGAATAGAATTTCATGTGTTAAGCACATAGTTCAATCAAATCAGAGTTCTTGACATTACAGGTTCGTCTGTTGGTAGCTCCTTAGGTTCAGGATTGCTTTCTTCATGGAATAAAGGTCACGGTGAAAAATGTTAGAAAGAAGACCAGCTTCTAGATCTCATCCTCGATTAGTCGGCTCCTGGCCTAGCCTAGGAATAGCCCTAAACGAGAAATGGCGTTTATAAGATACAGCTCGTCTCAATCGAATGTTCCGACTAAGAAAGAATCGACTGGGAGATCTAATGGCTGCTAGTTGGCCTGCCCCGGTTTCGTGCTTGTTAGCAGTGCTTCCCCACTCCTATCAGACTTCACCGTATCGAAGGCTAAGGAAAGGCTGTTTTCGCTAATGAATTGATAAGAATTCCCTTTCTTTCCACATTCCAAACTCGTCCACGAACCTAACTAAGACAATCAAAAAAAGCTTCTTTCGTCGGACCTTTCTGAACAGCGACGGTACTGATTGAACTCAGGCTTTTGTCCCCGCTTTCCTATAGTATAGGCTAGTCCGTCCTTTCGCTATGGCCTTAACGCTGCGCTCCTCTACTATAACAAACGGTCGACCTTTCCGATCCTTCAGTGAAGCTACCAAGCCACTCGACCGGGAAAAAGAGTAGCTGCATTTGATTTCACTTCTCTCTTCACTGGAACTCTCACTCGCTCACAAAAGTTTTCGTACTGCCGTGTACATTCCACTATCGTTCCGCCAGCGCACCGGAAAATTTCAGTTGAGCAGACCGGTAGAAGGGGCAAACATTAAGAACATAGTGTTGCATCCGAGAATGAACAGAGCTCTCAAGTTGGCGCCGACCTACTCATCATCATGTTGTGCTTATGAATCAGAAATCGAATAGGCCATTTTCACTAATTCCACTCGGTGGAATATGACGATCAGTTGGAAACTGACATTCTATGGGGTCTTATGCCCGCTTTCTTACACAGGCTGTTGTGGAAAGACTCTCTCCCTTCTCCTACTTGCGTTTATTATTTTATTCTAACGCATTTTCTGGCTAGGTAATGGTAATGCAATTTGCTAATTGTCTCATTCATAGAAGCGGATAGGCGCCCGATCTTATCCCAATCCCATGCTCTCGTTAATCGCCATACACGCCCTATCGGAAAACAAAGAAGAGCCGAGTTATATAGAGGTAATGTGATTGGACTAGCAATGCAATATAGGATCTTCCCACCTGGAATTCAACATTTTCTTTTAAGTTTCACATGTTCTCACTCTTTTACAAACTAACCTCTGGAGTGCCTGAAGTACGAGAAGTCCCTTCCAACGACAGTTATACTATAAGTACATCCACCAGCACCATTCGATTTCCTGCCCGGCGTACACTTTTTGGGTTAGAAAGCAGGGCGCGCGACATAGAATGTATTCCATTGGTCCTTGGCTTCCACCTACAACGAATATGGAGCAATTACCGTTCAGAATAAGTTTCGTAGGAAGAGATTCATATTTACTGAGATCACCAGATCGAAGGCAGGGGTTTTGTGATGTACAGCTAAAAACCGGAAGAATAAAAGAGTGAGGCTTAGAGGAGGCACTCATTTATTCGTATGTAAGGGATATGCGATTTGTTCTCCTAACTTGCTTATGGATTGGATTCTCCGTTTGGTGGTTTAGCATACCAGAGCAATTGCTTGTAAATCCGAGGGCTCTTTCCTCTCCTGATCGTCAGCTAGTAGTTAGGGTGGTAAGGGACACATTCCAGAGCCATGTTTGCAGCTCTCATCATGTCCCCAGCCCGTGCGAATGTGGAGAGCTCCTTAATAGTTTAAAGGAGCGCAAGATTTATTTGCTCGGGTAAAGAACGCGAACTGGAAGAAGTTTGACTGAGGGACCAGCTTACTCAGGTTGGGGGAAATGAAAGCATCAAGATAACCCAAGGCTTGATGGGAATAGTGAAAGAAAAGAAAGATCAGGGGAAGGAAGAAGAAGAAGCGGGGTAGAGGAATTGGTCGACTCATCAGGCTCACCGGTTGAGGAGAAGACTCAACTCTCAATTTTACCCAGATAAGCACCGTCACCTCTCTGTCTCCAGCCATAAAGTTCTATTCTACGATAATCCAAGCAGCAGTTCCACCAACTTGCATCTATTAGTGTTGGGGTTGGGGTACGGGACGCAGAAGCATAGGGAGTGAGAGCAGCAATTGATCCTGATCTGCGAGCATTTTTTATCAAGACCAACCTACGGGATTTAGATTAAGAACAACCAATGGTGGAGGCAGTTGATCTTAATCAGCCAATTACTAATTAATAATTACAAGACAGGCTATACGCCGGAGTGAAAGGAAGGCAAAGATGGGGAGGCGTCTATGATGGCACAATCCTGGAAAGCAAACGAATGGAGACAAGCCAATAGGGACAGCGGTAACGGGAGTTCGAGTAAAAGGCTGGCTTTGTAGTACTCCAGTAGGAGTAGGAGACGCGGGAAAGGATGGAGTTCGGATGCTTGTGATTCCCTTCAATTCTCATCTTTCTCTACTCTTCTCCCTTCCCTTGATTCTGTTTCAAATGCTTTTCCATCTTATAGACACTATGATCACACTACGATACATCCCTTCATGCACCTTGTACATGAAGAAGGACGTAATAAGTATGAAAGTTCAGATCTGTACCAGTCTAATACTTGTCGTTCCCTACGTGCTCTTGTCCTTTCCTAATTTAGAGTCAAGCATATTTGAACTTGGTACAGCTTCATGTCCAGAATACAAAGATACCCGTTGTACGTTGTCTTCGTTCAGAGAGATTAAGATCTGCACGTACATAGTTGCCGTATTGAAATGAATCTGCTTTGGAGAAATCGACGTGGAGTATATTCGTGAGTCGCTTTAGAAGGAATACCTGTTCGTAATTGCACTCCTTGGGCTGCAAGTCCCGGATCGATCTATTTATTCTTTCGGCTAGCCGTATTCATTCCTGAAGTTCAGATTCTTTCTTCCTTCGTAGGGACCCCAAAAAAGAAGTAAGTGAGAGTGAAACTTAAAAGAAATACGAAATCTCATAAGAGAAGAAAGGTTTCTTTCTAAGTAGCCCGGAAATCTTTGTTCTACCACTTCGGGAACGACAGAAAGAGAGAGGTCCAATCTCTCCTTGAATCCCTTTTTGTCTTGTGGGGCAAAGCCTCACTCACAGCAACAAAGGGGGAAAACCCCGTTTAGTTAAGAGGACACCGGGCCGCTTTCCGATGTGTCTATCCAAAGAGTCTTCTATTTTATGTGAATAATGGAGAATAATCCATTTCTTAAGGACGCACACTCAGTAGTGCTGTACGGCAATCCCGAACCCGCGGGCCTGAAATTACTGGAGGAAAATATTCCTTCTTTTTCTTCATCAACAGGAAAGGCTTCAAAGTGCTTCATTATGTCTTCGTACACCCCAAAAAACATCCTCATTACTGGTGCGGCCGGTTTCATTGCCTCCCATGTTGCAAATCGGCTCATTCGGACCAGAGTACAAGATTGTCGTGCTCGACAAGCTTCATTACTGCTCAAACCTGAAAAACCTACGTCCTTCTCAATCATCCCCGAATTTCAAATTTGTCAAGGGGGACATTGCCAGTGCTGACCTTGTCAACTATCTCCTAATCACCGAGTCCATTGATACGATTATGCACTTTGCTGCACAAACTCATGTTGATAATTCCTTTGGTAATAGCTTTGAGTTTACCAAGAACAACATTTATGGGACTCACGTCCTCCGTCAAGCCTGTAAGGTCACCAGACAGATTAGGAGGTTTATCCATGTTAGTACAGATGAGGTGTATGGAGAGACAGATGAGGATGCTGTTGTAGGGAACCATGAAGCTTCTCAGCTTCTCCCAACAAACCCATACTCTGCAACGAAAGCTGGTGCTGAAATGCTTGTGATGGCTTATGGCAGATCATATGGTTTGCCTGTCATTACAACCCGTCTTCGCTCAATGGATACAAAACACCCATGTTTTAGCGCTGCGTGCAACGGCTCCTGGTGCAACAACAAGCACCAGTTTGACTTGGGGGGGTGGTGATTTAGTAGCAGTGGGTGGCAAAGTAGCTTTGTTACCCGGGACCGCGGATTTTTTGGTCCACCACATGAATGCTTTATAAATTCATTTTAGGTACTGATACTTCTGAAGGGCGTTCTATTTGCTCGTAGCTCTCGTTTGATACTTACTAAAGCAAATGAAGGGTTTCGTTTCCCTTGTGATGGACCTGGAAGAGGGGGAACATGTCAAGTATCCGCGTGGGATCATGTATTCTTAGGGCTATTCTGGATGTACAACGCAATTTCGGTAGTAATATTCCATTTTAGTTGTAAAATGCAGTCAGATGTTTGGGGTAGTATAAGTGATCAAGGGGTGGTAACTCATATCACGGGAGGAAACTTTGCGCAAAGTTCTATTACTATTAATGGATGGCTCCGTGATTTCTTATGGGCACAGGCATCCCAGGTAATTCAGTCTTACGGTTCTTCATTATCCGCGTATGGCCTCTTTTTCCTAGGTGCTCATTT
>Ga0268247_10000723_pt1 | contig 10720 bp, 8 predicted proteins | sample AgamicOrMae_FD_200245 | JGI IMG/M metagenome (GOLD analysis project Ga0268247, IMG submission 200245) | Agave microbial communities from Guanajuato, Mexico - Or.Ma.e (v2) (version 2) | ecosystem: Host-associated > Plants > Phyllosphere > Phylloplane/Leaf | place: Guanajuato, Mexico | collected... | reverse complement strand
GAAGCCCAAATGAAAGGACGCAAACGAATGCACAAAAGGCGGGCCAAACTTGAGGCTCGATTAGTTTTGATTTGATTTGCCAGCAAAGTTCCAAAAAAGTTGCGCCCAAATGCGCGCCTCTCAGACTCTCAGATTCTCTCCACTCGCCGCTGCTTCTCTTCCGGGCGGGCGTCTCTTCCGCCTTGGCTGGCGCGTCGCCCAAAGGCTCCAAAGGCGGACAGCCGAAAGCTGCAAAGCTGCGCAACTGGAAAGCCGAAAAGCCGAAGAGCCAAAGAGCCAGAGAGCCAGAGAGCCAGAGAGACAGACAGACAGAGAGACAGAGAAGCGGAGAGCCGAAGAGGCGAAAAGGCTGCAAACAATAAGCACAAGTCGGCGGCAAGGAATTTGCGCCCCTTTTTGGGCGGCTCTTCTCGGCCAGAATCCGGCTGACAGGCGCTAATTTGTCCACAAAAGTCTCCCACAGGCCCGCTGGGGCTCATTATTATTATTATTACTATCATGCTGGCCATTATTGGAGCGTGCCACTGGGTTGCTCGCAAGTCCGGCTCTTTGGGTGCTCTTTGGGCGTCCAAAAAGCGTCCCAAAAGTGCCCAGAAGGCGTCCAAAAAAGGCACAAGGTCCGGCCGAGAGTCTGACTTGCAGCTCTGCAGCTCGCCAGCTCGCCACCTACTCTGCACGCAAACCAAAACAAGACCTCCCTCGGCTCTGGTTTCTTGGCGCCACCGGAAGTGGAGGGTCGCCAGCGGGGAGCGAGCGGCAAAAGTGGGCGAGATAAGCTGCGGGCGGCGAGCAGTGAGGCGGCGCGGCGGGCGGGCGGCGCGTGGCCACGCAAAATGATACTGAGCTGGAGACTGGGGCGTGTGGGCGGCCGCTTTTGGGTTGGCGGGGTTGCAGTGGGCCCGCAGGAAACCATTGATCACCGATTGACAGTTGGCTGCGGCCGGCGGGAGACTGTGTGTTGCTGGATAGAGGCAGTGTGTTGCTGCATAGAGGCAGTGTGGTGCTGCACGAGAGACAGTCTGCGGGACGAGTGCGCGCAAGCAGTGCAGCGCCGCAGAGATGCAGCGCCAGAGGAAGACGCACACAGTGCGGCCCTATGGAACACGCAGTGCTCATTGTGCGCGGGGCGCAAATAATGATCTTGTCACTCGCAAGACCGTCTCGGCGGCGCTCACGGCCGCAGAAAAGGCGCCCCTTTTGGGGTGGCCGCACTCGCACGTCCGAGGCGAGCCAGGAGGCGCCCAAACGGGCCCAATATGGCACGCGCCCAGCCCAATTTGGGGCCCACCGGCGCGAGAAGTGCCTCCTTGTGTGTGCGGCCGATCAATCATGATCATCCACTTGGCCGCGGCCTGTTGGCGAGCCGCCCGCCTGCCTCTGTCTCTGGCCACCGCAAGCGACCACCTGCGCAAACTAATGAGCGCCCGCCGAGCCCAAAGACGTCTTGACATTCTTCTTGGGGGCGCAATGGAGCATTTTCGTCCCCGAAAGGCGCCAATTGTGCTCGCATGTTCGCCGCGATTATCGCGCCTCCTCTCTGGCCAGCTCGCCGCCGGCCGCCCATGAGAACCTTCCCATGACCTCGCCAGCAACTCAGCCAAGTCTGCCTAGCTCTCTGCTCTACACCACACACTAGACACAGTGACACAGACCAGAGAGTGGCCAGAGCTCAGCTCTGGCCACTCGCTGGCTGCCTGGCGAGCTGGCAAATCTAATGAATCGGAACCCACGAGCGAATGGGCCGCAAAAGAGTGGGAAAACAAGAGGCGGTCGTGTAATTTGCATGCTAATTGGGCGCCGGCTGGCCAGCCAGATGGAAGGAGCGGCATCAGCGTGTCTCTCTGTGTGTTGTGAGCCACTTGGCGCGCTCGCTCTGCTCTGCTTTGCTGTGCGCCGCCCGTGCACTGCAGTGTCAGGCAGTGCGACGCAGTGTGAGACAGTCTCTGTCTGCGGGCGCGCGTCTGTGCGTGGCGGCCAGTCTGCGCCTGAGACAAGTGTCGGCCGCCCTCGAGCGCCTCCTCTTGTGTCTTGTGTCTTGGCCCAAGACTCTTGGGCCGAGAGTCTTGGCAGAAGCAGCTCCTCTGCCCAAGACGGAGGGTGCACCCTGCAAAGCCCTGCAAAGGGCGCCACATCGCGCCCGGCAAACACCTATAAGCCGCCGCAGACTGTCCCCGGCGGCCCGTCACCGGCGGGCTCCCAAATCAAAACATGGCCGCCGATCAATCAAGCGAGCCACTTTTTTCCCCAAATTCCACCAGCGCCAGCCGGAAGGGCGGCCGGAAGTGGCGCATGGCCGACCTTTTGTCTCGAGCAATCGTCTGCTCGCTGGCTTGGCGGCCGAGCTGATGCGGCCAAGTGGAGGCGGCCGATGGACAGTCTGTGGCGGCGGATGAATGGCGGCGAGTCGAGGGGAGGAATTAGATCCAATTGGACCGAATTGGTTGGATCTAATCGAGTCGAAGCGAGTTTGAGTTCGAGCAAAAAGTTCTCCAATTGAATCGAATTGGATCCAACTTTTCGATGGAGAAAAGTTGGTTTCAACTGAGAAGCGCCAATTGGTGGCAAAATGGCGAAAAATGATCATCATCAAGTGGGCGCTCTGGATGAGTGGGCGAGATTGATCCGGCCGATTGGCGGCGAAAAGAGGGGGCGCATTTGGGGTTATTTGGAGGGACTTCAAACAGTCCTTAGCTCCGAGGGAGGTCCCTTTGGAGTGGCGCCAAGTGGGCAGGAGAAGAGGAGGAGAAACGGTGGCTGAATGAGAAGAGCAGCCGATTGGGAGCAGCCGCGCTGCCCAATGGGCCGGACACAGTGATCAGCGTGATGTCGTTTGTCTTGCTCTGGTCGCTCTGCTTTGGCTGCTTTCGCCGCCGAGAACGAGCTTTGAAGAGCACGAGAGACTGTCCATCGGTGTTGCTGGTGGCTCACTGCTTTTGCTTTTGGGCTGGAAATTGCTTGCGAGCTTGAAATTTAAAACCCACCCTCATCATCCTTTTCTTCCTCATCGTTTTCCTGCGGGCCAAAAAGCCAAAAAGCCGGCCAAAAGCAGTGCACTTTTCATGCGAAATTTCCTCCTCTTTCGGCTTCTGCAAATCTTTCACTTCTTTGGGCCCTTTTTTCTTTCTCTGCCTCTTTGGGCTCGTTTAGATGTTTAGATGTTGTCTGAAAAGCAACATTAAAAACAACAAGCGACGCCCAATTCAGTCTTGCTGCAACCACACACTTGCTGTTTCCATTACTCTTTGTTCTTCGTCGCTTCCAAGTCTAAGTGTGCCCTTCTCTCAATTTCGACTTTATTTCGACTGTATTTCGACGTTTATTCCAACTGGATTTCCACTCACATCACACAGCAGTCTACACAGTAGTCTGTAGTACAGTCTACAGACTGTAGACTGCGCTCGCAAGGGAAAAATGGGAGAAAAAAGAAGGGAAGAAAAATAAAACTAACTCAATGAGGAACATCCAAAAAGGGCCATTGCTTGTCTCTGATTCGGCTGCAAATTACCACAATCATTAGGAGGCCGCAAATATGAAACCAGAGGGACGAAAGAATGCCAGATAAGGATGGACAAGAGTCGCTCGTTTGGCTGCAATTGGATTGGAATTGGAGCTGGAGTTGCAATGAGTAGGAGAAGCAGAATTGGATTTGGAATCGGAATTGGATTTGGACTTGGCTTTTTCCAACTGCTGAAGCTTCTAGCTTGGAGCTTTGGGCTTTGGGCTTGGGTTTGAGCTTAGCAGTGGCGCCCAATTGTGCACGGGCGGTCACCAGAGAGTGTCTGTGTTGGGCGAGCGCAGTTCCCTTTGGACTCCAGTGGCTTGGAGCAGTGGCCATTTAGTGGCCAGTTGGTCGCTTGTTGGCGGCCAAAAAGCGCGGAGCAATATCATTTCGGGCCAGCTAAGGTTGGTTAAGGCTCAAAGAAGTGGCTGCAACAAGGCCCAACTGGATGGGCTAAGCTGCGGGAGAAAAACAAAGGAGAACAACAATGGACCAGCTCAAAAGTGAACAAACCTGAGCTCTAATTCCTGGCCGCTCTCGTGCACTCAGTTGGCCCAGTTGTGAGCGAGATCATTGAGCCAGAGACTGTGTGTCGCAATGGGAACATTCAATTGAACGCCGGCGAGAAACTGCACTAGAGACTAGGGAGACAAAGCGCAGCTAAGGGCCACAAAGGCCAATCGATTAGCCCAATTGATTGGCCTTTTTTGCCAAACACTTGCCCATTTGTGAGCCCCTTTTGGCGCCTCCACAAAGACGAGCAGAGTGCCCAAGTTTGAGTTTAGGCTTGAGCTTGAGCTTGGCTTTGCGCTTGTCTCTGAAGACTGGGATTGGAATTGAGCTGTTGGCGAGGGAGAAAAAGTGGACAAAGAGGCCACTTTTTGCGCCTTCTATTGAGCAAGCCAAGTTTGTCAACACACTTCAACAAACTTCTACACACTGCCTCCGATGGGCGCCGATCTGCCATCTCTCAACTTCCGTCTTGGGGGCCCATTTTTGGGCAAAAAACGATAATAACACCGGCCCTTAGGAGTGGGCGGAAGAGGCGCCAATGCGGCGGCAAGTCTGTGCCTAATGTTGGCTGGGTCTTGGCAACCATTTGGGGGCGACTAGGAGTTGCCGGCGAGCTAGTGAGTGAGCTAGTGAGTGAGTGAGTGACTGGAAGGGCAGACGACTGGCAAGGCCGATTTGGGGCCCTCATGTTGCGGGTCGAGCAAGTTGGGGGCGCCCCCAAGTTGCTCGAGCGAGAAAGAGCAGAAGTAAGAGAGAGAGCAGAAAGAGCAGGCCGGAAGCGGAGCAGAAGAAGGAGCACAGGGAGGCCATAAATCAAAGCTCTAAGCCTGTTTTTTCCTTGCAAACTGGCGCCCGCTTATCTGGGCGCCCATTTCGCCACTCACGCGAGCTCCACTGCTGCCCAAAAGAGCAGCACCTAAGGTCGCCCAGTTAGCAGTTAGCAGCATTCGGACCTGCTCGGCTTGCTTTGGGCCAGACTTGCTCTTTGGCTAGGCGGCCCAAAAGAGCAACAACAGAGCAACAACAACAACAACAAAGAGCCAGAAGGGCGGAAAAAGTGAAAAAGTGAAAAAGACAAAAAGTAGAAGAAGAGTTTCGAACCAGGAATTTCACGCCATTGTTTTCCCTCAGCTTTGGGGCCGCACCAAAGTCGCACCAAAACCGGCCCAAAGCTAAGCGAGAACGTCTAAAAGCCGCCCTCTTGACCACTGGGCAGGAGTGGCCGCCCAAAGTGGAGGCTCTGCTCCAATTTTCGTCTCGCTCGAGACTGGATAAAAATTAATCCAAACCCGCGCGGAGCCAAAGGGCAGCCGCCGAAGACTAACTCTGAGGGGCAGCCCAAGCGGCGAACTGGCCGATTTGGCGCCGACAAAACTGACCAGCGGCCAGTTGGCGCCACTGGTCAGCCGCCAATCCTTAGCTCTGCCTCTAAACACAAGCACAGAAGCACGTCCGAAGGGCAACACAGGACAGAATAGAACAGAATGGGACACAGACTGGCCCACAACTGGCGCACAAACTGCGGCCGGAAACTGGCGAAACAAATCCAACGCAAGCCACTTGCATCGCAAACGTTTTGGCTAAACGAGCACTTCCGGGCCCGCTCGAGCTCTTCCGGCTTTGGAGTGAGCGTTGAGGTGGCGCATTGTTTGTGGCGTCTGCCTTTTCTCTGCTACAGTCTCTCTCTCGCTCAGTTTCCGACGCTTAGGGCTGCTGGCTGGTGAACGTTAGACTAGAGAAATCGGTCCCACTCGCAAATGGCCGCCAGCAGAGACAAGGACTGGCCCAGTTGCGCCCACTTGTCCAACTGCTCGTTTCTCTTCTTCGGCGGCCAAACTTTGGGCCCCAACTTGCGCCTCTTTGTCGAGGGGGCGCAAGTTGGCCCCAAAGCCAAGCCCAAACAAGTGCAAGTCCGGCAAACCCAAAGCTCGACTTTGGGCCAACCAAAGACAAGGCCCAAGAGAAATGGCCGAACGCTTCTAACTGGATTAATTCCTCAAATGGGAGGCGCTAATCAGCTGGCCGGAAGCGCAAAACTCAGTCTGAGCGTCCAGTTCGATTGCAGCCTCTCTTTTCGGCACTTGGACGCTCATTTGGCCATTTGGACCTTCTGGCTGGAAGACCATCTCGCGCGCGCAACTCGCTTCGGATGCGCCCATTTGTTTGGTCTTCATCGGCCCATCTCAGTCTCTGTTTGCTCGATCGTTTGCCCAAAGGCGCCCCAAAGGCACCCCAAAGGCGCTCTGAAGGCGCCACACACAACTTTGGGCTCTTCCGCCGGCGAAAAGTTGGAGAGCAAAGCAGTTGGTCGCTTCCGGTCAGGGGAAAATAAGCGTTGGAAGTGCGGCGTTAGAGAGTAGGTGTGCTGAGAGGGTGCGAGTTGGCCGCTTTTGGCGAGCGGAAAATCGACAAATTGAGAAATTGGGAAATTGAGAGATTGAGAGATTGAAATTGAGTCAAGAGAAAACGGGAGCCGGCGAGTGGCCCTTAGAAGCAGTCCATTGTTTTGCCTCTGTCTTGTCAATCTCGCCTCTGAGTCGAGCAGAGTAACCAGCTCGAGGAAAGTCTAGACAGAAGGTGGCTGAATTTGGAGTTTAGAAGTTAAGAAACTCTGAAGTTTAGACTTTGGAGTTTGCGGAAAGTTTCAGAGGAGCTGCTCGAGCTTAGGTGGCGGAGGAGGAAGACAGATTAAACCATCAGCGAGCGGCCAGAGCAAACAAACTGCGGCCGAGAACAATGTTTTCGTTTCCGCCCCACTTTTTGCCTTCCCGCTTTCTCGAGACTGTCTCTGGACGGTCGAGAAGAAGCGTCTATGTGAAGACGCTCTTCTGGCAGGTTTTCTTTTCCTGCCAGAAGACTGTCTTTCCTTCCTTTCCACTCGCCACTCGTCACTAACCGCCGACCACTGTCCAGCGTCCAGCTTTTGGGGCAGAAGATGAGAAAAGTGAGGGAGTCATTGTGTTTGGCGGCTTTCCGGCCTGCACGTCAAACAAACAGATCGCTGGCCGCAACTTGGGCGACACAACTTTGACAGGTGAGCGCGCGAGATTGAAAACAATTAGCCCTTAGCTTGGGCGGTTTGTCCACTTTGTCTCGCTGGCTGGAAGATGGAATTTTTTTCCTTCTTGCGTCCGGCCAGTTTGGCCAACTTTCTCAACTCTGCCGCTTCTTTGAATCTGCTTCTCGGCTGCTCCTTCTCGACTGCTTCTTCTCGGACGCCTGCTGATGGTTAGTGTGAAAAAGGTGGCCCAGAGGAGAAGGGAAAGAGCAGAAGGTGGACAAAAGTGGGGGAGAAAAAAGAGGAGAAAAGTGGAAGAAGAGAAAAAGGGAAAAAGTAGCCCAGACAGACAGAGTGTAATGGAGACAGAATGTAATAAAGCTGCCCCTTTGTTTTGCTGGCCGGCCACTCCAATTAGGCGCCCGCACGAGAAAGCCTCCCCTAAGGTCTCGCTCTTAAGGTCTCGCTCCTAAGGTTCGGCCCCACGAGAGCGCTTATTTGCGCCAATTTGCCGCCCGGCCGCAACGGCTGCCCACTGGCTCGTGTTTCACTGTGGCCACTTTTCCAGCTCCTTGTGGCTCCCCTTTGGCAGCCACAGAGACACTCACTGGCCGCAATCTCAACTCTAGTCTGTGTCTCTCTTTCAACTGAAGACAGTCTGTTGCGAGCGGAAGCAAGCCTCTTCCACCATTTTGGCTCCAGTTTGCAGTGCGCAGTTTTCAGCAAAATTGCAAAAGGCCACGAAATTGCAAAGGAGCACAAGTCGAACTTCCTCCCCCAGACAGTCTCTTCTGCCTCTCCTCATCTCTCCAAACTCGAAGCTGCTCGCCCAAAGCCCCACAGACACTCTCTGGCCCGTTTTGGCGCCATTGGAACTTCCAAACTGGCGCACATTTGGCCCAAAATGTCTCCCTCTTGGCCCACAGGAAGTGGCGCCAAAATTGCATCTTGCAATTCTGACTCTCAACTCTTGCAGGAAGGGAAACACTTGCCAGCGGGCGGAAGTGCTTGTTTCAACTCGCTCCACTCCCCCAGAGACACTCTCTGGATCAAGGCCGCAACCTCGCGCGGCTTGTCCCATCGGTCTGGCCAAAGCAGAGGCCAAAAGCAGAGGCCAAAGGCAGACTTGAAAGCAGAGCCAGAAGGCCCCTTTTGACTTTGCCTCTGGCCTCTAAACTCTGTGCTTAGCTCGTGCCAAGTTGTCTCGCCAAACTGGCAAGACTCTACATTCTGCGACATTGTTTGAGTGAATAAGAAGGCCCTCAAACTCGAAACAAACCTCCTGCGGTACTCACCTTTGGCCTGGGCAAACGTGACCATTTTGCGCCCCTTCGAGTCCCCAAAGTGGAGCCCAAATGGGAGCATCTTATCGAGCAGCCAGAGCGGCGGACTGGCGGCCAGCAGCAGGGCGGAGCTTAGGGCGAGTGGCGCCTCGCTGAGTGAGCCAAACGGCCCCTTGTCTGTCTGGGCGAGCTGGTGCCTTTGGGGCGTTGTTTCCCATTCGCCGAGAATATCACAAATCAATTGCACACAAACGAGCGCAAAGGCGAGCCAAACTCTGCTCCTCGCGCGCTGCAGACTGTCTCTCGGCCGCTGGCGCCCCAGACTGCTCGCCGCCATGGCCGCCTCCACTTCCGGCCGGGCGCCAAGCTCGCGACGTGCAATGCTCGCCCTTAGCTCTGGGCCGTCTTGGTGAGGCCCCAAGTGGAGCGTCTGGGCGAGACGCTTGTCGTGCACTACTGACTGTTGCTGTTCGTCTTCGGGCTTGACGCTGGCTTGTTGGCCTGAGGAAAACTGGCCCAATTTGTCCGATTGTTTCTCAACTGTCTCAACTGTCTTAACCTTGTCCAATTCGTCTAATCTTTCGTCTAATTTCTCTGCTTTGTCTGGTTTGTTAAATTTCTCAACTTTCTTGAATTTCTCCGATTTCTCGCCAACTTTTGGCCCGATTTCCGCTCTCTGTGGCTCACGAAGCTGTGCACTTGGTGCAGGTTGCGAAAATTGGCAAGATGGGCAATTAGACAGTGGTGCAAACTGGCGGCCCACGCTTAGCTGTGGCGCCTCCTGCGCAGTTGAAGCTGTGTGGCCAACGGGCGACAAGAAGCGCCGCTTGTTCCACTCGCGCGTGTGGCCAGCCCTCGTCTTCAGCTCCCAACTGGCCGCCAAAGGAGCAGCAAAAGTCGCCTCCATCATGCACACTAACTAGTCACTCAACTCAACCTACTCTCACCTTTCTGCTACAGACTGTCTCTTTCTCTTTAAAGTGGCCAACTTTGCAACAGTTTGCAGCAATGAAATAGTTCAATCCAAAATGGCTTATCTGAAATGATTTCTCTGCAATAGTTTCTGTCTCTGAAATGGTTTACTTGAACCAGCTTGCGGCCCAATTGCGAGCTTGCGGCCAGCTCTGCTTCACTTGCGGCCCACAGACTGTCTTCGGTGTTTGTGTGGCCCTTTTGTGCAGTGTTTTTATTGTCGGCCAACAAAGGCGATCATCTGGCTGATTGTGGCTCGAAGCTGTCCTCTTGTTTCTCTCTATCGTTTGTCTTCTCGGCTTGCTTGTTGCTCGTCGGTTGCTCTTGTGTGGCTTGAGATGGTCGCTCGCTCGTTGCTCTTTGCTCGTCTCGGCGCCGATTGGGCTCTTGTCAGCGCTCGTTCGGCCGGGCCTGGAAGAGTTGGCACCAGAGCTGAGGGGCGGCGCTTTTTGCTGATCTTGGGGGTTAAGTTTTGGGCGATTTTTGGCGATTTTTGGCGATTTTTTGAACGGTAGCCCAGAATCGGCGGGCCAGAAGTGGAGAAAGAAATGAAGAGGCGCACAGGCAAAGTGCAGAGGCGCGGCCAAAGTCTGGCGCTTTGTGCGTCTCTCGTGCGTCTGTTGTGCGGCTGCGTGCGCGCAAGAAGCGCCGCTCGTGCGTGGGTGCAGCTCCACACAGTCTCTGTTTCGTGCACTTCTCGTGCTTTCGTGCGCCTTTTGGGAGCCTTTTGAGCGCCTTTTGGGCCATTTTTTTTTGACTCAAACGCCCAACTGCGCATGCCCACGACAAGCGTCGCCCACCTTTTTCCGCCCAACGACCAGCAACGCCGCCCCGTGTCCACTTTATCAGATGCCTTTGTCTCCAAACTGGTCGCCCAGCAGAAAACAAACACTCCTCCTCGCCGCAATCTCCCCTCCATCTTGGCGGCCGCCCGCCCAGCCTGGCCCTAATCTGGCCCGCTCGTCGCCCCCAGATTAGCCGCAAAGGTCTGCCCGCGAGCTCCAAGTGTGACTGTGTGCCGGCGGCCTTTGTTGCGCCAGCGAGTATCAGCTGGAAAGAGTATCCAAAGCGAGCGAGACAGTCCAAACTTTGCGCTCCAAAGTATCAAGCGCGAGCCTCAAACGAGGCTGCCCACTCGCTCAGGGCGACAAGGCGACGAAAAGACAAGCCAGAAGGCGCAACCCGAGCCGGCCGCGCGAGTTGCAGTCAGCAGATTGCGGACAACAGTCTGCGGACAACAGTCTGTCGGCCCACTCGTCTGGCCAGCAGAGAAGTGGCGCATCTGGCTGATGTATAATTAATTGTGTGCCGCACTTCGCCGATCGGCTTTCCGCCCGCGCCAGACACACAATCTGCGAGCCAATCTGAAGCTCAATCTGAAGCTCAGATCGAGCTTCCAATCGGCGAGCTCCAAGTGGCGAGCTCGAAGTGGTGAGACTCGCTGACGCATCCCAG
>Ga0268247_10000722_pt1 | contig 10732 bp, 3 predicted proteins | sample AgamicOrMae_FD_200245 | JGI IMG/M metagenome (GOLD analysis project Ga0268247, IMG submission 200245) | Agave microbial communities from Guanajuato, Mexico - Or.Ma.e (v2) (version 2) | ecosystem: Host-associated > Plants > Phyllosphere > Phylloplane/Leaf | place: Guanajuato, Mexico | collected... | reverse complement strand
GCTCAATCGGGCCAGCTGGCCAGATTGATGGCAAGCCTTAAGATCTTAATGTATCCTTTCCAGCCAATTGGGAGGAAAGAAAATGGGAGAAATGGAACAACACTCGCTCGGGAGTTTAGAGCTAGTTAAATGGTCAAAACTGAAAGTTTCTGGATGATTAAAAGTTTTCGAAGTTTGAGTTTTGAAGTTTTCGAAAGTTTCTGGCAAAGATACTCTTTTGTTGACATTTCTTTATTGTTTCCGCCGCCGACTCGCCACTTTAAGCGCCCCTTTTTCTCAATAGAGACAACACAAACTGACGCGGGCAAGCTCGGCTGGAGCAGAAGATGAATTCGTTTTGCATTTTGCCCAAAGTTTGTCTCTTGGACTTGGTGCTCAGAAATTAATCGGCCTAATCAATCGTGGAACAGTTGTGGCCCCCATTTGAGTGCTATGCAAAACAGTTTACCTTCCAGTTGCTTACAGTCTCATCTCGGATCCTAATTAGGAAGAGCCATCTCCTAAGCTTCGTCCATTGGAACACTTGTAACATTCAACAATTGGAATCCATTGCAAACGAATCATTGCAATTCCACAACTTCAATGAGAATAATAATAATGATCAATAGCAATCAGTAGTAATCAATTGTAATCGCGCCTCAATAATTAACTGCGAGCCTGAATTCCAATAACTGCAAACTATTTGATCAATGGGAAATAATAATAACCAATTTGGTGAAATTTAATCTCAATCTCAATTTTAATTTAATTCAATTTAATTAATTAATAGAAACTTCTTTTACGAGCTGCTCTTCCTACTGGATGTTGGAAGCTGAGCAAGTTTTTTATACATCGCAGAATTGATAAACCTTGGATATGAGTCGCGATGCATTAGGGTGTAGATTTGTAGCTGTGCCTCATCAAAAATATTCGAAGTAGGTTTCTTGATATTATTATTAATTATATCACGAACTCGCGAGTCTAAGCTGACCTGTTTTTGTTCAATTGTTTGTTTGAGTTGAATAAAATGGTTGAATAAATGGAAAGTTTGGATGAAAGTTTGATCAATCATTTGCACTAGTTGGTTTTTCCTTATGGTTCTTCTTGTACATCAAAGGTGGAACATTGATGAATAAAATAGAAAGAATAAAAAGAATAGATTTAACCTCAAATACTAAACTAAAAGATAAATGAACTAAAAGGGCTAACCAAACTCTAACACCTACCTCTTTGGATGAAAGTATGGAGATATAATCTTCGTAAATATCTCTGGCTTTAATTGCTATCATTTTGGAATCCCTTTCGGCCTTGAGCTCCTCGCAGGCGGTCCAGAATAATATATTCTCCTCACTATATTCGCACCGAAGGAAGTCCTGGAAGACCTTGCGTCCATCGTTGCATTTCATTAGCCTATCAAAAGACTCGGCCCACGATCGGATTTCTTCCAAAGGAACACTGTTTGGGTGAATTTGGTCAATTTTGTGAATTTTGAGCAGATTTTTGGAAAAATTAGCACAATTTTGCCCAAATTTGGACAGTTGAAGAGTGAAAGTTAGTGTCTTGTTGCTTTCGTGTGAACTCATTTGGAGCCAACTTATTCGGAGTGAAATTTGATGCTCGTTGGCGACAACTTACTTTGGAAGTGAAGGGCACTTGCCCGATGGTGAGCCCGCTGGATGTTCCGAAACTGGCTTGGAAAGCTGATTTCTGGCATTCACGTTCCGCACGGACAGTCTGTTTGTTTGTTTTGCGAGAGAGAGTTTTCACACAGAAAAGTCGGACAAAAAGTTTGCTTCGAATTAGCAATATGAACTAGTGCAGTCAGTTGGGGGTCAATTTGGGACACCTAATCTCATCAGAGCTGTGGGCTCTCTGAAAAGGGAGCCCACAAGGTGAGGAACTGCTGCAGAGAGTGGGCCAGATTGGTGCACACTGAGAGAGAGAGAGAGAGGCGGCAGGAAATAGATAAACAATGGCCGGGGGTGTCCAATTAGTGGGGCAACCTTGAGGATACTTACGCGGAACAAGGACAACAACAGCACCAACAAAGTCGACACCGCCGCTCGGCCGGCATGGAACCCTTGGTGGCGCCAACCGTTCGGCTGACACTCTGTCTGAGTGGACGATTGGGCGCAGCTTGGTGCTGCTGGTAGGCCGTGGGCGAGGCCATTGGGGGACTGTTGTCGGTGGCCGCCGGCGAGTTCGCCTGGCCAGAGGGGCCAGTGAGTGTGCGGGCGGCCAAGTGTGGCCGCTCGGGCTCGGCAGGCTTGGGCTCCTCGTGGTTGCTAATTAACTCGGGCCCGCTGGCGGCCGCACTGAGGCGCCTGGTGGTCGCCTGCTGGCCGGCCGAGTGGTCGCGCCGCTCGCCCTCAGGCCGCTCGCCAGCCCCGGCCGCCAGCGGGCCCCCGTTGGCCAGTCTGCAGCCGGCCGACTGGGCCAGGGGCGCAGGCACGCTCGGCTCCTGGACCGGAAGCGGCTCGCCTTTAGCTTGGGCGCTCGGGCGCCGCTCGTTGGGCTGTCTCCTCTCGGCGCCAGTCCCCAGGTTCGGGAGGTCCAGGGCCGTCGAGTCGGGCGGCGAGCTCGACGCGTCCAGCGCGCTCAGAGGCAGGCCATTGGTCTGCCCCGCCAGCTGCGTGGACGGCCCACAAGACGCCTCCTCACGCCTTGCCAACCGCTGCTGCTCGCCCACCGCCAGACTGGCCCTGCGCCCACTTCCGGCCGCTCCTCTCGACTCGAGCTCGCGCGGCTTCTCCTCCGCGGTCTCCAGCTGCCTGTTGTCGCCCGAGGGCGCCCCTTCCGGCGCTGGCTCGTCGGTGGACATTTGTTTGACCAGTTGCGCGCCCGCCGGCCGCCCCTCGTCCCCACCGACTTCCTCGAGAGCCGCCCCTTCCGGCTGGCCTCCCACCGAGCTGGCCAGCGCCGTCTTGCTGGCCGACTTCTGTCTGCTCCTCAGCTTGTGGCGGTGGTGGCTCGAGTGGGCGTGCGAGTGGCCGTGGTGGTGGTGCGAGTGCGAGTGGGCGTGGGAGTGCGAGTTGTGGCCCGCATGGTGCCGGTGGTGATGCGAGTGGTGGTGGTGCGCATGAGAGTGAGAGTGCGAGTGAGAGTGGCCAGACGACCTCACCTGCGCCTCCTCAGCTCCATTTCCAGACAATAGAGACTGCGAGCCGCCCCCTCGCCCCTCCAGCTGGGTGGCCGAAGAGTGGTGGGCGTGGCCGTGGCTGTGGTGGGCGTGGTGATGGTGCGGGTGGTGCGAGTGTGTGTGGTGCGAGTGGTGGATGCGCGCCTGCTTGGAGCCCGTCCGAGGCAATGGGGCCTGAGTTTGAGTCTGACTCTGGCCATTATTCGACTGACTCTGGCCCCCCTCGGCCGACGACAAGGGCGCCTGGCTCGCCTGCGGGCAGCACGAGGCCGCCACGCCCCCCTGGTTGTTGTTTTCCTGCAGCGGGCGGCACTTGTGCAGCTCGTGGCTGGTGGCGTCCCCCCGCGCCTGCTCCTCTTCCGGCCGCTCCTCGTCCATCTCCGTCTGCCTGTTCTCCTTGTTCTCCTTATTATTATTATTTTCTTTGTTCGCTGCCCCCTCAGCCTCGCCTTTCACCACCGCCGCCGGCCTGCTGCTGCCCACGTCCAACAGGAGCCGCTTCCGGTGGCTCCGGTGGCACTGGTGATGGTGGTGGTGCGAGTGGTGCGAGTGGTGGTGGTGCGCGTGGTGGCCGTGCGAGTGGCCATGCTGGTGCTGATGTTGGTGCTGATGTTGATGCTGGTGGGAGTGTTGCTGGCTGTGTTGGTGCGGCTGAGAGTGGGCGTGGGAGTGGGAGTGGGGATGAGAGTGAGAGTGGACGTGGTGGTGGTGCGAGTGCGAATGCGAGTCATTGAGGCGCCTCATTGGGCCCTGCCCTTCCTGCTGCTGGTCCGCAACTTCCTGTTGGCCACCCGCGCCACTTCCGGCCTGTTGCTGCTCCCCGCTGGCAGTCTGTTCGGGGTCTCCATTCGGTTGCTGCTGCTGCGACAAGTGGGCGGCTCCCCCTCCGCCGGAAGTGTTCCCTTGGCCCGTCTGGTGGGTCGAACCGTTGTCGCAGTTGCTCTGCGCCCTGCCGGCCTCGTCCATTTGTTTCTCTTGGTTCGGATTCTTGATTTGGCCTAGTTTTTGATCATGAGTGTTCGCTGAGGTAGACGAGCTCGGCGAGCCGCTCGACTGGGCGCCCAAACACGCCTGCTTGGCCCCCTCGCCGCCCGCAGACTCTCCGCTCTGGAAGTTGTGGGCGCCACCCACTTCCGGCCGGGCTGAGTTTCCTCCCCTTAGGGAAGCTTGCATGGAGTTGGCGCTTTCTGCACAGTTGGCAGCTTGGCCGCAGTTTGCACCACTCTCTTCCAGCTCTTTCTGCCCACTCTCCTCCTCCTGGCCGGCCGCCAGCTCGGCCTGTTGCTGCTGGTCGAGCGGCTCGTGGTGGTGATGGTGGTGGTGGTGGCGATGGTGCGAATGACCATGCGAGTGGCCGTGCGAGTGGCCATGCAGGTGCGAGTGCGAGTGGGCGTGCGTGTGGGCTCCGTTTGGGGGCGCGTGATGGTGGTGGTGGTGATGGTGGTGGTGGCGATGGTGGCGATGTGAGTGCGAGTGCGAGTGATGGTGAGGCGCCGGGCGAGCTTCCTGCCCACTGGCCAGCTCTTCCGGCCCAACTTCGAGCCCGTTTTCGTCGAGATTCGTCCCGGAAGTGGTGGGGCCGCTCACGCTGGTCCTGTGCTTGTTGTGGGCGTGATGGTGGTGGTGGTGGTGGTGGCGTCTGCAGTGGTGGTGGCCGCGCGTCTGTTTCGATCTCCGCTGCTGGACACTGGCGCCGGATGTCTTGCAGTTGGTCTCGATGTTGTTGTTGTTGTTGTTATTGTTGTTGTTGCTGCTGTTGTTGCTGGTTCCATTGTTGCTGTTCACCTTTTCAGTGCTCTCTTGTTGCATTTCCTCTCTGCCCTCCTCGAGCTGGGCCGCCTCTTCTGGGGGCTCCTCCTTGACGTTCCTCTCTTGCTGCCCCTCGTTTGTTCCATTTCCAGCTGGTTCAGTTGCATTTCTCCTTCCAATTTCCTCTTCAACTTGGTTATTGTTGTTGTTGCTATTGCTGTTTGTGTTTTTGTTGGCTGAGGTTGTTGTGCTTGTGGTGGCGGTGCTTGTGGAGTGCTCAATGTTCTGGTTGCTTTCATTTATTGACTCGCTACTACTCTTTGGCCTGCAGGGAAGCATAGTTGAGTTGGTCGAACTTGGTGTCAGATCGATCAAGCTTTCAGTTGTCCTTGTGGTCGGCTCGTTGCGGCCTCATTGCGCCACACAAACGGCCCTCCTTTTTCGGCCCACCTTTTTCGGCCCCTTCTCCTAGTGGCCCGCAACTCAGCCTGGCCTCTTCCTCTTCTCTTCTCCAATTTCTTCACTGATTCTTCCTCAAATATACTTCCTTTTAAAATTTATAGTCCAAGAAGCTTGCACTTCTATAGTCCCATCAGACTTGGTTAGTGAATGGCCAAAGTGCCGGAATTGGAAACTCTGCTTTGGAATAAGAAAATCTAGAAATAATTTAGAAATAATCTAGAATTTAGAAATAATTTAGAAACAGTTTAGTAGAAATAGTTGAGAAATAGTTTCACACTCGCTGAGCACTTGCAGAAAATACTTGGCCCTCTATTTGCTTTGCCTGGCCTAAAGTCGCCCAAAGTAACTCAGCGGCCAATTCATATCAAGACTTGTGATAAAGAAACTTGTCTGGCTAGCTTGCACCAATTAGTAATAGTAATCATAATTGTATTGATGATAATAATAAGAATAGATAAACAATTGTGGAAACTTGGAGGTAGAAAAATACCAATGAACATGCTCTTTTCCGACTGACTTTCTTCTGTACAATGGATGAGGCTTTCAACTTTCAGGCACCCAATTTGAGTGCAATTAATGTGTTTAATTCTTAATCTAAGGGAAGGGGGCCTAAAAATCATAATAGTAATCACTGCTGCTGCAAAATGGTTGTCAAGCAAACGCAACTATAGCAGTGTTTTTGTGTCTATCTGCTGAGCGTGTGCGGCCAACTGTGTGTCCGTGTGTCTGCCTCTCTCGCTTGGCGCCTCCCGTGGGTGCGTGCGTCTGTGTGTGCGTCTGCGAGCCGATGGGCCACAAGGCAGCCCAAGAGAACAAGCGAGCGAGAACGAGCAAGAGAGAGAGAGAGAGAGAGAGAGAGAGAGAGAGAAAAGGAGATAGAGAGCGAGAGACTGCCAGCAGAAGGGGCCCCCAACGACACCGACATGCATGGTCGCACGCAGTGGGCCAGCTCCTTGGCGAGCTAGCTGGCCGGCCCGAGTTGTGCGCTGGCCGGAGCTCGAGGCTCAACGCTCGACGTTGGGCGCTCGACGTTGGGCGCCCCAAGCTGGCCGCTGGCCGTCCGGCGCTAAGGCCCGAAGCTGGCGGCGCTGGCGCGCTCCAGCAAGCTTGCGCGCCTCTGCGAGCGGGGGCGCTATGCTCTCGTGCACACCCGCGAAGCTCCTTGCATGCATCCATTTGGGCGCCCCTTTGCACTGTCTCGCTCTAACTCTCTCTAACTCTCCCACTCTCACCCTCTATCTGTCTTTGTGTCTGCGCGGCTCGAGCGAGGCGCCGCTAAGAGGGGGGGGGGGAGCCTCGTTTGGAGCTCGGTGGAGATTGGCGAGACGGGCGAACTGGTGGCAAGATTGGACGGGAACGGCTCGTCCAATGGCTCGCGCTGGCCCAGTGCGGAACCCTGTCTCTGCCCGTCCTCTTGGGCGCCTCTGTGTGCGCGCGGCCAAATGGATAAGAGTCTGGAAACTGGAATTGATACTGCGCCTCCTTTATTTACAACCGGCGAGCGAGCGAGTGGGGCGCCTTCGCGCCCGGCTGGCAAGCCGCCGCCACTCGGCCAGCGAGCACTCAGGCGACTCGACTGCTCGCCGTCCGTCCTAGTGGCTCCCGCTGGTCCCCTGTCGCCCCCATTTGGGTCTCGATCCGTCGCGCTTCCCTCCGAGTTGGCCGGCCGGCCGACGAGCAACTGGGCGCCCAGAAGACCAGCCCGAGCGCACCAGCTCGGCCGCCGCCAAGCGCCGCCCGCCCGCAAGTGGCCGCCGACTTCCACTGGCCGCCCACTCGGCCACTCAGGCCGCTAATGCGCCCATTGTTGTGCCCGGCCGACGCTCATTATTGCGCCTCTTCTTGCAGGGCCCCTCTCGCTCTCACTCCTCGCGGTCTGGCCCGAAATCGTTCTCGTTGCTCGACGCCGAGGCCAGCGCCCCCGCCGCCCCACTGGCGCCTCCTCCAGCGCCTCCTCCAGCGCCTCCTCCAGCGCCTCCTCCTGCGCCTCCAGCTCCTCCGGCGCCTCCAGGAGCTCCCCCAGCAACTCCGGCTCCCCCGGCGGATCCCCCGGCGGCGGCGCCCGCCGAGCTCGTCTGGCCGCCCGTCTTGGCGCCGCCTCCCTCCTGGCCCTCGGCCAGCTCCTCGTCCCTGTCTGGCACAATGACGCCCACGTTCTCCCAGTACTTGCGCACCACGTTCTGCCAGTGGACCACCTCAGTGATTTGCCTGATTCCCTGGGCCGCAATGGTGGCCTCGTTCAGCTGGCTGATGGAGGCGGTGCGCGAGTTTGGCCGCGCAAACAAACTGGCCGGCTGTCTGCTTGCGAGCAGCAGACCTCCCACGCCACTTCCGGGCCCACTTCCGGCCCCCAGAGGGCGCCCAACTCCCGCAACGCCGGCGATGATCTGCTCGCTGGTGTCCGACTGGTGCGAGCCGCTGGCCAGACTGGCGCCGCTCGGCCGGCCACTTGTTGTGGAGGGGCGGCCGCGCTGGTTGCTCGAGGAGCTGCCCGGAAGTGGGCCACTCGAACTGGAGGCCCTCGAGCTGGCCATCCTGGTCTCTAGCTGGCGTCTGGCTGCCACGCGCGGCGTCTTGCTCATCCAAATGTTGGCCGCCCGCACGGCAGCCTCGCTCACGCTTGCCTTCCGGTTGAACGCGGCAATGGCCATCTTCTCCACCTTCTGTCTGGCCGCCTGGCGCCTTCGCCACTCTCTATACAAGTCTATCCAAATGCCCATCAGCAGAATGAGCGGCGAGGGAGTGGGCGAGGTTCTGATCATGTTCCTGATCAGCTTGGCGCGGCCGAACTTCCACTCGATGTCCGAGCGGGCCTCGATTCGCTGGTAGGTGTTGGACATCATGGCGATGAGAAGGTTGATCAGAACGACCACAGTGATCATCATGTACACCCCAAAGACCAGCTTCATGATCACCTTTGAGAAGGCTGGACTCGAGTGCATGGGCGGCATGAAGTCGGGTTCGACGAGGCCGAAAAGCGAGTAGAACAACATCTCGAAGGTGAACAGCGGCGACTGGAACTCAAGGCCAGTGGAGGGCAACTGGTTTGGCGGAAGTGTCAGCTGCGGCTGCTTGATGCTCGTTGCAGTTTGTCCTCCTTGTGCTCCGTGAGCTGCTTGTGCTCCTTGTGCTCCGTGTCCAGTTTGGGCTCCACCATTTTGGCCTCCATTTGGGCCCACCAACTCGGTGCTGGTCTGCCACTCGAGCGGCTCGAAGACTGGCGCGTAGATGGCGCTCACGTGAAGCGAGAAGCCGACCAGAAAGATGCCCATGATCACCAAAAAGCGCATCATGTCCTTCATCAAGTCCTGGATGATCACGGCCCAGGGCCCGAAAAGGTGGTGGAAGGTGAGGAAGTTGAGAAATTCCACAAAGGACAAGAGCAGGACGAAGGCAAGGAGTTGGTTGCGGGCAAATAAAACGTAGGGAATTGAGTCGCTGGTGTGGAAGAAGAGCAGTCCAATGAGGTGGACGAAAATGGCTATGAAGCCGATGAGCAGATTGACCAGCTTGATGGAGCCGAAACCCGCCTTGTCGGGCGGATTGGACATGGTGGTGGCGAGAATGCCGCAGAACCAGAGCAGGAGGAACCACTCGTGGAAGGGGGGCACAAGGTTGGTCCACCTGTAGATGGGCAGCCAGGGGTTGATGATGGTGATGACGAGGAGGAGGATGAAGAAGACGTGCGAGACTAGGTAGGACATGAACTTGATCACTGGAATGGTGGCCATTCGGTGCCCGGCGGGACAGGAAACGGCCACCCAGAGAGGTGGGCAGCAGAGGAAACCAAAGCAGAGGAGGACAAACTTCCAGGCGGGCCAGTTGAGGGAGCCAATCCAGACGTCGCTTAGGTAGCGTTGCACTGAGTGTTGGGAGACCACGTCCTTCCGGTCGAGCTCGATGAGCACGTCGAGGAACTCGATGTGGTTCCGGTCGTAGGACTTGAGCAGGGCCGTCGACTGGTTCATGCTGGCCACAATGGTCAGCAGATCGGTGGCCACCTGGTCGCAGAGGTCGCGCGCAATCACCAGGTCGCGAGCCCGGTCTTTGTCCTTTTCGATGAGAGTCTCGTAGCACTTGGCTAGCTTGACGGCGATGTCGATGGGGGCGGCGTTGTTGATTAGGATGAACTCCTGGATGGGCCGGTTGGCGTGCTGCTTGCTGCAGGCCATCAGGTCGATCAGAAAGGTCTTGTCCTGCATGAGGTCCATGGAGTCGTGTTCCTTGCGCAGCAAATAGCTAAGCACTTGCTTGTGGCCCGCGGCGGCCGCCATGCAAATGGGCACCCGGCCAGTCTCGCAGGTCATGGTGGGATCGGCGCCGCTCTCCACGAGCAGTCGCACCACCTCCAGGTAGCCGTGCTTGGCCGCGTGGTGCAAGGGGGTCCAGCCGCGGTCGTCCTGGAAGTTGATGGGCGCCCCCTGGCCAATGAGCAGGCCCACCATGTCTCTGTGTCCGTGGGCGGCGGCAAAGTGGAGCGCCGTGCGCCCATGCTTGTCCGCCTGCGTCAGCCCATCTGTGGAGCGACTGATCAGCAGCCCGGCCACCAGCAGATGGCCTCCCTGGGCGGCCAAGTGCACCGGAATGGTCTTGTTGATCTCGCTGGGCGAGTCCACCTGCACGCCGGCACTATTAAGCAACATCCTAACCACGCCCTCGTGCCCATTGCGACAGGCGAGGTGCAGTGGAGTGAGGCCAAAGTCGCTCTTTGGCTCCACGGAGGAGCGCTCGCTTCGGATGCCGCCGGGCACGCGACACCTTAGCATCTCGGCCACAAACTCGGTCTGGCCCCCGCCGGAAGCCACGTGGAGCGCCGTCAGTCCGTTGCGGCGCGAGCACAGCTTCCAGTCGGCGTTGCGGATTGTGTGCAGCACCTTGACGTGACCGTTTTTGGCCGCCAAGTGGAGAGCCGTCTCGCCAAGGGCGTTCTCGTCGTTGGGCTTGCCGCCACAGGTGAGCAGGAGTTTGACAATTTCCGCGTGGCCATTCTCGCTGGCCAAATGGAGGGCGGTGGACGAGGTGCGCTTGATGCGCGTGTTGATCACTGCGTCGCGCGAAAAACGCAACAGCTCCTTGATGGCCTCCACACTTCCGTTCATGGCGGCGATGTGGGCGCAAGTGTAGCCGTTTTTGTTGGCCATCGAGATGAGCTCGGGTTTCATGGTTAGGAAGAGCCTAAGGACTTCGTGGGCGTTCTTGCGAGCGGCCAGATGAAGGGGTGTCTGCGACTGGTTGTCGATGGCGTTGAGGTCGCTGCCCAGACTGAGGAGGGTCTTGCACACTTCCAGTTGGCCATTTTCGGCCGCCAAGTGGAGGGGAATCTGCTTGATGAGTGTCATGGCGTCCAAGATGGCCCCATGCTCCTTGATCAGCTGCACGACCATCGAGTTGTGGCCCAGCTGG
>Ga0268247_10000720_pt1 | contig 10740 bp, 6 predicted proteins | sample AgamicOrMae_FD_200245 | JGI IMG/M metagenome (GOLD analysis project Ga0268247, IMG submission 200245) | Agave microbial communities from Guanajuato, Mexico - Or.Ma.e (v2) (version 2) | ecosystem: Host-associated > Plants > Phyllosphere > Phylloplane/Leaf | place: Guanajuato, Mexico | collected... | reverse complement strand
TTCGTCTAGAGGGCACCTTGTGGACGAAGAAGCTAGTTTCTCGCAAGATACATGCATCAATTGGCTCTATTGATACTCGTTTTTCCCGTTTCTCGCTGGGTAAATCTTTCGAAAGAAAAAGAGAATTCGGCGCCAGTTTAATCTCGTCGCCGACCTCAGTCTGTCGTGTCATTTTCATGAACAGCTCAGGCGTGTGAAAGCTCCACGGCCAAGCTTCACGAGCTCCTCTTTGCAGACACTGAGTGTCGCCCTCTGAGGAGGAACATTCCAAGAGATACACGTACTTTGCTGCGGACGTGTGACGTCTATTGGAGATGATTCGAGTGGGTGATTGGGCAAAATTGCAAACACTTTTCATGACAAACATAATTATACAAAGTCTCTCCCAGTCTCTGTCTCTAGCCTGTTCGTCAGCTGGCAGTGCAGTTTGCACGCATTCTGCATACAGACAACTCAATGCAAATGTTCAATCTGTGTGCGCCCAAACGAGCATTGATCTCGAGCTCGTCAAACGCGCTTGAACTACTCAAATCACACAACATCATCCAAACTGCTGCTCCTGCCACTCAGGCCACACTCGATTGGAGTTAGCAAACTCAACTTGGACTCAATAATTTTCACCCAGCCAGCCAGCCAGCCAGTCTCCTGCCCGCATTGTGACCTTTCAACTGTCGCTGGCTCGTCTCTTGCGGCCTACGACGAGCAGCCACAAAATGCGCTCACACACACACAGAGGTCTTGGCGAAATGTCAATCCTGTTCAATCTCTCCATTTTGCCCACTTTGTCTGGCCGCTCTGTGCCGATCAAACGATTCGACACATGCAACCGAACACGCCAGTTCATTGCTTTATCTTCTTCCCTAACAACTTTTCATCGCTCTCTATCTCTCTCTCTCTCGAATTGAATCATCGAACGTTTCGGTTTGCCAATGGCGAGCAAAGTGTGGCCCAGTTGCAGAGCAAAGAGCAAAATCTCGGCCAACTTGCATTTCCTAAAGGTTTGTCTCTAGCATCATAGACTAGGAGGGCCAAACGGGACGGGTTGCGACCGCCTGGCAGCAAAAGAGACAGTCTCCGGCAAGCATCCTTGAGCAGTCTCAGCTCGCTACTCAAACCGCCTTTTGCTAGCTCGTACTAGTTCAAATTGGCGGCGGGCCCCACCAGATTGGCGCCTTCAATTCTCGGAAGAGGAGCAAAAAACGTCAATGCTCCATCGGGAAGCTTCGTGCTTTTTGCCTTTGCTCGCCCTAAGCTCTACCTCCAAGGACGATTTTTCTCCATCCGAGTGCATTGCTGCCTCCTCAAGGGAAAGACATTCTTCTCGCGCTCTCATTTCGCTTGTCTGTCAGACAGGAGGAAATTCTTGTTCTCGTCTCTGAGCTCGTCGTCACTCTCGTGAGGTGCTCACACTCCTCGCCATGTTTCCATGAATATGTGTGTCTCCTGCTCGAAAATATACACAAAGATATACACAAGAATACCTCAGTCGCCTCCTGCTCATCCGCCGAGTCGCCCGAGAGACTAGAGTAGATCGTCAAATGGAGAAATCAATCATTGAACCACGGGGTTAATGGCCAGCCAAGTGGGCCGACGTGCTTTCCTGGTGGAACTATCTTACTCGCTGCCTACCTCTTTCTCTGTCTGGAAAAGCTCAGAGAGTGAAATAGTTTCAGTCAAATCGTTTCAGTCAGATGGACAGACACGAGTTGGGCCACCAAGCGAGCGCCAGACGTGCTAATTGATAGTAGTTCAGTTGGGCTATTCGTCGGCACGTTGGATCAAGTGTTCTCTCTGCCAGAAGTTCAACCCTTTCAGACCTCATTTGTTGTTGTGGAGGGAAACTGTTTGGAAGGAAACTGTTCGATTGCAGGATCCAGACAAACTGTGTCTATGAGTGTGTGAAATTTGATACACTCCTAGAATTTGCTGTGGTTGCTTCTTTGCGAAACACCTTTGGACAGCTTCTCTCTTCTGTGTGCCGCTGACACCAAGCCCAGAAGTGTAAGTGTATTTTTAAGAGTGTAAACATTCGAGACTACTTCTACTCTCCTTTTGGACTCTTTTACTCGCCTAAAACTGGCACAGATCTAGACGAGAAAGCTCAGAAACCTCAGTCTTCGACTTGTGCATATTCTGCTTAGTAGACTGTAATTTCTTTCAGTCGCCAAGGAAACTTCCTGAGGCCAAATACGAAATTCTCGGAAGTTCCACGGTAGACAGACTTGAGGGCGTTCCATTCAGCTCTACAAATAGTGCCTGTGTCTGTTGATGGGATTTTTGCAAGATTTGGCGAGCAAGTTTTGCGCAAACTCCGCTCGATCAAGTTGTCTAGTTGGAGATATGACGACGACTACTAGAACCACTGAATCAGTGTGATGCACGAATTTAGTGGCACGATAATCGCAAAACCGACACGCATTTCTATAAGACCCAAAAGCAAGCTCTACACGATAGTTCACTCTTCCAATTGGTTACTATTTTGTCTCTAGTATCTCTTTGCTCCTAAGAGTGGTCCTTGTTCGGCCCAATTAACCCTCGCGTGCCCATTGGGTAAAATGCTGGCACGCAACTACGCGGCTTTCAAGGCGACTTCTAGATACTCTTGTCTCCCAGTTAGTCACTCTTATCGCTGTTCTTTGGCGAGACCGAACCCTCAGCAGCGGCTTCGCAAGGGCCCAGATGTAGATCCGGCCTCTTGGGTGAAAGGCATGTGTTCATCCTTCTGGAGAGAGGCCGTTTTGGTGCCTGAGTTTGTGGCTCTTTTGGTGCTAATCTGCTGCCTGACCGGTCGCTGCAGGGGGACTGTATGTCGAGCTAGTGATTGAGAAGAACTAGAATGGTTTTTAAGAGTTCCACGTCGAAGAACCTCTTAGTTAGATTAGACAATAAATCATCGAAGTTTATCCTTCAGAGAAGCACCAACTGGGACCATTTGCAGAGTAATTGCTCAGAATCTCTCAGATTGTTGGCAGTCATGGTATTATTGCATTTCACCGTCTCACTGTGTCTAGATCCAAACGCAAATCGATTAAAATTATCACCAATGGTCGATCTTGGGCCTCAAGCAACAGAGAACAATGCCGAGATTCTAAACCGTACCTCTTTCATACAGTTGAGCTATAGGAAGATGATGTTAAGAAGCAAGCCTAGATTAGAGGATGACGGCTTCAATGGGAGGTTCCCATGGCCGAATGATTCTAGCATTTTTAGACAAACAAGAAGTCTAAGGTCAAGGGCAAAATTTGGCGCAAGCAATGGAAGAAAACTCATCCGAAAGATAACTCCAACTAAAGTTATCATCGGCGCCCATTTGGGTTCAATGGCCTACAAGCAAATCTCGAACTGGACATCAACTGGAAACAGTTCCGAGACGAAACCCATCGTCAATGTTCTCGATCTCAATCAACTGAACTCGACCATAATTCGCGTCTACAATGGAACCGCATTTGTCGTTAGAGCAACACCAGCTCTTAATTCAAGCGCTCTCCCCACAACTATGAGACCTCTAGATGCTACAAAAACTCGTCTGTCTCTGAATTCCACGCATGATCTTGAGCTGACTCCCTTCAATCGAACCACTACAACTGAGCCATAATCATCTGTGGTTCTTACAGCCTTGTTTCTGCATCGACGAAGTTGCACGTCGCCAGCTTATCACTGTCTAACTAAAAAGATTTAGATCAAGAATTTTGCCGAAAAGGCCTGTGTCAGGCAAGCGAGATGGTCACTCGAGGAGAATTCTCCCTCGGAAGCCAGATACCCAGATCAAATCTACCAGCCTCGAGCTTGTGACTCAAGCGGAGACACGTTCTCATCTCTGATCTCTAGTCCGTCCAGTGGGCGGATCTAGATAATTTAGATGTATCTTAATATCTTACTCGAGATCCTCGTTTCATTTAAGGCGTCAAAAGTGAATACTCATGTAAGGTCAATATATCTGGGCGAGAAATTGCCCTTGCGGGATTTGGTTTGTCACCAAGGTTCATCGCTCAATCTGACATTTCACTTCAATCTAGCGTCTACTTGATGAACATTGAACAAGTCCTGCACGTATTGCAACAATCGATAGTGTACTCCAAGCTAACCAAACTTCCACCTCACCGATAACCGAAAACAAATTCCATAAACAGCTAAAACAGGATGAATACAATCAAGCGTTACTTATCCTGGCCAGCGATGTTAGGTTTAGGATGCACATACTCTTATACAGGCAAGTGCAGTTCATCTGGATGATGCTCACAACTGTAATATGCATCCTGGTCCCCATGTTACTGTTCACAGAATTTGCAACAACAATGGTGATATCAGGCTCCCTAGTTGTCTGGCTTTTGCTTCAAATAACTGGAGTGCCTCTCTGTGAGAGTTTTAGAGAAAAGGTAAATGAAACGCTTCGAGATGAACATCTTTGGACTCGAAATGGTTGGAATCATTTGTTCAGTTTCCTGCAAATGTACCACTGGTTTATCGTTGAAGCAAATAACTAATCAGTACAAATCCTGAACGCTTAATCCAATGAATTTAGCTCAATCAGATGCTCGAAAAGGCGGTCGCCCAGGCCAACAGTTTCTTTATGGATCATAATCTAATGTTGGGCGTAATCAATGTGGGAGGACTGCTAACCCGATCTCGACTGTGCATTCCAATGATATATTTCGACACAACAGAATGCAGGGTAAGTGATCATCAGGAGTTGAATTGCATTGGATTCCAATCCATTGGAATTGAGTTATCGACAAAAAAAAGTTTCCATACAATTATCTGAGCTCAACTCCGATCGTTTGAGCGCATCCAAACTAACCTGAAACCTGTTGCCGCGAACCACCAACTCTCAGGGACAAATTGAATCGATAATAAGGATCGACCGTGGATCGCAACAACGGCAAGAGAAGCTCCAGCACGAGACTGATGCAAATAGTGATAAAAACAAGAGTAGCAATAATATTAATGATACGAATAATAATGCCAGCAGCACGAGAAGGAAGAACCAGAAAGCCGCTCGTCAGCAAGTTCGCCTAGTATTAGATTATTCTCAATTCGGTTTGCCAAAAAAAGAACAAACAATAGGCCAAGATTCCGCCTTAGCTCGATCTGTAAGTAATCTCATTCGTCGATCTTGTTTGCTGTTGACAAATTACTCTTCAGAGTTCCAGTTTTGCGTCCCTCGAGCGTCATTGCATGTGGCTCCTGTTTGGTTGTGGCAAATTGGAGCGCTCAAATTGCTCGGATTACTCGCCTGGTGAGAGATTTTGGTCATCCAAAAGATTGACAACATGAGCACCATGATCTGAAATCAGATCAATCTGGAATGTCAGGCGAGTCGATTGATGTGCTCATCGATTTGCCATTGTTTGGACATGATGAGTCCGTTTTTGCCAGTCTGGACGCTCTCCTCTGGAAGCTAAAGCTCCAGAACAGGAAAGACCTGTTGACTCATTTCATTGGATGTAGCTTCTTTGGGAGCTGTGCTTTGCTCTATGATTGGCCATGTTTTGCCATGCAATACTCTGTACCACTTTGTTCGAAGAGATTAAAGGGAAAAATTCTAAATATTAACATTCGCTCGATCCAAATCTCTTATATGAAATCCCAATTGTCATACTGCGGACTTCCGATATGCGAAACTCTTATCATCATTATGCGAAATGTGCTTCTCGCTAATTATTGCTACTGAATGGGCTGACAGCAGCTGGCCAGGAAGATCCTGATCAGATTTAGTCAACGTTGGATCTCCTATTTCGACAGACGAAAACTAATGTTCAGTGATGACAAGGTGGACGAACCACGACATTTGAGTACGGGAAAGTGTTTGTGCCAATTTATCGAGCAGCATTTCAGGCGTACAGATTGCAAAAAGGAGGGGCCTAGCAAAGAAAATGCCGAGGAAAAGCAAGAACAAACAGTTATACAAGACAGTATCTTCATACAAGAAAATGTTCAGGATAACAATAGTGGTAATAATCTAGTATCAGATGAGGAAACAATCGAAGACTGCGGTTTGTATGACGATTTGGATGAGATCAAAAACGAATACTACCTGAGCAACCAGCTTCTTCATCTGGAGGCAAACAAATCAATTGGTTCGGAGGACGGAAGCTCGCAAACAGTCATTGAGATTCCAGAGACCAAGAGCCGGATTAAATGTTTGTCATTAACAAGAGCAGACTTTCAGACCACCGACAATCAGGAGCAGCAGCATCAAAGACAAAGCCAGAGCAACAAGGGCAAAAACGATGGCCTCCAATCATTTCCAGGCAGCAGATCTCTTTGTGATGACCCTGAGTTCTATGTGAGAACCATAAGCCATTTGGTGTCCATGAAAGACCTCGAAAAGGGTAGCAATGCTTCCTTGAGCAGCTCATCAGTGGTTGGAGGAAATAACAAGGCCCTTTCGGATAACAACATGCTGTCCAACCAGCAGCTAGATGAATCTTTAACGAAAGACGACTACTTGATGAGGAAACTGAAGGATCTCCTGGAAAGACGAAGAAAGGAGCTTGCACCGAGCCAGCCGAATCATAATATTAACAACAACAACAATCCGAATAACAATAGCAATTTTGATAATAGTCACTATTATTTCAGCTATTACAATAATTCGCTCGGGCAGATGAAAAGTATCGAGCAAAACAACAATGGTGCTTATTATCATCGTCACACAAATGGTGTTGCTGCAACGAGAGCGAAAAATAACAACCAACTTGCCTATGGCCAATTGACAACGGGCCATTCCGAGCTGGTGACCAATGGATTCATGAATGAGCCTGGCCACAGGAAGAAGGGCAACTTGAGGAGGTTTCAGAAGCAGACTAAGAAGGGACTGTATTTGTTGAGCACCAAGAGGCGCCAGAGACAGTTTGAGGGATTTTACACGACGATAGCCCATTGAATGGTGGTCCAGTTGACATGGACAAGAGTGTAATTGAACAGAGTGGCAATCTTTCTTGCATCTTATGATCAAGACATTTGAGCAAAAAGAGTGGAGGTGATAATTGAAAATAAAAATACAACCGAGCAAGCTGTCGCGAGATGCACACAAGGCTCGAGTATTTGCAAAGACTGTATGGCAAGAAAAAGGTGCAAATTTGATTTCGAACCATCCAAATTTAGATCTCAAAATAGGTGTGCCAGTCAGAGAATGAAGGAGAACTGTGTTTTCTGTGCTCGTCAGGCAAATCTCACATGATGTTGTTTCAAGTCAAAGAGAAGTCTTCTCTTTGTTTCTTTGGCCAAATTTGTTTCCCAGTTGATTAATTGAATCTAATTGCGATTCTCATTGTTGTCCATCACTTGGCGCAACAAGTGGAAGCCGATCCATCTTGCTTACACAATCGCTGGCTAGTGCTCACTGTCCATCAAAATGGACAGTGAGCTCAGACATGAAGAAGAAAAACTGCCAAACTGCCAAATTGCCCTGTCTGCTCGACTTCTGCCCACTCCTCAAGAGAACTATCCACTTGTTGTTTGGCTAAACTATCTCATTAAAGTGCCGCCGCCATTTGATGCGAACAACTTCGGTCTCCTCGCTCAGCTTCAGCTCCACCAGACTTCTCGCCCACCAGACGCACCCATGGAGGCCGAGATGAGCTCTCCAGTGGGCGCTCGTGAAGTCAACAGGCTGGAAAGGCGGCAAGAGGGCGCCCAAAGGAGCGGTCGGCCTTTTCTTCCAGCTTGTCTGTCCGATTGAGCTCCAGTTTCTGCATCCAAGACAGTCTGGCCGGGCAACAGTTTTGATCGATAGGCCTCTCGCACGCCCAGCCGAGCTTGGGGCTGGCCAGACCCAATCGAGAGAGTGTCAGCCCACCCAGTGTCGCTTGCTCTGCAGTCGCTCGCCCTCATCATGATGATCAACATCATCATCATCTTCGCCCAGGGCGAAAGAGGCGGCCGCATGCAGTGTCTGGCGCCGAGGCGCGAGAACAAGCGCCAATCGGTCGGTGGCTTAGCTTGCAGATCTCGGCCAGATCGTTGCAGGGCCTGCCGTCTAGACGGGCCAATCCGCCGACACGAAGCACTCCCGCGAGCAAACAATCGGCCTCCGTGTGCGGCAATCGGTTTTCAGTCTCTCGCAATGAGCTCGAATAAGTGCAGAAGGAGAGCTTCAGGTGAGAATTTGGCAGAATTGTGGCCAAGTTTCGAAGGAATTGGCGGAAATTTAGGCCCAAATTTGGGCTTGCCAGTCCGCCTGATCGCTTGTTTCCATTGCTGCTAGTGCAAGTGCAAGTGAAAACTGTGTGGTAACTAGCAGTGGTTGTAATCACTGCTCGAAGTGCTTGCGAACTCTGATAATTTGTTTGATGGCATATTTTCCTCTCCCATCGGCGTCTGATTTGGACGCAAAAACGAAAGCTGAGAAATTGGTTCCACTTGTCACACGGACTAGTAGCGACTGGCCGGCCGCTGTTTCGCTCTGGAATGAGGACAAAGTTTGAAGAAAAACGGAACTGAAAAATGGAGCCAATTCGGAGCCAACTGATTCGGAGGCAAAAGGATACTTTTGCTTACTTAGTTCCAATGGTTCCATTTGAATGCATGCAAATTTGCCTCCTTTTGGCCAAAAAATGGCTCCCAAATGATCAACAGTCGCTTGGCACGCCAACTCTCCTTAGGTCTCCCTTTTCCCCAATCCAGCAGGTCGCCTCAACCTTTCGCGCTGGCCATCAATGAATCTTCGTGGTCAGCGGCAACTTTCCATTAAAGAGCTCCGGGCGAGAAGCACAACTCGAGAGGAAGGCTCTTTGACTGGCGAGACGGGAGCTTGGCATCGAATTTCGCCAATCGTCTAAGCCAAATATGAAGCGAAAGGCCGGCCGCAAGTGTTTCCTTTGCACTTGGTTCTCCTTCACACACTGACACTGGAAAAAGTGGCGCACGATGAGCGGGCTCGAGTGGCCCAAAGAGAAGGTTTGGTATCGAGCTTTGGGACAAAACAAGCGCTGGAAGTGTTCCAGTTCGAGTGGTGTCTATCTGGCGGCAGGTTTGTGCATAATCTGGCCACCGATCGGCCACCAGAAACGCCTGAAATGTGAGCTTGAGGCTAGTGGCCAGAGATGAGCCGATCTGTTGGCGAGAATGGCCAGCAGAACAAGGAGATTTGTGAGCTTTATGAAATTTTTGTGTGCTCTTTTGAAGTGGCGAGACCAGTTTGGCGAGCTCTTTGTTTGCCGCCAATGGCCAGTGGCGACAAACAGAGACTCCCGTCGAGCAGGCAGCTCGAAGTGTCCAGTTGCAGTTGGACACTGCAGTTGGTCCTGCACAATCGGCGTCGAGCGAGACACTGCCAACACCAAGAGCTCACCAAGAGGGGCCGAAAGGAGGCCGATGACAAACGAGCTTGCCGGAGAGGAGGACACTTGAATGGAGCTGGAGCTCATTGAATTGTCAGTAAGACTAATGCTTTTCGGCCAGGCCAAACTGAGCGCCACTTAGACCAACTGAGAAGAGAGAGAAAGTCGCTGGAGGATTGGTAATTGTGTTTCCTTTTTGGAATCCGAAATCGCCTCGTTAACTTGTGGAAGTTGTGGAAAAAATTAAATCCAAACTGTCTGCCTGCCAAGACTCCAAAATAGCGGCGAGAAAACTGGCAAGACACAGTTGTCTCGCTCCCGAACTCTCGAACTCTGCGAAACACACTCTGCAAGGGACAGTCTTTGGAGACTCCCTTCGGCCTCAAGCGGCAAGTTTCATCGGCTGGAAAAGTGCAAAGAGGCGCCAGGGTGGTCACTTTGGGCCAATTTGGCGCTCGGCTGGCCATTTGGCGGCGGCCGAGCTCACCTGGCAAGCTCGCTTGGCCAGCTCGCTTGGTGGTTGGAAGAAAGTGCCACTTGGACTGTCCAAGCAAGCGGGGAATGTGGCACACAAATCGAACGGACGGGCGAGCTTATCAGTGATCCTGATCGGCGATATGATGTGGCGACGAGAATGGCCCACGGCGCCAACGACGAGCAGTGGCCGGCGGGCGACTGGGACAGAGGCAGACGCGGCCAGTTGCATTGTGGCGCCGCGAGCAGCTTGCAGCTCCCAGATCGCAGCGAGACCAACGGACTGGCTAATGATAACAATGATGATAATAATAATAATACTGCTCCATTGCTCCAATGCTAAGCATCGGCCGGACGGGCGACTTGAATCGGGAGGAAATCGAGCCAAATGGGCTTCTGTGCTGCCAGCGGGCCACACCAAGCGGCCAATTGTCGCCTCCCTCTTCTGCTCGTCCCGTTCGTCTGTCTGTCTGTGCGTCTGTCTGTCTTTTGGGCTGTCTGGCCGAGGACTAGGAGTAACGGTGTGTGACACCGTTAAGTTGGCCGCACGAGACACCAAGTTGGCCGGCTAATCAGCTTTCACTGGTGCGCTTCTGTGGGGCTGCTGCTCTGGTTCATCGATTGGCTGTGGCAAGCAACAAGTGGCAAGCTGGAAGCTGCAAGTGGCGAGCAGAAAGCGGCAAGTGGCGAGTGGAAAGTGGAAAGTAGCAGAGTTGTGGAGTTTTGGCGAGTTGGTGGCGAGGAAAAAGGTGGCCAAATATGTGCAACAGTCTGGCGCATTTCGCCGCAGTTGCACGCCGGCGTCTCATGCAACTGGAGAGTGTCCTGCGCTTTTGGCAGCTAAGGTGCGCCAGCACCTTAGCTTCTCGGCCCACACGAGACAAGGACAAGCTTTTCAATTTTTCCGATGGTCTGCGGGCGTCGCTTTGTGTGGCTTTGAGTGTGTCTTGTTGCTGGAAAGCAGCAGCCAGCCGAGACTGGA
>Ga0268247_10000719_pt1 | contig 10744 bp, 9 predicted proteins | sample AgamicOrMae_FD_200245 | JGI IMG/M metagenome (GOLD analysis project Ga0268247, IMG submission 200245) | Agave microbial communities from Guanajuato, Mexico - Or.Ma.e (v2) (version 2) | ecosystem: Host-associated > Plants > Phyllosphere > Phylloplane/Leaf | place: Guanajuato, Mexico | collected... | reverse complement strand
GGGATTTTTCCCCTATCGTCTACACTACCCTGAGTCTGAGACATGCGCAGGCATAACAAGCACCTGAACAACAACTTGGATCGAGGGGGATAATGAAGATATTGAAATCAGTCGCCAACATTGCGATTGAAGAGGATGAAAAGAGAGAGGGAGAGGTGGGGGCGCCCGGAAGGGTGGCAAGCATTCAGCACGCGGATGGCCATCATTGTCCAGCTGCTGCCCCCCCGCACTGCTGAAGCCCAACCAACCAAGCCACCTAACCAACCCTATCAGAATCAATTGAATCTACTAAACCTTCTGTCACCAATTGAAACATGTTGTCTAAAAATGTGTCTTCAATTGAATTTGTCAAAGTTTTGTTCTCAATTGAAATTGTCAAAGTTTTTGTCTTCAGTCAAACTTGCCAAAAGATGTGTCTTCAATAGAACATGTCAAAAAAGATGTCTTCAATAGAACTTGCTGAAAAGTGTGTCATCAATGAATCCGTCGAAGAGTGTGTCGCCAATTGACTCTGCTGAAGATTTTGTCGCCAATTGTGCCAGCTGAAGAAAATCGAATCTGGGAAGAGAGCAAAAGTTGATTATTAAGCAGAATCAGGGATAGAGAGAGGCGAAAATGGGCAAATACAGGGGGAGAAAGACGACCAACAAGGAAACTGACTGGATTAAAAGGGGAAATTGACTAGATCAAAAGGGGAAATTGACTCAGATGAGTAGCTTTTCCGGGTCGCACCAGGGATAAAAATGGGGTACCCACAGTCGGGGTGCCCAGGCTGCACTGGGTCCAAGGTGATTACCAGTGCGGTAGAATCTGAGCAGAAGAGCACCCCACAGGCACGTCAGAGCGCTCTAGCAGGGGAAAAAACCACCTGGAATGGGGAAAAATAGATGCACGTCAGGGGACAGACATTTGTCAGGGCACCCTCTCAAAAGAAGGGAGAGTGCACTGCAAAGGTGGACCCATATATAGGGATTGCCACCACACATTGAGTGCCCGCCGGATGGGGTCGAGTTAATTATAAGGAGGAAGGAAAAAAAAGATTGAAAACGGCAGTAGGCAGTTAACAAAGTTCTGCCCACTTGCTCCAAAGGCCAGCATCAAAAATGGAAAACCTAGGATCACTATTAAATTCAAGAGCATGGGCAAACCTAACAACGGTTACAAGACTTAGGTATTGGCGGATGCTCGGGTGGCCGTTGGGCAGATACAGAATCAAAACCTAGGCAAGTATACCTCATACTGGAAGAGATTTTTCACCTAGGTGGCCTACTTTCGTACATCAACAAGAATTCCATTCGATCAGCTGAACAACCAAACAACCAACCGACCAACAGACCAGATAACCTCCCAAGACATCATTTCAATCCCGAGCTTGAGCTTACACGCTATGAGGGAATCCCTCATAGATCTGGTAGTTTGGTCTGGTTGGTTGGCTCTCTGTGCCGAGAACAGTCTCAAATAAGCAAGGGGGATCCAAGCGCCAACATGGGCCCCAGCCACAACTTTGGCAGCGCATATCTCGTCTTGCTTAACAATATTCATCAGCCCAGTGTGCTCAGGAAAGAATGTATCTCCAATGCAACATATGGACTGAGTTATTACAACACACTGGCTGCCCTCTGGAAAAGATGCCAATATAGAACCGAATCCACGAACATAGTTGTGCACGCCCTAGACAGCGCTGCAATGGCACTTACCAATATGAGCAACAGTGATACTCATATTGTGAGACTTAGGGAGAAAATGGCTAGACCCAAGCTCAGACTCTTTCTGGCCTCGAAAAAAGAATGGACCAGCCTTATTGCCAAAATCATAAGGCCATCTCCAGAGGAGCGGAAGATTATCAAATATCTTTGGCTAGACGTAGCACTTAGGAGATTGTACAACATCCGCAAAGGGACACTATTTGTGTTACACAAACAGAGGCCCGCCAATCGGCTCACAAAGACAATGAGGCACCTCTGTCCCTCAATAGACCCCCGGACCTCTCTACCATTTGATCAGCTACCTAACAAGACCATCATGATGTTGAGCAGGCTTGTTTCGAATGAGCAGAAACTTTTGGTACGTGGGGAGCTAGCTCCCCATCAGACCAAATATCCTGCCTGCAAGTGCACAAGAGATCCCGAACGGGGCACATCAAGCACCCTGCTCCACCGAATAACTGTCTGCCCCTACTCCAACAAGGCAGCCTACATTGCAAAGGCGAAAGAAGTCATCATGGGAACGGACAAGTCCGTCTCCAAGACTGATATCCTGCGCCAACTTACCAGTCTTGCCATTTAGGATGCACCGACCGAAAATGCTCATCCATCACATGGACCACCTAGAGGACGACGGGACCAAATAAACTCCTCAAGGAGACCATCTGACCCAGGAGACCCCAAAGACCACTTGTGACCAGGTCCCCACAGGCCACAATTGCGCGTCGAGTCAAACGCAGGGGACGAGTATAAAAGCGGCCGCAGGGTCGCGCACGCCCTCAGTCGCGGCCGCGAAGCCGAAAGCGACGGGTCGCGGACTTGCGCGTGGGCCGGCTTGGCCCACGCGCACACTATTCACAAACTATTCACAAACTGGACTTGTCGAAACAAGGTGACAGTCCGGGCTCCCGGCTGTTCACCAGCCCGAGTCCCTCGCCGGGCTCGGAGCCAAGACCCCGCAACAAGTATCTTTTAAACTAACCAAATCAAACCAAGAGATTGTAACATACAAATTTGACAGAATCTCTGAGGACATGTTTACTGAGCTTGGGATGCTGACGTGTAAATTGGGCAATAACTGGCAATTGGGCGACGACAGGGCAATAAGAGCCAAAATGAACACACTAACAAACGCCACCATGGAAGCACTTTTAGCAGCGCAAGAGAAGGTCACTGTCAAGAAGCGGCACACGACAGGTCCCGGTGCAACAGCAGGTATGCCAATCATGGCTAGAATCGAGGCTACAATATCAAAACTAAAACAACTAAGAAACAAGCGTATGCACCTAAAGTTGATGAGCAGTGGGCCCAGCGGAGGAAGAGGAAAACGCGTAAAGGCGAACAGCAGAATAGGCAAGAGACAAGCCAGATTAAAGACAAGACTAAAATGGCTCATCAACAGCAAATTCTATAGCAATACCAGACAAACGACTCACAACAGTGCATCCCCTGATATTGAGAGTGAAAAGCTCTCGTTCAAATGGCAGCTGGCCAAGAATAAAAAGGAAAACTCCGGGCTGCCCGGAACCCAGAACCAACACATCATTAACAGTGGACAAAGCAATAAGCATAAGGGCTACGAAATGGATCAGCAGCAAATCAACGAGATGGCTGAAAGACTATTCCCGGAGGGGCAGCTGGGGAAGTGCCTGCATGAAATAGCAGAAACCGTGGAAAATAACAGGACAAGCAAAGAGCAAAGAAGCGGCGGCACTGCCAGCCACAAGGTTACAATAAGTGAAGGTGAGATCAAAGAAGCCATCAAGAAGCATAGAAACAAAAAATACACGGGCCCAGATGGATTGAAGTTTGCCATATTCAACTATGCGGTCAAGTTCATTTACAACACGCTAGCCATTGTAGCCAGAATGTCTTATCACACCTCAACAGTGCCAGATTTCTGCAGACTAAACCAAGGCACCCTGATACCCAAAAAGGAGAAAGGCAAATTCAGGATAGTACACATCTGCTCTCCAATCACGGAATTTCTAGAGACGATTGCGCTGCACAGGCTGGAACATTTACTAGATGATAGAGGACTGATTGATGAAGCACAATTTGGATTCACGGCCAATCGTAGCAGAATTGATCTCATAGCCTGCCTCATTAACTGCATATTTAAATACGATGCCTACTCTGGGAAAAATCAGCAGCATAGCATTATAGCGTTGGATATAAGCGGAGCATTCGACAACGTGGCCAACACGCATCTAATTGGCAAGTTGAACCGAGACCTAGATGGTGAAACCCTGGTTAAATGGCTGGCGAATTTTACAACCAATCGCAAAATGAGAATTAAACTTGGAAAAACATGTTCGGCAATAAGGCACATTAAGCAAGGGGTACCACAAGGGTCTGCCCTGGGACCCATACTGTGGAATTTTGCAATTGAAGACATAAGACAAGAATTGGCTGACGAGCTGAACAATGAACAGATTGATGTGCTCTGCTATGCTTACGACATTACGATCATATTGCATGCAGACACCGGGGTGCTTGGCCAGAAAACGCTTGACAAACTATCTAGGCTACTAAGGAAAAAGCAACTTGAAATCGACCCGAGCAAAACAGAGCAGCTAGACATCAACAGTACGGGTGCCGAATACAATTTGAATGGAGTCACAGTCAAAAAAGTAAACATAATCAACTTACTGGGAGTAGGCATTCGCGACCAGCTGCGATTGTGCACTAGGACTCGCGACAATGACAAGCTGTTCGAAACAATGTACACCTCAATCAATCGGCTGGCCATGCTGAGGCGATGCAATGTAATAACAAACAAAAAACAGTATCTCGTGCTCATTAACGCAACAATCAAGAACATAATCATTGATAACAACTTACCGGTGCTGGCCATAGAAAAAACAGCCAGAAAATGGGCAGAAACACAGCTTTGCAGGGCACTGAAAGCGATCAACGGACTACTAACCAACGTCTCGAGCATCTCATTAAAGCAATGCATGGCTACCCATCGATTGAGGACATGATTGAGGACCAATTAATCAATGGAAGAACTAGGGGTGAATACAAAAAAGAATATGAGACTCTACTAAGATGCATGCTATCCAACAAAAGGCATACACTCGACTGGATAAGGAAAGAGCAGCTATATCAGCTTGATAATTACCGCATCTATCCAAGATATGCAGACGCCACCAAACAACTTAAAGCAATCAAAATAGAATATCCAGGTGGTCTCAGGGATGGCAAATATGCACACCTAATCTCAAGACCGGTAATACTAATGATCGACTATGGGGTTAAAAGAGGTGCGGCAATATTCGAAACAATAATAAAACCCTTGATTATACTTGGCAGCACATTCTACATTAACTGCCATTACTCAAGCAGCTATTTCAACGCCATGACTGCCTTGTATAAAGCCGCACAGGGAAAAACTAGGTCGTACATGAAACTGGTTACTACAGAAAAGGATGCCTTATCGCAAGCACTGAGCAACATTCACAACAGAGACTGGAGGATTATAGAATTAAGAGAACTCATGGTAGACAAGGACATGGAGCTGATCCTAATAAACAACGCAGAAATGGCAGCAATTAAACGAGATGTTGTCGCAAAGATTGAACAAAATCACGCCAATCCGTCAGCGCCAACACCATCAAAAGAACCAGATGTCAGCGAGTACGAAGCACGCTACCTGGCCAAGAAAGAGCTTCTCAACAGGGTTATCGCCCAGACAAAGCACAGACTGACTAACACCATAAGAATAATTGGCAAGAAACGGAAACTCTGGATGAATATGCCGGTTCGAATGATGAGCAGCAGGGTATGCCTAATGTTGACTGGCACGATCAAGATAGAAGGTAGGTTAGTGCATTATACGGTCGATGGACACAAGTGCGAATGTGGAGATGACACAAGCTCAACCCTGTGGCTGGAACAGTGACTAGACGAATGCAGGTTTAGAGGACCTGCAAAGCGCCAACGAATTTGCAAAATATTGAGCAAATAGTCAGCAGTGGCACAGATGGCAGCAGAAGCACGGTAGAAATACTAAGAATAATCACACGACTGGCATTTACTGGTATCAGCAGTAACGGCGGACCATGGAACAGGTCACGGCAGCAACCAAAACCTTTAGATAGGTACTCAATTCAAACAAAACAGATACAATAAAAGGGGAGATTCAAAAACAATGAGTGGTGGATCAGAGACTCTTGTAGCATAAGCGGTTGCATGAGCGACACACATTGGGCCTGATAGCCCACTGAAGAGGTGTGAGCCTTGAGTTAACAATTAACAGAAAGCCGGAGTAGGTGATGGTGACAGCATAGCCCAAAAGGGTTAAAAGAAACAACAGAACCCCAATTGAGCCCTAGATAAGTCAAGGGACTCTCTCATAACTTGATAATGAGCACTGATAGAGAGAGCAATGCGCCCAAGTGCGGAACTGACGACCACAAGGTCGAGGGAAATGGAATGTGCTGAACTCGTCTTGGAGGGTGCTAAACATCTATGTGTGAGCACCTATGGCCAATAGAAAGTCGACAATATGGTGCATGACAAAATCATTGGCTAAGTAAGCGCACAATGCGGAACTAACTGGGTCCGACCTGAGTGTGGAAAATGACACGAGAAGCTGAATGAACATGGACCAAGAGTAATATGGAAACAAGTGCTCACCTGGCACGGTCCCGACTTGGTCCCAGCCGAGCGCGGTGATCAAGCATAAGCCAGGCCTGCAATCTGAAAGGCAGGTATGATGGCTGGATGATGTATCTTGATGTTAACATTTTTGCATATAACAAATTCTATAGACTTCTGTGGACAGAACCGCTGCAAACAATCTCAGAACCAGAGTTGATCGAGCCTTCGACTCGAAATGGACGGAGGGGTCGGTAAGCCCAAGTGCGGCATCAGTAACCAAATGTTCTTGATGAGAAAAAAGGCTCAGAAGGTAGTCCAATTTCACCTTGGATGATTGACCCAACCATAAGACGACAGATAAGACCATTAGGTAGCCAGATAAAGGCCTCAGGGCCGATTGCGGGCCAAGTACGCGCCCGGCGCTGACCCATCTTGGTCCCGTCTGGGTGCGGCAATTGACCCTGAGAGCAAAATTGACATTCAACAAGGCTGATCTGGCCCTCAAAAGACGCATCTTGATGTCGGCATTCTGCAGACAACAAATTCCATCAATTTCTAAAGACAGAATCATTGAGAGAAATTTCTGAATTAATGCTAACCGAGCTGTTGGCTAGAAATTGAGCGATAGATCGATGTGCCCAAGTGCGGCAGTAGTAACCGCAGGTTCTGTAGTAGCAAAAAAGGTCCAGAAGGCAACTAGAGCTCACCATTGATGCTTTCATGCAGCTACGCGCACAACTCTACAGATGGTCTCTGACTGTGACGTATTCCCATCAAGCAACCAGGTCGGAGCCGGTCGAGCTCAACACAATTTTATTCGGCACCATCAGATAGGCCGATTGATAAACCTCTCATCAATGAGCTGGTGGTGCTTGAACTGGAATGTGACTATCACGCCGGGGGCAGTCGAATTGCTCAGTATGCAGCAATCCTGATGCAAACACATGAGGTGACTTGGTCTAAATGGCTACCAGCCGGCCACTCGAACCAAACCAACCACCGACCAACCAACAGTGCCATAGCACTGATTGCTGCTCACAACAGTCTGCCAGGAAGCGTCGCACCAGGAAAGGGTAGTCATATAGGTTATCATGAGCATGGTAGAAAAATCTGACTCTAAAAAGCTTGTAGAAAAATCTGACGCAAAAAATCTGCAGAAGAATTCGACGCTAAAAAGCTTGCAGAAGAATCTGACTCTAGAAAGCTTGTCGAAAAATCCGACGCTAAAAATCTTGCAGAAAATATGTTACCGATAAATTACGGCAAAACCCTTAGAATTAGATTGATCAATCAGGGCATAATACCCGATGGGTAAATGACAATGAGGCAAAAGTGGAAACCCTGATGAAAAGAGGTCCAGGACGGTGTGCAAGAGCACCAACAAAGCAGGATAACTGCAACATAACTAGCTCAAAGGACTCCCAATGCCTCGCGGTGAAAAATTCCGAGCACTTATTACCAAACTGGGCTAAGAATACAGAGCGGGGTGTCCTGATCATAGGATACCCAGGTCATACTCTGGGCAAATGGCCAGGGTATGAGTCAATTCAGATACCAAAAAGCCCTACAGGCGCAATCGAGCAAACTGAGATCATAAACCCTAAAGAGGGGAAAGACTGGAGAGAAAGTCCGGGGACAAGAATATACTCTGATTCAAGAAATCAGATAGGTGGAACTCGTACCGCAGAATCAACTGAATTGCTCGCTGGCTAGGGCTGAGTGGACAAGGATACTCTTTTGAGTGTGCGCTCAACATTACCATCACCCCTTTACGATATCATATGAGGGTGCTGAAGCAATAGAAACGGCACATATGAGGATAGGCCATCGTCAACAAGAGAGAATTAATATCCCGGCTATCCACAATAAGAGCTGACGGAAATTCAGCGCCTTACCAAGGCCTAGCCAATCGCACACGAGCAGCGACTAAATTAACCAAACCAATGGGAACCTGCATGATGATTAAAAAGACGAGAGTAGAGCTAGAAAGAGGAAAAGAATGACACAGACACGAAATTTAAATGATCTCCCAGCAAGGGGAGTCTATAACACATTTTATTCTTTGCTTAATCGCTGGGGACACTTTGCCTCATGCATTTTTAACCTTCGTGCACCCTTATTCTTGAAACTCTGAGCACAATACTTGCAAACCAGTATCTGGGTCACCTTCTTGATGGCTGACTGGGCTCCTAGCTTGGTGGTTTTATGAGGATGCAGCTTCTTCACCAGAGATCTCTTCAGCCCAACTGGCAGGATTAACCGCTCGGAAATTACTCCTGTCTTCATCATCCGCAGGAATTCCAGACAGATGAGGACTGCGCTGGAACCACAATAATCCGCACCTGTCTGCTGCCCGCCGACTGTGCACATGGTGAACTGTTTACCAATATACCTTCTAATCAAACTTTGGGCACTCCTATTCCGCTTTATTGCGTCGACTCCGTCGGCCAACCAAACTCTCTGATTAAAAACCAATATAACATAGAGATGTTCGTCATATTTCCATACTAAGATATAATTTTGGTTCACTGTATCCAATTTTTGAAAAAAAATACTTCACGATGACTACAGTGGGGTAATTGTATGCAACCATAGAACGTCGAGATAAGACATTCGCCAAGACGTCTGAGTCACTGATATAATTGCTTAACTCCTCACCCTCTTCAAGTTGAGGCGCGTCCCTCTCATCATTGTCGATCTCGCCCACTTCCGTCTTTTTTATCCAGGTGTTATAGGATGATGGAAACGTCTTCCAATTGACGAGTACATACCCGTGACCAACCAGGTTCTTTTTCTCTGCTTAGACTGATTCGACAATATATAGGACCATCTTTCCAATTGAACCTATAGAGCGAAGGGAACAGAATAAGCAACGCCAAAGGTCCAGGCACACACGCAATGCAAATTTTTTGGCGCGCGCGCAACACACTGCCGACAAACCCAGGATGAGTCATCGCAAGGACGTGACGCAAACTCCGGCCCGAGCCACCTGGCGGCGAAAACTCAAACTGGTCACGCGCGACGACAGCGCCACCAACGACAAAAGTCGGAACTACTGACGCGCGACGACAGCGCCACCAAGCGACGAAGGTCAGAGATACATACGCGCCGAAACCAAACCAAACCTCGATAAAGGCCATGGACCAAAATACTAATTGGACCAAAATACACATAATGGGCAGCGCCTAGGTCCAGGGCGGACGCCATACCGGAGTGGGGTATTTGAAGGCGAGCGAAACGATGAGAATCCGCAGTCTCTTCTCAACCTCCGACGAGATCACTTCAACTTTCCGAATCCACGCACGCCCTATCTGCACAAGCCAACTCCAGCTAAACACCAACCAACCAACCAACCCAAATCATCAACTGAACGCGAAGACAAAGGGCTTTCACACTTCCGAAGCGAACCATGGCGGCCAGACGCATCATCTCGAACAACGTCGACGAGAGTACTAGACAACAAGACAGGGTAATAGAAATCGCTGCGGGCGAGCCGCACAACTACCTAGCCCTGCTACTCCAAGATTGCCCTACCTCCAGGCCCATACCTGAGCATAGTCTCGCGAACTTCCACACAGCCTCCTACACCTTGCGCCTAAACAACCTTGACGCAAACCTAGTAACGGCCATTAACAAAAACAAGTGTCTTATCTCGAAAATAACCAACATAGGCTCCTTCCAAGCAGCCGGACAGATCGCCAAAATCTTCCTCGCTGAGAACGGCTACGAAATGAACAAGGTCTTCTTTACTGTCAACATCTACATACGACCAAGAGCCTCGTATCGAGAGACCAATAGGTTGCTAAAGGAGATTGAACGGCTGAGCGAGGGCAAGTTCTCAAGGGTCCTCATAGCGGGAGATTTCAACGCTACATCAGCAAGCTGGGATCCCGAGAATCTTAGAAATGCAGACATGGCAGACACATACCGGGCATTCTACGAGAGGAAAATACTAAGAGGAAGGACAATTGACTACTTTAACAGTCGACATGGTCTCGCCGCATTGCCCCAGAATACCAATAAACCCAGACCCACCTTTGTGAACTAGGGAAGGCCCAACAAATTAACCAAACCAAGCAAGGCCTGGATAGACACAGCCTTAGCCGGTAGCAAAGCCCGCAGAATCTGGCAAGCTATCCAGATGTCCGACGAAAAAGACCTGGAGACCACAATACACCACAAGACCATGACGATACTAAACACAGAAAACCAACAAAACAAACCATTCGAACTTTGCCCCAGACACAAACCGGACCGTATTACTGAGGAACATCTGCTTGAGTTAAAGATCAAAAGCCGGAAGATGAGAAACAATTGGAAAAACTGCAACCGGGATAAGCAGATTGACAAACTGGAGCAATTGACAAACCTGGCCATGTCTCAGATCAAGCGGATCCAGGAAATGCATGCCAAATTCATGGTTCGCAAGCGAG
>Ga0268247_10000718_pt1 | contig 10756 bp, 9 predicted proteins | sample AgamicOrMae_FD_200245 | JGI IMG/M metagenome (GOLD analysis project Ga0268247, IMG submission 200245) | Agave microbial communities from Guanajuato, Mexico - Or.Ma.e (v2) (version 2) | ecosystem: Host-associated > Plants > Phyllosphere > Phylloplane/Leaf | place: Guanajuato, Mexico | collected... | reverse complement strand
GCTATAAAAATAAATAATGTAAACCAATTTATTTAATACTTAATGGTTAAGTGTGCCGCATTGCATTACGCTGTTTATTTCGCATGTCCTAAACATGCCCACCACTTTTACCCCCTTTTTTCAGAACGCAGGAAAAAATAACCGGTTAACCGGAAAAACCGGGTAATTGTAACGGTTTTAACCGGCCGGTTATTTTTCAAGAGAAAAAAACCGGTTAACCGAAAAACCGGAGCTTTAAAAATTTTTGACATCCCTACCCTGTTGGTTTGTGGACTCAGGCGCGACGCAACATATGTGTTATAATGCCTCCTTGTTTCCGGAAATGACCGAGTGCACGAAAACTGTCTCAGTCGCTGACTGTAGTACAACTTTGTGCAAAGGTATCGAAACTGTTAAAATTCGTAATGGAAACAGAATCTTGAAAATTTGCGTTGTTGAATACATTCCTATTTTAATTGCAAATTTGTTATCAGTCAGTTGCTAAAACGAGGTTTTGTTGTCATGGAGGACGGCGTTTGTACAATCACCAAACCTTCGGATGAGACTTTTGAACCGATCATCGCGTATGAACGAAATGGTTTGTTCAGTTTTGGTGTTAAAATTCCGGAAAAACTCGTCACCTTGAACGGCTCTTTTTTGGTTTTTATTCAAAATCGCGACTTGTGGCATGCAAGACTCGGACATCCTGGTAAGAGCATCTCTGATGCAGTTCTCAAAAATAATCCCGCTATCGGCATCAGTGATTCTAAAAACATGGACGAAATCTGTGACATTTGTGTTCGCAGAAAACTTTCGAGGAAGGGATTCGCCGAGAGTAAAACTCGTACAACTGAGGTCTTACAGCTTGTCCATTCAGATTTATGTGAAGTACGGGTGCCTTCCTTAAATAAAAACCGCTATGTGCTTTGTTTTGTAGACGATTTCTCTAGGGAGGTCTTTGTTTATCTGTTGCCGACCAAGGATCTAGTTTTTGATAGGTTTCTGTGAATTCAAGCCAATGGTTGAGACCCAGACTGAAAGGAAGATCAAAATTTTGCGTACTGATAACGGTCTGGAATTTGTAAACAAGCGTCTTGATGAGTTTCTTCGAAAATACGGAATTGTCCATCAAAGGTCTGTCGAATACCTGCACGAGCAAAATGGTGTAGCTGAGCGTATTTTTCGGACGCTTTTCGATTAGGTTAGATGCTTGCTTTTCGATTCAAACTTGCCATTGATATTTTGGGGCGAAGCTCTTAATACCGCAACCTATATTCGCATCAGGTTACCCTCTCGATCGATTAATTACAGGGTACCTGAAGAGGCGTGGACTGGTAAAAAGCCCGATCTGTCAAACCTAAAAGTTTTTGGTTGTTTTTGCTATATGTTCCCAAGGAAAGGCGGGCGAATAAGTTGGCCGAGAGGTCCGTTAGATGCATCATGCTAGGTTATTCGGAGACCAGAAAAGCTTATCGTCTCGCTCCTTTGTCGAACCCTCGAAAGATCTTCTTTGAAAGAGACGTTGTTTTTTTTGTGAAAAGGTTATGTGTTCGAACAAATTGTCCTTGAATGACTCCGAATCGCCATTGTTAGACTAAGAGTCCTTCAACGGTTCGGGCCCTCAGAACTTGTAACTTGTGTTACCGGCTCATCAGGATAGGCAACTTGTCAGTCAAGATGCATCAGTACCTCAAATGGAAAATGTAAATGAGCCGAATTACCAAGCCGAAAATTCAAATCTTGAAAATGAAGTTTCTGGAATTCCTGCGACTGTTAGCGCTAATCATGAGATAGGATCAAACCGTGAGCGTCGCTACCCGTTGCGTGAGAGAAAAACTGAACATTTTTCTTTTAGTTGTCTAAGCTCAAATGAACCGGAGAATGTTTCTGAAGCCCTGAACTCAAGTGAGTCGAAATACTGGTTAGATGCTATGAAAGACGAGTACCATTCCTTGCTCGAAAATGAGACATGGACACTTGTGGATAGACCTGTAGATTCAAATGTTGTCAAATCCAAATGGGTGTTTAAGCGAAAACAAAACGAAGGTGGAAGTATACGCTACAAAGCAAGACTAGTGGCAAAAGGTTATAGTCAAATTCACGGAGTACTTTAACGAAACCTTCTCACCTGTCGTTCGGAAATGTAGTATTCGCCTCTTGCTTGCAATCGCTGTCCAAAAAAAATGTCAATCTATCATTTCGACATTTCAACCGCCTTTTTATACGGCGATTTAGATGAGAGAATTTTTATGGAGCAACCTGAGAACTTTGAAATTGACGATGAAGTGTGTCTGTTATCACGTGCCATTTACGGCCTAAAACAAGCATCAAGAGTGGGGAATTTTAAAGTCGATGGTGTTTTAAGGAAACTTGGTTACGCTGTCTCCGATTATGACGCTTGTATCTATTTCAAAATGAATGGTGATTTGTGACGTACATTGCTCTCTACGTCGATGATTTTTTTTTGTTTTTCGAATTCAGCCGACGATATCGAACAGTTTCAGTCGGAGCTTAGGCAGCAGTTTAAACTGAAAAAAATGGGACTGGCAGCCGAATGTCTCGGCATGAAACTCAAGCGAAATGCTCTAAACGGAGAAATTTTGTTGAATCAAGAAAGTTATTGTCAAAAGGTTCTAGAGAAATTTGGAATGCTAAATTCTCATCCTGTCTCAACGCCTCTAGAGCCAGGAATCAAACTGGTCAAGTCAGATCAGCCTTGCGATCTTCCGTATCAAAGCCTAATAGGATCCCTAAATTATTTCGACCAAAACAGTATTTCGACTCAAACTACTTAAAAAATTGAGATGAAAATGCAGTTGCAGGATTCAGGGACATGTTGACGCGTGAAATTACCGCCTTCTGTAACTGCGGTAATGAAGTCCGTATGTTGTTCCGCGAAATAAGCATCATGTTGACTTTATTTGGTACTAAATCAATTATTTAGGCAGTTTTACTTATCTACAGGTCTGCCCCTGCCCGCTTATCTGCTACTTGTGTAAATTACAACAACCATGGGCGACCTAACCTCTTTCGTATGACCAGTGCAGATTAGTGTAGTTTTTGGAGGACGGACTCGCGTAAAACATTCCAAAAAATTAAAGAAACTGCCTACGTAATTTATTTAGTACCAAATAAAGTCTACATAATGCTTATTTCGCGGAACAACATTCGAACTTCATTACCGCAGTTACAGAAGGCGGTGATTTCACGCGTCAACATGTCCCCGAATCCAGCAACTGCATTTTCATCTCAATATTTTACGTAGTTCTAGTAGATGAAATCGTTCCAAAAGTTCCTATTTTAAAGTTTTTTCCTCGTTTAATCCTTGGATGTGCTTCAAATTTCTTAACTCTTAGCCGATCGGATGAATTCTTTGACCCATTGAGGCAAGTACCCATCTCGGGGCCCAACCGTTTCCAGTCGACATAGCTGTAGTCTCATGATCTCATCGAGAAACCTGTGATCTTATGCGATAACCAAAGTGCTATTTTTATTGCAAAAAATGATACGGTAAATGATCGTAGCAAACATTTTGTGGTCGCTCTTCAGATTTTTACAGCGAAAAACAAATTTTCCCCGCCGAGGGGAGATGTTAGTTATCTTCCACGAGAATTCAAACTTGCGCGCCGTTACGACGGTGTTTTGTTTTTCTTTTTGTTCCTCTAGCTAATAATCCTGCCTTGTAGATTTTTGGAAATAAAGGTTCGTGTGTGAAAGACCGCCGAATCGTGAGGTATCAATTATCGGCCCTGAGTTATTCTTGGTTATAGTATAAGGTCATTCGCAATCCGAGTGAAGTGAAGAAGTGTTAAAAAACATTCGAAGTTAATAACAAGTTTAAGTAAGTAAATAACAAGTTTCAAGTCTGTGTCAAATTGAAACCTGCTGGTTTACAGGCGAAGAGATGCAGGCCCTACTAGCCGATTCTACCGTTGAGGATGCACCGGGATCGGTATCCAAATCGCCGCCAGCCGTCAGATAAAACGGTAACACGTTTGGCTATGAATTCTGCATGTTTGGTGGCATTTCATCCAAGCAAAGGAACCGCGAATCAACCTCATGTAGTCTACGATGCCAGGGACGTACTTTTGCGACTTGTCCAAGAAAATGTGTACTGGCAGCAGAGCAATCGGAACCGAACTAAACATCAACTATTCAAACGTCCCCAAAACATGCAGTTCCACCCATTCCAGCTGGACTAACACCAAGCTCTGCAAGAAGCCGACAACTACTCCGGTTGGATTTCACTGGGCCGACGAGCAAGGTGAGGATTTATTCAAATTTGTTATTCTCTGATGAATCGGACTAGAAGTAACAGCCATTCCAACCTGCTCTCTATGGGGCCATCAAAAACCCCCACTGGATGCTGGCAGTGGAACATCACGAACACTGGCGGCTGTATGTTTGGTGTGATATTCTGGCCGACTACGTCATCGGACCTATTTCTTTGAAGGCAAGATTGCTCCGCTATTTAACATGTAACTTTAGAGGTCCCAGATACCTCTGTGTGGGTTCATTACATGAAATAAACCCAAGTTCAAATTAGGCGTTTTGGTTGTCGAAAAAATTAACTCGCCAATGAAATATATTATTTGACAAACTGAAGAAAGGGGCCTATCGGGGAGTTCTACCAGATGTGCCTTTTTCCGAAATGAAGGAAATCATTTAAATTATTTTTGTTGCGATGATTTTTGCGACCGAGGTTTAATAAAAACACTGCGTCCTTAGGATTCTTATTGGCTCAGTGCGTACCAACGTTGCTTTTTGAATTGTGAGCGGATGTGGGTTCGTGTTTTAAGGACAAAACCCCTTACTTTTGTGTGTGTTGGATTGCGATATTAGTTTTGAGAAGGATTTCATCTTTGCTACTTCAAATAATGAGGTCTAGGAGAAATGTATTAACGTAGGATATAAAACGCGGTGCCCATCTCAAACTATTTTAGCCTTATCACTAATACAGCTGTTATTTAGGGAATATCACTGAAGTTTAAGCCATTTTCCCTGGAACGTTCTCTCAATCCTCCGGCGAAGAATGTAGTTTCAGCACGAAGGCGCCCCATGGCACTACGCAAGAGACCTGAGGTTGTTACTGGACCAGCTTTTCCTCTAGAATTGGGTGGGACGCGGGAGCCCAGTTCGACCGTGGCCAAGGAGGAGTTCCGACTCCGCTGGACGTCTCCGAATGGAGTTTCGTGAAAGAAAGAGTTTTTGAAACTCCGCCGGAAAACCCAGACGACGTGAAAAGGCTGATTCCACAAGCGTATGCAGGAATCACGCCACTGATGCTTCAAAGCCTGCGAAGGATTTTCATACTTTGTTAGAACGCAATTCTATCGAAATGGGCGGCGAGAATTTCAAGCACCTTCTATAAAAAGTTCCCAAAAAAAAGTTTGGTCTTCCTCTTGATTACAGGCCATACTTGTGCTTACCCATGTTTTCGTTTTCATTTTATTTTGAGCGTTGTTAACGTATGCATCACAGTGCGTCCGATTTGAAGGATTAAAGAGCAGTCCCTGTTTCTCCTTAAAGACTTTTTACGTGTCAACGCTCATTTCAATTACCAACTCATTGCTGTGCTTGAACTTCGACAAAGTATAACATCATGATTGCATTTAAATACTTAGAGATGGCCTCTAAACTCGATAGCTTTCCGGGGCGCAAAAAAGCTAGGTTGGACTTTTGAAGCACCATGATTGACATAAAAGATAGTAACGCAGAAAAAAAAATTGCTTGGTTACATAAAAAAAGAAAAAAACAATAACAATAAAATGACATAGTAGACGTTGAATAAAGCCAACCTCAGTTGACAGTTGAACAGGTCAAAGGTTTTTGTAGAACATTTGACGCAAGAAAAAGACAGAACTAGGAAAACAAAGGAAGATACGAAAAGCAATCACGCATATGGAAATAAAGATGAACACATTACAGCGTGGGACCTTCGGAAGAATACCTAACATAAAGAAGGACTGGAATGTTGTTGGGGGAAAAAATAACATGCGGTGGCGAGCAACACCCAGAAAATTATGATTTCAGGAGGTATTTGGTTATCAAACTACACAATAAGACCACAAATAATTGCATTAAAAAGTTATGATTGCTGACTTCTGAGCAAAATTTAAGCGAAATGGCACTGATTTATTATAATGCTGCTCGCGACGGCACAGTTAGTTATCGCCACGATTCAAGGAAATTTTAGTACTGCTGTGTCTGCTTCTTCCCCGAACCCCCGCGTTCTATCGGAAGGAATCAACTGTGTCGAAGAAGTGACCGAATAAAGGGAATGGTAGGGAGAAAGCTTAACTATTACAAGGGCAGAAAAGGTAGAGTAGGTCCATGTTAAGTAACAAAAATCGTCCCCAACGGAATAGAGATTGCAGCGTGAAGTAATTACGAGTTGACACCAACGGAGGGCCGACGAGTTTTCCAGCGATGAGACGAGGCTCACGCAGACGAGGAGGTCATCAGGGACCCCAACCGGCTACATCACACCAAAGTTGTTGGGGGATGAACGCCCCGGAACAAAACAGTTTAATTGGAAACGCCACCTCAGTGCGTTTGCCAGTTAGGGAGTTAAGGGGCAGTAGTCAATTAGGGTATACAGGGGAGATCAAACTGAACGAATGGGCGAGCACGAGGAGCGTCGCGCAAGTCACCTGCAACTGTTAGGGGCCGTTGGGGCCGTAGGGATGTTCGTGACCCTGCGTAAGAGGAGCGTTCTAGGTCACCGGGATCCATACAGTACGACACCCAAATTCGTCCACACTTATGACGGCACCGTAAATTGGCGTGCCTTCATTACCCCTTTCGAGATAGAAACCGAGCCTTCAGGATGGAGTGATCGGGAAGCTTCACTAGCTCCGCTAGAATCTCTCTGGGGCTACGATGGGGGCTGTGTTACCGATTCCGTCCGATTTGACTTTGTAAAGCGAGGACTATCCGGCCCTGAGAAAATTTCTTGCGACCTCCTACGGAGAATCGATTACCCCGCGCGCCAATGCACTCGCTCTCTACTCACGGCTGCAGCACGAGGAGGAGAATGATCACGATTTCGCGATGACCATCAGTACTCCTGCTGAGGGGGCTTCCCCCATAGTCCTTCCGACGCTCAACGGGAGGCAGTTTTTTCGTTCTGTGCGGGCATACGCGACCGCGTAATATCCAAACAGTTGTAAGGGAACATGCACACGTTCGCTACCCTAGCAGGAGTGCTCTTCAAACTTAGCCGACGGATCTCGTTCCCCATCGGTAAAGGACCGAAGGCAACGACGCTTTTAGTAGCTAGTAACATGTGATTGTCAAAGCGCCTTTGGAGGGTGCGAGCCGGAGAAGATAATGGGGAAGAGATCAGCTTCAACACCCGAGTCACTTCCAGAGTCCGTGAAGCGTTGTTGCCGACAGCCAGAGCCCCTGACCCGTAGGAACTTCGAGCTGGCCCTGTCACCGCCCTTCCCTCGACTGAGACTGTCACGTCGACGCCGTCATCCAACCTGGGACCAGTCTCCGTTACGGATATGGGGGTAAGAGGAGCAAATAGGCAATTTCATGGCCATGGCTACAAGGGACAATACAGTGGCCAATTTACCAACGTTAGTCGGGCAAATCAGCCAGCATGTCAATGAAGCTACATTACATCGGGATCCTGGAATGGTATGGTATGTTGGAGGTGCCGGGAGCGGGGTCACTACTTGCGATTCTGCCCCTACTCGTACGATCAGTGTCCTGGATGGGAAAAGCAGAACTGGGGCAAATCAGGTATTTGCGACAGCATCGGGGCAAGTCCAGCTATGTCATCTCGACGGGAGTCCTCCACACGATAGCCCGCAACACGTTGGGAAACTGAAGAGGGGTTGCAATTTAGCCGCCAGCGGGAGTGCCTCTCTAGCACTAGGACGGCCGGGAAGTTGACTACCCCTACGACGGCCAGTGGGTCATTTTTGACCCAGTGGTATTTTTTGTGCTTCCTATGCATTTCAGTAAGATTTTTTAAGCTCCTACTTTAACCTCTAGTCCTTAAAAAGTGTTTCAACTGGTAAAGAGAGTATTTTCATTCTTGACATTGCTAAAATAAAAAAAGAGGTATTTTCCAGGGGAAAGACAGGGAAAAAGTAGGCAATCGTCATTAAGAACAGTTTTTATTACGAATTATAAGGAACAACATTTTGAATCACATTTTTATGTTGCGTTCTGTGTATTAACAGCGTAAACAAGTCATAATCAACGCATTACAAGAACTTCTTACATTTTCCAACTAGGCTACCTCCAATATCAATCCATGAAATTCTTACAGCCTACTCAGGATCACACTTAGTCCAGAACATGTTTCTTACATTGAGCACAGACAATCTTTTGACAGACGTGGCACTTCGATGTACTTTTGTTTCCCGAACGCGAACAATTAGATTTTACCTGACAACGCACGCGCTTCTCTTCTTGACCAGGGTCTGAAAGTTTTGTGCGTCAGCCCGCGCATTTGACAGTTTGATCGCCAAATAGTTTTCCACGAGCTCTTCACCTAATTTCAGAAGAAACTGATGGCGTGACAGTTGGCAATCCGTATTCAAAGCATTGTAAACTACGCAAGCATTTACGCCGGCTAGATCTAGCAAGTTGTAAAATGAATGAACAGGCCACCGTCTAGACGCAGCTCTAACAGTGTACAAGCGGGACATCTTATCTACCACATCAACACCGTATTTGGACTTGTAAAATACAACCGTATCTGGCTTCTTTTTCTCTCCATCAGTTACCTGCACATCAGGGTGAAGAGAACGACGACCACAGACTTCTTTGCCTTTCCTTGATAGACGGTGATAGATAGAGTTACATCATCTTTCGTCAAAACTGTCGTGCTGTAAAGAGGCTGTTTGGCATTTTTCACACAAGTCGGAACTTCCCTTCGAACTTTATTCACGGTACCCACGAGACTAGTAGCATTTGCTTTCAAACTGTCACAAAGCGATACCGAGGTGAAAAAGTTATGTCATTATGTTCAGGGGCGTAGCCAGACTTCTGTTTGAGGGGTTGCTGCGGTGCGGGTTGCCTAAACGCGCCCGCGTCTTACGTGTTGCCTATTTACTGCAATTTTAGTGAATAACCTTCAGTTTTTTGCCTCCATTTTCCTTAAATAGCTAACGTAAAGGGTACGAGAAATAATAACAAGATTTATTCTTCCTCTATTTATTCGTCAGCTTACATTAGTGGTTTCTTCTCTTTCACCTAAGTGGCATGCGTCTCTCGGCCGACTGTGCAAAAGCTGCCACTAGCTTTTGCAAATCGATTTGTGAGGCTACATCTTTTTCAGTGGCGAGGAGCATCAGGGACTCGAGTCTGTCCAGGCACTGGGTACATCGCAGTCGGTTTTCTATCAATTTTAGTTTCGAAAACCCGCGTTCCAGGGATGCCGTTGTGATTGGCAGAGTGAGGAAAATTCTGTACAATTTCTTCAGGCTGACGTATTCATCTGGTATCTCCTCGCAAACTTGAACCATACTCTTCCTATCCAAACCTTCCGTATTGCGGGAGAGGCGCCACTCGGTTACCGCGTTGCTATCGACAAACCTTTGGTATTTGGCACTTAATCGGCGTATCCCATCCTCTGCTTCTGGATCTTTGAAGTGCTTGGGCTCGAGATATGCGAAGTCACCCAGTTTGCATGGGAAGCGAGTGTTTACCTCTGCAATCATTTTATCTAAGGCGGGATAAAAGTGCTGCGTTCTCAAAGTGTCCAACCAATTTGAAGAAGCGGCCGTTTCAGGTCGGTCGTCAAGCTTCCTTGGACGTTTTCGTTGCCGGGTAGTCTCTTGAAGTTCGCTCAGGGCTTCGTCAAAATCCACACCAGCTCGTGCTGCCAGGACCCTAGCCGTCTCTACCGAACTTTTCCAGTACTCCGGCAAAGTACGGTATCTCTGGAGTTCGTCCTTCAGGTTGCCGACTATCTTCATTGCCGTAGCTGTGTCGATCGTTTTTGACTGAAGCGAGATACTCACCCTATTAACCGCCAGCAAAACGTTTCTGAAAGCCGCTAGCATCAATACAAATTTTGGAGAAGTGATGTGAGCGAGCAGTCCAATGGCAGTTGACTTCGACTCAGAATCGGAGGCATTGTCGATGACGTACTTTAGAGTTCTTACGGTGGCCCCGAACACTTCTGGTTCGGTATAACGCTGCATTGACGCCGAGCGAGAACCCCACCGAGTATCCGACACACTCCTTCCAGGCAGTTTAGGCTTCGTGCTGCGTTTGGTACCTTCCGGAGCGGTGCTAGTGCTTGGTTGAGATTCAGTACCTTCTGCGTCGTCAACGTTATCCTGAAGGTCTTGTTCAGGGGCTGCGCCAGTACTTGGTTGAGGTACGTCATTGATTTCTCTCTGGATTTGGATAAAGTAGGCCTGGCGTTGACTGCTGCGACCAACAAATACTACAATATGCTCGAAAATACTGAAAAAGTTTCGGGCCTCCGGAAGCTTCTTGTGATTAACTGAATTAACCAAAGCTCTATTCAAGGAGTGAGCGAAACAGTGTAGGAACGTAGCAAGTTCGTTTATGGATAAAATTCGTATCTGTACTCCGTTGAAACATCCTGATAAATTTGATCCGCCGTCATAGCATTGCCACACTAACATCATAACGTCCAAACTGAGGTCTTCTAGCTTTTTGAGGAGCATTTCTGCCAAAGCCTCGCCTGTCTTGCTTCCAACAACTACCAAAGCTAACATTCTTTCTTCAATAGTAACCTTTCGACCCTCCGACGAAACGAATCGAAGCATTATAATAACTT
>Ga0268247_10000716_pt1 | contig 10765 bp, 8 predicted proteins | sample AgamicOrMae_FD_200245 | JGI IMG/M metagenome (GOLD analysis project Ga0268247, IMG submission 200245) | Agave microbial communities from Guanajuato, Mexico - Or.Ma.e (v2) (version 2) | ecosystem: Host-associated > Plants > Phyllosphere > Phylloplane/Leaf | place: Guanajuato, Mexico | collected... | reverse complement strand
TATATCGCTGGATATTACAGCGCACTAAGACCGCACGAATATAATGGTGGGTTACCACCAAACGAATCAGAAAACCGATACTGGAAAAACTCTAACGCGGTGGCCAGTTTTTATTGACCACTTCACCCTTGTCCTCTTTGCCCTAACGTGGACAATAGAGCAAAATCAAGAGGTAATAAAATGACTAATTTTTCTTCAATGGCGGCTTTCTTATGGTCCGTCGCTGACTTGCTACGTGGTGATTTCAAACAGTCACAGTATGGCAGAGTGATTCTGCCATTCACCGTTCTTCGTCGTCTTGAGTGCGTGCTCACGCCTACTAAACAGGCTGTACTCGATAAGTTACCTGTGGTTGAAAAGCTTGATGAGAACGCTGCTGATGCAATTCTTCGCCACGCTTCCGGGCAACACTTTTACAATACTTCGCCGTTGGATCTCAGTAAGTTGGGGGAAACGCAACCGCGCCTTAATCTTGAGCGCTATATCCGCTCGTTTAGCAATGATGCTCGCGAGATTTTTGAGCACTTTAAATTTTATGAGTTTCTCCAACAGCTTGATGATGCCAATTTGCTCTACAAGGTGGCGAAAAAATTTGCCGAGGCTGATTTAAGCCCTTCTTCTGTCAGCAACCACGATATGGGGCTGATATTTGAAGACTTGATCCGCCGGTTTGCAGAAAGTTCTAACGAAACTGCGGGCGAGCACTTTACTCCACGGGATATCGTGCGTCTGACTACCTCTCTGGTGTTTGCGGACGACGATGAAGCGTTGACTAAACCAGGATTGATCCGCCGCATCTACGATCCTACTGCCGGGACAGGCGGCTTCCTTTCCAGCGGTATGGAATACCTGCATGGAATAAACCCCAGCGCCAGCCTTCGGGCTTATGGTCAGGAGCTAAACCCAGAGTCTTACGCTATCTGTAAAGCGGACATGCTGATCAAGGGGCAGGATATCAGCAATATCAAGCTGGGTAATACCCTCTCTGACGATCAGCTCTGGAATGAGCGTTTTGATTATTGCCTGTCCAATCCACCGTTTGGCGTTGACTGGAAAAAGATTGATACCGTAATCCGCAAAGAGCATAAAAGGGGCTACGATGGGCGTTTTGGACCCGGTTTGCCGAGAGTATCCGATGGTTCTTTGCTGTTCCTGCTGCACCTGATTAGTAAGATGAACGATAACAGCCGTATCGGGATCATTCTTAACGGTTCGCCACTCTTTACCGGAGGTGCGGGCAGTGGTGAAAGTGAGATCCGCCGCTTTGTGCTGGAACAGGATCTGCTGGATGCTATTGTCGCGTTGCCGACCGATATGTTCTACAACACCGGGATTGCGACTTATATCTGGGTACTCAGTAATCATAAGCCGAAAGAACGTAAGGGCAAGGTGCTACTGATTAATGCCACAGAGCAATTTACGCCGATGCGGAAATCTCTTGGTAGCAAGCGTAAAGAGCTAACGGAAGCGCAGATTGACGAGATTGTGAATCAGTATACGCGCTATCAACCTTCGGCTAATGTTAAGCTGTTTAAGACCTCTGATTTTGGCTATCGCCGTATTACGGTGGAAAGACCTCTTAAGCTGGCATTTTATCCTCTCGATCCTGCTCGTCGTGAAGCATTGCTGGCGGATAAAGACTGGTCCAAACATGGTGATCCAGAGTTATTAGCCGCTCTGGATGCAATGGATGATAAATATTTAAGCCGGGAAAAATTCAAAAAAGCATTGCCGAAAATTTCTGCTGCTCAGTTTAAGCTGTTGATAAAACACTTAAGTGAAACAGATGAGAACGCTGATGTTTGTAAGACTAAAGGCAAGACTGAAGCTGATACTAATTTGCGTGATTATGAAAATGTTCCATTGAGTGAATCAGTTGAAACATATTTCGCTCGCGAGGTGTTACCGCATGTACCTGATGCGTGGATTGATATCGAAAAAACCGATCCTTATGATGGGCAGATCGGTTTAGTGGGTTATGAAATCCCTTTTAACCGACATTTTTATCAATATCAGCCGCCGCGTTCATTGGAGGAAATTGACCGCGATTTGGATGAGGTGAGCAGAGAAATTATGGCTTTGCTGGCGGAGGTTCACTCGTGAAGTACAAAAGTTATCCTACTTATAAAAACTCGGATATTGAATGGTTAGGCAGAATACCACATGGCTGGGGGATAACTCGACTTAAGTTCCTATGTTCAATTTGCACAGGAGAAAAAGATACGGTAGATCGTGAGGATGATGGAATCTATCCTTTTTTTGTACGTTCTGAAACTGTCGAGAGAATCTCATCATATTCTTATGATGGTGAAGCGATATTGACTGCTGGTGATGGTGCAATAGGGAAAATATTCCATTATATAAATGGAAAATTCGATTTCCATCAAAGAGTATATAAGTTCAGTGATTTCCGTGGAGTACATGGCCGCTTCTTGTACTATTACATAAGTAATAACCTTGAGAAAGAAGTAGTTAAACTTTCGGCGAGAACTACAGTAGATTCCTTACGTTTACCTATGCTACAGAATTTTATCGTTTCACTTCCTTCAATTCATGAGCAAATTACTATCGCTCGCTATTTAGATGATGAAGTAGCCAAAATCGATTTAATGATAGCTAAGCAAAAACGTGTCATTGAATTACTTGTCGAGAAACGAAGTGTAGCTATTTCTCATTTAGTGACTAAGGGAATGAATGCTGATACTGAATTTAAATATTCGGGTATTGATTGGATTGGGGAGATACCAGCGCATTGGAGCGTAAAACCATTGCGTTATATTGGTATATGCCAGAATGGTATCAATATTGGTGCTGAGAAGTTTGGTAGTGGTTATCCTTTTGTGAGCTATGGCGATGTATATAATAACAAGTCACTACCAAGTAAAATCAAGGGGTTGGTAGAGTCCTCGGCGAAAGATAGAGTAATATATTCGGTTAACTATGGAGATGTTTTTTTTACAAGAACATCAGAGACAATAGATGAGATAGGTTTTGCATCTACTTCTTTTTCTGAAATACCGAATGCGACATTTGCAGGGTTCCTTATTAGGTTTAGACCTTTTACAGGGATAATTCGACCTGAATTTTCAAAGTATTATTTTTCTAATATATTGCTAAGGGCATTTTTCATCAAGGAGATGAACTTAGTTACCAGAGCATCGCTTAGCCAGGATTTATTAAAGTTATTGCCTGTTGTGCTTCCCCCTCTGAATGAACAAAAAGAGATTGGAGACTTTTTAGAAAAGCAATCAATAGCATTTGAAACGTTAATATCTAATGCAAAAAAATTAATTAATTTATTGAAAGAACGTCGTTCGGAACTGATTTTCTTAGCGGTGACTGGTAAAATCGACGTACGCAACTGGTATCCCGATGCTAAGGATGTAGCATGAGTGATATCCAGCTCTTTCGTTATGATAAAAATGGTGTCTCTGAACTACCGGGAAAATCAGCGGCTATTGAAAAAGATCTTCAAAAACTGATCGAGTCTCATATGGAGGCTTTCCTTGGGGTGCGTTTTTTGGCGACTGAATACAGCACCGGCAAGACTCACAAGGGGCGTATCGACTCATTGGGGCTGGATGAAAACAACACGCCAGTGATTATCGAATATAAACGTCAGAGTAACGAGAACGTCATTAATCAGGGGTTGTTCTATCTGGACTGGTTATTAGATCATCAGGCCGAGTTCCGTTGGCGGGTGATGGATAAGTTTGGTAAACAGGTTGCTGACGATATCGACTGGTCCAATGCCCGTGTGATTTGCATTGCGGCAGATTTTACCAAATATGACGAGCATGCCGTTGCGCAGATTAACCGCAATATCAATCTTATCCGTTATAAGCTGTTTAGCCCTGATCTCCTGATGTTTGAGCTGGTGAATGCTGCTACCGAAACTCACAAGCCTCAGCCTGTTGCAATAGAGGATCAGGTGCCGAAGCAGAAGAAAAATGCTCAACGCTATCGTCTGGATAAGTCTTCCCCTGAACTGGTTGCGCTTTATCATAATATCTGTGATTTTGCCGATAGCCTGGGTGATGAGGTTCAGCGCAAAGAGTTACTGCTTTATACTGCGTTTCAGAAGATAAAGAATTTTCTAAGCGTCGTGATATGGCCCACAGCCAAAGAACCACACGTCAAGCTTTACCTGAAACTAAAACCGGAGCAGGTGATCATCTCTGATATCGTCAGAGATGTTACTAATTTGGGACACTGGGGAACCGGTGATATTGAGGTTGTAGTCCATAATCAGGCCGATTTAGCAAAAGCTAAGTTACTGATTGAGCAAGCGTATCAAGAGAACTGATATGGTATCTAAATCCGCAGAATTATTATTCCAGAATCACATTATTGAGCAGCTATCATCCAGTGGCTGGTTATTTGGAAACTCATCCGGCTACGATCGTGAAAGGGCGATTTATCCAGAAGATGCGCTTGCTTATGTGCAGGAAACCCAGCCGGAAGCCTGGGAGAAGTTTTGCGGAATTTATCCAAAAGATACAGATGTACATTTTCTCAACGCGGTTGAGAGACATCTTGTGGCTAAAGGAACCTTGTGGACGCTGAGACATACCTTAGCGGATCGCGGTGCTCGTTTTCAGCTTTGCACCTTTAAACCCGATCATGACCTTAATCCAGACTTACTGGTTCGCTATTGCGCTAACCGTTTGCGGGTAGTACCTGAACTGATTTATTCGCCCAATGGTTATGATGGCCGCATTGATTTGACATTGTTCCTGAATGGGTTGCCTGTCGCCACGCTTGAACTGAAATCAGCGTTTAAACAATCGCTTGATGCGGCAAAACTACAATACATCAATGACCGCCAGCCAAAAACCGGAAATAAATTAGAACCACTGTTGACCTTCAAACGCGGTGCGCTGGTCCATTTTGCGGTTAATCAGTATGAGGTGGCAATGACCACCAAACTAGATGGAAAGAAAACCTTTTTCCTGCCTTTTAACCGGGGAACCGCAGAAGGCGGGGCGGGTAATGATCAACCATTAGAGGGGTATGCGACAGCCTATCTATGGCAGGAAATCCTGCAACCAGATAACTGGCTGCGTATTCTGGGGCGCTATTTACATCTGGAACAAAAGCGCGTTGATGATGCGCTTGGTCACCAGGAAATCAAGGAAACTCTGATTTTCCCGCGTTACCACCAATGGGTCGCTGTTCAGTCATTACTAAATGCTGTTCGGGTGGAGGGAACAGGGCAAAAATACCTCATTCAGCATAGCGCTGGTTCCGGTAAATCCAACTCAATAGCTTGGTTATCCCATCAGTTAGCGTCATTGTACCGCCCGGATGGCAACAAATTTTTTAATTCGGTAATCGTTATTACTGACCGCACTGTATTGGATGGTCAATTGCAGGACACGATTTACCAGTTTGAACATCAGGATGGAGTGGTTTGTAAAATCAGTCGTGAGTCGGGTAGTAAGTCTTCGCAACTAACCGAGGCTTTATCGTCTGGTACGGCAATTATCATCGTGACGATCCAGACTTTCCCGCATGTGCTCAAGGCTATTCAGGAAAGTACTGGTCTGAAAGGACGAAGCTTTGCAGTTATCGCTGATGAAGCGCACTCAAGCCAGACAGGAACGACGGCTCGACAACTTCGCGAAGTGCTGATGGCGGAAAAAATAGATGAAGAAGAAATGGATGGTCAGGATGTTATCAATGCGACGCTTGAGGCTCGCAGAGGTTCCTCTGATATAAGCTATTTTGCCTTTACTGCCACGCCTAAAGCTAAGACGTTAGAGCTGTTTGGTAGACCGCCTCATCCCGAAATGCCTTTGGCGAATGACAATAAACCGAAGCCATTTCATCTGTATTCAATGCGACAGGCGATCGAAGAAGAGTTTATTCTGGATGTTCTGAAAAATTACACCAGCTACGGGCAGGCGTATCGTCTGGCGCATGATGCCGAAGATAAAGAAGTCGACCGCAAAAAAGCCAAAACGCAGTTGAATAAGTGGGTTCGCTTACACCCTCACAATATTGCCCAGAAATCACAGGTCATCATTGAACATTTCCGTGAGCATGTTGCTCATTTACTAAATCACGAAGCGAAAGCGATGGTAGTAACCAGTAGTCGCCTTGAAGCGGTAAAATATAAGCAGGCGTTTGATAGCTATGTGCGGGAAAAAGGCTATCAACGTTTAACAGCAATGGTGGCGTTCTCAGGTGAAGTTGTCGATGAGGGCGAAAGCTACACGGAAAACTCGATGAACCCTGGCCTGCAAGGTCGGGATATGCGTAAAGCATTCGATACTGATGATTATCAGGTGATGCTGGTTGCCAATAAATTCCAGACAGGCTTTGACCAGCCCAAACTGATAGCCATGTATGTTGATAAAAAACTCAAGGGAGTGGATTGTATTCAGACACTTTCCCGTCTTAATCGTACGTATCCGGGGAAAAGCAGCACATTTGTTCTTGATTTTGTTAACGATCCTCAGGATATCCTGGCTGATTTTAAAGAGTATTATCAGAATGCCGAATTGGTGCAGGTATCCGATCCCAACCTTGTTTATGCCATTTTCCATAAGCTGAACGAACAGCATATATGGCAATGGCATGAAGTGATTAATTTTTCTGATGCCTATTTTGATCCGAAACGTGGTCCTGAAGCGCTAACGGGGTATTGTAAACCTGCGGTAGATCGTTTTACTCACCGTTACCGTTCCGCGATGGATGTATTACGAAGGGCATTATCGACACTCGAAGATGCAAAGAAAAGTGGCGATGAAACTTGGCGAGTAAACTGCGAACGTAGTGTCAAGCAAGCTCGTGAAGCGAAGGATGTGCTGGATACGTTCAAAAAAGATATGAATAGCTTTATCCGCTTTTATGAATTTGCTTCGCAAATTGTCGATCTGGCAGATGAAGAACTGGAACGCTTAAATGTCTTTGCTCGCCACTTGTTGCCGTTGCTAAGAGAGGAACGGCTTGATGACGATCTTGATATTAGTCAGGTACAGCTAACACACTATAAGTTGTGGGAAAAGCGTACTCAGGATCTCAAGTTACAAGAAGGGGGAGAAGGGCTTAAAGGGATCACCAGCGTCGGTGGCTCAATTGCGGAAAGGCCGAAAGATCTATTATCGCATATTCTGGAACAGTTAAATGAGTTGTTTGGCGAAGAAACGACCGATGCTGACAAGCTGGTATGGCTTGATGGCGTGGCGGCTAAAGTTTCCGAAAATGATTCTGTGATGGATCAACTTCGCCATAACGATATCGAGCAAATCATGCTTGGGGATTATCCTCAGGCCGTACAGAATGCTGTCATTGAAAGCATGGGGGCGTTTGAGAAACATTCAGTTGCTTACCTGTCTGATAAGGATATTGCCCGTTTAGCTAATCGTTTCATACTTGATGTATTACTTAAGGGGCTTGGCAGATGAGCCCTGCGAGTTCATTGTATATACTCGTGATACTTGAAGTTGCATGTTGCCAGTGTCGCTTCATGCCCATAAGGCTCGGGCTGCGCTGTTGCTCAAACATGCAACTTGAAGCTTATTGAGTATATAACATAGGCGCTGAGTATTATAAATGCGCAGTTGTGAAAAAATTGAGATGCTACTAAAAAATGCGCATTATTTTACTAAATATCCATAAGTTAATATAGAATTGATTTGCATTGTAAATAGGTTAATAATAGCTAAATTACATATGTTTTTATTTATGTGTGAAGTGATATATAAAAGCTAAAGAAAATACTTGCGTAACATCTACATGTTCATAGTTTTGTATCGGAGCTGGAATTCTGATGTATTCCATGAGAGGTAATAATTGATAGTATTTCTGCGCGTACATCACAAGGAAGTTTTAAAAAATGCAGAATTACAAAGGCTAGTTGATCATCAATAGTATAGAAGTAGGGAAGTGGAACATTAAGAGCTTTAGCTAGATTTTGTGCTGTATTGATATCAACTTCATGAATACCCTTTTCGTATCGGTTGATACGTGTGCTCGCGACGAACTCATCAATTCCTGCGGCTATTCCCAGTTTCTTTTGGGATAGGCCAGCAGCAAGCCTCGCTTCTTTCAGGCGCTTACAAAAGATTTTTGCACGGGTTACTGTCGGATTCATATGTGCTCTCATCATAGGGAGCTACGAGAATCGTAGTTTTTGATTGTTTTCGATACTACGAATAACGTAGTATATGGGTGAGGGGGATGCTGAATGAACTCTATCAATAATTGTGTGATTTTAATGGGATCTATTGAATCTGTGGGGTGTGCTTCTCGGGGGGAACAGAATTACTCAGTAAGCCCGGTGATGCCGCTTTACACACTTTCTTTGGGGAAAGACGGTTTGCTATGCAAGGACTGCCTTACAGTTGGAAGTCGCGAATGGAAGAAATCTTATGCCAAAGAAGAGACAATACATGCCGCATCTCATGCGCCAGAGTGGAGTGACGCTGCACTATTCGGTTTTTGTGCCCCTCAAATTACTTCGGATAAAGAATGGTGGGAGTATGTTGAAGAACGTATAGCCAGTGTACAAAACAATGCAATCGGTGCGATGCAGTTTCCTAATCTAGAAAAGGGTGCTTCAAATGCTGCTATTAAATTAGATTCCAACTTTATTAACGCGAGGAATGTTGCTAGGTATGCTCGGGATGCCAATATGTTTGTAATTGAAGCTGAAAGAGTCTCGACTGAAGTTGAGTGAATATTTTTAGTCTTAAATAGTTGTTCAGGAGAGGAAAAGAATGATAACTTTCATCGTAATATTTGCCATATCATTATTTTTTGCAAAACTAATATCATGTCTTTTGAATAAAACCAATGTTGATTTATTAAAAAACAAATGGGTAGCATTAATATTAACTATCCTATACATTCCATTGAATTATTATCTTTTGATTTTTATAACATTTGGCACCTCATTAATTGCTGAGGGGTATTTTAATGGTCTTGGTCAACAGGGAGCAATTTTAATAATCAGAAATATTGTTATCTGCTCATTATTATGTGCTCCTGCATTTTATAAAATGATGCGGCATAAAAATATCCATTAATTACATTGGAGGGGGACTGTTCTCCCCCCAAACGAAATTTTTATCTTTCAGTATATTCGATGCAAAAGCACACCTGGACTCATTTAGCCCTTTGAACAAGAATGAACGACATCTGTATGGAGGATTTCCTGCAAGTATGGATTTAGCCAATCCCATTCTGGAAAGACTTCGTCCAAAAGAAGAGCGATTTGTTCCCCGATATTCTTCGCTACGAGTGAAAGTTTCATAGAGATTTAAAGATTGAACAATTGGACTCCAGCCATTTTCTGGTGTGGAAATATATCCCCTTTGTAAACATTTAAACATAAATTGTTGAACATCGGTGAGTTCTTGCAGGCTAGTTGAAGGTGGTGTTGCTGTATAGTAGCGGATTTTCACACCATTAATATTTTTAATATGACTGTAGAGAGGTATATTTTCAGCAGCTATGGCAAGGTCTTCTTTGCTGCATTTGAATGTTTTACAAAGATCACATTCATAAAAAATACTATCATGAGTCTCGGTATCAAGATGATTAATCCAAGTCTTGATTTTATTTGCCAGCTCCTGAGTATATGGAAGATAAATATCTTTATTGTCAGAATTCCCCTCGCTTTGTTGCAGGGGGGGAATTCCAAGCCTTTTATGCAAAGATGATAAATATGTATTCATATATATTAATCCTTATTATTTTCATCGTCACAAAAACAAATAGGATAAACTCTGTACTGCTGCCCTTCAATCCTTACCCGAATACCACCGCTTTGATTATTTTCCTGGGGTTTCAGAATTCCAGCCTCGGTTAATGCCTTAATAGAACGCTTAAAATCATAGCCTCGCGTGGCCTCACGAAATCCTGCCGAAGTGAACAGATATACTTTCCCCCCAGTCGGGGATTCGTCCCACCAGCCAGCACGTTCATTAATAAATCTGTTTGATGGATAACCTTCTTTACTGCTAAACCGACTGTCACTATAACGCTCAATAAAATCTCGGACTTGCTGGAGAATATTCTGTCCTTCCAGTGGCGCATTACCTACTGATGTTAACCATGACTGAAACATTGAAATCATAGTGTTCGTTGCATAACCGGCTTCCCACCCTGTCAGTCCGAATTTAGTGGCGAGTTCTCCTGCCAATGCTAGCAATGCAAAACGTCTGGCAACACGCCTGGCCTGTCCGCTCGCGTTAGCTGGGTTAAATTCCTTGAGGGATTCAAACTTATGGAAATGAGTGGATAATTTTAACTTGCCATTCACCAAGTGAGAAAGAAATGTACGCCCTGCAACGCCGTAATTGATTTTTGATTGGGCTTTAAGGTGTTCTGATAGTTCAGCACCAGAGTTAAAGTGATGAAGATTATCCCATGCACCATGAATCCGTTGAGCAGAAATATCCACTAACCTTACGGCTTGTCCTGCTTTAGCATTTTCACCAGAGAGTTGAATAGTTGCAGCAGTAGTTAATTCACCACTTGAGATAACTGCTGTTTTCCAGTGAGCTATGGCGCGTGCTGTCCCTCTTTTTGATGCGCGTTGCTTACCTTGTCCATTACCTAGAGCGTAGATAATTTGTCCTACTTCACGAGGATTACATTCGCTAATTTCATCCAAAGCCAACAACGTACCATTAAACATAGATGCAGCCCCTTCAATACCATTCGCAGTAGCTCGCCAGCTACGCATATAGTTAGGGCTTCCCCAGACAGAGCAGGCAACCTGGACAAGAGTAGTTTTACCAGTAGATGAGTC
>Ga0268247_10000713_pt1 | contig 10818 bp, 4 predicted proteins | sample AgamicOrMae_FD_200245 | JGI IMG/M metagenome (GOLD analysis project Ga0268247, IMG submission 200245) | Agave microbial communities from Guanajuato, Mexico - Or.Ma.e (v2) (version 2) | ecosystem: Host-associated > Plants > Phyllosphere > Phylloplane/Leaf | place: Guanajuato, Mexico | collected... | reverse complement strand
TGACACAATACTGTCGAAAAGGAGTGAGTACGAAAGATGTGACGTAGCTGAACTCCGTAAAGTATGCGAATCTTCCGGCAACGATCCGGAGAGTGATAAATCTGTCAACCATGACTCCCATCCAAGTGCCTCTGTTCAAATGCAATCGTCGTGTCATCAATCGAAGACTAAGCAAAACGATGCAAAAAGAGCAGCTATCATAAGTGTCGCAACGAAGCGCAAAGATGTGATGTCCAAAGAGGAGTTCTGCCAAGAAATGCGGACCTCGAATCCGCGCCAAAGAGAGCTCCTACTCGAAATCATTCATAGGATTCATATCTGTTCAGGGTGGCAGATGGAAATTCTTTTCACTGGCCCGGCCGGGTCAGATGAAACTTTCGTACTCAAATTGATTATGGAAATTTTTAATCGGTTCGCAGGGGATCTCAATCAAGAGAATGCTGCATATGTAGCATGCGCCTCCACCGGAAAGGCTGCTGCAAATTTGGGTGGAGCCACCGTGCATTCCACGTTTCACCTCGCCCAGTCGAGAAAGGATGCCTCGGTATCACAGGAGAGCTTACATAACTTCAGGATTTTGTTCGGGAGGGTGAGGTCCATTATAATAGATGAGATCAGTATGATCTCGAGCGATATCTTGCATCGTGTAAATATCGCCTCCAGCAAGTAACAGGGGACCACCAGCTGCACTTCGGTGGTCTTGATATAATTGTTTGCGGTGACTTCAGAGAGCTGCCCCCAGTCAGTTCCACTCCTGTCCTCATGGGGAATAAAAATCATATTGGGGGTTACACTCTTTGGCATGGATTTGACTATTTTCCTCTCAGGCAGGTTATGAGGCAAAGCGATGAAGTTTTCTCATCAATACTCACTAAAGTCGGTAATGGAACTGTACTGACAGGACAGGAGTCCGAACTTCTAGAGTCACGCTTTCGCTCGAGAAGCTGGTGTGAACTCAACCTCAGGGGTGTAATGAGACTATTTCACCAAAACTATCTTGTTGATCAGTTCAACAAATCAGCCATCGATGGGGGAATAACTTGGAGATCATATGACGTGATCACCGGATGCCGATCTGAAGATGAGCTGCGAACAGCGAGGCAGAAGTTGCACCGAATATCCACAGTAGAGAGTTGGGGCCTTCTGTGAAGGAGTAAGATATGTTTTTATGGGCCACGCTGGTTGTTTTATAACATATCGCTCTACTAGCACCTGAGCTGACCGAGCTCCCTGTTTTTATACTAATCTCAAATCAGCGTTCTGGCCGCCTGCTTAGCACGCGTTGGCACGCGTGTAACGGGCATAACGCCGGTTCAAATATCCCGCCAAGTGGCGGGCGTGGACGAGCGTCGGCGACGAGAGTCACCAGTATTCAACACCCAATCATCGAGACAACATGTAATAGACCCCATTTATGTATTCCCCTATCCCAATAAAGTATCCCGCTGAAGTAGAACCCTCAATGATATAACGTAACACCCTTCTTACCGTTACACGCGTTGGGAGACGCCCCCAAGCATGTCGCCAAGACATGTGACGGCGCCGCATCACATGTTCACCTGCTTTCTTTTCCTCCTCCCCTTCTTTTTAGTCAGTTCGTAGGATCTCATCGCTTGATGAGAACTGCTCAGACTTGCGGCTTGGGCTGCGGGTGGAGAGACTCGTTAGCCGGGGTAAACGGGAGGGCCGTGATACCATTTCAGTTCGATGAGCAATTTGTGTGGACGTGCTCGGTCTTACTTGATCATTGGTTTTCAGGATGTCACCTGCCGACCCACTTCCTTCTCGCTCCGAGTGTGACTCGGCAATCTGTGGGGTCCGCAATGTGGGGGATTGCGGAATGCAAGAGGGGGAATCGGGTGCAAAAGAGTGGTGCGTCACTGAGTCACTAATTCTCACTCGCTTTGGAGTTGATGCAGGGGGACCGTCTGGTCTGTGGATATCTCCAACTTCTTCCAACGTCGAGGCGATTGGTTCTGGGTCCACATCCGCTATCTGTGGGCCACTGATGCCCTCGGCGCTGACATAAAGGCCAGGGTCAGCATCTTGATCGTCTGAGCCGCCACTTTCATCGCCATCGAGTTGCACCGCACCACTTGCGGGATCGGTTTCGATCCGGTTGTGATATGGCTTGATATCCTGGATCGCCACCGTTTTCTTTTGGTCTGTCTCGAGATTGATTACCTCGGCTGCAGTTGGGTTAGAGGCATCATCAATCAGTCTGAGCACGTGTGCAGGGCCTTTTCACTTTTTGGAGAATTTCCTCTGCTCATGGCGTGGTAGCGAGTGTACTCGAATGACCACAATCTGCCCAATGAATAGGTTTGGTGCCCTTCTGTGCAGGTCATAGTAGGTTTTCTGTATTTTCTGAGATTGTGCAATCTGTTGGGCGACTGCGGACCTCATTTTCTCGCGAGATTTGGGTCCTTGCATGATCTGGTCTCGACTGTCCGGGCTCAGAGGCGATCTTGGATCAAAACCGAACAGAACTTGGTAAGGGGAGTAGCCAGTCGACTCGTGATTCGTAGTATTATACGCATAGACACTCCATTTGAGTGCAAGATCCCAATCATTCAGGTTGGCATCAAAATAGTTCCTCAATGTGCGACATAGTGTCCCATTAAAGCGTTCATTGATGCCGTTGCATTGAGGATGGTTAGCTGTGGTCAGTTTGTGTGAGGCAGCCCAGTCTCGCCATCTCTTCGATCTTCTTGACACTGGCATGTCCGAGAGCTCGATGCCAATCCTCACTGGTGCGCTCTATCTTGGTGATGTTGGCAATAGCAGGGGCTTCGAGACAAAGCTTGCAAATACCATCACTGACTCTGGCACCTTGAACTACAGTCTTCCCTCTGTTGGCCAAATCAATTGTGTCGCCGCTGAATAGGATATCAATGCCCGAGCTTGAAGCAGCGCCGACTGAGCATAGGTTTATGTGCAGGTCGGGAACCAAGTAGACATCCTTGAGCAAGATAAGCATTTCTTTACCATTGACAATTGACTTCAAATAGACAGATCCTTTTCCAATTGCATAGATGGACTCACCACTGCCAATCTTGACGGGGCGAGGGCTGCTCAAGTCCTCGTATCCTTCGATCCAGTGCTTCAGACGCGTCATGTGGTCCGATGCACCCGAATCAAGGTACCAATCAAGACCATCATCGGTTCTCTGTTTCCCGTCGAGAGTGACTGTTATGGCTGCAGCCAGAGTGGTAGCACCCGGGTTCGCTTCCTTACAAGGATTCTTCTTCCCTTTGGTTGCAGGCTCTTTGCCTTCTGGACGCGTGGGGCACTCTGCCCACCAGTGGCCGGTCTGATTGCACCACTTGCACTCGCTCTTCGGCTTTAGTGCCTGAGTATCGGCCTTGCTTCGACGCTTCCTCAACATCTTGTTCGAAAAGCGAGCTATCATAGCTTCTCCATTCCCAACGTTGCGAACTGCTTGTTCTTCCTTCTTGAGATTCTCAATGAGCTCTGATTTGGTTTTGGAATGGTCCGGAATAATGTCCCAGGTGCGTTTGAAGCTGTTGAATTCTTGCGGCTAGCTTGAGATGATCTTGGCTATCACCGCTTCATCAGTGATCGTTTGTTTCACACTGGCAAGACAATCTACTAATCCTTCAACTTTTGCGACGTACTCAGAAATACATTGAGAGGAGCTCATCGCCATTGAATAATATTCGTTTAGCATTAATTGGATGTTCATCGTTTGTTTGTCTGAGTATTCTACCTCAAGGCGAGCCCATATCTCTCGAGCGTCCTTGCATGGCTCGATGATCTCTGCATTCTTGTCATCGACCGCATGTATCAGTAGCATTTTTGCTCTCGCTTGCTTGCTGCTCAATCCTTCGGTGTCCGTATTCGGTGATCTGACGCTGACGGCTGCTTCGCCGATCGCCAAGGCATCTTGGCTATCACCATACACGACCGTGTCGAGGGCTTTCACCTCGAGGATCGACTGCATTTTCATACGCCATCTACGGTAATTCTTATCCGTTAATATTGGCAGCGGGATGTTGTCGGTCATATTGTTCAATTTTGGTTGAGGTACTATGTTGAATAACTAGTGTTGGTGCGCAGTGGTCAAACGAGTAGGACCCATAACCTGTTAGAAATAATGTTGAAAGTAATGTTTACTGCACGAACTCTAATAGCACACTAACGCGGAGACGAGCGTGCGATGTTTATTTATAGCAGGCGTAAGAACACGTACGAAGTGGCAAGTAACAGTTTTCCAACACCCCCTCATAATTGTCACTTCTATTATACTTGACTAATTTAGTAACCGATAAGGTGATGCAACACATCCGATCATTGTGCACAGCTTATCGTGTTTCTCAGCTGTGAGTGCCTTCGTGAAGATGTCCGCTAGTTGGTTTTCTGTCTGGACATACTCCACGTTGAACTCTTTCTTTGAAAACTGCTCGCGGATGTAGTGGAACCTGATTTCTATGTGCTTCGACCTTTTGTGAAACTCTGGGTTCTTAATTAGCTTAACCGCACTCTGGTTGTCGCATTTCAAGACTGTGTTTTGGCCATAGGGGACTTTCAATTCTTTCAGAAAACGCCTAAGCCAGACTAGTTCCTGAACGGCCGTGCAGCCAGCAATGTACTCAGCCTCACAGGTTGAAAGGGCCACGACTGATTGCTGCTTAGCGTGATAGGAAATAGGCCCCCTATTGATCATAGTGACCATCCCGCTTGTAGACCGCCGGTTGCTTTGATCGCCAGCCCAGTCGGCATCTGTGAAACAAGTTAGCTTTGGATTGTCTGCTTTAGAGAAAATTAAGCCGTGGTTAATCGTTTCTTTAAGATAGCGGACAACTCTCTTAGCTGCTTCCCAATGAGCGTTACGCGGAGAGCTTGAATATTTGCTGAGAACGCTCAACGCGTATGATATATCTGGTCTAGTGCCCATGCAGCAGTAGAGAAGGCTACCTATTATTTCAGGATAAGGCACATCCTCCAATATTTTTGTCTGTAGAACTTCTGGGCGATTCAGCGGATGGTTAAGTTCAATTGGAGTTGCTGCGGTTTTGCAATTCTTTAGATTGAACCGTTCTATTATCCGTCGTATATAGCTTGCCTGGTGCAAGAAGATTGTTGAACTGTCTGGATCGCGAGCGATCTCGATACCGATGAAGCAATTCGACTTAATCAGTCTCACCTCAAACTCTTTCCTCATGTAGCCGATGAGCGAGTCGATGGTTTCCTGTCTACTGGCAAAGATAAGACCGTCGTCCACGTAGACGGCAAGGTAGAGGGTGTCATCATTGTCACTAATGAAAACGCATGGGTCGGACACCGATTGAGCGAGCTGGAATTTCTTCAACAGATTCGTGAAACGACTATTCCAGCAGCGTGGAGCCTGCTTCAGGCCATAGAGGCTTCGGTGCAGCCGTAAGGTTTTCTCGGGACCCAAGTCTAGGCCTGGTGGTGGAGCCATGTACAATTCTTCACTGATACTACCGTACAAAAATGCAGTAGTGATATCAAATTGTGCGTATTTGAGGTCTTGTTGCGCTGCAATGGCAAACAATAGCCTCACTGAGTCCATTCTCACCACAGGAGCAAATATCTCGTCGTAATCTACTCCAGCTACCTGTGTGAACCCGCGTGCTACGAGTCTTGCCTTGTGTGTCCCGTCGTCTTTGATACGAAACACCCACTTCGAAGAAATCTCCTTGCACTTCTCAGGCTTTGGAACGATCTGCCAAGTTCCATTCTTCCTGTGAGCATTGAGTTCCACAGTCACAGCGTCGAGCCACTTGTTTTTCTCCTTCAAATATTGGATATCCTGATACTTATTCGGAACACCATCAACGAGCATGGCTGATAAGTTCAGCATCTGTCTCGGTCGAATTTGACGTCGAGAGCGATTTGATCCGCCACTCTGCGACGAGCCTTGGCCTGTTGGCGCAGTCCCAATTGGTTTTGACGGGAGTGCATGAGATTTACATTCCGGCTGCGGTTGCTTGCAGCTAGCAGTGGCGCCCTGTTTGCCGCCTGTGCCTAAATCAATAAAGTAGCTAGTTGGAGGCTTCCTATTGATGATGGTTGGCTGAGTCTTCTTAAGCAGGATAGGAGTACCGCGGTGCGACTCTAGTCTGGCGCCATTCCCATCCGATAGCGGCGCGTGCGAGCCAGCTTCAACCGGCAGAGTCTGCTGAGCTTGTGTTTGACCTGCTGGTGTGCCGCACGCGTGATGATTGGTATCGCTTTCTGTCTCAACGATGAACGTTTCATCGAAACGCAGTTCGTCGTCGTGCTCTGTATTGGGTTGAATTGGTGGCGCCTGTCTAGCCGTCGCGACATCTTCGATCGGGTGAGAAAGCTCGACTGCTTCTTCACTACCAATCTGGGCGGAAGTCACATCGCCCGGCACATCTTGCCCACACGTGTCATCTTGGTTGTTCTCGCGGACACTCGTTGGCGCCAACGGTGGTGTTGATATCTGCAGGGTCAACGTTGCTCGTTCTGCGTCACTTCGTGCCGGGGCTGGATTTCTATGCGCTGCAGGCACGACATCTGAGGTGATTACTATCTTCCCGGTATCTCTGATAAGACATCGATAGGTGTTAACTCGAGGGCCATAGCCAATCACGTAAGCCTCAATGGTCTTGGGACTGAACTTAGACGGTTTTGGTGCGTGGTCAATGATGTAAACTTCTTGTCCGAAAGGCACAAGATGAGCTAGGTTTGGCTTGTGACCATGCAGGAGCTCGAATGGCGTCTTGTTCTGAGTACCACTCCCAATTGTTCTGTTACGAACGTAGGCTGCCATGCAGGCTGCTTCCGGCCAGAGATCTAGGTTGAGAGACGTAGCGCTGATCATAGATGTTGCAACATCCAATATAGTCTTGTTCGCCCTCTCTGCTTCCCCATTCTGCTGAGGTGTTCTTGGAGCGCTGAATTCTTGCACGATTCCTCGAGCATCACAGAGATATCTCATAGCCATATTTTTGAACTCGGATCCATTGTCCGACCTGATAATCTTGACTCTTGCCTGCGTGGTCGCCTCAATCTCATCGAGAAAGCGCTTCATAGTCAAATGAAGATCGCTCTTGGTGGCGATAGCTCTGACAAAGATGTATGACGAGAACTCGTCCTTAATGCTAAGAAAGTAAGAGTTGCCTCCGAGGCTAGTTGGATTTATTGGGCCCACAGTGTCGACATGAATTCTCTCTAGGATAGCTGAGGCTCTTGGTCGTTGCGAAGATGGATGCGAGGCACATCGGCCTCTACCTTGCTGGCAGTTTCCACAGCCGGAGTTGAGGTCTGATGGTTTCTTGACGATTCTCAAACCTTCTACGCAGCCTAGTCTCGCCATCTCCTCAATCTTCTTGACACTGGCATGTCCGAGAGCTTGATGCCACTCCTCACTGGTGCGCTCTATCTTGGTGATGTTGGCAATAGCAGGAGCTTCGAGACAAAGCTTGTAAATACCATCACTGACTCTGGCACCTTGAACTACAGTCTTCCCTTTGTTGGCCAAATCAACTGTATCGCCGCTGAATAAGATATCGATGCCCGAGCTTGAAGCAGCGCCGACTGAGCATAGGTTTATGTGCAGGTCGGGAACCAAGTAGACGTCCTTAAGCAAGATAAGCATTTCTTTGCCATTGACAATTGACTTCAAATAGACAGATCCTTTTCCAATAGCATAGATGTACTCACCACTGCCAATCCTGACGGGGCGAGGGCTGCTCAGGTCCTCGTATCCTTCGATCCAGTGTTTCAGACGCGTCATGTGGTCCGATGCACCCGAATCAAGGTACCAATCAAGACTATCATCGGTTTTCTGCTTCCCGTCGAGAGTGACTGTCATGGCTGCAGCCAGAGTGGTAGTACTGGGGTTCGCTTCCTTACCAGGATTCTTCTTTCCTTTGGTTGCAGGCTCTTTGCCTTCTGGACGCGTGGGGCACTCTGCCCACCAGTGGCCGGTCTGATTGCACCACTTGCACTTGCTCTTCGCTTTTAGTGCCTGAGTGTCAGCTCTGCTTCGGCGCTTCTTCAACATCTTGTTCGAAGAGCGAGCTATCATAGCTTCTCCAATTCCAATGTTGCGGACTGCTTGCTCTTCCTTCTTGAGGTTCTCAATGAGCTTCGATTTAGTTTTAAACTCATCCGGAATAATATCCCAAGTACGTCTGAAGCTGCTGAATTCTTGCGGCAAGCTTGAGATAATCTTGGCTATCACCGCTTCATCAGTGATCGTCTGTTTCACACTGGCAAGACGATCTACTAATCCTTCAACTTTTGCGACGTACTCAGAAATACTTTGGGAGGATCTCATCTCCATTGAATAATATTCGTTCAGCATTAATTGGACGTTCATCGTTTGTTTGTCTGAGTATTCTACCTCAAGGCGAGCCCATATCTCTCGAGCGTCCTTGCATGGCTCGATAATCTCTGCATTCTTGTCGTCGACCGCATGTATCAGTAACATTTTCGCTCTTGCTTGCTTGCTGCTCAATCTTTCGGTGTCTGTATTCGGTGATCTGACGCTGAAGGCTGCTTTGCCGATCGCCAAGGCATCTTGGCTATCACCATACACGACCGTGTCGAGGGCTTTCACCTTGAGGATTGACTGCATTTTCATTCGCCATCTACGGTAATTCTTATCCGTCAGTATTGGTAGCGGAATGTTGTCGGTCATGTTGTGCAATGTTGGTTGAGGTACTATGTTGAGATGGGGTTTATCTTAAGTAACTAGTGTTGGTGCGCAGTGGTCAAACGAGTAGGACCCATAACCTGTTAGAAATAATGTTGAAATTAATGTTTACTGCACGAACTCTGATAGCACACTAACTCTGAGACGAGCGTGCGATGTTTATTCATAGCAAGCGTAAGAAAGCGTACGAAGTGGCAAGTAACAGTTTCCAACAGGTACCCAGCATGTGCGCTCGGCCTGGATGGATTATCCTGCAGGAACGCGGACTCCTGCGTCTTCATCAAGTCACCACAAATCCTACCCTTTCTTTGTAGTAGGCTATTGGTATCGTGGGTTCCCTTTCGGGATCCTAGATGATCTTCGCACCCTTTGGTCAGCCGGACAACTCGGTTGGGCCCTCTCCGCGGCATCACATTGGCTATCAACTGACTGAGAAGACTCAATTGAAGCTGGCCCCTGCCTACCGCCTTCCGCCCTGTCAAGGGTTACCTCTGGAACGCCTTCTACTCCACCTGGATCGATTTGCCGGGCCTCTGTTTGCGAACTGACCTGCTCGGCCTCATTATTTCCGGTTGTTTGGGTCACCTCCTGCTCGTGTATCTCCTTCAAGTCCTTCAACAGATCAGATAGGTCGTAAGAGGCTGGTACCGTCGGATTTCCTCTTGGCAGCGGAGGAACCGAGGCTCATCTTGGCTGCGATTGACGCCTCAAAATTGTGGGGCGACATGGCGGTCTCACGATCGACCTGACGACCGGTCGCACTTCAGGTCGTTGCCCTAGTGTCTGCTGCATTGGGATTGGTCTCGGCTCATACAATCTATCAATTAATGTTGTTCGACTTGGATCGCCGCGGTTAAGCTCATCTTCATCGCTAAGAAGACCCCCACCTTCCGGCTGGCTTGGTTGCTCGTTGTCTCGGGCTAGGAGAGCACTATCAACGCCATTTTCTGCTGAAATGCCTCTCACCAGTGCCGGGAAGCCCTCTTGCTCGTAGGTCTTGACGATTTCTTCTAAACGTTTGCTCTCTTCGTCATCCCTCTGATAATAAGCCTTCACGTTACCAAACGACGCTCTATGAAGCCTGCCATTATTGTCCGCATAGATCACAGATTTGGGGTTATCACTTGGCCCTACTAGCTTGGCCAACTTGAATGGCCCAATCCATTTGTGGGCCAGTTTGCGAGATATACGAGGTGGCAACGAGACTAATCTGATCATTATGTCTTGACCAACCTTATATTCTGACACCGTATGCTTCTTATCATAATAAAATTTTGACACCAGAGATGCGTTTGCCATATTCAACTCCGCATTGTGTCTCGCTAGAATACTATAAGGATCCAGGTCTTCGAAATCGTAGGGCTCTTCGCCTTGAATATTTAACGGGCTACGATTAGCTCGCCCATGAAGTAGTTCATATGGACTGTATTTGGTTGACCGATGCTTTGCCAAGTTATACAAATAGACCGCTTTCTTAAGGTGCATGTCCCATTCAAATTCTTCTTTATCACTGTACTTCTTAATGATTCCTTTCAGCGTTCCATTCCACCTTTCAACTCGGCCATTAGCCTGCGGATTGTAGGGACACGTGAAGCTGATTTTGATACCCAGGCTCTTCATCGCATTCACAAAAGTTACTGACTGAAAAACTGCACCATTGTCGCATACAATCGTTTTGATCAAACCATGGACCAACACCACTTTGTCTCCGATAAAGTCAACGACATCCTCTGAAAGGACTCGAGGATACGCTTCTGCAAAACCGTAACGCGTGTACCGATCAATGAGCGTGATTATATGACGATTTTCACTACATGACATATGGACTGGCGTAATGATATCAATATATACTGTCTCGAAGGCTGCCTGTACGGGCAATATGTGCATTAGACCAGCCTCCAACCCCTTTTGCTCCCAAAATCTCTGACAGACATCACATGTCTTGACATAATCAGCTATTTGCTTGTTCATCTCTGGCCAGAAGAAGTTGGAAAGCTTTTTGACGGTCTTCTTTACACCCATATGACCGCCAAAGTCCTCATTATCATGGACAAAATACAATGATATGCTCCGTTGCTGCATTGGAACATATAGCTTCTGTTTGTGAGTGCCATCATCTCCGGCCACTAGGGAGAGAAGCTTAC
>Ga0268247_10000712_pt1 | contig 10822 bp, 13 predicted proteins | sample AgamicOrMae_FD_200245 | JGI IMG/M metagenome (GOLD analysis project Ga0268247, IMG submission 200245) | Agave microbial communities from Guanajuato, Mexico - Or.Ma.e (v2) (version 2) | ecosystem: Host-associated > Plants > Phyllosphere > Phylloplane/Leaf | place: Guanajuato, Mexico | collected... | reverse complement strand
AGCGCCTCCTCAGCTGAGCTCGCCGGCAGCCACTGAGAGGCTGGGCAAACAATCACACGCTCAAAACGGAACAGGAATTACTCTCCAGGAATCCTTTGGGCAGGCAAAGGGGGCGCGTGCCAAACAACCAATTGGCCGAGCTGGTGTATGGCGCCGTTCGGCTGGCACCTAGCCTTTAGCCTGGTGTTTGGCCCCTTTAATGCTCACTGCTGCTGCGGCTGCTTCTACTTGGTGTGCAGTGGGGCCGCACGGAAAGCCACGTGGGGAATATCCACCAGATTTGGACGCCGCCATTTGTTTGCCCCGCGAGCAAATCCGGGCTGGCCAGGCGGCAGTGGCCAGCGCGCGTTCAAATGCGCCCGGACGGTGCATTCAAACATCCCAAGCCACCGGCCCACAGCTTGACCCGCGGGGGCCAGCCAGGCGAGCGAGGGCCCCCCGCGAGCTGAGCTCTGGCGGCCAGGCCTTAGCTCCGGCGGCGCGACCTTAGCTCTGGCCGCGCGAGCTCCGCGCTCTTGTCTTAGGGCCGGGCGACGACAAATAGATAATTTATCAAGAAACTGCCATTCTATAAGCAGGCGCCGCTTGTGCGGCTTCCAGAGGCGCGCCAATGGGCCAATGGGCCAGTGCGCCAGTGCAGCCCTGCGGCCAGTATGGCTTCTGTGCGGCGGGCGGCCCACAGTGCGTAGAGGATGGAGCACACAGCACACAGCAAAGAGCACACCGCACAGCGCTCACCGCAAGCCGCACCATGGGATGAATGGGGCCTGCCTGCGCTCCTTCTGGGCGCCTCGTCGCTTCCGGACGCCACTGGGAGGGCGGCACGCGGCCCGCCGCCACGAAAACAGGCACGCGACCCCGCGGGCTCAATTGGGGGCTCCTCCTGGGCTGGCGCGAGTTCCGGCCGCGCGCATGATAGACAGAGAGAGGCGGGGCAGCCGAGCGTTAGGGGGAGGAGAACATGGCCACACGGCGGCGTTGCCCACTAAACACTCTGACCTCTTAAACATCTCTCATTTATCGATTGATCTTGCATGGCTTGTGTGTGTGTGTGTGTGTGTGTGTGTCCTTCTGTGTGAGCTGTAAAGACTTGAACTAGTGTGTGCTCGGCTTGAACTAGTTGAACTAGAGCGAGAGGGGGCCGTGTGAACTGGACTTGAGTTGGGCCAAGGCGTTGAGCAAACACCATTGTTGCGTGAGGAGCGAGTGATTGAAAAACGATATTTGGGCGCCGCAAAGTGAGCCCAAGTGTTGGGCTCACTTCGCCCAAGTGTACAGCCCAGGCGGCCAGTTTGCCGAAGACAGTCTGCCCCCACGAGCCTGGCGAGCGGCCTGGAGTCCACCAAGCATGAAGGAGCTGACGTCTCATTCGTCCCGCCGGCGCCCCAACACGCCTCCTCGCGTCGCGTCGCGTCGCGCCCAGCCCAGCGCGAGTATAGGCTCCTGGCGAGCCGCTGGGGGTGCCTAGTGGGCGCCCTGTGGGCGTCCAGTGGGTGCATAAGGTGGCTTTGGTGGAGCACTGGGCGGCAGCTGACTGGCTGGAGTCACTCGAGCTGACGACAGCAGGCAGCCAGTGGCTCGCGCCCCCAGCAACTTGCGCTCGCGATGGAACTGTTCGCGCAGTTGGCCGACCAGTTGGCGCGCGAACAGAGACTGACTCTGGCCTGTGGGCCCTTTGGAATAGGCTCCTTTGGGGGGCCTTTTTGGTGGCGCAACATGACGTCAAAAGGGGAAAAATTGGCGCCCCTTTGGTGCTTGTTTTTGCCGCCGAGGATTAGCCAGCGCGCCGCAGTGGGGCCGCAATATTGGACGTGGAAAACTCGGCCGGCGACCTAAGGCGCAGTTGTGGGCGCCCCAAATGGACGAGCAGCAGTGGTGAGCAAGTTGGGGCTGGGCGCCAGCTCGTCTGGGGCGGCAAAAGTGACGGAAAAGTCACTTTTCGGCCACTTTTCGACTTTGCTGCAAACTCACTCGAGAAGCACTCACTCGAGCGCGCCTCCTGAGCGTCCGCCAGACACACACACACACTGGATTCCAGCCCAGCCCATCTAGCACTGGACCTCCGGCGTGTAATGATGCGGACGGATTTGCAAAGGTCGAAAGATTACCGCCCGGCCTAGAAAACTGTCTCGCAGACTGTCCCCCATTGAGTGGCCGCTTGGCCGCCGCCGAAGTGAGGCACAGTGAGGCGCCCAAGCTCTGGCCGCCCTTAGCTCGTGTTTGGCCCCCTCAGATTCGGCTCACGTAATTCTAATGGGCGCTCGCCAGACTTCGGGGCCCCAAAGTCAAACGGCGTGTCAACAGGGCGCCTGAGAAGAATGGCCGCCCGCCAGCGCCGAATGGAAATTAATCATGTGGCGCCAAATATGATTCACTTGCTGCTCGTATCATTCTGCCCCTCAGAGCAAGCTTCCACCACTGTCCCGCGGCTCCCCCCAGGCGACGCTCCCGGGGCCCAACTGTTGTCCACTTCCGGCCCGAGTCAGAGCCCTGCAGTCGATCACTTGCCTCGGGGGAGCTTCGGGCAGGATAACTTGAGGAGAGCCTAAGGAGAGCTTCAGGAGAGTCTTCCGAGCCTTAGGATAGGCTCAGAAGAGCCTTAGGAGAGCCCAGTTTGGGCCAGGAACAAGTGCGAGCAGTGTGCGCGAGTGTTCCCCCTGGGCGCACAATAAATCAGTGGCAATCGGCGGGCTGAGGTTTGCTTGCTTGCTCGCTTGTGTGTGTGTGTGTGTGTGGGCCAGATGGAGCGTGGCCGAGAACAAATTGGCCGCCAATTCGGCCAGAGAGCCAAAGAGCGCCCAGTTCCGGCCTCTTGGGCGCCCCAATGGGCCCCAGAGTGTGTCTTAAAATATGATTGATTCGCGTTTCAGTGAGTTGGGACGCCGCACATTTGGCGGCGCCCAAACAATTGTGCCCCAGCAATTGTTTGTGTGTGTGGGCGAAGGAGGAGAAAAAAGACTGCCAGCCCTTACCTCTGGCTCCAGGCTGGCTCAAGCGGCCCAAAGCGGGCCGGCTGGCTTCCGGGCGGCGCGCACTGGCCCGGCCGAGTGAGCGTTGCCGGCGAGCAGCCGGGGGCTCCACTGCGGCGCCAGCGCGTCCCAGTCCCAGTCCTAAACCTAGTCTGTGGCCCTTTGGCACAGTCCGACTGTTGTTTGGCCCACCGGCTGCCAAATGAAGGGGCGCAAAATTAAATCTGATGCTGGCGGCATTTGGTGTTTGCCCTCGGCCGGGCGGCCCTTTGATACTGGGCGCTGGGCGCTGGGCGGCGCCAGTTGAATACATTAGGCGCGCCGGGCCTCTGGCCTGGTTAACGCGTCCCTGAACAGCGGCCGGGCTGCGGGCGGACGGCCGAGGGACGCACGGGGCGCGGCGGAAGTGAAAGCGAGCCCCGCCAGAGACTAGGACTGGCGCACTGAGCACTGGCGCACTGTGCACTGTGCACTGGCAAGTGGCACCAACTGGCCACCCGCCAAACCTCGCCGGCGCACAGTCTGCACGCCCAAATCCGGCCCAGATGCCGCCACGAGCCCCCTCGAACCGGAATTGCAAGCCCCAGTTCTCGGCCGCCGCGCAGTTCTCGGCCGCCAGCCACTGGCCGCGAGACCAGATTGACAGGCGCATCATGCGCTCGGGGCGCCCGCCAAACAGCGCCCGTGATCCCCTTTCACTTTTTGCCACCATCTTAAAGCGTCACTGGGCGTTCGTGAGGCGCCCACTGCTCACTCGCCTGTCTGTGTGTCTCCCTTTCGGCTCTCTTCCTGCGGCTTCAGGCGGCCAGTGAGCCGCCCGTCTGGGAGAGTCGCCCGTGCCTGCAAGCTGAGGGTGCCTCTATGTGCCGAGCAGATTTGCCTCCGAGCAGAAGCTCGCCTCCACCGCGACTGGACAGTGGCGTGTAGGTGGCTGCTGGCCGGTGCTGCAGTGCTGCGGTCCAGTTGGCCAGAATTGGACAAATTGAACACACACAGTTCCGCTGCACAGTGCACACTAGACCGACGGGCGCCCCCACCTCGAATTCCGTCTTCTCGACTGCTCGTCTTCTCGACTGCTCGTCTGCTCGACTGCTCGTCTGCTCGTCTGCTCGCTCGCTCGCTCGTTCTCGCGTGTGGCCGCCTTGTCGAGGGCCAAGTGGGCGAAAAAAGCGCCGCCCACTTGCCGTCGGGCCATTTCCAATTGAACGACGATGACAAATTGGAGTCACCACCACACTCGGCTAGGCTGGCCCCCCGCCACACACAGACGAGCCACACACAAACATGGCCACACTCACAACTGGCCCGATGGCACAAACTCGCCCAACACAGTCCCTCCCAATTGAACGCGCCCCCAAATCGAGCACACGCTCCATCGACTTCCGGCTTCTCCTGTTTGTCCAAGTGGGCCCCTTTAGGGCCCGTTTGCGAGCCAGCAAGTGGCCAGGAGGTGCAATTCGCCGGAGGAATAGGCGTTCGTTTGGGCGCCATAGGTCGCCGACTCGGCAAGCCCGCGGCTTGCAGAGTAAACGGAGGTGCGCCCTCTGCGTTGCGGCTCCTTCCGGCCCGCTTGTCTCGGCGGCACTTCCGAGCCGCAGACGAGGGCCCGCCGGTGGGGGGCCAGCGGGGGGAGAGAAGAGAGAGAGACTAGCTTGGCGACGGGCTGGCCGCGAGCAGTAAACAGTCGGCCGGAATGGCGCGAGTTGGTGCACCGCCAGTGCTGCGCCAGTGCAATTTACGGACGCGCGCAACGCGCTCGCCCAGACTGCCAGACGTCTGGTCGCATTGCCAGTCCTCAGGCGCACGCTTGCCCGTTCGCTGGCGAGCTCGCCTGCAGGAGGCAAAACATCAGAGCCATATAGGGGCGCCGCTATAGAGCCAGTTCGGGCGCGCGCAACCGCAGCCAGCTTGCTCTTTTCCTCCGCCCGCCCAAGGCCGCCCGGCGAGCCCGGGCGCCAAAACAATCGCAACTCCTTGGGACTCTTTATAGGGCCTCCAGGCGGACGCCAAGGGCCATGCGAGGCGAGAGATCCTCCCATGGGTGTCCTGCAGTCGCTTCGTCTCGGCGCAGAGCCCGAAGAGTTGAAGGCGCGCAGTGCAGAGGTCTAAATGGGCCGCCAAATCCGGCCATTTGGCCTCGATCTCGCAAATGGCTCCCCAAGGCTGCAAGAAAGCGGGGCAAGCAAAGCGCCCTCGATCAGCCTGTTGGCCCGCCTGGCTTCGCGTTCTCTCAGTGTCTTGGGGTGCAGGCCGCTGGCTCGGCAGATGCTTGCACATCAGCCAGACGAGCTCAGATGTGGTTGTCAAATCATCTAAAGCAGGCGACAAAAAGTCATCCATTGCCAGAGGGAGTCCCCCAACGGGCGACCTAATTGTCAATCTCTAGGGCCGCCTCTCCCACGGCCACAGAGTTGGCTGTGTGAGTGAGTATTTAATTGACAGATTCCTTCATCAGTTGGTGATCTCGGTGGGGCCCATGGGCTGAACTCCTGCGCTGATCATGATGTCTCCATCCGGCAGCCGTTCGCCCACTCCGGAGCAGCCCTTCATGCGGCGCTCCTCCCGCTGCAAAGCGTCCGGCTCGAATCGTGGCGCCTCGTCCACACGCTCGCCGGCCGTCCCAACCTCCGTCTCGCCCTCAGCCCCGCGCTGCGGCTCGTCGTCCTCGTCAAGCTCGTCCTCCGCCTCCTCCTCCTCCTCTTCTTCCTCTTCCTCCGCCTCCTCCTCCTCCTCCTCCTCCTCTTCCTCCTCGTGCTCATCATCATCGTCGTCCTCGTCCTCGTCATATTCTTCGTCCTCCGGCTCGTCAAGCTCCCCGTTCGAGCCCTCGGCCTCCTGGTCGGCGTCCTGCTCGTGGGCGCCCCCCATCGATCGGCTCGCATGGCTGCGCTCCAATTCATTAGAAGGGTGGTTCTTCTTCACGCCCGAGCCGACGGGCTGGCCGAAGTTTGCCTCATCCACCAATTGGCGCTGACAACTCGAGCCCGAAGTGGCCGAGGAGCCGCCCCCACCGCCCAACTGGCCGCCGCCTCCAATTGGTTCGCCATGACGCTTCACTGGCCGCACCGGCTGTCTTTGATTGTCGCCACTTCCGGGGCCCGCCAACGCGCTGGCTGGATGCTGCTGCTGCTGGTCATCTCCGTCGAGCAGCATCATGGAGCCCAAGGGCGACTCGGACGAGAGAGCCCCGTGCCCGTTGGCTGCGGGCGCCACCGAGGAGCCAGTCTGCCTGTTCGCGAGGTAATCGCTCGATTGGTTGCGAGCCACTGCGCCGTGGGCCAGGCCGCACGCCGCCGCCGCCTGCTGGAACTGCTGGTGGCCCACGTGGTGCGCCGACAAGTGATGCGGCCCCAGGCCCGATTGGTCCAGATGACCGAGGGGATTCCTGGCCTGATGCTGGCCGGCCAGGGCGCCCAAGTGGCCCGGATGCTCCGCGTGCTGTGGGCCCGACGAGAGCAGCTGGCCCGCGTTGGGGAGCCCGCCGCTGGAGGGACCGCCACCGCCGCCGCCGTGGTGCTGGATTCCTTGTTGCGCCGGGAGTTGTTTCCTCTGGATCTTCTTCAACTTGGCCCGCTGGTTCTGGAACCAGACCTGCACAATGCGCACACTCAAACCGGTCTCCTTGGCCAGAGCTTCGCGAACTTTTCGGCACGGCTTTTGGCTCAGGTCGAAGGAGTTCTTGAACGCCCGCCGCTGACTCGTCGTCAGGATGGTCCGGGGCCGCTTGGGGCCCCTGCGACCATCGATGCGGCCGGTGCTGGTGGTTGGCTGCTGCTGGTGCGCTTGTTGACGCTGGGGGTTGCGCGGGTCGGAGGAGGTGCTGTTGCTGGTTGACGCGGCGCAGTTGTTGGACTGCTGCTGGCGGGCGTACGAGTTTTGCTGCGCTGCGCCGCTCATGGCCGATTTTGGCGCCCTTCCATTGGGTCTGGCATGCGGCGAGTCGGCGGATGATTCTCCCTGGTTGTTGCTCGCCCGACGAGCCGCCTGGACACCTCCTGATTGTTGTTGCTTGCATATTGTCGCCGCTTTGCTGCCGCCGCCACTGCTCCCGATCGTTGTCGAGCTCCTTTTGGAGGACATGGTGGCCAAAAGGTTACTGCCATTGCCACTGGACCCCCTACCAACAGATCGGCAATCGGCCACGGATGGCTGCGGCTGTTGACGGTGAGGTTGTTGTTGTTGTTGCTGCTGCTGCTGTTGTTGTTGCTGAGTTTTGTTCACTGAATCAACAACGCCGCTCAGTGAGATCAATGGCGAATGCCTGCTCGTCTGTGTTGCCTGATTATAGGGCATCAATTGCTGTGTGCGCCCCATTGGTGCTTCGTTCATCGTTGTTGAGCTGCTGATGATCGAGGCTTGAATTTGATTCTGTCCAAAATATTTGCCCTCCGTTGTCTCGTCGCCCATGCCAACGAGGGTGTTTGTTTGATTATTTTGTTGATGCTGTTGATTATGATGATTTAGTAGGGTGATTTGTTGTTGTTGCGAATGAGTTTGTTGGGAATAAACTAAATTATTTGTCTGCCCACGAGTTGTTGAGTCCATTTGTCGGGCCGCCCGTGAACATCCACTAGAATCACTGAGTGAGAAACTCATCAGAGGATTGGGCCTCCTGTCATTTAGATATTGTTCATTGTTCATATTGCTACACTGTTGTCTTGATCCCAGTGTGTCAAATTCCTGTTCACTGCCTGAATCGATCATTGCATTCACTGGATTATATAGAGAATTGGTGCTGTCGCAAAATGCACCAGCGCTTATAGATTCTAGATGTTGATTCATGTGTTCGTTGCTTGCGAACTGACTGCTTGTATTGCTATCGTTTTCATTGCAAATTATTTCCTCATTACAACTGTACTGTCTCTGAAATTGTCTACTGGAAGCTGGACTAGAGTTTCTACCTCCAACGTTTGACAGACAGTCTCTTGGTTGGGATTGGTTTGGGAATTGTGTTGAGTGCTGTTGGTGATGCTGTGCGCATGAGACCCTTCTGTTTGCCAAAATTAGATACCTATCACCTTGCTTCAATGGTCTGTCGCAGATGAAACACTTGAAGCAGGCCAAATGATATATTGATTTACTTGATGGCACCCGCATCACCAGTTCGTTGGGATTGATTTGGATATTGCACGCTATACAATTCAAAACAGTCAGATTGTTCTGATGAGATCCATCGAAGAGACTGAGGGTGTTTGCAAAGTATAAAAATGCGTTGGTATAAAATATCACTTGATCGGGGGTATTAGAAAGGCGAACTAATTTCGAGTATTGGCTAGACCTTAATAAGTGTAAACGATTGTAATGACATAAAATTAAACAAAAAAACTCACCTTCCAATGTAGTCTCGCCTGCAGAATATCTTCTCTTGGCGTACGAAACAATTCTTGTCCAGTAGGCAGTTGCAGGTGGAACACCTGAGACATTGTTCATGAAACCAAAGACAATTTTCAGATTCCGCCTCTATTAATTCTGATGGCTCACTATGGCCAATACCCGTGCTTTGCGAGAGTCCATCTTGGATAGTTGTAGTTGCTAGCTTGTGCTTGGGATTGTCATGCAAGGTTTCCGTTTTAATTTTTTTCTGCTGTTGGCTAAATAATTTCATTAAATATCGATCATTGATGGGCTTATTGCACGCATTGCAAATGAATCCGGCCTTATTTGTGGCTACGGTTCGTTCCCTGATGGCATTGCTGGTTCCATCAATGAGCCTATTGTCATTAATTGAATTTTTCGAACCTGTTTCACTGTTTGATTTTTGCTCCCTTTTCACCCTATCCTCAATTGATTCCCCTCCCAACGCTTGTTGACTGAGGATAATTTTGTTACTTTGATCAATGGAAACCACCTGATCCTTTTGCTCGCGACAAGATGTCTCTCCCATAATAATAAGTGTTCTATTACTCTCTATTGTTTCACTGCAAAATGCCGCTGACTTTCCCTCCTTATTGAGTTGATAATTATTGTTCTTTTCGTTAGTATATTGGTCGCTATCTATTGTTAAATTATCTATGCCTATAGTGGGGTCAAACTGTTTACTTTCACTAATTGATTTCTCTCCACCGCGAACTATAAGTAGACTCTTCATCTGATTAGTCAAGGGGGCAAAAATGTTTGACTGAAATTGGTTGCTGAACTTTCCGTCACTAAGATCACCAAGATCTTCATTGTGCTTCATTTCATAATGGCAATTGGAACTAAGAATTTGATGATGATGATGATGAAAATCAAATGAAGACTCTAGGTGAGTGGAGGCGGAGTGCTCCGACTGGCCGGCAGATAAGCGCCAATGGCTGGGCAAAGTCGTTGATTCGAAATTGCTTCCGCGACTGGCTTCATTCTGCGCCAACGCACCTCCCGTCTGAAATGAGATCGACTCGGAACCATTCGCGAGACTAGGATAAAGCTCTCTCTGAACATCGACCATGCCCGATTCAGCACTTGCTTCAAGCCTCCCACTTGTGAGCCCAGGTCCAGCGTCAGTCACATAATTGCTGTCAATATGGCCAACATAGCCCCCGGCCCATTTGATTGGGAATACTTGTTCACCAGTGGGCATCATGGCCAACCTAAGGTAGGCCCGCTTTCATATGACTCCTAAACTTAGGCCTTTTACTTTTGCCCATCTAGTAAACAGCGTCCAACCTCTCAAACTATCTGAAGTTCCAAAGGCTACCGAGTTCAGACTGTAGTTGTTGAACAATTTCTCACTTGCTAATCTTTTTGCGGAGGATATTCATACGACGAGGCCTCACTACGCGTTTCCATTCGATTCAATAACTCTCTCTCTCTCCCTCTCTCTCTTTCTCTCTCGATGGATCGATCGATCAGGATCTATCTTTGATCTCACTACCAACTCACTAGCCAGCTTGTCTCTAAGAGAGAAAGAGAGAGAGAGATATCATAGCATGAGCCATTGGTGGCAGGCCACTATGGTCCCAACAATGAGAGGGGGAACAGATCCTCGACTGAGGATATTCCGCGCAGGATGAGGACGCTAAGATAGTGCTAGTGTTATTGTGCTAGGAATAGCCGATGCTATTAATGAACTATAAGTTTAGCATTTGAATTAACACTAGAGTAGAACAATTCTTGCTAGAGGGACACAAGCTTGCATGCGGGCACTTTCTGTATGCGCGAGTTCTGAAGTGTTCAGGCATGATAATACTTGGAGACAACCACTAGCTGCGCACACTTCACGGAACGTCGCACTCCTTTTTCCTCCATCGATATACTTCTTCGATGGAGATTGAGTTTTGCTCTACCAATCATAACTGGTGTGCTAGACACTGGCTAACCATTGTTCATAGTGCCCTTATGCTCGCTGTATCCCAATCCAGTGGGACAATAAACTTCTCGTCTCACTCGCCCCTTCACATTCATATGCTCGTCCATATGCTCCGTAGCTTCTCTTGAACACTGTCTGATGGCAATCAAATCAAGTTCAATCAATGCTCGATCGTACATAATCGCTAGATGCCACATAGATTGTTTCAAGCTTATCACACTTTACAACTGATCTGAATCAGGAGATTGATTGGCACTCGGATCGATCGTTTCTCTCTTTGTCGCCTGCTTCCTCATTGTTCTCGGTAAAATTTACAGTTGATCTAAACGCTGTGGAATATTTCAAGGTTCACAGCTGTGCAATCGAGGCGAAAAAATGAACAGAATAACCACGCACCAAGCAGCAAGCGTTGTAAACTAGGCCGTGTGCCGCCTCGTCTCATTGGAAAGTTAATGAGTAAGAAAGCGAAGATTCTTGCCTGTATATATGATCGTCAAAGCGGAACCAGATACCGAATATGAAGAAGAATCAACGATCCTCCAACGATTGCCCAGACAATTGAAAA
>Ga0268247_10000710_pt1 | contig 10853 bp, 13 predicted proteins | sample AgamicOrMae_FD_200245 | JGI IMG/M metagenome (GOLD analysis project Ga0268247, IMG submission 200245) | Agave microbial communities from Guanajuato, Mexico - Or.Ma.e (v2) (version 2) | ecosystem: Host-associated > Plants > Phyllosphere > Phylloplane/Leaf | place: Guanajuato, Mexico | collected... | reverse complement strand
GCTGGCAGACTATTTCTAGCAGAGTTTAACTTGCAGGATGCATAAGACAGAGCCCAAAGCAGAAAATGCAAAATGCAGAACGCGAAATCCGAGCGCCGAGGGGACAGTAAGGTTCCTTTGTGTTGCCGCCGGCGAGGAAAATCTGACAAGTTGCTGATTGAATCTCGGGGATTTAGCGAGCCAAAAGAGAGCCAAAAGGCCAGTCCAAAGCATCGAGTTTGGGCTTTTGTTGCGCAACTTGAGGGCCCAGAGACTAGCCTCGCCGCATGAGCCGCAAGAGGCGCCCACTCACACTCACTGGCCCGAATTGGCTCCTTTTGGTTCTGCTCTTTGGCTCTGCTTCGGCGGCCTCTCAGCTGCAAGAGAAGAAGATTCTCCTCAACCTTAGGCCAGACACACGGCCAGACACTGTTGCTCGAGCTCGGGAAAGACAAAACTTTTCTGAAAAACTTGCCCGTGTGTCACTGGGCCGCCCAGCTGGAGGTCGAGCTGGAGGTTTGGGCCGCGCGCAAATGGGCACTCTGGATGCCACTTGTCTTAATCGGCGGCTCGCAGCAGTTTGCCTTTGGTGGAAATTTAAGCTCCTTTTTGCTGAGGAGAACGAGCGAAAGTAGAAAGCAGAAAGCAGAAAGCAGAAAGCAGAAAGCAGAAAGTAGAAAGAAGAGAGCTGCTTCCTCGTGCTTCTCTGCAAAAAGCATCCGAATTTCAAGCCCAAAACTTTCCCCCTCTTCTCAGTTCCATTGGGCCTTCTGGATCGGCTTTCTGGCCAAAGACTGTCTCTGAGGCAGCCGAGTTGAGGTGAATTATTGCCCCCACAGAGTTTGCGTGTTCCAAAGTGATCAGTTGCCCTTTTAAGTGTGCAAACGGGCGCAGAAAGGCAGAATTTCCACCACAACACACAGTGTGTCGTGTGTGTCTCTCTCTCTCACTGGGCAAAGTGAACATAAGTGAACAGTTTGCTCCTCAGGATTGGCGTTCTGCTAGGCAAAACTTGGCCAAATTTTTGCAATCGAGAATCCCCAAAATGCAAAAATGTTGTCCCTTCTTGGCCGCCCGTTTGGCTTAGCTCTGGCCTGAGACTGTGGCCGGCCGGCAGACACTCGCTGGGCTGGGCCGAGCTGAGCACGAGCTGAGCCTTGCGGGTGGAACATTTCATTGCATTTGCCATTTCATTTCATGGCACTTCTTCGTGGCAGTTCTGAGCAGTTCTGAGCAATTCTAAGCAGTTCTGAGCAATTCTTAGCAGTTCTTAGTAGTCCTTAGCAGTTCTCAGTGCCAGTTGCTGGCCACAAGCAGCAACATTGCATCGAGTTCGAGTGGCTCGAATTGAATTAGCATGATTTCGGAGCCACGACATTGGCGCGCCCACTTGGCCCGCGCGCAGTCGTGAGATACGCAAATGAGACCGCAACTGACACTGCCCAGCAGCCCCTGTCTGTGGCCACCAGCCTCTTCCAGCGGCCACTTGCGGCGCCCGCCCCATTCGGCAGGGGGCCCACCGGCCACTGGACACTGGCCAGTGAGCGCTGACCACTCGCACTGACCACTTGACCTTGGGGCTGAGCCACAAGTTTGCTCACCAGGCTGACCAGGCTGGCCACTGGGCGAGCAATATCGGAAAAAGGTTTCCCTTTCCGATGCTAAGGTTTCGCCGGCGAGCAGCCAATTGGAATGGCGCCCCGAGCTTCTTCTTTGTCTTTGTCTCTTGGCTTTTGTCTGTCTGTCTGTCTGTCTGTTTGTCTGTCTGTCTGAAGAGGAATATTCGACAGTTTCCAATTGGAGAAATTCTCCAAATTTGGCGCCAATCAAACACCAGCAAAGTTTGCACTTTTTCTCTCTCTCTCTCTTTTCACTTTTCAGTCTCCAGCTATGAGCTCTCTCTCTCTCTCTCTCTCTTTCTGGCCAGTCCTAAGCTAAGGAAGCTTTCCGATTGCAATCCAAATTGATTGAACCCAAGGCGAATGAGGAAAACTGGCGCCAAATGGGCAACGATCCATTGCAATTGTTTCTCGATGGCCAACCAAAAGGGCCAACCAAGTGGCCAAGCAAGTGGCCAACTCTCAGCTCAGCTCAGCTCAGCTCAACTTGGGCACTCATTTGGAACACTCTTCCGCAGCCAAAACGAGACACCAGCTCCGCTTGAGTCTAATCGATCGTGATCGATGGCCAATTGATCATAGTCATGCACTGCATTTGCCCATTAGAGTTGCTCTTCTGTGGCCAGAAGAAGTGGGCCCTTGAAAGGCATGAATTGAGCTTGAATTTTTTCAACTTAAACTTCCACTTCTAATTCAACTTTAACTTCCACTCTCAAGCTCAAGCTCAAGCTATTCAGTTATGCAGCTCTAGCCACACTTGCGAGCTCGTTTCAGAGACTCTTGCGGCGCAACTCCAATGCAAATTGCACTCCAAATGCAAAAAAGACCGATTTCCAATTGCATTCTGCTTGGAAACTTGCCTCAGTCTTTGGCTTGTCCTTAGCTCGTCCTTAGCTAGCCAGCTTCTTCTGATCTCACTTTGAGCTCATCCAGCGCTCAAAGCAAACCGAATGAGTGGAGCTCGTTAATTGAATTCACTCTTCAGACCCAAACAGTTATCACTTTTGATTGCACTTTAAATTTGCAGAAACGAATCGGAGAGACAAGCCCAATTGGAGTCGCATTGAAAGCGAGTGCGAAGGCGGCTCACTCTTGCCGCTCATTTGGCCACACTTTGCGCCTCTTCGTCCACCAGAAGAGCGCCCTTCTGCTCGTGAGCAGCTTCTCTTGGGCTCCTTTAAGGCGCAGTTTGCTCCTAAGGTGCAGCAAACTGAGAACTGCAAGCCCACAGCTCCAACCGGCTTGGCCTTTAGTCTCTTTTGGCTCCTTTTTTCCTAAAACACGCTGCTTTTGGGCCCAAAAATGGAGGTGATATCTGCTTCTGGAAGTTTTCTTATTATGAGAGGGTGAAAGTGGCTGCGAAACAGCGCCTAGACAGTGGCTATAACAGTAGTCTATCACCCGAAGGAAAACCAATATCCCTTTTCGGTCGCCTGGCTTTCTTTCGAAAGCACTTCCGTTTTGGACTTATGCTTGTCTGGTGAACGCCACCTGTTGATGTGCAGCGAGGCGTCGAGTGTTGACGTTTAGATGCGGGCCATCTAAATGGGCGGCCGAAGAAGCAGAAACAAAGAGAGTTTTGGGAAATGGCGGCAAATGGAGGAAACTGGACTGTCAATTGGGAGTGCGCCACAGACTAGGACTGGCGAGCAAAGAAAAATAAAGGAAAATGAAGGAAAAATGGCGCATAGTTCAGGCCATTTGAGCTTTGAAGAAGCAGCGGAAAGAGCGAAGAAAAGAGAGAGAGAGAAAAAAACTGGAAGCTGCCCACACGAGCTTGGCAGAAGTGGAACGAGAGACTGGCTCAAGTGGCCGCAGCCACTCGATAGTCGATGCCTTTTCGCATTTCGCGGCTCAGCAACAAGCGCCGCCTTCTCTCTGTGTTTGGCGCTGAAAGAGGCCGTTAAAAGACAATAAAAAATATTAAAGCTCCTTTCGATTTCTCACACTTGGGCGCCCCAGACAGTTGCTGAAGAGAGACAAGAAAAGCCCGGGCCACTTATGCAATATTTTTCCACTCGCTGCAAAGTGTGCAGCTTTGCAGGCGGCCAAGCTGCTCTTGTCTGAGACTGAGACTGAGACTGAGACTACATTTGGCGCTCCTTGTCCACACTAAGAGTCTGTACTGTGAACCACTAAAGAGCAAAGGGAAGCAGTGTTGCCTTTTAATTGTTTCCATGCTCCCAGAGACAGTTCCAAACAGAGGCAACTAGTGAGCTCAGTTGGGCGACGTTTGTGTGTGGACACATTGATGCGGCGCTTGGAAAAAATGGGCATCAATTGCACGAAATTTCCGCCTTTTTCTCTGCCTCTTTGGTCTTTGCCTCTGCCCAAGTCTCGAGCTGCTCGTCTGGGCCGCTTGACAGTGGGAAAGGTCGAGTCTGAAAAGAAAGGAGCGCCCTCCAAGTTGCTCTTTGGCGCTCTTTGCTCCTCCTCCTCTTTGGGGAGCTGCTTCTCAGTTGCAGCTGGCAAGTGTTAGCGCCACTCTGAACGACCATTTGAGACTGTAATCACATTTCGTCTCGGCAAAGAAGATGCAATGAAGACGCTCTCAGATCTAAATGCGAGCCTTCTGTCTGTGTTTGTGTGTATCTGAGCCAGTTTAAGACTGTGTGTCTCAACTGGCTCAGACTTTGAGGCGGGAAAAAGTGTAAGAAAATCTCCGTGCGATTTTCTCATTTTTCGCCTTCTCTTCTGAACACTTCCATTTCGAGGCTCCACTTTTGGCCGCCTTTTGGGCCACTTTTTGGGCCACAAATTCGAGCAAATTTGGCCAGACCAGTTGGCCAATTGTTTAGGAAAAGTTGTCGCCCCTTTTTTGCTTCTTTACGACGCGCTTTCCACTTGCCACTCCTAGTCTCTGGCGCCACAAAGTCCCACTCGAGCCCAAAAGCAAGCCAGTGGTCCGCGTCCAAGTGGCACGCCGGCCGGTCAGCTTGGCCAGCAGACACCACTCGCTCGTTCGTCAGCCAAATGCACTTGACGCAAGCCAAACAGCGGCCGCCAAACGCCAGAACGCCCGCCCAGAGCCATAAACAAGACATCCGGTCAGTTGGAGCACAATTAGACATGAAAAAACTGGCAACAAGGAGCGGTGGTCGAGCAGAGTTGGTGCGCTGCTTCGAAATGCTTGGAAGTGGCGCGAATTGAGGAAACGAAGTGCAAGTGGAAGTGCGTAAGAGGCACACTCTTGCCTCTTCTGCAGACAGTCTGCAGCAGAAGAAGACCCTTGGAGTTTGGTGTGCAAATCGGCAAATTTGCACACTCGACTCCAAAGCCAAGCGCAAATCGGCCGCCACTTGGCCCCAGTTTCCGCCACTCCAACGCGCCACTCCCCCAAAAAGAGAGGCCCAAATGCGAGCGGCCGAATACCAATTAGAGGGCCACTTGCACTCGATGGCCACTTGTTAGCGGCGTTCGATCGTGGTGGAGGCAAAGCTGGAGAGAGTAGCTAATTGGTTTTCCTCTGAGAGCCGAACGAGAAGAGCTCGTCTCTCGTGGGCCAGAGTGCAGCTAGTCTGTGGGCCAGACTAGAGCTTCCCTTTTGCGCCCCTTTTGCGACCATTTGCGGGCCGCACAACTGCAAAGCACAACTCGCAGTCTGTAGAGCACAACTCGGACCCACAAGAAGCAACAAGGAGCAACAATGCAACTCCTGCTGGACTTTGGGCAGCTTTTTGGAGCTTTCCCGAAGCTAAGGGCCGGTGGCTAAGCGTCCAAGTGCGGCCAAACGCTGGAAAATGCCAGAAAATGCTCGGAAGCAAACGAATTGGCGAGAACAAAAACAGGTGAATCGAATTCTTGCCCCAAGGATGCCCTAAGGTTGCCCTAAGGATGCCCTAAGGATGCTCGCAGCTCGGCCCAATGATCAAACTGGAGCGTTTCCTTCGCCCAAGTGAGGCCACTTTGTTTTTTTCGCTTCGATTTCGGCTCGGCCCCCAAAGAATTGGTATTGTTTTCCTGAGCAAAACTTGGGCCAAACTTGAGCGAAACTTCCTTTTTGCTTCGTTTTTCATCCACAACACAAGTTCGGCAACAACAATGGCGCATAATTAATCGATTGTGCGCCTGGAATAACTGGTAAAAACTGGACCTGATGATGCAGAGAGAGAGAGAGAGAGAGAGAGCCAAACTGTTAGTGCAAATCGCAAGTGGGCCCAACTTTGCTCGGCGGCTACTCCTTTTCCAGTTCCCTTTTCTTCTTTCCGACTTTTTGGCGCCCCAAAGGTGGCCCAAAGGAGGCAGTGAAGTTCGCTCGGAAGTCAGTCTGAAGTAAACTTCAAATAGAAGGCGAGCTGAGGAGCAGTCAGAGTTCAGCGACCACCAGTTGAACTCGGCGCCCCTTTGGCCTGGCCCTTTGGAGCGGCGCATCCTTCTGGTGTCATTAGGCGAACTTTGGGGCCAGACTGAGACGGGAGGAAAACCGGGGGCGCTAATTACACGCTCGTGTGACGCGCCCACTCGGGTTTCCATTGCCTTCTCTTGGTTGTGGGGCCCAAAAAGGCAGATAGAGAAAGAGAAAGAGACTTAGAGACTAGCTCCCGCCGCTCGAGCACTAGAGACTGGCTTTGGGGCGGCCAATGCAGCGGACTGGCAGCTGCGCGCACGATGACAACAAAAAGGGGCCCAGTTGCAGCACTGCGCCAAAAGTGCATGAAAAGTAGATGGAAAAAAGCATGAAAAGTGCACGAAAAAGTGCAGCAAAGACACACTGCAACTGCAGACAGTCTCTCGCCCACAGACACAGCCTCTAACTGGGCCGCTAATGAGTGGCCTTTGCGCGCGCGTGTGGGCGTGTCTCATTTGCCACTCAAAATGGTTGCAGAGTTGGGCGAGCAAGTGGCCAAGTGGCCAAGTGGGCGAGAGGGCGCCTCTTTTGCCTCTTTTGCAGTTTCCTCCTGCGCGTGTGTCTGTCTGTCTCTCGTGGGCCAGCAACTCGCCTAATTCAATAGTGGTGGACGACGACAAACAGACGAACACGGACCCTAAGGGAGCGACTTGGAGCAGTCTGTGTGTGTGTGTCTGTATACAGACTGCAAGTCTGAGTCTCAGTCTCAGTCGATGAGTGTGTGTGAGATAATTGCAAGTTTGGTGCTTGGCAACTTTCCACTTTTCACACAAGAGCCACAATTGCCGAACTGCTGCACTCCCTCGACGCAAACTGAAAACTCGCCCCACAACAACACCATTTTCAACACCGCCTCCCAATCCCAATCCAAACCAATCCAATCCAATGCAGCTCCACTCTCGAGCGCACTTTCGCCCAAAAGCAGCTCCTCCAAGAGCAAAGTTCCTCCCGTTTGGGCTCACCTTTGGCTCACCAACAACAACAACTCGAACCGGCACGAGTTGTTGTTGTTGTTTTACTTCTCCTTTTCCTTTTATTTCATTTCGTTTTATTCGATTTTATTCCACTCCAACTCGTGTTCCTCCTCAGCTGGCCTCTTTCTCTCTCTCCCGCTCGCTTTCCCACTGCTTTGGGCGCGCCCCAAGCTCCAAACGGGGACCCAACTTTGTCAAACTCGCCTCCAAAGTTGCCCAAATGTTGCCTCCTTCTCAGTGCCCAATTTTGCCGCAGACACTGGCGCCATCTGGCGGATTTTCTCCCCAAAGTTCTCCTCGAACCGGACACATTTCCTCGCCCAAAAGAGACCTCCAGAGCGGCCTTTCTCTGCCTCAAACTTGCCCAAATCCAACCTGCTCCAAGCCAACCTGAGCCCCACCGAGTTTGCACTCTCCAAACTGCACTCAACTAGACGCAGCTCGCCCTACACACTCTCTGTGGGCTCACTCACTTTGCGCCACAACTTTGGCCCACTCACACAAATATGCACAGCTCGAAAAAGCGCATTCATGGAGTGCACAGTTCCAGTGGGCGTGTCTGGCGAGTAACAAAGTTAACCCAGAGGTGAAGCAGCGAGGAGGATTCTCTCCTGCTCTCTGCCCTTTTTGCTTTCTCTGCTCTGTGCTCTTTGCTCGTCGCTGGGCCCATTGTTTGCCGTCGGAGCTTTGTGCAGGTCCGGCGGTTGAGTTTCGTTCTGGTCACTTGGAGGCCAGTTTGTTGAGTTTTTTGGCGCTGCAGTTTGTTCACTTGCTGCTCTGTGAGGCCAGAAGGAGGCTGGCCATTTGCGGCCATTTGTGTGGAAATTTGCTCGCCCAATTCTGGGCCGTTTCTTTGCCACTTTTAGGCCCGCAGACTGTCTGCAGTAGTGGGCCCGCTGCAATGGCCAGTGGCGCAACCAATGGACGAGGAGAAAGTCTGCGGCCATGCGGATATTGTTCGGGCCGATTGTTTCTCGGCCTCGCTGTGCTGGGCCCGCAATTGCGCTTGGCCGCTCACTGGCCAGCCTGCGAGCGGCCTTCAAGGAGCTCAAATTGCAGCATCTCTCTCGCTCTTCTGCGTCCTGTTGGCCCCCACCGGCAACAGTCCGCCGCCAGAGGAAGCAGTCGGCCACAATTTGGGCCCACAGCTCGGCCGAGACACGACCAGTGCTGAGGGCGAGCCAAAGGTGAGCTTAGGGCAGACAGACCTAAGGGCAAACACTGGCCGGCCATGTTTGCGCGTGCGACGCTGCAACGCGCGCACACAAACTACCGGAATTTCCTTATTTTGTGCGCCCGCAGGCAAATGCCTCAGTCTCTCAGCTTCTGGCTCACTTTGGCTCACTTTGGCTCACTTTCACAGCCACACTTGAACACAGCTAAGCCTCGGGAGTTGAGGGGGCAAATTTTTCCATTAGCTGGCTCATTTTTCCCTTTTGTTCAGCCAAAATGGGCGCAAAGAATGCGCGACAATTGTTCTCCAGCTCGCCACTGCCTGTTTGTTGGCCACCAACAAAAGCGACCAATGCAAGTGGCTGCAATGCAGTAGCCGCAAACTGGCTCGCCTTCCTTAATCATCTTTGCCCATCGCAATCAAGCACCGGCGAACAGTGAGAAAGAGCCGCCCATGCAAGCGAGCTCGAATTGCGCCACAAAGGGCACCTGAATGGGCGAAAAGCGAGCTACTGTTTTCCTCTCGGGGCGCTTCTTTAGTTTAGTTTGGTCGCAGGAGAGAGCAGCTTTGGTTGTTCGAGAAAAAGCTCGAGAAATAGCTGGAAGACTGGCTGGAAAAGCAAAAGAGAGAGAGAGCAAAAGAGCAAACTGGGAGAAGCGTTTGCCAGAAATTGGCCGCTCGCCAAGAGCCAATTGTTGGCCAGAGGAAGTCTCCCTTAGGTGCACTTTGGAGAGCTCGTCGTTGGGCTGAAGCCGCAAATTGAACGCCGGCCACAAATTGCCAATTCCGCACGGATATTGAGCCGCCGCCGCAGCATTTGAGCTGCATTGGAGCTGCATTGAAGCTGCATTGAAGGAGTGCGAGCAAAGCAGTGCTCCAGTGCCGCGCAGTGCACCTTGTCTGCGGCTGCTCACAGTGCGCCATTGGATTGACTGTTATTGAGAGAGCTCTTATTGCACACTGCATTTCGGGCGCCTTTTCAATGGGCCAGAGTGGAAGAGTTGAACGCTCCGCTCGGCCACTTGGCGAGCTTAGCTCTCGTCCAGTTGGCCAGTTATCCACTTGGTCAGTTATCAAGTTGGCCAGTTGCTGGGCCTTTCTAGTAAGACGCTAAAAATGGACGCCTGAAGAGTGCAATTGATCGGCGCCAATGGGAAAGTGTTTGGGCGAAAGTGTTTGGCCGGAAAGAGTTTTTTGCCCAAGCTCAAACGGGAGCCATGCGGAACTCTCATTTGCCAGCCAAGAGTTGGCCAACAGTTAACACTTGGCGGCAACCTGTTGAGCCGAGGAGCTTGGGCGGCGTTTGGGCAGAGTGCACGCGACCGATTGGACGAGGGCGCCTTTGTTGTGCGGAGGCGCCACCGCCGGCCAACTGGCGCCCGGCGAGACAGTGCCAAGCTGGAGCTTGAGTGAGGCTAGGGAGCGGCAAAGAGTGTGAGTGTGTGCCGCATTGTGCTGCATCATTGTGGCGCAAAGACCAGTGGCGAACAGTAGGCGCTGATTATCCTTATTACTTTTACGAGCCTGCCGAAGAGCTGCCGGCGAGAAACTTTGGCCGAGCTTCCTCCTCAAGCTCGTCCTCAGATCGAGCTTTGGAAGGAAGATGAAGATGAAGATGGAGATGAAGTGAAGGAGGAGAGAAAATGGAAACGAAAATGAGAATGAAAACGAAAGGGAAAACGAGAATGAAAAAGGAAAGGGAAAACCAACTGGCAGCTTGAGATCCAATTGAATCCCTTGCAATGCAATTGCTAACTGGCCGAAAAAGCGCCTCCAGAGTTGCTTTCTCTCCTTTCCATTCGCTTCCGGCCGGTGAGCGAGCCAAAGAGTGCACGAATCTGCGGCCAGTCCTTAGGGTCGGCGAGTGGCCAGATGCGAGCTCCAAGTGGCCGCCAGTCCAACGAGCAACTGGCCACCTCCAATGGCACTCCAGCGGCGCCGGAACTGCGCCAGTGGCCCGCATTGCACGCAACAAATCTCCATTTCGGCATGATTTTTTCCCTCCTCCTTCTCCTCCTCCTGTTTCACTTGCGGCCAAAGAGCCGCAACAGATTGCCAAACGAGACCTGCTCTCTAGCTCAAACTCTGGTTGCTCCAACTCTGCGCCAAGACCGAGCGGCCAAGACCAACTCGGCAAGACCAACTGGCCAAGACCAACTTGCCAAGACCGAGCGAGACTGTCTCGCGGCCCAGCCAGAGTTGGCGCGCGAGAGAGTCATTTTCAAACATTCGTGCGCCAAGAGGCGAACCTTTTCCAATTCTAATTATCATTCGTTTTGACTTTTGGCCACAAAGAATGCTCGCCGGAGAAATTGGCTCTGCTTGTTGTTTCTCTTTCTCTTCAGCTTCTCCTTAGCCTCTCCTTAGCCTCTCCTTAGCCTCCAAATGCTGCCCAGTGCTTTCCAGTGCGTCGTGGTCGCCGCAACGAGCCCTAAGGTTTAGCTTGGCCAACAGTCACAAGCTTTGAGCCCTCAGCCAAAGATCTCTGCCTAGCCAAAGATCTTTGCTTAGCCGCAGAGTTTCCACTAGAGAGCGGAAGGAGGCGAGCTGAGGGCAAAAGTATTAACTAGATTTTTCGCCTCGAGAAAGAGTCAACAAGTCGTTTGGGGCAGATCGAAAGAGCTAGAGAGTTAGAGAGACAGACTTTGAGAGTGCGGGATGAATATTAAAAGGCCTTTGGAGCAACAGTTTGTCGTGATTTCCTCTTCGAATGGCCAATCCAGTTCGGCGGCGTTCAACTCGAGAGCTTGGCGGCTTGA
>Ga0268247_10000708_pt1 | contig 10870 bp, 4 predicted proteins | sample AgamicOrMae_FD_200245 | JGI IMG/M metagenome (GOLD analysis project Ga0268247, IMG submission 200245) | Agave microbial communities from Guanajuato, Mexico - Or.Ma.e (v2) (version 2) | ecosystem: Host-associated > Plants > Phyllosphere > Phylloplane/Leaf | place: Guanajuato, Mexico | collected... | reverse complement strand
GATAATACCGAGAAGTGAATAGTGAAAGACTGAATGAGCGAGATTGACTGTGGTCTTTTTATTCGACTTGTGTCCAAAGTCGTCATCTTTTTTACCTTTTCCCCGGCCCTTAGCTTAGGTCAGCACGAGTTGGCATGCACGAGTTTGTAGAGAGGCAAAAGCTCGAGATTGACGGCTGACAGTGATAATTATGGCAATAGCAATAGGCAGAGATTTAGAAATTGACACTTACAAAATGAAAAGCAGAAATAGTAACAAATTGAACAACCACCACAAATGCACATCGTCCAAACGGAACGAACATGCTACAGTCTACAACAACAACAAAGCAGAGGCATTCCTCTCGAAAGGCGCCCAAGTGATCGTGCGGATGCGCGGCCTCCCCTTCAGCTGCACCTCCAAGCAGGTGGTCGACTTTTTCGCCGCCACAATAACCACCAGCAAGCCGCCCATTGTGCTATACAGAAGCGCCAAGTATCAGGATAGCAGCAGCAGCAGCAATATCTACAGCAATAATAATAATAACAGCAATAATAACAGTGACTGCAATAGGAGCAATGATCAAGCCAGTCAGGTGGGCGCCCACAGTCAGTCTTTGGCCGCGGGGGCGCCGCCCAAGCAGCGCGTGCTGAAGCCCTGCCAAGTGTTTGGGGCCGAGGAGGGCGTGCTATTTGTGCGCAACTGCGAGGACAAGCCCACGGGCGACGCCTTCGTCCTGTTTGCCAGCGACGAGGACGCCCAGCGGGCCCTGGCCAAGCACCACGAGCACATCGGCGCCCGCTACGTCGAGCTCTTCCGCTCGAGCATCTACGAGGTGCAACAGGTGCTCAGCATTTCGGCCACCAGCGACAGCCAGTCGTCCATTGCGGTGCACGGTGTCTCGAGCTCGCGCGCTGCCAGCTCGCCCTTCACGCAACAAGTGAGGGCGCCCTTAGGAGCCGCACGTCCAGCGCCACCCAAGAACCAGCAGCGGCCGAGCGGCGTGCCCGAACAGACAGTCCAGCGCGACTCGCAGGCCACCTACGCGCAGGTGGCCACCGTGGCTGCCGAGGTGACAACAGTCGCTACCAAGAAGCCCGCGGAGGCGCCACCAGAGGCCCACCGAGACCAGAGACTAGTCCAGGAGGAGACGGGCCAAGAAACGGGCTTGGGAGCTGATTCAGCGCCCGCCAAGCTCGCCAAAGACAAGCTGAAGGACCAAAACGGCACCCAAATTGAGGCCGAAACTGATTCCAGCGATACCGGAAGGAATTCTAGCCTGTCAAAGCTCGAGAGCCCGACGGAAAGCCCGAAAGTGGCGAGCCAGCGGCCGGCAAGCTCGGTGGCCGGAAACAGTCCCGAGTGCCCAGCAGAGGCTCCACTTCCGGCCCAGTGCGGCCCGAGCTCTGAGTCCAGCTCCTCGGGCCACTCGTCGGCGCCGTCGTCGCCCGCGTCGTCGCGCGGCCCGCCGGAAGAGGCGGCCGCGAAGGGCGCCCCGCGGGGCCTCTCTTGCGGCTCGTCGGCGGGCTCCACTAGCTCGTCGTACGCGCGCTCCCAGGCCCACCCACTGCGCCGCCACCACAACCACAGCCAGCAGCAGCAGCACTTTCGGCCGCTGCAGGGCGCCGTCCCGACGACAGTCTGCGGCGCCGCCAAGAGCCTCCACTACGGGCCGCCAGCGTCGCTGTTGCAGGCGCCCTTCGCGCACATGCAGGCGGCCCCAGTGGCTGGCGGGCCGCACTTGCACGAGCAGGCGGCCTACGCGGACCCCCAGCTGCACCAGCAGGCCGCCCTCGCGCACCAGCACCACTTCCAGCCGCCACATCCGGCCGCCTACATGCACCACCAGCAGGCCAATGAGCCGCACCTTGGCTATGGCCACGGGCCGCCAGCGGCGCCCCACATCTCCCACGCTGTCTACTACCAGCCGGCGAGCCAGCTGGGCACCTACGGCCAGCAGCAGGCCGCTTTCCTGGGCGCCACCTATGCGCCGGCGGGCCTTCCGGTGGGCGCCCCCGACGAGCTCGTGTCCAGCGAGCGCGACTGTCTCCGCCTGCGCGGCCTCCCCTTCGAGGCCCAGGTGGAGCACGTGCTCGCCTTTCTGGCCAAGCACCGCGACCAGATTCTCTTCCAGGGCGTGCACATGGTCTACAACAGTCACGGGCGGCCCACCGGCGAGGCCATCGTGCAGATGCGGTCGGCGCGGGCCGCCGCCGCAGCCGCCCAGGACACCAACAAGCGCGACATGCGGCTCGGCAAGAAGGAGCGCTACATCGAGGTGGCCGCCAGCTCGCTGGCCGAGCTCGAGAACTGCCTCGGCTACGGAATCTCGGCCGCCTTCGCCGCCAGCCGCAGCTACTCCACCGCCGCCGCCGCCGCCCACAAGCACCCGGCGGCCCCGCCCACCTGCGAGTCGGTCCCGCGCGAGCCGGCCGCCCACGAGGGGGCGAGATTACAGGACGGCGAGCGGGCCCGCTCGCCGTCGCCGCCCTCGCCCGAGGTGGCCAGCGGCGCCGAGAACTCCCACAGCGACTCCGGCTCCTCCGACAGCGGGCTCGGGTCCAGGGCGGCGCACACGCCCACCCCGGCGGCGGAGCCCGCCGCCCGCGCCGCGCCCCCTGCAGCGTGCGCGGCCCCGCACGACCCCGCCGCGGGCTACTACTACCACGCCCCCCTCGTGTACTACTACCCGCCGGCGGCCGCGGCTTGCGCTGCCGGCGGGTGTGCGCCCGCCGCCCACGCGCTGGCTGCGTGCGGCCCCGCCCACTCCAGTCCCGTGCTCATGCAACAGGTCCTCTGTCACCATGCGGCCCACCCGCAGCAAGTCTACCAGTGAGCTGTTATCGTTTATATCGACGAAAAATGCCGCCCGAGTCGCGCTCGAAGTGGCCACTTCCGCTGGGGCTCCGCTCGGGCCCCAAGCTAATAAAGAACAGTGATGGGCGTGGCAGCGAGCAGCAGTCAAGCCGTGGGGCCAGCCTGAAAAAAGCGGCGTCCCTCGTCGCTCCTCGACTCCAAGTCACTCCGAAGTGTCTCTCTCTCTCTCGCTAATCTTTTCATTAATATCACTCTCGGGTAGATTGATAAACACCCCTCGAACAAACCTCTAACAGTGACCCTTCTCTTCAGCCTTCCTTTTCCGTCGAGCTTCCTCGAGCCGGAAGCTCAACGGAAGCTCAACGGAAGCTCATTCTCCTTTATTGACCGTTTCATCTTGGCAGCTCTGGCCGCACACTGTCTAGGCCGGCACAAGGCCCCCACTCAGCTGGGCGCCGGCTGCCGCTGGGCCTGCGTAGCGCCGCTCGGGCTCGACTCGGCGGCCTGGGCGGTTGCGTTTCCGGCTGCGGCGCCACTTCCGGCCACCGTCGATGACTCCTGGACGAGCTCGAGGACAGTCTTGAGGTTTCTTTCGGAGCCGAGCAGGTTGCCGAACCATGGGTACGCCTTGGGACATTGGATTCCCGGGCAGATTTGGAGGTAGCGCGCGTCCGACCGTTTGGCCTGCTCCTGGGTGGTCGCTCGCTGTTCGTTGTCCGTGTTCAGCTTCACCACGCACGTTTGCGGCCTGTTGCAGCTGGTCAGCTTGACCTTGGCCGGCTCGTCGCACTTGAACAGGTTGGCCGCCGAGCTGGCCGGCGAGGGCGAGCGCATCCAGTCGAGCATCTGTCTGTAGCTGACGAACCAAACGTTTGGGTAGGCCTTCGAGACGTGGTCTATGAATTTGGTGAGCGCCTTCACGCGATTACTGTTCAGCACCCACTGGACATGCAGATTGATCTGAAACGGAGCTCTAGTTGTGTTGTAGTGGCGCTCGAAATTTTCCACCAAAAAGTTCACTATGTCCGACGAGTCAGAGTGGTCATCTTGCGAGGGAAAGACACACTGGTCCAGATGGTGACAGGTGCTGATCTCGTTGGTCAGCGGGTTCAGTGGAATCTCCCAAATGCTTGGATAACTCTTCGTGGGACACTTCAGCGACTTGCCCGCAAAGGTGGACTGACGTTTGGGGCGACTCTTGGCCGCACTCGAATGGCCAGCAGCCGAAAGCAGCGCTGACTGTCTCCGTTGGCGGCGGCCGCCCGAGCTTCCGGCGGAAGTGGGCGTCTGCGAGTCGTCTGTGTGTGCGGCTGGTTGACGCTTGTTGCCGCGTACATTGGCGCAGTCGAAGGGCACCTTAGAGTCCAGAGTGAAGGGCCACAAGGGATAGTCGGACTTGGGGGCCACGATGGAGGAGCTGTAGAGGAGACCAAAGTCGTTGAGCATCTGGTACATTGGGTCGCCGCCGGGCTTGATGAAGGGAGCTCGCATGCCGAGCAAGTCTTCGCGCTTTATCACAGGCGTATCACCGTTTATGTTGGTCAGCTGGAGCAAAATCTCGCGCATTCCAATCATCTCCTCCACCCAGTCGCTGTAGTTTGCCTTGTCGGTCCACCACAATTCGGGCAACCTGTGGCTTATCGAGTGCAGGCCAATCTCGTGCTGCTGGGCGGCCAACCAGTGGATCTGAGCGTAGCTCGTGTACTCGTGGCTGACGAAAAAGGTCGACCTAATTCCGCATCCATTTGGATTCAGCCTCGTCTGGCCCGAGCCCAATTTGTTCGAGTAGCCCAGAATTTTCTTGTAGTGGTCGAACACTAGCTCGTTCACCGCCCCACTGAAGGAGAGCAGAATCATCTGGGGCACCTGGCTGGGCTCCAGGCCGGCCGGAATCAGTGTTCCGTCGGGCGAGCAGAAACAGTCAGGTAGCCGGCACTTAGAGTCGCAGGTGGGCAACGAGTCCTGCGCCTCCTGGGTGGCCTCGTCCTGGCGCACCTCCTCCTCGTCGCTGATGGGCCCGCAGGTGAGCGAGGACGTCTTGAAGGTGCAAAACTTGAGCTTCGAGTCGAAGTAGAGCCCCGGCGGGCACGTCTGCTGCCAGGGGTGCGAGCTGCCGCAAAGGATGAACTTTTTACACGAGGCTGATCGGTTTTTTGTTTTGTTTTGTTTTGTTTTGGGGCACGTTTGGGGTTAGCTTAGGTCAGGTCGAGTTTTCGGAAAAGTTGCTGAAATCTGCACGAAAATCGCACGAAATATGCACTAAATTGCACTAAATTGGCACCAAAATTGCAGAAATTTCGCGCAGAATCTATGTTTTTTCATGACTATCAAATTCGCTGCCATTTTTTGCAAGCTTTGTCCAACTTTCGTGAAAATTCTCTGCAATTTTCGTGCAAATTTTTGCAATTTCTGTGCAGATTTTTGTAGCTTTTTTCGCAAGTTCTGCTCAATTTTTTGGAGAAAATTTCAGGAATATCTCCTTCCGCACCCACTCGATCACTAGTCACTCACCTGGATCGGCAAACAAACCGTCGGGCCGCGGACACTCGAACTTGACGTCCGAGCTGGAGGCGCCCCCCTCGGCGGGCTCGTCCGAGTCGCCGTCCTGCTCGACGGTGGGCCTTCTGGTGCTGGCCGGCTGGTTGCGCCTGCTGGGCGCCCCCGACGACTGTTGCAGCTGGGAGGCGGCCACGGCTGCCCTCTGCTGCGAGGAGGAGCGCAGCGCCTGGTTGTTGCTCGAGGCGGACTGGCCGCCCGTCGAGCTTGCCGCCTGCTGCTGCTGCTGTTGCGTCTGCTGAGACTGTGAGCGGCGGTTCTGTTGGCCGAGACTCAGTTGGCCTGCGTTTGTTTGGGAGCATTTCAGTGGAAGTGGCAATTTTGCATTAATGATCGATTTTGAGCTTCTTGGTGTTGAGTTTGTTGCGACAAATTATCAATTCTGACGGTAAAAAGTCAATGAAATCATGGGAAAGCTGACCTCAGAGGCCGCTCTTCTTTCGGTTCGAACTTTTGGTTCGTTGAACCAGTGTTCAAACAGTCTCTTTGAGAAATAAAAACTGAGATATAAATCAATATTAACATCAAAAAAGCTCACTTCTTCCTCACTGGAACCTACATAATGTGCTTAGGGTGAATATCAACACGAGCAGCTGGACCACAGTGGGCCCTCTGAGGCTGGCGAGCGGACGCCGCCAACTTGTGGGCGCCCTGCTCGTGGTGTGTCGGATGGACATATTTGACGCTTGATGCATGTTTTGCGGCCGGAATCTGCTGCTCCGGATAACTATCCCTCTTGAACTGGTGTTGCTCTCTTGCTTTGCTTCCCTTTGACAAGCAGCACATTAAACACTGGCTGTCAACTAGTTCAATCTTGGAGCTGAGCTAACATTTTGCTCCCTTTATCTGGCCTGCAAACTTGGATTCTTCCCAGTCCTTTGCTGCTTCGGCTAAGGCTCGCAAACAATCGACTGTGTTTGCTCTTGCCGCTTCGCCCAGATCGGCCAACTGTCTTGCTCGTCTCGCTGGCCACTGCCTGTTGCCTCTCGGCCCTTTTTTCTCCCTCGAACCTCAATCCTCAATGCTCAATGCTCAATCTTGTTCTAACCAATCTTCTAGCCTCAAGCCTCGGTCCTAATCCTCCGACGAGCAGCCGATCGGGCGTCGTATTGGACGACGAAAGTGGAGCGTCCCTCTAGCTCGGTTAGCCGTTGAGAAGAGCGTGAGAAGAGCTCCCAGTGGAGCAAAAGTGGCCTTATCTCGCCGCTGGCCAACCGCGGCGTCCAATTGGCAAGGCAAGAGGAAAACAATAACCGTCCAATACGCAAGTGGCCGCGCGCAACAATGGCCGCCCACTCAAAGCTTGGGGCTCAAAGCTCGCAGCTCCAAGCTTAACACTGCACTGCACATACACTACACACTAGCTCTGCCAGTCCTCCCGAGCTCTCGGCTTGTTTCGGCGCTCAATTAGCCGCCCACTGTCTCCGATGGCTCGCCGCCAAGTGTCGCCAAGCGAGCGCCAAGCCAGCGCTTCTGCCGGCCGAAGTGCTTCTTCTCGCCGACTCGTCGAGCTTCTCTCTTCTCTCGCTGACCAATTGTGTTGCCAATGCACTGTCTCTGTTTGCGTCTAAGTGTCTCTGTGTGTCTTTTGTGCGGCCAAACTCGCTCTACTGTATCGACAAATCGGCTCCAATCGCCAGATCGCCGTCCAACCAAACAAACTGGCAGAACACTGAAACACACACTCTCAAATCGACAAAAGGGCGCTCTCCGCAACTGTTACTTTCTTTCTCCTTCTCTCTCTTACTCGCACGCCTCCAATCCGACTCACTTGACCACAAGAGTCGCTCTGACGCTCACGCTTTGCGCTCCTAAGCGCTCGCCTGCTCTAAGGGCAAAACAGAGCCAACTGGCCACTTTGCTCTCTGGCCCTCGCGGCTCAAAGCGAGCTCAAAGCACACCTTAGGGCAGACTCTCGTCGCTCGGGATGCGCCGCAGCTGGCCACAGGTGAGCATTTGGGCATGTGGGCGCCACTAAGCGCCACTAAGCGCCGCTCGGCGCCGCTCACATGCCACTCGAGGCGCCGCTTTTCAGCTCGCTCCAACTCTGCCTTGATCATGGTGATCCAACTTTGGATAAGCTTCACGGGTGGGCGTGGCCGGTGATTTGTTGCCCTTTGCGACGAGCGGAGAAAGTCCGCCAGCTGCCCACAAGCTGGCCAGTGGGGCTGCAAGCTGGCCAGTCTTTTAGCTCGCTCTACGACATAGACATGGACATGGACATGGACATGGACCGATATAAAGTGGACGGAGCGCCGCCCAGCCGAGCGCGGCGGATTGTCGGTCAGTCGGTCAGCTCGACGGGCGGCAAGAGGCAAGCTCTCGGCCGGTGGTCGCCGCTCGAGTGGGTGGTCGGCGGCTGGGCTCTGGGCGAGTGGCGAGTGGCGTGCACTGCGCGCCGAAAATAAGATGATATTTCTGCGAAGCGTCGCACAGAAATTTGTAACCTTAATTTTGGCGGATTGTGCGCGCCGTGTGGCAGCTCTTAGGGCTGATAAGCAGAGGCAGCCAGTTGCAGAGTTGCGGAGTTGGTGCAGAGTTGCTCACACGGAGGACATGGAGCGCCCAGAGACAGTGAGTGGCCCGCAGAGACGCGGCCCACTCGCAGCAAGTCTCCTGGGAGCATCCAGTCTCGGGCGGCGCGTCCCTTTCGACGGGCGAGCGCCGAGCGGCCACTTGGCGCCCAGCAGAGCTCCTCCTCGTCGTTCGGCCTTTGGGACAACTTTGAGTCGCGAGAGCCCCGCTTTGGGCTCTGCTGCAGAACAACACTCTGCCCGCGAGGCTTGTTTTGCGCCTCCAAGTGACGCTGGGCGAGCGCAAGTCGCCAGCCTCGAGCTCAGCCCAGAGGATGCGTCTCGGCGGCGCCAACTCAAAGCCACCGGCGGCTCGTCCATGCGGACGCACTTGGAAGCTCCCAATTGAAAGCTCAAAATGGAACGCTCGTCAATCTGGACGCCGACTCAACGCCGAGTGCCAACCTTCCAGCTCCAAAAAGAGCTCCTCTCTCTTCTTCTGTCGCCGGCCGCTCGAGCGAGAGAGAGCCGGCTGTGCATTTGCGCATTTGTGCATTTGCGCTTTTGCGCTTTTGGGCTTTTGGGCCACCCAACTCGAGCTCCAGAAGGCGAGCGAACGAGCGCCGAGCAGCCGACTTGCCAGCAGGCGACTTCCAGCCGGCAAGACGCGAGGCCCGATTTGAATCCCCCTCTTGCACACGCCCACTTTGTTCATTATTTTCCCCTCCTTCTCAATTTCCCTCCTCCAGCCACTAGCTCGAAAGGGCTCACTTCCTTCCAGTGGGCGCAAAATGCACTCGCTGCCGCCCAGTGGCAAGCGCGCAGCCCAGCAAAACGGTCTCGGCTCCACTCGAGGGAGCCGGAAGTGGCGCTGAACGCTTCCTATTGGCAGACTTACTTGGCGAGCGGCGCGCCTAAGCACACACGTCTGGCCGCCGGAATGCTCGCAAATGGGCACGCGGCGCTGGCTGGGCGGCGCTCGCTAGCCAGCCAGCCAGATTAAATTGGACAAAATCGGAATCGGCGGCCTCGTTGTGCGGTGGCTGCCGATTTGGCTCCCTTCCTGCTCCAGAGGCGCCCCTTTGTCCGAGTGGAGGGGCTCTCCACAGTCCGTCCCAACTGAGAGCCGCCTCAAGGGCAAATTGTTTTCACCGTCCGCCCACTTGTCGAGCGAGCGGGCCGCTTCCTTCCGGACGGAAACGCAGCCGAGGGGCCGGCCCCAAACGACGTGGGCGGGCGCGCCAAAGTCCGATAGATCAAATGAAATAGCGGCGCCAAATTTATGTGCGCCCAGCACAGAGACTGAGCGTCTCCCAGTGGTTCAGTCTGTGAGCCACTGGGGCACTTTCTGCACAAAAAACTCCCCCTTTTGCTGGTGGGCGTCCATTTAGAGGCCCACCACGAGCGGCCATCATGAGCCCCTGTGCAAGCTGCAGCCCAGTCTCAGGTGGACAAGGCTCGCCCGGGCCCGCTCCTGATGACTGTTGGGCGGCCGCAAGCCCACTGCTGCTGTATTACAATGAGCGGCCATTGTTGGGCCGGCCCGGCGGAAGCGAGCATCGATCTTGCTCAACGGCGCGCCAGTGGCCGTGTCGCAGAGGTGCGCGCGGCTCCAACGGGCCAGGCTGTCAGCACTTCTGGCGCACTTCTCGCCGCCCCATGCACTAAGCAGCCGGCAGCCCCAACAGAACCCCTTCGGCAAATGGTGCGCGCCCACAGCAGTGCACTGCTAACAGTTGGTGGAAGTGGTGCGCGCCTCTTTGCCTCTTTGGCTCTTTGCCTCTTTGGCGCTGCCTCTCCTCAGCCAGTCTGCAGAGGGCCAACCTCCCGCCTCTTCTGGGCACATAGTGGCGTCCATATCGGCCGCTACTACTTGAGTGAGAGGAGCAAAAAAGAAAAAAAAATAACCAAATGGATGGATGGAGCCCAAGGTACAGATATCGATTATTTCTTGCACACACACAAATGGGGCCCTCTCCTCTTCTTCAATCAACATTTTAGCAGCGCTAACAAATTAATCCTCCACCACCAATGAGCATTTACAAATAGCCATTTCCGGCTACAGGCCAACAACTGTCGCCCCTAATGATTGTCATTATTACACTATTATCCTAATGATATTCGACCAGCTGAAATTCAATCCTATCCAAATGAGCTCCATCACAGTTATTGAAGGCAAATTAACCAAAAGTCGATTAGTCAAATAGGATAATTCAAAACTTTTATCTTTCATAATCTCCACCCTTAGGATGCACCTCAACAATTCACTCCCGGATTGTTTTAAATATATTTTCATTTTCAATACACATAGATTGTTTTTTATTTATATCACAGCCGTTCAAGTCATAACTATACTAGTATTAAATCTATTTACACTAAATGTAAGCGCACAATATGTTAGACCAAGTGATCCCAACCATATAGACGGCTATTATTTCCCTACGAATAACAAAACCGGCCAATACTCTATTGGGCAATTATGCTCCCGAGCCTCTACAATACCCGTTACCAGAATTGTTGAGGGCACCTCATTGGTATCCACATTCTCCGACACAGACATCAACTGTGCCATAACTTTTAAAACCAAGAATGCACACCAACATTTTATAATACATTTTGAGGAACTTAAACTAGGCTGCGACGATCATTTGATGCTATTTGATCAAGATTCTGATTATGGACAGCCACCAATTCATGATTATTCTTGCCGTGATAATATGGCTACTGTTAGGGATATCAGGACATCGGGCACATTTCTAACCCTTAGATATGTGGGCGATTCCACCAGTCAGCCCGGGGATGGTTTTCGTATTGTGCTAACCGCTGTATTTGACACATCCGATTGTCCATCGGAATACACTTATTGCCGTGATCATTATTGCATATCAAGATCGCTATTTTGTGATGGAATCAACCATTGTCTCGACAAGAGCGATGAAATCGGATGCCATGGCCAGGAGGACTCCAACGACTTGCCATATGCACTCGGCTTACTGGTTGTTCTA